>ERZ808252.47-NODE-47-length-129302-cov-14.748126_pt1 | contig 129302 bp, 108 predicted proteins | sample MGYA00521242_ERZ808252 | MGnify/ENA primary metagenome ERZ808252 (study PRJEB31516, sample SAMN03275581) | gut metagenome | biome: mammalia-associated habitat; material: feces | host: Papio cynocephalus | place: Kenya | collected 2012-08-07 ...
ATGTCGGCTGTCCAGTTGCCGTCGCTGATGAACTTGTACTTCATTATGGTACCAGCAGGTACTTCTTTTGTATAAGTCCATCCCTTGTCAGTTTTTGTCATCGGTTCTGCACCGTTCTGCCAGTTTGTCCAGTCACCGGCAATAACAACTTCAGCAGCACGTGGGTTACCATAGAAGAAAGTAACTTCGTATTTGCCGTTGTCTAGTTTTTTCACAGATACATCAGCAAAAATACTTACTGAAAGCATCAGGAAAACCGAGATGAAAGCGAATATTTTTTTCATCTTATCCTCCAATATTTTAGATGGGTGTGAATCGAATTTTACGGGTATTTTCCCATAATCATCACACATACTAATTCTACAGCACAAAATCAAGTTGTCAACAAGTTTTTTCTTTTTTTTGAAAAAAAATTGCAGTTTTTGAAAAGTTTACGTGAATTTAAAGACAAAGGAAAAATCGCGATGAAAATCAAACCTATAGAAGAATTAAAGTTTAGCGATGACTTTATGTTCTGCTGAGCGTGGTACACTTAAAAAAAATCTTGAAATAAAAGATTTCTTACATTATCTTTTTATGGGAGGTTATATATGCAACTTACTGCAATTCAAGAAAAATTAAAAACAATTCCAGAAGAATATATGACCGAAGTTTATAATTATCTAGATTTTTTACAATATAAAATACTTTATAAAAAACAAAACGAAGGCTCTAAAAAAAAGATTCAAAATCGCCGTCCAGACATTTTAAAACAAAAAGAATTCTTTATGTTTCCACATTTTGACGAGCCTTTGGAAGATTTTAAGGAGTATATGTGAAATATCTTTTAGATACACATGCTCTACTTTGGTATTTGTTTGATAGCAAAAACTTATCAAAAACAGCTAAAAAAATTATTACTAACGAGTTTTGTTATTATAGCAAAATTTCATTATGGGAAATCGCTATAAAACAAACTCGAAATCTTCTGCAATATAAAAATTCTATCCAAGATATTATAAAAGCTAAACCCTATGCATGGCGCTGAAAACTTTTTCGTTCATGATGTTGATTTCAACGCCCATTTCTTCTGCCTTTTTGGACATTTGGACTCTTAGCTCGTCGATTGAAATTGTGGCATTGTCAAAGTTTACCATCATCATCATCACAAAATTTCCAGAAAGAATTGTCTGCGTTATATCTGCAATGTTTATTTTGTGTTCTGCGAGGAAAGAACTTACAGAAGCGATTATTCCGACTTTATCGCTTCCAACAACTGTTATAATAGCATTCATAAGCAGATATTACTCTTTTTACCGCATAGTTTCAATTGCGTTTGCAACGTTGTGTGCAAAAATCATCTTTTAGACCGAAACCCGAGTTTTTAGGAAAATGAACAAAAGCATAAGTGGATTTACAATTTGTGAAGATTTTGTGCGATAAGAACAATTAAAGCAAATTGGAAATCCACTGAAAGCGTTTTTTTACAATTTCTAAAACCCCGGCTTTCGGTCTTTTAAGTTTTTACTGTCTAAAGGGTATTCATAAAATAAAATTCGTGTTTTAATAAAAATATGGCAAAAAATCATTTTTTAAAAAAAATAAAAATAACTTACAACGCTCCTGTTACGCTTACTTTTGCAATAGTTTCGGCGGCAGTGCTTATTGCAAATCATTTTACAAAGGGAACTTTAATTCCTGCGATTTTTACAGCTCCAGGCGGAAGCGGAAGCCTTACTCCTTTTGATATAAGAAACCCTTTAGACTACGTCCGGCTTTTTTTTCATATTTTTGGCCACGCAGACTGGAACCACTTTCTTTCCAACATGGCTTTTATTCTTCTTTTAGGGCCTGTTATTGAAGAAAAGTACGGCTCTGGAATTCTTGCCGTAATGATGAGCGTTACCAGCCTTGTCACCGGGGTTCTAAACGCCTGCTTCAGTCCTACAATGCTAGTGGGTTCAAGCGACATTGCGTTCATGATGATTCTTCTGGCTTCTTTTACTTCTATTACTAAAAACGAAATTCCGCTTTCATTTTTGCTGATTCTTGCGCTTTACCTGGGAAGGGAGCTGTTTGGGCATCCGCTAAATCAAAATATTGCAACTTTAGCCCATATTGCGGGCGGAATTTGCGGGAGCCTGTTCGCCTTTCTTGCGACGCCAAAGCAGAGAACAAAAAAAGAAAAGCCTGCTGAAAAATCTGCAGAAAGGACTGTAAAAAGCAAGAAACCGACTGCAGATGAAGAATCAACTGTAATCGGCTCTATAGAATTATAAAATATCAAGTCGAAAAAACTTTAAGCGAAAATTGCGCGGACTCTTGTAACTGATTCGCACTTGCGCAGTTTTTCGCAAATATCTTCAGAAACTTTTCCGTCTACGTCAATAAGATTGTAGGCGATGTCGCCGCGCGCCTGGTTTATCATTCCTGCGATGTTCAATTTTGCCTCGCCTAAAACGGCTGTAAATTTTGAAATCATATCCGGAACATTCTTATGGCTTATGCACAAGCGTGTTCCGCCTGGCAAAACCGGGTTATCTGTAACGGTTTTAGGAAAGTTCACTGAATTTACGATATTTCCTTTTTCAAGAAAATCTTTCAGTTCGTTTGCAGCCATAACAGCGCAGTTGTCTTCTGCTTCTGGAGTTGAAGCCCCTAAGTGAGGAAGGCAGATTATTCCTTTTTGATTTAAAAGCTCTTCTGCGGCAAAGTCTGTTACCAGGCAAGCGACTTTTCCTGTTTTTACGGCTTCCAGAATATCCGCATTGTTTACAAGCCCGCCGCGCGCAATATTTAAAATTCTAACCCCATCTTTCATCTGCTTGATTGTAGATGCGTTTATCATTCCTTTTGTGTCGTTCGTTTGAGGAACGTGGATTGTTATGTAGTCAGAATTTTTATAAATCACTTCAAGAGATTCTGAATGTTGCACATTGTGGTCTAAAGACCATGCCGCATTAACAGAAAGGAACGGGTCGTATCCTATAACTTTCATTCCTAGTTTTATGGCCGTATTTGCAACCATTGCGCCGATTGCTCCCAGTCCAATTACGCCTAAAGTTTTTCCTTTTAATTCCGGCCCCACAAACTGAGACTTGCCTTTTTCTGCCAAATCTGGAATTTCATCTCCTTTTCCGGCAAGGGCGTTTACCCATTCGTTTGCAGCAATTACAGGACGGCTAGAGAGAAGCAAGCCTAAGATTACAAGCTCTTTTACGGCGTTTGCGTTTGCTCCCGGCGTGTTAAAAACAACAACGCCTCTTTCAGAAAGCTCTTGGATAGGAATATTGTTTGTTCCTGCCCCTGCCCTTGCAACCGCTTTTACGTTTTCAGAAAGGTTCATCTGGTGCATATCCTGAGAGCGCACAAGGATTGCGTCCGGATTGTTCATATCTGAAGCAATTTCGTAGTTTTCGCGGTCAAACTGATTTAATCCGACTGCCGCAATTTTATTAAGCGTTTGAATTTTGTACATATTTTACCTCACATAAAAAAGAATGTGTAAATATTCGGCTAGCCACTTAGTTTTCAGCAGCGAATTTCTTCATAAATTCTACAAGGGCTTTTACGCCGTCAAGGCTCATTGCATTGTAGATTGAAGCTCTCATTCCGCCAACCAAGCGGTGTCCTTTTAAGTTTACAAGACCTGCCGCAGCCGCTTCTTTTACAAATTTGTCGTTTATTTCTTTTTCTTTTGCAACGCTAGCTTCGTCTGTTGCCCCAGTTGAATACTTTGTAAGGAAAGGAACGTTCATCAAAGAGCGGCTTCCCTTCTGCGCAGTCGCATGGTAAAAATCACTGGAATCAAGGAAGCTGTACAAATAGCCGGCTTTTTCTTTGTTGCGCTTTGCCATTCCAGAAGCGCCGCCGTTTTTTTCAATCCAATGCAAAACTTTATCTAGAACGTAGATTGTATAGCATGGCGGAGTATTGTACATAGAGCCGTTATCCGCATGGGTTTTATATGTAAGCATTGTAGGAGTGCCTGGACGAGGAGTTTCGGTTATCAGGTCTTCGCGAATTATAACCAAAGTAACACCAGCCGGCGCAAGATTTTTTTGCGCGCCTGCAAACAAAAGTCCAAACTTAGAAACATCCAGCTCTTCAGAAAGGACACAAGAAGAAATATCTGCGACCAAAGGAATTTTGCCTGTTTCCGGAATATATTCGTAATGAGTTCCCATGATTGTGTTATTAAAACAGATATATGCATAATCGTAATCGCCTTCAATTTTTTCTACTTTTGGAATGTAGGAAAAATTTTTATCTTCGCTTGAAGCAATTACATCAACCTGAATGCCAAGCTTTTTAGCTTCGGCAGCAGCCTTTTTTGCCCAAACGCCAGTATTTATGTAAGCGGCTTTTCCTGTGTGGATTCCTAAGTTTTCTGCAACCATTGCGAACTGCGTTGAGCCGCCGCCTTGAACAAAAAGTATTTTATAGTTTTCAGGAACTTTCATAAGCTTGCGGACCATTGCTTCTGCGTCCTGTATAATTGGCTCGTAGGCCTTTGAACGATGGCTCATTTCCATTACTGACTGGCCAGTTCCTTTGTAGTCAAGCATTTCTTGAGCACATTCTTTTAGAACTTCTTCCGGCAAACAAGATGGACCTGCGCTAAAATTATAAACTCGATTCATATAACACTCCTATAAAAAGTCAAGAGTAAAACTTCAGTTTTAGGATTGACTTTTTAAGTTGTTTCGCAACGAAGTGAGAAACAACAGATGATAAGAAAGTTTGCGACGCAAACTTAAAAAGATAAAAACAGACGCCATTTTCGGCTGCTTTTATCTTACCTCCTATAAAAAAGTTTGCAATTGGCAATGCTTTAAATCTATATGGAAAGAACAAGTGTTTCAATAAAACAGAAAGGGCAAATTGGCTGTTTTTAATAAAAAAAGATGGAAAAAGATATTTTTTTAACCTTATTGTGAAATTTTTAACAACAAATCCGACTTTCAACCTGCTATTCCACCATTCCTAAAACAACAGCTGGCGAAACATTTTGAACTTTTATTCCGCAAGGGACTTCAAAAACGGCGTTTGTATAGTTTACAATCCCTTTTAAACCTGCGCTTACAAGCCTTTCCACCATTTTTTGAACTTCGTTTTCTGAACAGCACAGAAGCGCGTATTCTATTTTTTTTTCTTTGCACACGGTTTCTATCTTGCTGGCAGGAAAAAGCTCAAACGTGGAACGAATTAATTCAACTCTGTTTAAGCTTGAATCAAATCCTGCGCAAATTTCAAAATCTGTTTTTTCAAAAATGCTATTATCTAAAAACGCAATTCCTAGCCGCCCTAACCCCACAACGCAAACTTTTCTTCTATTAATATTGCAATGATTTTCATTAGAAGGAATTTCAAACGCTATTTTTAAAGAATTTTTAATATCACTTTTTAAAGTTAAAACTTCGTATCCATTTTTAAAACCGCGGTGTCCATTCGGAATATTTAAAACAGAAAAATCATAACGAACCAAGCTGTCTTTTATTCCAAGAAGCCTGGCAATTTCTTTAGAAGTAATGTGATTTTTTTTCCAATTCTCTAAAAGCTGCAACAACAAAAGAAGGCGATGCTTTGTTGATTTAGAAATTTTTTTCTGCATAAGACTATTTTACATTTAAATTGCAAGGTATAAAAGTGCAAGGGTGAAAACCAAGTTAAAAAAAAGTCAGACCGGTAAAAGAATGGGAAAACGGTCTGACAAAAAATAAGGAGGACTAATTTATAAGCTAGAAACGTCGGTTGGCCAAAAAAGCAACGGAAGTTCCAAGCACAGGTTTGTTTGTTTCATAATAACAAGCAACCTCATCTGCGAACAGCTTATCAAGTTTTTCCCGATAAGCCATTATTTTACCAACATAGTTCAGAGTAGACTGCGGCACTTTATTCGCCTTAACTTTGTTGGTTCCAGCATTGTACATAGCCAATGCTGTAATCTCGTTACCTGCAACATTCATGCAGAAACGCAAATGGCTCATGCCATACTTTGCGCTTATTGCAGGATTAAAAAACTCGTCTTCATTCAACTGAGGAAAAGATTTGTTATTCAACTGAAACAAACCTCGGTCAATAGAAGCGTTTGTATTCTTATTTACGGCAGTCACTTTATATCTGCTTTCCACATAAGCGAGCGAAAAAGCAAGAGAAAGCGGTATGTCGTTTTTTTCGGCTTCTTCAAGAATCGCTTTTGTAGTTTCGTTATTTCCGGTTACACGAAGATAAAACCATTCTACTGCAACGCGGCTTGCAGGCTGCCTATAAAGGGAAAGCCCTTCATCGCCAGTTGCAACTCTAGCATTTCTAAAGCCAGATTCTTCTATAAGCACATTTAAATCCGCCACAACTTCATTTTCTGTTTCTGTTGAAGCGTTTGCTACTGGAATCGCAGGAGTATTTTTTTTTGCAGGAAGCACAATTGCAACCACAACAGTAACTACAAGAAGTACAGCACAGAAAAGCAATGAGTTACGGCAATTTGCACGGAATTCTGTTTTTTCCGTTGTTGTCATAATCATATTAACTCCAGGTAATTACAGAAATATTCTGCAACCACTAACACAAAGATAAAAAACTCTCTTCTAATCGGCAATATTTATCTTTTCAGTTGGAATAATGACACATCGAACAACTTTAATCAAGAGAAATTTATGTTTTTTTTAAGAAAAATTACACTTTTATTGCAAATAATGCAGTATCTCGCATTTATTACACTTTAATACAAAACCAAGCCGGTTTTTAAACAACTTTCGCAAAGATTTGCATCTTTAACAGTTCGTTTTTCTGCAAAATAAACGTAATGAGAATGTTTTACAGACATTTCGTTTATAAACCACTGCGTCCAAGAATTTTCTGTAAATCCTATTGAAGAATCTTTTTTTATAAACTGGGCAGGAACTGCAAATCCAATTACGCTCGCGCAATCTTTTATGCGGCGGGCAAGATGCACCATTGCCGCAATAAAGTCCGACGCAAGGTCTGCATCTGCAAGCTCTTTTCTAGAGGTAGGAATAATAAAGGCAAACTTTTTATTTTCTTCAAGTTTTTTTAAGCTTTCTCTAAGGCTTGCTAAAAGCTCTTCATTATACACGCCCTGCTGTATTTCTACGGCTTGCCAATCCGCCAAAACCGCTGTTACAACATCATCTTTTTGCTCAAAAAGAGTTTCTGAAGAATCTGCGTTTACAAAGTTTATTTTTTCCAAAGAAATCTTACTTCCGTTTGAAATAAGATAGAGTTCATTTTTATTAGATTTTACCAAAGGGTCAAATTTCATTTCATATTCCTGTAATTTTTAATCCGTTAAACAAAAAAAGGCCCTTGCGAAAAAGGCCTTTTAACACTGCAACCAAGACAGGCTATTCAGTCAGGATTTTTATAACTTCAGCTTTATCTTGAGTATTAAGAATCTGCTGGCGTTTATCTGCGCTCTTAAAAAGCAAACTTACCTCAGCCAGAAACTGAAGGTGCGGACCAGTTTTATTTACTGGCGACAACGTCATTATAAAAATTCTGCATGGTTCTTGATCCAAAGAATCAAAATCAACAGGATTATCTGAAATTCCAATGCAGGCAACTAAATCGCTTACGGAATCAGTTTTTCCGTGAGGGATGGCAATTCCGTGCTTCATTCCTGTAGACATTTTTCGTTCACGATCTAAAACACATTCCCGTGCGCTTGCCTTATCTGAAACCTTGCCAGCCTTTACAAGGATGTCAAGCATTTCATCAATAATTTCTTCTTTTGTAGTTCCCTTCAAGTGAAGGTTTACAGTATCGGTTGTTAATACAGTTCTCAAGTCCATGAATTCAGTTTATTCAGCCATTTAAAGATTGTCAAGAAAAAAATAAAATCAAAGTGAAGATTTTTAAATTCATTTGTGCTAGTATTAAATCATGACTGACACTCAAAAATTCAAGGCTGATGTAAAGCGGTTAATAAAGCACAGCAGGGCTGAAAACAGCGGAAAACTTAATGAAAATCAAATTTTTAAAGATATTGTTTCTATGTTTGTTCACGCAAGCTCTGTTCCTAAAACTCTTTCCAGTTCTGTTGCATATTACTGGCTGGAAAATTACGTAAATTCATCGGTGGAAATGGAAAACGAGCCTACCGAAGAAAACCTTGACAAGCTCTGCGCATTTCTTTCGTTTTTAGAAAATTCTGACGAGGGCGAAGAATTGATTTCTGATTCAGACTGGAAGGAATTTGCAGATTTTGTTGACGAAGAAGCAGAAACTCTTCCGCTAGAAATTTTGCAAGATTTAATGAAGATTCTTGTTTCAAAGGGCGCAATATAACAAAATGAATGAACTGTATTCAAAATGCGCGCAATGTCCTAGAAAATGCAGCGCAAACCGCAACGAAAACTGCTTAGGTTTTTGCGGAGAATCTGACAAAGTTAGAATTGCTGTGGCGTGCCTTCATTTTGGGGAAGAGCCGCTTATAACCGTTCACGGCGGAAGCGGAACTATTTTTCTTACTGGCTGCACTTTGCGCTGCGCGTTTTGCCAAAACTATCAAATTTCGCAAAACGGAATGGGAACAGCTGTTTCAAAGGAAGAATTTGCTCAAATCTGCATAAAACTGCAATCTTTAGGCGCGGAAAACATTAATTTAGTTACTGGAAGCCACGCAATCCCGAGACTTGCAGAGTATATTCAAGGCGCGCAAAACGCAGGATGCACAATTCCTTTTTGCTGGAATTCTTCTGCCTTTGAAAATGTAGAAATGCTTGAGCTTTTAAGACCTTTTGTAAAAATTTGGCTTCCGGACTTTAAGACGTTAGACAAAAATCTTGCGGAAAAACTGTTCGCCACGTCGCAGTACCCGCAGGCAGCAGAGAAAGCAATTTTGTGGATGATAAAAAATTTTCCTTTGCAGACTGCAGAAAAAAAGGCTGAAAACGACTATACAGATGCAAATGGACAAAAAGTCCAGAAAGGCGAAATCCGCGAAAAAATGATTCAAGGCGTAATAGTTCGCCATCTTTTTATGCCGGGAAAATTTATGGAAACTGCAAACGTCCTTGAATGGCTAAAAAAACACGCAGACAAAAAGGCGATAATTTCGCTAATGAACCAGTACACGCCTGTTCCGTTTAAGGAAAATAAACAGAAATCAGAGCAGCGAAAAAAAGCGCTTTCTGAAATTGAAAACAGGCTTGTAAACAAGCAAGAAGATGAAGACTTGCAGGATTTAATTGAAGCCTATGATTTTGAAACTCTTTTTTACCAAGAGCTTACGGATGACACAAGCTGGCTTCCGGATTTTGCAAAAAGGCAGCCGTTTGGCAACAGGTTGGCAAGACCGGTTTGGCATTGGAATTTTGGATTTTTATAGGGGCGCAAAATAAAAACTTTCTTGATTTTTTTACCATTCGGTATATACTCTTTTTTATGATGGCACTAGAAAATCAAGCAGATTCTACTAAGAACAACATTTTTGAAGTTGCCCTAAAGCTCTTTTCAGAAAAAGGCTTTGACGCTGTAGGGGTTCAAGAAATTGTTGACAAGTCGGGAATAACAAAGCCGACTCTATACTACTACTATGGAAGCAAAAAAGGAATTTTTGAAGCTATAATAAAAGAAAAAGGTCAAAATCTTATAAATTGCACACGCACAGCTAGCAAGTATGAGCATAGTTTTATGGAAAGCCTTACAAAAATTCTAAAATCGCAAATAGACTTTGCAAAAAAGGAAAGCGACTTTTTCAGGCTCCACTGCGCAATGATAAACAGCCCGGAAAATTCTGAAGCGCACGCAATTTATATGCCGGTCATAAGAGAACATCGCGGTGTTATTATAGATTTTTTTATAAATTCAACTAATGAATTCGGCAACATGAGAGGAAAAGAAGCCCTGTACAGCACAATGTTCTATTCGATAATGCTTTCTGTAGCCTTGCTTTCCCAAAAAGGCGTAATGCAAAATGACGAAGAAACCCTTTTTAATGTAGTTCATTCTTTTGTTTACGGCGTTGCAGATTAAACACCCCAAACCGACTCAAACGAAGCGCGGACACAACCATCTGCAGGAAATTGGAAAGTCAAGATTTTCTTTTTAAAGTTTAAAAAACTCAACTTCTGACCTAATGTTCAGTTATTTGTGTTATTTGTTCTATTTTTTTTAACACATCTTTTAAAGCCGTGTTATAATAACCCTTATGAATACTTTAAAAAAATCAACTGGCGTTTCAATTCCTTTGGGCGCTATTTACACGGAAAAAAAAGACGGAAATGTAATCGGGGAATTTACAGATCTTCCAAAATTCGCTTCACTGTGCAAAAAAGCAGGGCTTTCTATTTTGCAACTGCTGCCTGTAAACGACACAGGAACACAGTCCAGCCCTTACAGCGGACTTTCTGCATTTGCCCTTCATCCAATTTACATCGACATAAAAGCGCTTCCTGAATTTAAGGAACTTTATTCTTCTGACAAAAAATTTGCATCAGAATACAATAAAATGATAAAAAGCTTTCCTTACAGCAGCGATGGCCGATACAACTACGAAGGAATCTTGAATGCGAAGACAAGCCTCCTTGAAAAAATATACCATTCTACAGAAATGTACAAAGAAGGCAAGGCTGACGAAAAAACAGAAAAATGGATAAAGAAAAATCCATGGATAAAAAACTATGCCGTATACAAAAATTTAAAAGCCAAATACAAGCAGGCCTCTTGGAAAGAATGGGCAAAATCAGACAAAAACGTAACTGAAAAAGAAATAAAAAAACGCTGGGAAGACGAGAAGCTTGCAAAAGCCCACCTTTTTTATTGCTGGGTTCAAATGCGGGCAAACGAGCAGTTTAAGTCTGCAACCGACAAAGTAAAAAAAGAGGGAATAATTCTTAAAGGCGATATGCCAATCCTTATGAACGAAGATTCTTGCGACGCCTGGGCGCTTCCGGGGATTTTCAATCACAACTTAAGAGCAGGCTCTCCTGTTGACGGTCCAAATCCTACTGGCCAAAACTGGGGCTTTCCAACTTATAACTGGGAATACTTAAAGGAACACAAATACAGCTGGTGGATTGACCGCTTGAAATCGGCTTCCCAATACTATGGGGCTTACCGTCTGGACCACATTCTTGGTTTCTTTAGAATTTGGGCTATTCCGGAGCGCGACACAACCGCCGTTTTAGGACACACAGTTCCTTACGTTCCAATAACACGCGACGAGCTCCATTCAATTGGCTTTGACGACGGAAGAATCCGATGGCTCAGCCAGCCCCACGTTTCTACAGGCGCTATTCAAGACATTACTTGGAACAAAGAAACTGCAACTAAAATCCTTGAAAAGTTTATGGACAGAATTGGAAACGAGGAGCTTTGGCTTTTTAAAAAATCTGTAAGCGGCGACAAAGATTTTTATGAATCAAACCTTTCTGAATTCTGCCAAGGGGACTCTGAACAGCGCGTAAAAGACAAGCTAAGCTTGTGCTGGCGAGACCGCTGCTTAATCGAAATTGAAAACGACCGCTTTGTTCCGGTTTGGACGTACTACACTTCTACTGCATGGAATTCCTTAAACGATTCTGAAAAAGAAAAACTTAAATCCCTTATAAGCCAAACAGAATACAAGCAAGACAAGCTTTGGGAAACTCAGTCTGATGAAATTCTTTCTACATTGACTAAATCTGTAGATATGATTCCTTGCGGAGAAGATTTAGGCGCAAATCTTCCTTGTCTTCCTCACATAATGACAAAGAACAACATACTTGCTCTTAGAGTTATGCGCTGGACAAGAAACTGGGAACTTCCAGGAAAACCTTACGTTCCTTTAAAGGATATTACATATCTTTCTGTAGCAACGACTTCCGTTCACGACTCTCCGACTGTTCGCCAATGGTGGCACGACGACCGCGAGGGCTCAAGCCTTTTTGTCAGAACAAACCCATGGGCATTCGGAATTGAAGGCTGGGATACAGAAAAAATGGAAAGAATTGCAAATTCAGATTTCTCTCCAGAAATTGCAGAAAACTACTTAAAAGCTGTTGCCAGGGCAAACAGCGTTTGGTGCATACATCCTTTGCAGGACTTTATCGCCATGAATAAAAATTATTGGCTGCAAAATCCGAGCAACGAACAAATAAATATTCCTGGCTCTGTAAACGAATTTAACTGGACATACAGAATTCCAGTTTCAGTGGAAACATTGGAAAAAGATTCTGACCTAATCGGAAAGATAAACGAGATAGTAAAACTACACGAATAAAAGGAAGGATGGAAAACATGAAAATATCTTACAATGAATTCCACATAAGCAGAAAAATACGAGACTTCTGCAAGTTTGACCAGCAACTCTACTCTTCTAGCGGAAATGTTGTTCTGGCAAACATTCAAGCGGTTAGAAAATTTGCAGAAAAGTTCAACACTTATTTTGATGAAAAAGGCGAAAGTTCAAAAAGAATTAGCGCAGGCTCATTGAACGCAATGGGCTTAATCGATGAAATTTTTCACTACGTCTGCATGATGTACCGCCGCGACAAACAAGGCGACGCTTTTGAAAAAATTCTGCAAGAGCTTGATTCATCTTTTACAAAGGAAGAAATAGACAAGCTCCTTTTAGAATTTTCTGAAGAATTCCCTCCTGTAGAAGTGTATCAAGGAAAAACATCTGCAAAAGAATACCTTGAAAGAAACGCTGTTGACACCGGAACTGGAAAAATGCGCTCAAACCGCGAGCAGACTCTTGAAGAACTGATTTTGCTTCGCCTTGCAAACGAAAATCCGGCATTTAAACCATTTGCTGTTCTTTTTGATGACAAAAAACTTGCTGAAAATCCGCTTTTTGACAAAATTTGGGCAAAAATCCAAAAAGATTTTGCTTCTATGCCAAAGTTCGGGCCTTTTAACCACGACTTAATCACAATGCTTAGGGAACCTGTTGTGTTCAGCCCGAACAGCCTGAAAGGCCAGCTTGACTACATCCGCCAGTACTGGTCGGAAATGCTTGGAGAATTTTTAAGGCGGCTTCTTTCTGGAATGGACACACTTACCGAAGAAGAAAAAATGTTCATGCACTACAACCCGATAAACGGCGGCGAAGTGAACATGGAAGCATACAATTACGATGGCCTGATGAAAGAATATGAACGGTTCAGCCCGGACCGCGAATGGATGCCACGCGTAATTCTTATGGCGAAAACCGTTCTTGTCTGGCTTGACCAGCTTACAAAAAAATACAACCGACCAATAACGCGGCTTGACCAGATTCCAGACGAGGAGCTGGACGCTTTGCGCGACGAAGGCTTTACAGGCTTGTGGCTTATTGGCTTGTGGACACGCTCGAACGCTTCTAAACGAATTAAGCAGCTGTGCGGAAACCCTGAGGCTGCCGCTTCCGCTTATTCGCTTTACGACTACAACATTGCAGAAAACATTGGCGGCTGGGATGCTCTTTCCAACCTCAGGACAAGACTTTGGCAGAGGGGAATCCGCCTAGCTTCGGACATGGTTCCAAATCACACTGGAATGGACAGCGACTGGGTTGTAAACCGCCCTGATTTATTCGTTCAGCGCAGAGACTTGCCTTCGCCTTCTTATACATTCAACGGAGAAAACCTTTCTTGGGATCCGAATGTTGGAGTTTGGCTGGAAGACCATTACTATAATCATTCAGACTGTTCAGTTGTATTTAAGCGCGTCGACTTCCGCAACGGCGACACACGCTACATTTACCACGGAAACGACGGAACCGGCATGCCTTGGAACGATACCGCCCAGATTGACTTTTTGAATCCAGAGGCGCGCGAGGCGGTTATGCAGGACATCTTGCACGTTGCGCGGAACTTCCCGATTATCAGGTTTGACGCGGCGATGGTTCTTGCAAAAAAATCAATCCGCAGGCTTTGGTATCCAAAACCGGGTTCAGGCGGAGACATTTATTCACGCAGCGAATACGCGCTTACCGACCAGGAATTTGAGGCAAAGATTCCAAACGAATTCTGGCGCGAAGTTGTTGACCGCGTTGCAAAAGAAGTTCCAGACACGCTTTTGCTTGCCGAAGCGTTCTGGATGATGGAAGGCTACTTTGTACGCACCTTGGGTATGCACCGCGTTTACAATTCAGCGTTCATGAACATGCTTAAAAAGGAAGAAAACCAGAAATACCGAGATTCTGTAAAGAACACAATCAAGTTTGACCCGCAGATTCTAAAACGCTATGTAAACTTTATGAACAACCCGGACGAAGACACCGCAGTTGCGCAGTTTGGAAAAGACGATAAATATTTTGGTGTATGCACTTTAATGATTACAATGCCAGGACTTCCAATGTTTGGCCACGGCCAGATTGAAGGATTTACAGAAAAATACGGAATGGAATTTACAAAAGCCTACAAGAACGAAACTCCAGACCAGAATCTCATAAACCGGCACTGGCACGACATTTTCCCTCTTATGAAGAAGAGGTATATCTTTGCAAACGTTGAAAACTTCCTGTTCTACGATGTTTGGGACAACGGACATGTAAACGAAAATATTTTCGCATATTCAAACTCTTACGGAAACGAATATTCAGTTGTCTTCTATAATAATAAGTACGAACGCGCACAAGGCTGGATAAAACAGTCTTGCGATTACGCTATAAAAGTCGGAAAGACTGAGGAACAGCACGTTGAAATGCGCTCAAAATCAATTTCAGAGGGATTGAATCTTCACGCAGAAGATGACAAATTCTGTATTTTCCGCGAACATCGCTCTGGACTTTGGTTCGTTCGCCGCAGCCGCGAAATTTGCGAGCGAGGAATGTACATCGGTTTAAACGGATTTGAATATCAGGTTTACCTGGACATCCACGAAGTTTGCGACGGGGCAGACCACAAGTATCAGATTTTGTGCGACACTTTGCAGGGCCGCGGCTGCTACGACCTTGAAACTGAATGGGAAGAAATCTGCTACCGCGAGCTTTACCAAACGTTCAGCACATTTGCAAATGCGGTTATTCCAGAAATTCACTTAATTTTGAATCCTGCAACAGAGAAAAAACCTGCTGCCGCAAAAATAAAGAAAGAAATAAAAGCCTTGCTTGAAAGCGCAAAAACGGCTGCAATAAATTTCTATCAAACCGCAAACGAATTTGCTGGACTTGACGCAAAACTTGTTACTCCTGAAAAACAGTTTGAAACATTCGGAAAACTTCTTGAAAAAATTGTTCTTACAAAGCAAGAAACTAGCAGTAAAAAACAGCCTGACCTCATTTCCGCTTTGAAAAAGTGCAAGAATGCAGAAAACTTTATCTGCGCGGCAATGAGTTTTGACAAAAACCTTGACGATTTGCTGGTTTCTTACGCAATGATAAAAGAATACGCTGAAATGGGGCTTGCAAAAAAATGGGCGCTAAACAGAAAAATTCATGAATTCTTTTCTGGCGCGGGAGCTTGCAAATGCGACATGAAACACGAGCTTTCAAGACTTTTTTCCATAGCAGAAATTGCAGCTTCAAAGAATTCTGAAAAAGATGAAAAAAAGGCGGCATTTAAAATCGTAAGTTCGCTTACAGAAGGAGAATTTGCAAGTCTTTTGACCGGCGCTAATTCCTTTAACGGAATAGTTTGGTTCAATAAAGAAGTTGCAGAAAAATCTGTTGCCGATGTATTTGCCGTTTCTTTGCTAGAAGGCAAAAAGGACGAAGAAATTCTTGATTTGTTTGGCAAAATTGTAAAAGCTATGCAAAGCGCTGAATATAAATGCGCAGAATGGCTAAAACCGTTTGCCCCGAAAGAAAAGAAAGCCGCTGCGAAAAAAACTGCTTCTAAGAAAAAATAGCAGGCTTAAATACGGCTTATAATGGCTCTAAGCTCTTCCAAAGTTTTTATGCTTGGAAGGGCTTTTTTTATGGGCTTAAGGCTCTCCTGCACGCAATCTCTTATTTCTGGAACTTCACCTACAGTGTGGCGAACAAAGTCTGCGCTAAGAGCAGGATCATCTCGAGCTATTAGAACTGTAGCAGAATCATCTTCGCAAGAAGCCTGCCTAGAAAGAACAGCAGCATACGCTCCAGCAGTGTGGCGGTCCGCAAGAACCTTGTACTTTAAGAACAGCTGTTTTGCAGCGCTGTCAACATCGCTCTTGGAAATTTTTCTAGGATAAATAAAATGCTTCATCATAAGTTCATTCGTGCTAAAAACTTCTTCTAATCTTTCTAAATTAGACGGCTCAGAAGGGTCAGAACTTTCGCGCTCATTAACAGGAACTATGGAATCTAGCAAAATAGGATTGCCAACTGCATCCACGCCAAGCGATGGGGTTGAAGGAATTACAAAGCCGTTCAAAGGAAGCGCGAACTGCCAAGCATATAAGCCTGCAACAAGATTGCTGTAATTTCCCGGCGCAAGAGCATAATTTATATTGTAATGAAGTTTCTTTTTAATACGCGAAAAAGCAAAAGGATAAAAAAAAGCTTGCGGCAGAAGCCTTCCGATATTTGCTGTGTTCGCAACCGTTAAATGTCGTTGGCTTACAAAGGCTCTGTCTGAAAAAACTTTTTTTACAAGATTGTGGCAAACATCTTCTGAACCGTCAACTTCTATTGGATAAATATTTCCGCCGTTCCAAACAAAGTCTTCTTCGTTCATTCCTCGAACTAAACCTTTAGGAGAAAGAACAACGGCTTTTAGATTCTTTTTTCCACGCAAGGCAAAGGCCAAGCTTGCGCCAAGCTCCCCATTGGCCGATACATCAAGAAAAATCGCATTATCGCCACGCAACTGAAGTATTGTCTCCAAGCAAGAAGCAAGATACGAAACTCCAAAATCGCGATGCATTCCTGTAGGACCGTGGTATATTTCTAAAAGAAAAAGTTTTTCATCCAATTGCTTTATTTCTGGAGAAAATTTAAATGCTTTGGTAGCTATGGTTTCACATATAATTGGACTAAATTCATCTTTTATAAAAGCAGAAGTCAAAGAACCTGCAATCGAAGCAAACGTTGTGTTTTCGTCCACAAAGGTTATCCATCGGCGCAGGTCGTCTGTTTCATAAGGAACATAAAGTCCGCCATCCTTTGGCATACAGTTTAAAACAGCTTGCGCAAAACCTACTGATTCTTTTTTATTTCTAGTGCTCGTAAATCTCATATAGCAAAATTATAGCACAACACAACTTGTTTATTCAAACCGCAATGCGCCATTTTCAAGAATTGTTCTTGTAGAACCATCTTCATAAGTCAAAGTGATTGTAGGATTCTTTACCACTCCATCAAGATGAATTAAGCAAGGGGCATCGTTGTCGTAATTTTCGCCAATAGCAAAGTGGCAGGTGCTAAAAGCCTTTTCATCTTCCAGCATGTTTCCTGTGACATTTGCAGCAGGATTTAGACCGATTCCAAGCTCGCCAATATTCCGCGCATTTCTTCTATATACTGAACCTTGATTTTGAGGCAGCTTTCCTTCGGATTCAAGGATTAACGCTTTGTTTTCCGCTTCGACAATAGTTTTTAAAAGCCTGCGAGCTTCTGAACCGCCATTAATTTCTGTCACAAAGCCGTTTTGAACAGTACATTCTATTGGAGTATTCAAAACTGAATCCCCGTCGCCAAAGGTCATTGAGCCGTCAAAAACTATTTTTCCCTGAGTGCCAAAAGAGGTTTCTGAGCCTTCGCCTTGATTTTCAGGAACTGTGTTTTCCTTTTTTAAAATCGAACTTACAAAGTTTTCTACTTTTGAAAGCACTTTTTGCTGGTTTCCGCTGCCAACTACCGGACTTATAAAAACTTCTCCAGCAGGAATGTTTCCTCCAGTTCCTGGTTTTGAAAAGTCTCCGTCATCGTACTGCAATTTTCTTCCATAAATTGGAATTGCAACATCAGTACCAGAAGGGGCCGTTACCTGAACACTTATAGCGTTTTCAAAATACTTTCCAAGCAGCTCACAGTTCTTGCGAAGATTTTCATAATCTATGTTTACCGTTCGCTCGTACATGTCCCAAGTAATGCCGGGAGTCCAAACGGCACGCATTGACTTTTTTCCGTCCAAAAGAAAATCAAAAATATGTTGATACTCAGTACCGTCTTCAGTTTTGTAGGGATTTGCAGTTGCCTGGGCATCTTTTCCAAGTTTTTGCGCGGAAACAGAAAGGCACACATCTGGATTTGACGCAATTGCTGCAATAATTTCTTTTTCCGCGTTGTCAAAAGAAGTTTTTATACTTTGATAAGCAAGAACGGTTTTCGCTCCAGCTTCGCAAGACGCAGCATACAGCTCCTGAGCGATTCTGCTAGTTTCTGGATTTGCGATTATAAGAACGCGCTCATCTTTTCTTACCTTGCAAACATTTTCAATTACATTTTTTGCAGGACTAATTTCTTTCTTCATATAAAAATTATAGCACTTATTAAAAATATAGAAAACATTATGATTTAAAACTACTATGGACATCTGCCAATTTGTGAATTATAATTTATTGAGTCGAAGTTCGACTTTCGACCTGGCAGAGTTTTATTTTTAGGAACCTACTATGAAAAAATCAGTTTTAATGTTCATTATATCCCTAATTACAACTTTTTGTGCTTTTTCGCAATCAGCAGAATTTATAGACAAAATGCTTTCAACTAGCGAAGCCAGCTATACAAGCGCCTGCTACATTTCTGCGGTAACACAGGGCTTTATAAATGAAAAGGCAACTTTTGAAGAAGCGTACAATGCTTTATACGAAAAAGGTCAAATTTCAAAGAAAGTATCTGAAGAGACCAAGCTTGCTTATAAAGATGCGGCTGAACTTTTTGCAAGAATGTGGAGCATAAAAGGCGGACTTATGTTCAGAGCGACAAAGGGTTCTGCAAGATATGCATTTAAGCAAATGAAGTCAGATGGTGTGATTGCTCAAAATCAAGATCCAGATAAAATTCTTTCGGGTCTTGAACTTTTAAACTTTTATACAAAGGGTACAAATATCTACCTTCCAGAAGAGCAATCTTCTTTTGAAAATCAGTAAGACTGTTTTTACATTTGTGATGAAAACTTTCTTATGGGAGGGAAGATAAAAACAGCCGAATATGCCGTCTGTTTTTATCTTTAAAAGTTTGCGTTGCAAACTTTCTTTTCAACTGTTGTTTCTCACTTTGTTGCGAAACAACTTAAAAAGTCAATCCTAAAACTGGAGTTTTACTCTTGACTTTTTATAGGAGAACGTAATGAAAAAAATAGTTTTTATAGCAGCCATGCTCGGTCTTGCTTCATCCATAAACGCTTTTGAATGGGGAATAAATTCATTAAGCACCGCAAATGTTTACGGAGAAAATCTTTCGTCTCCAACTCTTGAGCTTTCTGAAAATGCTACGCTATGGACAAAAACTCCTCTAGCCAAAGACAATTCTGTTTCATTAAACGCTTCTGCCTTTTACAAGTTTTTATGCAAAAAACCGTTTGAAACCGATTTTACAAACACAAATGCGGTCGACATTCCAGAGCTTGCTTTAAATATAAACAAGAATACAAACGCGGGAAAAATATCTGCAAAAATCGGACGCTTTTCAGAAAGCGACAAAACTAATCTTATTTTCAGCCAGCTTTCAGACGGAATCAAATTTCAGTATTCGGCAGACAAACTTGCAACTTCTTTCTACGCGGGATACACAGGCCTTTTGAACGCAATAAATGTAACTATGCTTGCTCCTGAAAATTCTTCTTACACAGAAGGCAGCAATGACTTTTACAGGCTAACGCCTAAGTACATTCCGCTTTCCGCAGCAATAACTTTTCCATCGCTGTTTGCAAACCAGCAGCTTGGTTTTGAAGCATGCGCTTTTATGGACTTAAACGGCGACAATTACAACCGGTATTACGCAACCTTGGATTTAGACGGGTTTCTAAGCAAAAATCTTTTTTACGCAATTTCAACCACTTTTGGAACTGTAAACTTTAACAATGTATTCAACCTTTCGCACATAAACATCGGTTATTCTCCCTGCAAGTATGTAACAATTTTCGCAGATGGGGTTTACGCATCTGGAAAACACGGCTTTCTTTCAAGTTTTGAAGGAGTTTCTTCAATGACGGCAGATTATTCTATGCTTGAGCCTGAATACAAAGAGCTTATAAAAGCCTCTCTTTCTGTATGCGCAACAATAAAAAATACCGCTTTTTTTAATGCAGGCGGCGCTATTGTCTTTAATTGCGCAGAAACAAACGTTTCTTACAAAGGCTTTGAATGGGAAGTCAGCGCGCTGTGGAACATATTTTCAGATTTAAGACTTTCTTCAAAAGTAAATCAATTCTATGGAACTGATGCTTCAAACAACAAAACAAATTTAAGCGTAAGCCTTTTGCTTTTATTCTAGGATTTTCGGAGGTTTAAGATGAAAAAAACATTTTCAAAAAAAATTATTGGATTCGTCTTGCTTTTTAGCGTTGCAGGAATTTCAACATTTGCAGAAAATGCAACCGTCCTTTTTACGCGTGGAACAGTTGAGCTAAAACAAGGAGACTCTTGGGTACCTATAAAAAGGGATTCTGTTATAAAAGAAGGCGAAATAATCTCTACAGGTTTCCAATCAGAAGCAATTATTTCCTACAAAGATTCCACAATGAAATTAGGCTCATTAACAAGAATCACGCTAGAGCAACTCTCCTCTTCTGAAAAAAAAGACAGCGTTTCTGCATATCTTTCAACAGGTTCTGTTCGTTCTTCTGTAAAGCATACATCTAACAAAAAAATCTCATATACAGTTCGAAACCCTGTCGCTGTAGCTTCCGTGCGGGGAACGGACTTTTTATTTTCAAACGACGGTACAGTAGAATGTTATTCTGGAGCGGTTTTTGTAACTCCTGCAAAAAATTTCAATCCAAAACAGCACGGAATTAGAAATCCTGCCGACGGAACACCGGGCGCAACGGAAGAAGAAGCAAGACTTTTTGAAGAAGATTTGCCTGCCGACGGAAACTCAACCGCATTCACAAAACCGGGCGACGTCGCGCCTTCTGAAAAAGGTTCTGCAGGCATTCTTATTGTGGAAGGACAGTCAACCAGTTTTCAAAACGATTCGTTTATGCCAAACAGACCTAAAGACGAAGCTTCAAGAAACAGAGATTTCTTTTCGAACAATTCTGATTTTAGACCTAAACCATTTGACTCAAATGGAATCACCAATCCAAAAGAGGAACAAAAAAAGAGCGCCTCTGTTCGCGTTGACATAAAAGTTAATGAATAATTAAACTGAAAAATAAAACCTGCCGATAAACAAATCGGCAGGTTTTATTTTTATGAAAAGACCAATTTCTTTAACCTTTTACTTTTTGTTTTCTCTTATAGCCGGAAGTTTAATAGGCATTATTTTTTACATACTATATTTCAATAGCACAATAATGGTTGCAGGCGAAACTGTAAAATTTTCAAAGGATTTTTTCATATTCGCCTTAAAAGATATAATTCCTTTAGTAATAATATTCTCTCCTGCTGCAATGATAATTTACAAAGCAAGACATAAAGAAAATCCTATAGCAAGCGCCATAGTTTATGCTTTTTTATGTGCTTTTGCCTGGATTCTTTTGTTTCCTTTGCAAATGACATTCTCTGAAAAAATAAGCAAAAATATTCCACAGAAAGAAGAAATTCAAAATTCAAAAGAAATTTCTGGCGAATATTTTAGAAACATAAATTCTTCAACCTTCTTTTTTGTAGAAAACTCCAAAGACAAAAAAGCAAAAGTAATTGAAATCGCAAACGGCAACAATCCTTCATTCTTTGCAGAAGAAAAAGAAATCTCTGTTGCAAAAGGTTCTGATTTTGCAAGCTATTCATCGCCGTACAGAGACTCTCTTGTAAAAGAAAACGCTTCCACCTTATTTGTAAAACCAATTCAAGTTTTTAAAAATTTTATAGACAGATGCTACAATGCATTCGACTGCGGATTTATTTCATGGCTATGCTTTTGTTCCGTAGGACTCTTAATGAGTTCCATGTATGCTTTTTTAAAAGTTTCTGAATGGAAATTAATAAACATATTCACAAGTCTAATTCTTTTTATATCGGCTATTTTTATAAATGACTTTTATTTTTCGCCAGCCATGAATGAAGCAAGAGCAAATTTATATGAGCTATTCTACAAATGCAAAGCGTTTTTATTCCTTTCTAACAAGGGGGCTGACGTTCCTCTGCTATTTGCAAATATCATTTTAACAATAATCGCATTGCTTTGCGGAATTCTGATTTCTAATATAACAAAGAAACACATTGAGGGAAGATAAAAATGAAAACAATAAAATTGCAAAAAACACATATATTTTTTTTAGTTTTAATTCCTCTTTCGTTTATAACTTGCGTTGTTCTTGGATACACCATTACAAAAACGCCGGATCTTCTTTTTTCTTCTGTAAAGTCATATAAATTTTTTGCAGGCATAAAATTGTTCTGCAAAATTCTTCCTGCAATTACGGCAGCAGCAGCTGTTATTGGCTGGACTTTAGATTTTGGCAGCAATCAAGACGGCTGCAGGACGCGTTTTTCAGACAAAATATTTTCGCACTTTAAAAAAGTCTTAATTTCAAGCATTTTTTTTGTGGCTTTAATTCTTTTTTTTAACGAAATTGTTCTTCCTTCTTCAGTTTTAAAAATGCAAGAGATGGAAAATCTTCCAAAACTGTTAAAAGAATACCAGCATCATTCTCAAAGTTTATACGACAAAAAGAATTACGATGCAGCATATCAATATGCAATCTTAGCTTCGGAATTGGACTCTTCTAATCAAATTACAAAAGAATTGTTATTTAAAACTGAGCTGGCATCAAAAGAGAATATAAAAGATTCATTTTCTAAAAACAAGCAAACTGTTAATCTTTCTCCGGAAATAAAAAAGCAAACTTTAAATACGCAGCCTTATACTTCGTATTCACTTTTATTAAAAGCTAAAGAGTTTGAAAAAAATCAGGATTGGTTTAACGCTCACTACAATGCGCAAATGGCTTTACAAGCGGCATCCGCACAGGACATAAATATAAGCGAATTAAAATCAATTGCTGCAAAATCTTGGAATATGCTAAACCAAGGGAAAAAGCAAGGTTCTACGCAAGAACAGCAAATATATGCAAAAAAGTTTGAAGGTTACACTTCCTTGCTTGAAGGAGATTTTTTAAAGTCATATTACATATTCAAAACGCTTTCGATGCAGTCAAAAAAGCTTTCAGTAGATCCTGATGTTGTGCGCTATTTAAAAATTTCTGAAACAAACCTTGAACTCAACTGTTTTTTTACAGACGAAACTATGAACTTGCAAGGCTTTGAAAGCTCTTCAAACGTGTATTTTAGCATATTCAACAAGGCAGACGCTTCTACAAGCCTGTTCTTCATAAAAGGCATAACTCCTACAAAAAAAGACTCTCTTAGCACTCAATATTTAAGAGGAATGACAATTGTCAATGTAGATGCGACAGGCAACTACAGATTTGGCATTTACACGCCTTATGCCAAGATGACTTCATTGCAGACTAAAAATCTTGCTGAAGATATAAAAAAATCTCTTTTTATTGAAGATTCAATTAAAGAAGTCCCTTACATCTTCATGAGCTGTGTTGACCGCACAAAAGAAGGAATAGCTACAAAACCAGAACTAAAAGGCGGTTATGAGCTTGCAAACAAAAATAAAAGCAGCAAAATGGATTTTTCTGAAAACCTTATTCTCCCAATTGAATATTCTGACTTTGCGCTGCTGAAAAAGGCTTCAAAAGGCGCAGATTCAATGGATTTAATTTCTTTAATCAGTTTTATAAAAAAAGCAGAAAATTATGGATTTTCACAAGAAATTTTTGAACAGAATTTAATGAACAGACTTCTTTTTCCGCTGTTTCTTTTAAGCATGTTTATTGTACTTGGAATATTTTCTTGGAACTGCAGAACAGCCCCTGAATCAGTATTTAAATTCCGCTGGATTATAATGATTCCTATTCTAGCCATAACATTTACCGTGATTTACGACATTGTTCTAACAGTTTTTAAGCTTGCAAACTACGGACTTTTTGCAATTTTTGCAAATCAAGGAGCAATTATAAGCGGAATTGTTGTGTACTGCGCAGTTTTTGTGCTTAGTTCAATGGCTTTTGTTTCTTGCAGAAACGCCCAAGATTTTTAACTTCCATAAAAAGTCAAGATTCTATAAATTGCAAAGTCTTCACAAATTGAGAATTCACTTATGCCTATATTTATTTTCCCAAAAACTCGCTCTTCGACCTTTTATTCAAGCGGAATCTTTTTTATATGCGCGCCTAAAGACTGCAGCCGTTCTACCAAGTGCTCATATCCGCGCTCAATTTGATACACATTGCTTATGCGGCTTTCTCCGTGAGCAGCCATTGCTGCAATCACCATTGCCATTCCAGCGCGAACATCTGGGGAAACCAAATGCTCTCCATGCAGCAAGCTCGGTCCGCAAACGACTGCCCGATGCGGGTCGCAAAGAATAATTTGCGCGCCCATGCTTATAAGCTTATCTACAAAGAACATTCTGCTTTCAAACATCTTTTCAAAAATAAGAACAGTCCCTTCAACTTGTGTCGCAACAACTGTCATAATTGAAGTTAAATCAGGCGGAAATCCTGGCCAAGGGCTATCGTCAATTTTAGGAATTTTTGTGCCGACGTCAGCATTAGTTTTCATCTCTTGGATTGCTCCAACAGTGATTGAATCGCCTTCAGTTGTCCAAGATATTCCAAGTTTTGAAAAGCCCACTTTTAAAGGACGCATATCAAGATTTTTTATTCCTTTAATTTTTATGCATCCTTTGGTTGCGGCAGCCAATCCGATATAAGAACCAATTTCCATGTAATCCGGACCAATTTCAAATTCACAGCCGTGAAGTTTTTTTACACCGTCAATATAAAGAATGTTAGAACCTATTCCAGAAATTTTAGCGCCCATGCTGTTTAGCATGTTGCACAAATCCTGAATATGAGGTTCGCTTGCAGCATTTACAATTGATGTGCGGCCTTCTGCGAGAACCGCCGCCATTAAAGCGTTTTCTGTTGCAGTTACAGAACATTCGTCTAAAAAAATATCTGTTCCTATCAGTTTGTTCGCAGTAAACTTAAAAGAACCATTAATATCAACGCGAGCGCCTAACTGTTCCAATGCGATAAAATGCGTATCCAGCCGACGCCTTCCAATGACATCGCCACCAGGAGGAAGCATTTCCGCTTTTCCGCAGCGCGCAAGCATAGAACCTGCAAAAAGTATAGAGGCCCGAATCTTTTTAGAAAGTTCTTTTGGAATGCAGATTGAAGAAAGCTCTTTTGCCTCGATTTTCCAACTGTGATTTCCTAAATTGGTTGCTTTTGCTCCAAAGGACTGCAAAATATTGAGCATTACAGCAATATCTTCAATATCTGGAATATTCCGCAAGATTACAGGCTCTTCTGTAAGCAAGCTTGCTGCAATACACGGCAAAGCGGCGTTTTTATTTCCGCTTGCAACTATTTCTCCTTTTATAGGAAAGCCACCCTCAATTGCATATTCATGCATAATATTCCCCCAAGATTAATTTTTAAAATCAATTTTGCACAACTTGAACAGCCAAGTTTATAAGAACATCCGTAGCCAAACACATTTGAGAAAGGCTTGCCCATTCACTTCTTGAGTGGTAATTATGGCCGCCTGTAAAAATATTTGGAGTTGGGATTCCAAGCTCGGTAAGCCTAGAGCCATCTGTTCCTCCCCTGATTGGAACAAACTCTGGAACAATTCCACTTTCTTTGTACGCGCAAATCAGCTTTTCCACAACAAAAGGATTTTTATCCATAACGGACTTCATATTTCTGTACTGTTCTTTAAACTCTACGTGAGCACGTCCGCCAAACCCTTCTGAAATGAGTCCTGAAAGTTTTTCAATATAGGCGACACGCCTTTTAATACCTTCATCAGAAAAGTCTCTGAGAATCAGTGAAACGCAAGCCTTTTCAATTGAGCCTTCCATTTTCATGACGGCATAAAAACCTTCATATCCGCAGGAAGTTTCTGGGCGTTCATTTGCAGGAAGATTTTCCACAAAACGGCTAGCCATACAGATGGCATTTATCATGCCATTTTTTCTTGCATCTCCTGTGTGGCAAGCCTTGCCTGTAAATGTAACAGATGCGGAAAAAGCATTAAAACACTCTGTTTCTAACTGCCCTAAATGACCGCCATCAACCGTATATGCAAATTTTGATTTTAAAAGCGACAAAGGAATTTTATCCATTCCGTGCCCTGTTTCTTCATCAGGACTAAAAATAACTTCAATTTGTCCGTGTTTTACTTCAGGATGTCCTACAAGATATTGCAAAGCCGTCATTATTTCTGCAATGCCAGCCTTGTCATCCGCTCCTAAAAGCGTAGTACCGTCGCTGGTAATTATTGTGTCGCGCTCTGCGGCTGCCTGCGCCAGGTAAGAATCTGCATGGGAATCCAACCTAATTCCATTCTGAAGGTCAATTGCTTCTCCGTCGTAATTTGTATGGACTATCGGCTTTACGTCTTTTCCGCTTACTTCTTCTACAGTATCTAAGTGGGCAAGCCAGCACATGGAAGGAACTTTTTCAAAACCTGCACTTGCATTAAGAATACCGTGAACATAACAGTTTTCGGTAACTTGAACTTCGCTAAGACCTAGCAAGATTAATTCATCAGAAAGTTTTTCTGCAAGGTCGAACTGCCTGTCTGTAGAAGGAATTTTTCCTGTATCTGCAGCAGCTTCATTGCTTTCTGTCCATATTTTTACGTACTTTATAAACCGGTCTAAAAGTTCATTTTTTGCAAAAGTATCAGAAGAAATGTAATTCATATATTCAGAATAGCACAATATTCTAGAAAGAAAAAGGGCAGATGACTACTGACTTTCAATCTGTTATAATCGAAATATGAATATCTGTTTGTTTTCTAAAGACGAAATTGAAAAACCGCTAGATAAAAAAGACGAGAGAGCTCAGCACATTTTAAAAATTTTGCACAAAAAGGAAGGCGACTTTTTTTACGCCGGCATAATCGACGGCAAAGCTGGCAACGCCCAAATAACAGAAATCACAGATTCTTTTATTAAGTACACTTTTATTCCTCAAAGCGATGGAAAACCTCTTTTTCCGCTCATTATGATAATAGGATTTCCTAGACCGATTCAATTAAAAAGGCTCTTACGCGATATTGCCGCTCTAGGAGTAAAAGAAGTTCATTTAACGGCTACAGAACTTGGAGAAAAATCTTATATGCAGTCAAACCTTGTTGAGCACGGAAGCGCGTATAAAATGCTTTTAGATGGAACTGTTCAAGCAGCTTCCACCCAAGTCCCGAAACTTTTCTTGCACAGAAATTTTGAAGAGTGCATAAAAACTGTAAAAAAATCTATTCCAGAAAATTCCATAAAGCTTTGCCTTGACAATGTTTTTCCGCAGGGAAGCCTTTCGCAAATCCTAAAAAAAACAGAACTTGGGCAAGAAAACGAACCTTTAAAAAGGACTTACGTCGCGGCAATAGGCAGCGAACGCGGCTGGACAGACAAAGAGAGAACATATTTAAAGGAAAACGGATTCATTCTTTGCGGAATGGGAAGCAGAATTATGAGAACAGAAACCGCCGCAACAGTAAGCGCTTCTATAATCAGCGCAAATGCCGGTTGGATGGACTAAAACCTTTACAATTTTACGGAACTTCATTTCGTGTACTCAAACTTTATTTATAATTCAGCGCGCATCGAGTGCCGGCGTGCCCTTGACCATGGGGGGGGGTAACAATGATATAATAAATTGTTATTTTTTATAACAAGGAAAAATTATGAGAAAATTAAGAAGTTGTCTTGGATTGGCAGTTTTGTCAATTTGCATTATTTCTTGCGCGTCTACAAAAGTTTCAACAGAAAAAGTTTTTTCAGATGAAAAAGAACTTATTGCGTCAGGCAATGCGTTGGATTACAAAATCGGAAAGCAGCTTAAAAACGAAAATCTTTCTGAAACGAGCAGTCAAGTTTCTGTTGAATATTCTGAAACTCCAGTTCCGGCAAATGTCTATAAACTGTCTTTGGAAAATGGCGCTTACGATTTTACATTGAAGTCAATTCCAACAGGACTTATGAGCGCAAACGAAGAAAAAAAGAGCGCAATGATTCCAGAAATTCTTCTATATGATGAAAACTTTAATCTTATTGAAAATGAAAATTTGAAAGGAAATGCAGTTCCGCCATCTACTTTCGAGCCGTTCTTGTTCATGGTTACAACGCAGTGGAACATTGCAGAAACAGGAACTTATTATCTTGTTGTAAAAGCAGATATGTCGTCTGAGCAGGGACTTACTTTAGAAGTGTTTTACAATAACCTCGTTGCAACACATACAGCACTGCACAACTTCCGTCGCGTTCCTTATGGAAAATACAAACTGCTGATAGAAAAAATGTAAGGATTATTTTTGCATTTTACAAAATAAAACAACAAATGAACTGCTGCAAGATTTTTTGCGGCAGTTTTTTTTTGTTTAAATACAAACCTTGCCAATTCGGTGTGTTCCAACCATTTTAAAATCGTGATATAATGCCCTTATGGAAAACGAAAAAATAAAAGAAATGCTATTGGACATTGAGCCTTCGCAATTAGATTTTTCAGTCATTCAAACAGGAAAAGAAAGCAAGCGGGTAAATGGATTTTACATGCCAGATACTCACGAAATATATTTGCACAATAAAAATTTTAAGACAGAAAACGAGCTTGTTTACACAGCCGTTCACGAATACACTCACCATTTGTGTTCCGAAGAATTATTGAACAACACCGGCAGCGCAAATCACGTGTACAATGCAAAAGTCCACACACAAGCGTTTTGGGCAAAATTCGACAATTTGATTTCTATAGCAGAAAGCAAAGGATATTACAAACTTTCTATAGACGAAAATCCTGAATTAAAAGAGCTTACAGAAAAAATTCGCAAAGACTACGTAGAAGCAAACGGAAAATTAATGCAAGAGCTAGGCAAACTGCTTATACGTGCCCACGAACTTTGCAAAGAAGCAAACATACGCTACGAAGATTACATCGACAGAGTTCTGCAATTGCCACGAAACAGCGAAAAAGAAATTCGAAGAGTTGGCAACAGCAACGTGAACCCGGCAATTGGATTTGACAACATGAAAGTTGTAGCCTGCGTAAAGAAAAAAGACGAGCGGGAAGCCGCCGAACAGGAATTTTTAAAAGGAAAAAGCCCTGCCAGCGTAAGAGAAATGATGAAGCAAAGGGCTAGCGAAGCAAAAAAAGCAGATCCTTTAGAAAAATTAAACAAAGAAAAATCTAGGCTAGAAAAAACTATTGCCCAATTGACACAACGGCTTGAATTTGTGGAGGAAGCAATTGCAAATCTGTAAAAAGATTCTTTTTTGTTCTGCAGCAATTACCGTACTGATGGCTAGTGCAATTGCACAAGATTCTAAGAACTCTCAAAATTCACAAGCCTCTATGCCGCAAGTAAAAATGCCAGAAATGCCGTCAATTTCAACAAGCCTGCAAATGCCTCGAATTTCAGCGCCTGCAATTGGTGGAAAATTTTACACGCCTGGAGATTTCTTTTCAGAAAAACCGGCGCAAAGCAATTCAAGTTCAAAAGAACAGCTTCAAAACCCAGCTTTAGAAACAAACAAAGGCAATAACCAAGCTGGCAGCTCAAATTCAAGCTCTAGGACAGCAAGAATTGTTTCTAGTTTACTAGGCTCGCCTTCATCTCTTTTAAATTCCTCTAGCGTAACGGCTATGGATATTTCAAACCTGAGCAGCAGAAATCTGCTAGGAAGTCTTTATAATCTTAATGAAGATTTTTCAGGCCTTAACAACGAACAAAACACACAAGTTCTGCTTGCTGAAATTTTAACTCAGCTAGAAGAAATTAAAAAACAGCAGGATTTAACAAAAACTTCCGCTAGAGCAGCCGAAAATCAAGAAAAAAATCCAAAAATTTTGAGATTTACAATAAACGGAAGCGACATTCTTAGCACTTGCAGAACAATTTTTTTTAGCAAAAAAGAAAACGACGGAACTTTTTTACTTACTGCCGACCGGAAATACGATTTTAATTCTCAAAGCCGCGACGAGACTTTTTATCTTCTTTTCAAGTCTGACGGAAACTCAGGTTCTATGGCAGGCTACAACGTGCAAGCTAAGGTTGTTCAAGACAGCATAAACAAAGAATCCCCTATTTACAAACTTTCCAACCAGACTTCTCTGCACGCTGAAAAAACAGGAAATCTGGTTTCATTGAAACAGAACTCCGCAGAGCTCAGCTTAGATTTGCTTTTGGACATTGGCGACTAATATGACAGAAAAACTTTTGCAAGGACTCTTAAAATTAGATTTTACACAGGAACAATGCAGCACGCTAGTTCCTAAAATGGAAAAGTATACAAACGAAATTATTCTTTTTAATTCTGCATACAATTTAACAAACACAAGCGATTTTGACGAAATTGCAGTAAATCACATTTTAGACAGCCTTTCTGGAACTAAAATAATAAAAAAATTAGCAGAAAGTATAGTTCTGAAAGGAACAGAACCTTCCAAGCTTAAAATTGCTGACATCGGAAGCGGCGGCGGACTCCCTGGCATTCCCTTGGCTGCCGCAATGCCGCAATTCAATTTTACGCTGGTTGAACGCATGGACAAAAGATGCGCATTTCTTGAAAACTGCGCTGCTATTCTGGGACTAAAAAACGTAACCGTAATGAAAAGCGAAGCTGAAAAAGTTCGCGCAGAAAGTTTTCATATAGCAACTTTTAGAGCCTTTAGACCTTTAGACAAAAAAATGACAAAGACGCTCCTTTCATTAACAAAAAAAGGAGGATTTCTTACAGCATACAAGGCAAGGTTTTCTAACATAACAGAAGAAATGAATTCTATAAAGGAATTGGTTGAAAAATACAGAGTCGAACCTCTCTTTGTTCCTTTTTTAACAGATTCTGCAAACAAAAAAGAATCCCGCGAAAGAAATCTTGTAATAATTCCTGTAAACTAAAAAAGACAAAAATTAAGTTTTATAATCTAGCTGAAATTCTTTCAAAAAAAACTTGTTTTTTAGAGTATTTTCTAGTGTATACTGTCAATACGCTTTAAAACTGAAACAAGCTTGTTTTTTTCAATAAGGTCAATTGGCCGTCCTTCCACATACTTTTTTGCTTCGTCAGTAAAAGAGCCGGCTGTTACGCAAAAACCTCTTTCGCACTTTAAATCCCGCAGCTTTGAATGAAAATCTCTTATATAAAGCTCACCTATTGAGCCAGTGCTTCTGAAAAATCTAAACAATTCTGTATCTTGCCACTTAGCGCTTTCAACTTCACACAAAACTTCAATACTTTCAGCAGCAACAGAAATATCTTCTATTTTTACATAGGAATCTGTGTAGTATGATGTAACAAATTTTCTACAAAGAGCAACAAACTCGCTAGTTCCGCTCATAAGATAAGCCTGAAGATTTGAATTCTGATTCAATTCTTGATAACGCTGCACAAGGGCATTTACATCTTTGTAAGACGGAGTAACCGTCTGAATCTGCTTTAAGTAATACAATGCTTTGGAAATATTGTGCATTGCCAAATAACTCTGCGCAAGTTTGTAATATATAGAAAGCTTTGTTTCCGGCGGAACGGCTTCTAGTTTTAAAGCAATTTCATAATCCTGAATAGCCTTGTCATACTGCTTAAGCCTATCGTGGTAAGAACCTGCAGAGATACAAGCCTGCGGTCCAAAAACAGGGTCCGGCCTTAAATGCATAAAAATCTTTAAAGCTCTGTCGCCCATTCCAGATTCTTCCATAGCAGAAGCCATAAAAAACAAGGCTTCCTTGTTTTCCGGATTGTTTTCTATAACTTTCTTAAGATAAGGCAAGCTTTCCCTGTACTTTTTTGTTTGATACATTGAATATGCCAAGAACTTCATGGTTTCAGAACTTTCTGGATTTGTAGAAAGAGCTCTTTTTAAGCAAAGGATAGCCTTTTCATATTCTTTTTTTTGATACATCAGTTCGCCCAAACAAAGGTTGCCTTCAAAAATCTTAGGGTCTATTTTCAGCGCAGAAGTAAGCCCCTTATAGGCATCTTCCATTTTATTCATCTTAAACGAGCAAACGCCATATCTTAAAGATGCTTTTTTTTGGTCTATTTCCACATGCATGCTAATTAAATTGTATAACGTCGTATAAATTGGATAAGCTTTTTCGTAATTGTCCGCCCCCCAATACACATCTCCAAGAGTAATTAACGCAGGAACATTGTGCGGGTCATGAGAAAGTTTTTTTACACACTCTTTTATAATTGCGCTTTCGTTTTTGTGATGTTTCTTCTTTGAATTCGGGCTGCTAATTTCTCCATCCTTTTTAGACGCAATTGACATCAAAACAATGAGTAAAACCGAACCACATATAACAGCAATAAGAATAGGTATAATCATTTTAGCCTTCTTTACATTCCTGTACAAATTCTGCAATTCTTTCCATGGCGATTTTTATTTTATCTACAGCAGTTGCATAGCAGCAACGAATTCTGCCTTCTCCGCCAAGACCAAACACGTTGCCAGGAACTACTGCAACATTGTGCTTTTTAAAAAGCTGTGTTGCAAATTCTTCACTGGAAAGCCCCGTAGAAGTTATATCTGGGAACATATAAAAAGCGCCGGCTGGCTCAGGGACATCCAAACCCATCTGCAAAAATTTTTCTTCCATAAGGTTTCTGCGCTGCTGATAACTAAGCCGCATTTTTTCAACATCTTTCCAACCGTTTTTTAGACCTTCTACAGCAGCATACTGACTAAAAATTGGAGCGCAAATCGTGTTGTAACCGTGAAGTTTTACTACCTGCGCCAAAACTTCTGCCGGAGCTGCGATATAACCGATTCTCCAACCGGTCATAGCGAACGACTTTGAAAAGCCGTTCAGGATAATTGTATAGTCTTTCATTCCGGGAAAACTTCCAATTGAAGCGTGCTTTACACCGTCGTAAACAAGCTCGCAATAAATTTCATCGGAAATCACCCAAAGCTGGTTCTTTTTTGCAACCTCTGCAATTTTCTCAAGCTCGCTGGCAGGAACAACCGTTCCTGTAGGATTGTTTGGAGAGCAAAGCATAACTGCTTTAGTTTTTGCAGTAACAGCCTTTTCTATTTGGCTGGCAGTCGGATAAAAGCCATTTACGCTAGTATCAATAGGAACTACGGTCGCCCCGCAAAGATTTGCAAGCGGCGTATAATTCACATAGCACGGCTGGCAGACAAGAATTTCATCACCTGGATTTAAAATAGTTCTTAAAACAGCATCTACACCTTCGCTAGCTCCAACCGTAACTAAAACTTCGTTATTCGGATTATAGAACAGACCGTAGCGTTCCATATAGCGAACAATTTCTTCCCTTAGTTCTAAAAGTCCCCAGTTGCTAGTATAAGAAGTATGTCCTTTTTCCAAGTGATAAAAAGCTTCTTCCCTGATTCCCCAAGGAGTTGGAAAATCAGGCTCGCCTACAGAAAGGCTTATAACATCGTCATGTCCTATAAGCATTTCAAAAAATTTTCGTATTCCGCTAGGAGCAGTTGCCACCATAGCAGAACTAAATCTATCTTTACGTGTATTCAAAATATTCTCCAAAAATAATAATACCAAACAATTATGCCATTGCGCCTTCGCGGCGGTCTCGGTCATCTTCAACGTAAACAATATCGTTTTCTTTGTAAGTTTTTAAAATAAAACTTGTTTTTGTAGAGCGAACGCCTTCTAAAGTCGCCAGCTTGCTAGAAACAAAAAATGCGACTTCTTGCAAGCTGTCGCCTTCTACTACAACTTTAAAATCGTAGCCTCCACTCATAAGGTAAAGCGACTTAACTTGCGGAAAGCGATATATTCTATCTGCAAGAGCATCAAACCCCTGCCCTCGTTCCGGCGTTACTTGGATTTGAATTTCCGCGCTGACTTTTGCTTTTGCCTCTCCGCTTTTTTCTGGATTTACAATCGCCGCGTATTTTAAAATAATTCCATCATCTTCTAGCTTTTTTATTATCGCCGCCACTTCCTGAACAGATTTTTTTGTCATTAATGCAATATCTTCCACAGAAAGCCGAGCGTTTTGTCGCAACAAATCAAGAATTTCTTCCATAAAAATACCTCTTAGCACGCGATTTATTATTCCTTTCATAGTATAAAGTTTTTTACATTTTTTCAACGCTACATTGAATTTATCTACCTTCTTCAATATAATTCAAACAAAGTTGGGGATGTCAAAAAAATGCGCCTCACTGTAGTCTTGCGATTTTCGCCACTTTTAGCGGGGAAAATCCGCAACGCGCCAAACTAAAAAAGATTGCAATATAGGAAAATCAAATGGAAAAACTAAAAATTCTTTTAGCAAAAGGCAGAATTTATGAATCGGTATACGAACTTTTAAGCGATGTAGGGATTTCAATTCATCTGCCGGACAGAACTTACTTTCCTACAACAAACCAAGAAGATTTAGCTTTTCAAGTTGTAAAACCGCAAATTACAAGCGCGCTTTTGGCGGAAAACAAAGCAGATGTCGGTTTTTCTGGCAAAGACTGGGTTTACGAAAACGGCGTAGAAAACAAAGTTGTAGAAATAATGGACTTAGGCTTTGACCCTGTCCGAATAGTCGCAGCGATTCCAGAAACAAAAGATTTTTCAAAGCTTTTAGAAAATCCTGTAACAATTGCTACAGAATATCAGTCTTTGAGTAAAAAATGGATTGATTCAAAAAAAATTGACGGAAAAATTTTTAGAACCTGGGGAACATCAGAAGGTTTTGTTCAAGACAGCGAAGATGCTCTAGCTCAAATTCTAATTGACAACACTTCAACAGGCTCTTCTTTAAAAGCAAACAGGCTGAAAATTGTAGACACGCTTATGGAATCTTCTACAAGAATGTACGCTTCTAAAGAGGCTATGGAAGTTCCAGAAAAAAAGCAAAAAATCCTTGAATTAAAAATGCTTTTCGAAGCTGTTCTGGCAGCACGCTCAAGGGTCATGCTTGAAATGAACGTTTCTAAAGACAACTTTGAAAATCTTATAAAAGCAATTCCTTCCATGAAAAGCCCTACAGTATCTCCGCTGTTTGGAAATGACGGTTACGCTGTAAAAATAGCAGTAAAAAAGAGCGAAGTTCCAATTCTGCTGCCAAAACTTCAGCAGCTAGGAGCAACAGATATTCTTGAATATGAGCTTAGAAAAGTAATGCTCTAAAACTCTTTTTTATCAGAGGAAACAAATGAGAATTGCAAACGTAGAACGAAAAACTAGCGAGACCAATATAAACCTTACGCTAAACCTTGACGGAACTGGAAAATGCAGCGTAAAAAATCCAATTGGATTTTTTGACCACATGCTAAAAAGTTTTTGCAAGCACGGAATGTTCGATTTAGACGGGACACTTGAAGGCGACTTGCAAGTTGACCAGCACCACCTCTTGGAAGATACAGGCATCGTGCTCGGGCAATGCTTTGCCAAAGCTTTAGGCGACTGCGCAGGAATTTACAGGACAGGATGCTTTATCTATCCAATGGACGAATCTCTTTTACAGGCTGCGGTAGACTTTGGCGGCAGGCCTTACTTGTTTTGCAACGCGCAACTTACTAACATTCCTCTAGTTTCAATTGGGCAAGACGGAAAAGAATCTAGTTTCCAGACAGACTGCTTTGAGGACTTCTGGCAAGGATTTGTAAACGGGGCAAAATGCAATCTTCACCTAGATACTATAAGGGGCAGAAGCGACCACCACAAAATGGAGGGTCTTTTTAAAGCCTGCGCTAGAGCTATCCGGAGCGCTGTTGAACTAGACGCGCGGCGCAATGGCGAAATTCCAAGCACAAAAGGAGCTATTGGCAACTAAATATAGCTTTTCATTGACTTTTATGGGAGGTTTTACATGGAAAACGGTATAAATAAAATCAGCGTTTATGGGGATTCGATTCTAAAAGGAGCTGTAACAGGTACCGGAAGCGGCAATATGTTCGACATCATTGCCGAAAACAGCCTTTCCTTAGCTAGCAAAAAACTAGGTTTTGAACTAAACAATCAAAGCGTTTTTGGCAATATAATTACAAAAGCACAAAGAAAACTAAACAAAGAGATAGAAAAAGGAACTGCAGGAGATGCTGCCATTATCGAAAGCGGCGGCAACGATTGCGATTACGACTGGTCGCCAATATGCCTTTGTCCAAACGAAGAACATTCTCAAAGAGTTCCTCTTGAAGAGTTTATAAACATTCTTGACCAAATGGTAAGAAGTTGCCGCGCAAACAAAATAACGCCGATTTTAATGAGTATGCCTCCTTTAGTAGGCGACCGCTGGTTTAATCACATCTGCAAAAACTATGACGAAAACGCTGTAAAAGAATTTACGAAAAACATTCCAGATGTGCTTTACCGCAACCACGAAATTTACAACATGCACATAGTAAAGTACGCTTTTAAAAACAACGTGCAGCTTGTAGATATGCGCCTTGCAATGCTAGAAACGTCTGACTACAGAAACCTGATGTGCATGGATGGCATTCACCCGAACCAAGAAGGATATAAATTTATGGCTTCCGTTTGGGAAAAAGAATTGCCCCTTATAAAAAAAGAAGAATAGCCTAAAAAAGCTCGTAAGTTTCATCATATTTTACAACGGTAACATTTTTATAGCCATGTTCCTGAAGATACTGAGTAAAAAAATCTTGCGAATCCTTTTCACCATGAACCATAAAAATATTCTTTAAACGGCTAGTATCTATAGAATCAAGCCATTGCGTCATCTCTTCATAGTCAGCATGGGCGCTAAACGCATTAATCTGTTCAACTTTTGCATTTACGTGATACCAATCCCCTAAAATCTTAACTTCTTTTTCTCCATCTCGAATTCTGCGTCCCAGCGTATTTTCTGCCATATACCCAACAATTAAGACAGTGTTTCGTTCATCGCCAATATCGTTCGCAAGATGATACAAAACCCGCCCGGCTTCGCACATTCCATCCGCGCTAATAATAATCATAGGCCCTTCCTTTTTGTTCAAAGCCTTTGATTCTTCAACGCTTGTTGTAAACGAAAGAGAGCCAAATCCAAAAGGATTTTTATGATGCTTTAAAAAGGCTTCGTTCACGCTTTCGTCGTAACATTCAGGATGAACGCGGAAAACACTAGTTGCATTTGCAGCCATTGGAGAATCAACATAAATTGGCACAACGGGTATTTTCTTTTTATCTGTAAGCAAGTGCAAGTAGTAGACAAGCTCTTGAACCCGCTCTATTGCAAACGAAGGAATTATAATCTTTCCTTTTTTTGCGCAGGCTTCTCTAACAATTCGCTGCAACTCTTTCATTGCAAATTCCCGGTCCTCATGCTTACGATTTCCGTAAGTGCTTTCAAGGACAATGTAATCTGGAGCTGGCATATCAATTGCAGGAGGGCGTATAATAGGTTTTTCTTTTCGTCCAATATCTCCTGTAAAAAGGATTCTGGTTTCTGTATCCCCTGTAGAATGTTGATACGGAACTGTAAATTCCCTGTGCATTCCACGAATCGTAACATAAGCAAAAGCAGAGCCTAAAATATGGCCTGCGTCAAAAAATTCCAATTGAACATCTGGAGCAATGTACATTTTTCTGTTGTATGAAAGACTTATAATCTGGTTTGCAGTTTTTACAACATCATCTTCATTAAACAAAGGTCTCCAAACAAATTTTTCACCTTTCTTCTTTGCCTGCTTTGCAAGGAACTCCGCGTCTCTAGCTTGAATTCTAGCGCTATCCATCATTACAAGGTTTGCAATGTCCCGAGTTGCTGGCGTTGCGTAAATATTTCCTTTATAACCCTTTTTCGTAAGAACTGGAAGAAGTCCGCAGTGATCGTAATGACCGTGCGTAAGGATTACAGATTCTATTTTATCAGCAGCAATATCAAAGTCACGGTTTTTTTCATCGCTTAATTTTCGCTTGCCTTGAAAAGCTCCGCAGTCAACCATAAAAGACCGGCCATCTATTTCAAAAATATGCTTTGAGCCTGTAACTTCCTGCGCGGCTCCCAAAGAATACAAACTAATTCCCATTTGCAGCTCCCTTGATGTTGTTTTAGGAAAAAACTGTTCTGCACGGTTTGCCGTGCTTATGCAGTTCCACTTTAGTTTTTATTTTATCACGCTTGTGGCAATTAACAAGAAAAAAACATCTCTTGTATTTAGACTTTTTGAATGGTATTATAATAAATCCTAGTAAATTTGATTTAGAAGGCTGAAAATCGAGCTTTATTTAACATAGATTAGAAAACTGCAGGGGTCTTATGTATTCACGAATATTAGAACATGCACCTGAGCGCATAATACAAAACGGAAAAATAAATTTCGGCACATTTTATGGAAGCCCTAAAAAAATAGACATAAGGGGTGTAAAAGCACCTTTCGCAGGAATTCCTACTTGGCGTTTTTTTTCTAATTTCAGAATAAAAAGCCGGATATTCTTTGTATTCTCGAACGAGCATTACCTTGGGATGGTAGAATTCTTTGACGACAAAGCGTTTGGCATCGCTGAAGTCATTTTTTGGGACAAAAGAACAGGTCAAAAGTATGCGTACCATTCTTTTATGGGACCTAGACGTCGTTTTGTTCCAACAAACACCCAGATTGCAGCCTGCAACACTTTTGGAAAAAACAGAAACATAAAAATCAGCTGGAACAAAAACCACAACTCTATTTCTATGACATTTTTTGTCAAAGGCGACAAATTTAGGCCGTTCGCAAAAGCTAGATTTAATACATTTTTTCCATCAGACGAAAAAAGCGAATTTCTTACAGTTACTCCTGCCCCTACAACACAGCGTTGCAGCGCGACCTGGTCTGTTCCTTTAAGAGTTGAAGGCGGTATTCAGCTTGGCAAAACAAAAAAAAGCATTAATCCAATAGCGCAAGAAAAAGGACTTGGATTAATGCTCCTGAATAGAATTTATTTAAAATTTCATTCAACTAGCGAAGTCATGTTCGGGCTGGCAAAGCAAAATGAAAAAAACATTATCTTTCATTTTTCAACGGACAATCAGGAATCGCTTGATTCAGACCAGTACAACAACAATATGCTTTCTGTAAACGAACAAATAACTGCAATGCCTCCCGTATGCATAACACATCCATTTGGAATTGAAAAAAAATGGATTGTTCAAGATACAGAAAGCATGGTTGACCTTTCCTTTACACCGATTTCTGTTGCAAACAGAACCTTAAACATAATCTTTATGAGAAATACTTATTCAAAAATATATGGAACATTTGACGGAGTTTTAATGACAAAAGACGGAGAAAAAATTGTTCTAAAAAACTGTCCAGGTATTGTAAAGAAAAACCTGCTCAGATTGTAATTTTATTCTTCCACGAGGTAAAAACTATGACAGATGAAAATAAAAAACCAATTCAAGCAGATTGGGAGCCGGGAACATTAGACAAAACTCGACAAGCAATAGGAAAGATTGATCCAATAGAAGCTGAGGCAATGGCGCAAAAACTTGGCGGAAAAGTTATGTACGAACGTTCTTCTTCAGCTTCTCAGAATTCTTCCAGCCAGCCGAACAAAAATGGAAGAATTATCCGCAATCAGACTTCAAATTCTTCGCCAAAACCTCAGGAAACTACGCAAAAAGCTACACCCTCAAAAGGAAGAAACAAGCAGGAAGAGCTTATTCAGATTCCTGCAAAACTGAGCACTCAAATTGACCATTTAATGATGAGTTCAGAGTATGAAATAAAACCAAACTATGGAATCTTTAATTTTATAAAGTATTTTCAAAACAAAGGACACGAGCAAGTCATTACAGAATTCTGCACTGTAACTTTAAAACATCACATAGAAAATCTTCAGTCGTTTATAACCGTAATTAAGACGCTTATTCAAATTGCGCCTTCATCTTATAAAACAAAAATTGCAAACAGCAACGAACCTAAATTTAAATTTCTTAGAATGGTTGCCGGCTGGAATATGCAAGGCATAAAGCTTGCCCACATAGAGCTGCAAGATTTGCCCCAACCCTATTATGTGCAAGACCTTATTCCTTACGTAAAAGCTACATACCGCCTTTTAATTCAAGTTTACTACTACGGCGAAAATAAAATTCCAAAGCTTATAAAAGAAATTTATACAGACGAAAACAGCTACCAAGACGCGCCTCACGAAAAATTAAGTTTATTTGCAAAGGAAGCCATTACATCCTGGCTCTACATACAAAACGAAATTGTAAAAAAACTATATCCGCTGTTAATGAGAATGTGTTCAGACACTTTTGAATCTTATCCAGATTTTTTTAGAGTAAAAGTGGCAGAAATTTTAAAATTTGTAGGATTACACAAATACGACCTTCTTTTGCCAGAAAAACCAAAAGATGAAAACGGCGCAGAAAAAGTCCAGGACGAAAATTCCAAGCCAAAAGCGCCTGCCCGCCCAACAAGAGGAATGAAAGATTCTGTTGTAGTAACAGGCTTAAGCCTTTTAGAGCAATTATTTCCTCAGGCAGGATTTAAGAATCTTGAAAATCATCCGGATATGTTTCCATACTTTCAACCGCTTTACAAATTTGCAGACGGATTCAATGTCCTTAGCCCGGAAAACCCATTGCAAGTCACCGTTGTTCTTCTAAAAATCGTAGAAGACTTGTTCCAAGGATGTAGAAATATTGTTTTTTCTGAACAAGTTCTTTCAAATTCGTCTTCAAAAATAACAGACAACATTGCGAATGTTCTTGAAGAGTGGGCAAATTACCGCGAAACATATTTTGAACGTTTTTATTGCGAGCCGCTGAACGATTTTGTAAACCAGGCTTATTCGCAGGAAGATTTTGAAAACACTCAGTACGGAAGAAAGCTGCTTACAAACATAATGTGGCAAACTCAGTACCTTTTTCTGCCAAACTTTAAGTTTGACCAGCTGACTTTGGAGCGTCCTGCAAACGAAGGAAAACTAATGCCTCTTGGCACGCGCACAGATTTTATTCGAAAATTTCTTACAGAAGTTGTTGCCCAATGCGATGCCGCATCTTCAACAAGAGGACCTGTTTCAAAAGTTCAAAATCCATGGGAACACTACCGTTTTGACATCCAAAACGAAGTTTCAAAAAGGCTGGACATTCTTTTAGGGGCGAAAAACACTAGCCCAACTACAAATGCGAACAATGCAAATCTATTAAAGTATACGCTCTGCATTATTTCTGTTCTTGACTGGTGGATAAACAACCCAGACAGCCCAGCATACACAACATCGCCAAGACATATATATAGAATCAGCGAAGTTGACGGGCGGCCTAAGTTCAGCGTTCCGGAAAGAACCGACCAAAACCATCTGTTTGTAGAGCAAATAAAAGCTGCAATGCAAGCAAAAAAATAGATTTTAATTTTCTATAGATTTTTGGCTCTAGCCTGAAAATTACAGAAAAGAAACCTTCGGGACAACCCATACTTATTTTTTGGAGAAAATATGTGCAAAAACATCAACGTTCCTGAAATATTTGGAAAAAACGTTTTTAATCAGCAGGTTATGAAACAACTGTTGACTACAGACACTTTTGAATCATTAAAGCATACGATGGAAGAAGGAACTCCTCTTAATCTTGACGTAGCCAACCAAGTTGCAGACGCAATGAAGCAGTGGGCCATTTCAAAAGGAGCAACCCACTACACGCATTGGTTTCAGCCGCTTACTGGCATTACAGCAGAAAAACACGACAGTTTTATAACTCCCACATCGGAAGGCCGTGTTATAATGAGTTTTTCAGGAAAAGAGCTTATAAAAGGAGAACCAGACGCCTCTTCTTTTCCAAGCGGCGGGCTTAGAGCGACTTTTGAAGCGAGAGGTTACACGGTTTGGGACCCTACTTCCTATCCTTTTGTAAAAGACCATTCATTATGCATTCCTACTTCATTTTGCGCATATACTGGAGAAGCCCTTGACAAAAAGACTCCTCTTTTGCGTTCCATGGAAACTCTAAACGAACAGGCGCTCCGAATTTTGCGTCTTTTTGGCTCAAATGCAAAGCACGTTACAACCACAATGGGACCGGAACAGGAATATTTCCTTGTAGACGAAAAAATGTGGCAGCAGCGCAAAGACCTTAGAATGACTGGAAGAACTCTTTTCGGGGCAAAACCTTGCAAAGGACAAGAAATGGATGACCAGTATTTTGCGGCAATTAAACCTAGAATCGTAGAATACATGGAAGATTTGAACCAAGAGCTTTGGAGCTTAGGTATATATGCAAAAACCGAGCACAACGAAGCCGCACCTGCCCAGCATGAAATGGCTCCGATTTTTACAACCAGCAACCTTGCCTCTGACCAGAACCAGCTGACAATGGAAATAATGAAAAAAGTTGCAAGGCGGCACGGAATGGTTTGCCTTCTTCACGAAAAACCATTTGCAGGCGTAAACGGAAGCGGCAAGCACAACAATTGGTCAATTGCAACCGACGAAGGCGAAAATCTTTTCGCCCCAGGAAAAACTCCTCGCGAGAATGCTCAATTTCTTTTGTTCCTTACAGCAGTTCTAAAGGCCGTTGATGAAAACCAGGACTTGCTTAGAATTACGGTTGCAAGCGCAGGCAACGACCACCGCCTTGGCGGTTATGAAGCTCCTCCTGCAATTATGTCCATCTACTTGGGCGAAGAGCTTGAAGCAATTCTAAAATCAATAAAAGATGGAACACCTTACGCAGCAGGTTCAAAGCAAAAAATGGACATTGGCGTAGATGTTCTTCCTGCAATTCCAAAAGATTCAACAGACAGAAACCGCACAAGTCCATTCGCTTTTACTGGAAACAGATTTGAATTCCGTTCTGTAGGTTCTTCTCTTTCAATTTCAGGACCAAATACGACCTTGAATTCAATTTTAGCCTATGCGCTAAAACAATACGCAGACAAACTTGAAAAAGCTAAGGATTTTGAAAAAGAACTGCAGAATCTTATAAAAGACGAAATAACAAAGCACTGGAAAATAGTATTTGACGGCAACGGATACGATTCTAGCTGGCTAGAAGAAGCAGAAAGACGTGGCTTGATGAATCTAAAAACGCTGCCAGATGCGATGGCCCGCTACCTAGATGAAAAAAACATTCGCCTTTACACAGAACTTGGTGTTTATACAAAAACAGAAATGGAAAGTCATTACGACATCAAGCTTGAAAAATATTGCGGAATTTTAAACATTGAAGTTGAAACAATGCTAGAAATGATAAACAAGGATATTATTCCGTGCGCGTTTAAATATATGCGGGAAGTTGCAAACACAATTGCAGATATAAAAAACGCCATTCCGCTTGCAAAATGCGCAGCAGAAACAGCGCTCCTTGAAAAGCTTTCAGAACTTACAGATACTCTTGCAAACAAATCAGAAGAATTGTCAAAAAAACATTCTGCAGCAAAGCAACTTAAAGACAATATGAAGATTTCCATGGAATATGTTCAAAAGGTAATACCTGCAATGGCGGAAGCTAGAGCAATTGCCGATGAAATAGAACCTTTGCTTGGGGAAGATTTTAAACCTTACCCAAGTTACGAAGACCTTTTGTTTTCGGTTTAAGCGCTAGCCCATAAGCAGACTGCCTGGCTTGACCAGCCAATAACAAGATACGGTTGGTCAAGGCGCACTTACGTTTTTGTATGTTTTTCTAAAAACCCGAAGTTCAGGCTAATTAAAGCTCGCCAGATTCAGCAGCTCCTGGAAGACCTATATCTGTGCGGAAAAATGCGCCTTCAAAAGTAACTGCATTTACCGCCTGATATGCGTTTTTCCAAGCAAGCTCAAAAGTCTCGCCAAAAGCACTGCAAGCAAGAACTCTTCCACCGTTCGTAACCAGTCTTTCAGAAGAACTCCTGCGGTCCATAATTGCACCCGCTATAAAAATTTTTGCCCCGGTTTCCGCAATTTTCTTTGCATCAATTGTAATCTTTTTTCCTTTTTGATAGTGATTTGGATAACCGCCGCTTACAACTACAGGAGCAACCTGAAAACCTTTTTTCCATTTGAAATCAAAGCCATTTAAAGTTCCATCTACAATTGCTTGGCACATTTGAGCAAAATCAAAATCCATTAAAGGAAGAACAGCCTGAGTTTCCGGATCTCCTAAGCGAACATTGTATTCAAGAAGTTTTGGGCCGTCTTTTGTAAGCATTACGCCAAAAAATAAAAATCCTCTATAATCAAAGCCTTCCTGCTCAAGCCCTTTAAGCGTAGGTTCAAGGCAGTCTTTTTTAAACTGCTGCATTGTTTCTTCGGAAACATCTGAAAGAGGGCAAACTGCTCCCATTCCGCCAGTATTAGGTCCTTTTGCGCCATTTCGCAAACGTTTGTGGTCTCTAGCTGGTAAAAACGGCACTATTATTGAAGTTCCATTTTTAGTTGATTCTTTTGTAACAGAAACTGCAGATAGAACTGAAATTTCAACTCCCTGAAGATAATCTTCTATAACAAGTGTTTTGCCGGCGCTTCCAACTCGCTCGCCTTCCATAAGGTCTGCAATCGCCGCAAGGGCTTCTTTTTCCGTCGCAGCTACTACAACACCCTTCCCTGCGGCAAGACCGTCAGCCTTTATTACAATAGGAACTCCGTGCTCTTTTACGTAATTTTCAGCATCAGCTTTGCTTGTAAATGTTCTGCTTTTAGCGCACGCAACTGAATACTTCATCATAAATTCTTTAGAAAGATTCTTGCTGGCTTCTAGCTGCGCGGCTGCCTTTTTAGGTCCCACGCAAGGAATTCCTTCGTTCCAGAATTCATCTGCAAGTCCTTCTGCGAGAGGATCTTCCGGTCCTATAACTGCAAGGGTACAATTTTCATGCTTTGCAATCTGAATAAAAGGATTTTTTTCTTTTAAAATATAACTACATTCAGATGGGGCAACATTTACGCATTTTGATTCTTTTGCAGTGCCGCCATTTCCAGGAACGCAAACAACCTTTTCAACTTTAGGACTCTGTGCGAGTTTCCATGCAATGGCATGCTCTCTGCCACCGCTTCCAACTACTATTACATTCATACTTAGATTTTACATTAAAAGATTGCATTGGTAAATAAATACAACGGAATGACTTGCAAAAAATATGATTTTTCATTGTAAAGAGCAAGATTTTTGTTTATAATAGAAATATGTCAACGCTATTTGTAGTTGGAACGCCAATCGGCAACCTTGATGATATTACCTTCAGAGCTGTAGAAACTTTAAAAAAAGTTGAAGTCATAGCCGCAGAGGATACTCGTCATACTTTGCAACTCCTGAATGCGTTGGAATCTAAAGGCTTGATGACTCATAATGAAATCAAAAAGCTTATGATAAGCTGTCGTTCGCAAAACGAAGAGATGGCGGCAAAAAAGATTATTGAATTAATGGAAAACGGCAAGGATGTAGCTTACACAAGCGATGCTGGAACTCCTGGAATAAGCGATCCTGGAGAAGTCCTTGTTGAGCTTGTGCGAAAAGCAGGCCATTCTGTTGTTCCAATACCAGGACCTAGCGCTTTTGCAACTTTAGTAAGCGTAGCAGGCTCTGGCGGAAAAACTTTAATCTTTGAAGGTTTTCTTTCTCCAAGTCCCGGGAAAAGACGAAACCGGCTAAAGGCACTTTTAGCAACAGGAAATGCAATAGTTTTGTACGAAAGTCCGTTCAGAATTATAAAGTTACTAACAGATATTGCCGATATAGAAAGTGAACGTCGGCTAGTTATTGGACGAGAACTAACAAAACTGCACGAAGAAATTATAGAAGGCACAGCTTTAGAATTGCGGAATAACTTTGCTGAAAGAAGTTCTATCAAAGGTGAGTTTGCAGTTTTCATTTTTGGCATAAAAAAGGTTCAGATTTCTGATGAAACTACCGATAATTAAAAGGTAGAAGGCAGGATTAATATGATGGGTATTGAAAAACTTACAGGAATAAACACTATTCAGAATGTGCAAGGCTCTCGCCGTACAAACGAAACTGGAAAAATTGGTCATATTGAAGATTCAGTTTCTGTATCTGCAGAAGCTAAGGCAATGGCAGAAACATACTACATGAAGCAAGTCGCTTCAGAAACTCCTAACGTAAGAGCTGACAAAATTGCCGAAATTAAAAGCAAAATTCAAAATCCAAACTATCTTAATGAAAACGTCATAGCATCTGCTGCCGATCGTATCATGGAAAGCTTTGGATTGTAATTTAAAGATAAAACTACTATTTGCTTTAGGTTATAGTAAAGGCATTCTTGGGATAAAATCTCGGAATGCCTTTTTTATTTAAGGTTTGTAAGAACCTTAAATACGGCTGAGCCAAGGTTTTGAGCATAAGCGCACCTTGACCAGATGTATTTTTGATTTATAAAATTCATGTGGAGAATATAATGAACGATCTTATTTTTAAAATTTCCCCAAATATAATTCTTGGCTCTTACACAATAACAAGGCTTTCTCAGTATATAAAAAATTTTGGCACAAGATTTATAATTCTTACAGACCCAGTCTTAAGAGAATTCAAAATTATTGATAAAGTTGTGCAGTCACTAAACGAACACAAAGTGGAATATTTTGTTTGCGAAGAAATTACCGATGGAGCTAATTCAAAAGAAATAGAACAAATCTTAAAACTTGCAAAAGAAGGCTATGTTCACGGAATTATAGCTGTTGGTGGTGAAAAAATTCAGCACGCCGCAGCAATTGTTGCCTCTTTATTCAACGAAATTCACGACATATATGATTTTATAGATGGAGCAATTCCTACTTCTGCTCCTCTGCCTTTAGTTTGTATTCCAACAACAATGCGAGCACCTTATTCATTTACATCTTCTATTCCGATTATAGATTCAAGGAGCTGGCAGACAAAATTATTAAAAATACAGAACAATGTTTGCCGCCTTATGGTGTGGGAACCGAATTTTTACATAACACTTACTGAAAATCAGCTTGCTTCAATGGGGATTGAAACCATGTGCCTTGCCACAGAAGCTTACCTTTCTCAAAAAGCAAATTTTCTAAGCGATATGTTCTGCGAAAAAGGCGCCGAACTTTTGGGATACGCAATAAACGGGGCGAAAAGCCTTGAAATATCAACTCCAGCAGAAGTGCTTTTGGCAGAGGGAGGCTGCATGACTTCACTTGCAACGGCATCTAGTTCTGTAGGAACGGCAAGCCTCATCTCATTGATTACAAATTCTAAGTTCAGAATTAGCCGCTCTTTAGTTTGTGCAATTATGTTTCCATATATAATTGAAGATTGCGCAAAGTTTAAGTCTAATAAAATTGAATATCTGGGCAAAAAATTTGGACTAATACCAGCAGAATCATACAGAGAAGAAGCCTGCAAAGCCTTTGCTGAAAATATTCGCCAAAAGTTAGCAAAAGAAAATCTTCCAACAAGACTAAAAGATTTAAATCTTACAATAGAGCAATTAGCCACAATAGCAGATGAATCTAGCTCATTAGAAATTGCAACGACCTTGCCACGCAGCATGACAGCAGACGATATTTTTAATATGTTAAAACAGGCTTACTAAAAATGATAGAACCTTCAAAACTTTTTCAACTAGATGGCGGACAAAAGCGAAGAAAACTAGCTTTAACTTTTGGAGCCTTAGAAAGAGATATTGCAGGCATTGCAGAAAAAGGAACTGAATACAATTTCAAAGCAATGCCGCGAAGCGAGTACACAAAAAAATTAGCAGAAATTTTGTTAAAAGATCCGAAACTTCCTCCGCAAGCAGCTACAGAATTAAAATCACTTTTAAGCGAAAACCCTTTTGATGAGCTTAGGGTTTGTAATTATGCAAGAAATCAACTCCTTGCAATAATAGGGACATTTCCTGCCGAATGGGATCTTGTAATTGCTCCGCACGCCTTGCCCACAGACGAAAACGGTCTTGTCCGCAAGAGAGATTTTTTTCCGGGCGTGTGCGTTTATGCAGAAGATATTCGCTCGCCTTTTAACATTGGCTCAATATTTAGAACCGCAGAAGGTCTTGGTGCTGAAAAAGTTTATATTTCTCCAAACTGTGTAGACCCGATGCAGCAACGCTCTATTAGAAGCGGCATGGGCTGCGTAGAAACAATGGGATTTTCAAGGATTTCAGTTGACAGCCTGCCTAGCGAAACGCCAGTTTTTGCGCTAGAAACAGGCGGAACTCCTATAAATGACTTTAAGTTCCCAAGACAGGGAATATGCATAATCGGCTCAGAAGAACTAGGAGTTAGCCCTCAAGCCTTAAAAAAAGCCACTTACGGAACTGTAACCATTCCAATGAAAGGACTAAAGGCATCTTTAAATGTGGGAGTTGCTTTTGGAATTCTTATGCATAAATGGATTGAATACATTAGTGCTGAATAATTCTAATTTATTTCTTTGATTTTTGCTCTTCAAAACTGGAATTTAGTTTTTCAGAAATCTTAGCAAACTGACTTTCAGAAGGAATTCTAAACATAGAAAGAACATCTTGGTCAATCTGATAATATTCGATTTTCTTTTCCTGATAGTGAACAAGCATATCTGCAAGATAAACGACACTGGCAAGAGTTCTTGTATCTTCAGGGGCATTTTCAGGGGAATGATGATACCTGATTACGTTTACAATTATGGGCGGGAAATTCCATTTTTCTGCAATTTTTGCTCCAATTTCACCATGATTTACTCCAGAAAGAATTTTTTCAAACAACTCTGGTTCAACACCTTTTGACTTGCAAACAATTCTAATTCTTTCTAAAAAAGACGGATGTATTGTTTCAAAAATAATTTTTCCCATATCGTGCAAAAGTCCGCACACATAAGAATCTTCCACAACACTTCTTTGTGAAGAACAAAAATTTCTGGCAATGTTATAAGAATAGTACGCAACTTTATACGCGTGGTTCCACAAACTTTCTGTGCTTCCTGAAACTGAAGAAAATGCTTTTATAGTCCCTATCGTAAAAAGCATATTTTTTATGCCATGCAAGCCAATAAGTTTTACAGCTTCAGCAATACTTTTACAAGGCTGGCTCAAACCAAAGGCGGCGGAATTTACTAATTTTAACAGCTCGCCAGTAAGGGCAACATCATTGCTTATTTGAACTGCGATATCTGAAATTTTTGAATCAGGCTCTTCAAGCAGCTTGCTCAATCTTGCGATATTTTCCGGAAACTGCGGTAGGCTGTTAATCGAATCTTCAAATTCTTTTGAAATAATATTTATTTTGTCTTTTACTTCACTATTTAGTGGAAGTATAATTCTTGTTATAGTTTCCCCATTTTCAGAAAGAATTTGAAAATTTTCTTCTGTAAGACCAATCTCTTTTAGCATAAGAATCATTATAACAATGCCAAGACCAGCCCCTTCCGAGTCATCTAAAACTTGCTTCAAGGCATCTTCAATTGAAGCATACTTTTGAGCCCTACGCATTTTTTCATAAATTCGCTTGTATTCAAAGACCGTTATTATAGAATTATTGCGAACTTCCATCTTTATTTTATTATTTCGATACTGCAACATCAGCTTTACGTAAAGTCCGGCATCTTTTTGAGCTTGCAAATAGTAATTAATATTATTCAGAGTTTCATATTTAAAATCTTTCATTCCCAAGTTGTAGTCTTGTTCGCTTGTAATGTCTAACTTTTTTTCTTTGAAATAAATTCTTTTTGTATTTGCTTTTTTTGCATTTGTAACCAACTCTTGCATACAATAAGTCAGATACGGAATCATGAAATTTTGATCTAATTCCTTTAAAAAACTAGTAAGCACATTGCCCATATACACTTCCATGTCGTGTGGTAGCGTATATGTGCTTATAGAAAGAGGTACGCCAGAACGAATTGCCATCTTTATTTTTAAAATATCGATTGATGTATCCCGATTCGTCATTTTTTTGCCTACAGTTTTATTTAGCCCAAATTTCAAATAAAAAATGAATAGAAGCGTTGAAAGTTTTACAGTTATAAAAACTTGACTTTCGGCCTTTTATTTAATCTATCAATTATCCAAGAAAAAGTTAAGTAGCCCGAATGTACCCAAATTTAAGCTTGGGCTAAACATTCTTTTTATCCTAAAAAACTAGTCATCTGAAATTGAAATGTCTACAAGCTGCCCAACTTCACGCAATTTTTTTACTAAGTCGTGAAGCTCAAAGTTTTCTGGAGCTTTTACAGAAAAAACAAGCGTTGTTCTTTTTAGCTCTAGAGATTCAGACATATTTAAATCGCGAAATATAAAACCTGCGCTAGAAATTATGGCTCTTATTTTTTTTAAATCCATTGTGTCAGATGCATAGGTCAATGTAAGTCTTTTTGTTTTTTCTGCCGGAAAAAGTTTCATTTCGGCAAAGCCTAAAAAAATCAAGCTTAAAACAGAAACCGCTAAAGTTACCGCAACTACAAAAAATTCACCTACGCCGCAAGCAAGTCCCAATGCGCAAGCCGTCCAAATAACAGCGGCGGTTGTAAGCCCGCGGATATTCAATCCTTGATGAATAATTGCTCCGCCGCCAACAAAACCAATACCTGTAACAACGCCTGCCGCAATTCTAGTAGGATCACCTTTTACAACAGACTTTTCCGCAATAAGAACAGAAAGCATACACATGACTGCAGAAGAAACACATATCAATATAAGTGTTCGCATACCAACAGAATGGTATCTGCGCTTCCGTTCAACTCCTAAAACAAGGCCGCACACAAAGGCGGCGCACAATCTTGCAAGACAATCAACATACCAATTTCCAAAAGACATTTTAAACTTCCATAAAAAGTCAAGAGTAAAACTTCAGTTTTAGGATTGACTTTTTAAGTTGTTTCGCAACGAAGTGAGAAACAACAGATGATAAGAAAGTTTGCGACGCAAACTTAAAAAGATAAAAACAGACGCCATTTTCGGCTGCTTTTATCTTACTTCCTTTTTAGATATTTTGAAACAAAGCAAAAAGCTGCATTTTATCTAGCCCGAATGTCGAGTTTTTTCACAAATTGTAACTTCGCTTACGCTTTTGTTCATTTTCCTAAAAACCCGAAGCCCAGGCTATCTAAACAATGAAAATGAACTTGGATTTTTGCTTCCAGCTTTTACCCAGGCAAGAGCATTTTTTGCGCTTGGCTTATGCTTTGCCAAAAGCGCAGCTTCTATATAAAAATCCAGCCATTGAGAAAGCGAACTATCTTTTTTAAGGATTTCATTATTTTCATCACCAGAAACCAGTAAAACTTGTACATTTTCATTATTAAACTGCATTGCCGCAATACTTTCTGCAAAAGTAGCAAATGCAGCCTCTGCCGCCGCAACTAAAGGATTAGCAATGTCTATTCCTGTTGACTTTAGCACTGGGTTAAGAATTGCATCCCTAAGCGAGGCAACAGGTTTTAATATAAAAACGATTGTAGCCTTTGAGCCATGCTGTTGAATTCTGTTTAGAACTTCCATCGCAAGGTATTGAAACCCTAAAACCATGCTGTCGTTAGCATAAGAGCAAGCATCCAACGAAAAAGAAGAAAACTTTCTAGCAAAGTATTCAGCATCAAAGTAAAAAATAAAACGGTCTGGAACACCGATTAACGATTCTGCTTGCAAAATCAATGCCCTAGCAGCCACTGCAGAACATTTGTTCCAAGTTAAAACTTTTATATCTTTTGAAGAAAGCCCTTTTGATTCTCCATTTTCATCTGCAACAACAACATTATTTCCAGAAAGCGCAAAAGAATCTGCAAATTCCGCTATAGAAGGAAGTTCCTTTCCTGCAATCAAAATATTTTTTGCCATATCTTAATTATACTTTATAATTCTTCTTTTTTGCAAACACTTATGCACAGGCAGCTGCGCAAATAATTACACAAATAATTGCGCATCTTGAAAAAAATATTCTGCTGAATATAATTTATTTCCTATCATGGATGCGCTTCTTTTTTCTATAAATGCTGTTTTTCCTTTATTATTGCTTTCCGCTTTAGGTTTCTACATAAAGCAAAACGGAACTATAAACGACGAATTCTTAAAATGCGGCAACAAGTTTTGCTTTAAATACGGCTTTTGGGCAATGATGTTTACGAACATCTATAAAATTGAAAATCTTGCTTCTATAAAATGGAATGTTGTTATATTTGCAGTCCTTGTAATAGCTGTGCTTTTTTTTATTGGATTAATCTACGTCATTTTTTTTATAAAAGATTCAAAACAAAAAGGTGTGGTTCACCAGGCATTTTATAGGTCAAATTATGCGACAATAGGTCTTCCGCTTGCGTTCAACATTGCTGGCAACGAAGGACTTGTTCTAGCCGCGCTTATATCAGCATTTTCTGTACCCGCATTCAACATTTTAGCTGTAATTTCACTTTCTGTATTTAAAGAAAGCGAAGAAAACCTAAATAGCGGTGCAAAAGCAACATTAAAAAAACACTTGCATACAATTTTGTTTGTATTAAGACAGATTGCAACAAATCCCTTAATTCTAGGAGTTCTAGTTGGGCTTGTCTGCGTTGCAGTTCGTCCTTACTGCGGAAACTGGCGTTTTTCTACAGGAAATCTAAGATTTCTTTACAAAAGCATAGAAGCACTGGGAAGCATTGCCCCTTGGTTTTCCCTTATACTGCTTGGCGGCCAGTTCAAGTTTTCATCAGTAAAAAAACTTCTTCCGCAAATAAGCGCAAGCGTAATTGCAAGACTAATCTTCGCGCCAATACTTGGCATGCTTATTGTAATCTTTCTTCCGCCAGTATTTGGATTTAGACACTTTGAAAACGCCGAATATGCAGCGCTATTCGCACTTTTCGCCACTCCAGAAGCCGTTGCAAGCGTAGCAATGGCAGATCAAATGGACGCAGACAGTGAACTTGCCGGCCAGATTCTCGTATGGACAGCGTTCTTTTCAATGTTAACGCTGTTTGCCTTTACCGCATTTTTTAAGCACTTTGGATTTTTTTAAATAAAACTGATAATTCCATTTGCAATATAACTGTATATATCTTACAATAAAGGATATATTAAAAATGCATTCATAGGAGTTTACAGAATGAACAAATCAGAACTTATTGACGCAGTTGCAAAAGATTCAGGACTTACAAAAAAAGATTCGGAAGCAGCTCTCAAGGCAATCATTGAAAACATTGCAAAGGCTTTAGAAAAAAAGGAAGATGTACAACTTATAGGATTTGGAACTTTTTCTGTAGGGGAACGTGCTGCTCGCTCAGGACGAAATCCTAAAACAGGCGAAACAATTACTATAAAAGCTTCTAAATCTCCAAAATTCAAGCCAGGAAAAGCACTGAAAGACAGAGTAAACAAATAGGTTTAAAGTCAGTTTTCTGTTTTAAAGAGGCTGTTCAAAAGCATTGCCGCATTGAATTTATTTTAGATTCAAATGCCGTTAGATTTTAAGCTTTTGGGGCAGCCTCTTTTTTATTTGCAAGAACATTTTTTATATCTTGAAAAGCAACTTTTGGAGAACCTGAGCGAACTACAGCATCTTCAACTTCGTTTAGTTCCACATCCTTTAAATCTTTTATAAAATCAACAAATTGGTCTGCAGAATACAAAATTTGAGCACGGTCTAAAATCTGTATTGCAAGCCGTCCCATTACCTTTGCATGAACTTCCTTAATTCCCATTAAAACATATAAAAAAGCAGCTGCACGCCCCACAATTCTATCGCAAACAGAATAACTAGAATAATTTTTCCCGCTTTCAACAAGTTTTATTAAAAGTTCAATTCCACCGTCCGCAAAACATTCTGTCTTTTCATCTTTGCAGAGAACAAGCGAGCAGCCTTTTGTATAAAACAATTTTTTTGCTATTTGAATATCCGAATCATTCTGGATTTTGCGAGCTATATAAGGAACAAAAGCAGTTTCCGTTATTTTTCGGCTTATACTTATTCCATCTCCAATCTTGTAAAAATCTGTATGGAATTCTTTATTTTCTTTTAAAAAATCTATGTACTTTCTTATTTTTTTTACAAGTTTTATAGTGCTATAATTTTGTGTTAAACTTAAATCTTCAACCATTCCGTGAAAAGAAAGATTGTCGCTTATTATAACGCCCTTAGGCGAAAGGTTTTGCTTGTATTTTTCAAAAAACTTAATGTACTGAGCTTTTGCGGCGTCTATAAAAATTAAATCAAATTCGCCAGCGATGTCGGTTGCGAGCAAGGCGTCTTCACAAAAAATTGTTATGCGGTCTTCTAAACCGTTGTCGTGAAAATTTTGCTTTGCTCGAATTACCTTGTCGATGTCGCGTTCAATTGTTGTAACATGAATATCCTTTGAAAGCTTTGCAAATCTTATTGCAGAATAACCGATGGCTGTTCCTATTTCTAAAACAGTCTTTACATCATTGTCCAAAATATACTGGCAGATAAACTCCGCTCCTTCATCCTTTACGATTGGAACAGAATTAAAATGCGCATACTTTCTTATATCTTTTATTTCTTCCATGATAGCAAATCCTTTACAACTTCGCTTGCAATCAAAAGGCCTGCAACGCTAGGAACAAAACTTATGCTTCCAGGAATAGGCTTGCCGGTTTCTTCATCTTTTGTTAAAGATTTTACGGGATTTTCTTCCGAATACAAACACTTTACTTTTGTTATTCCCCTTTTTGCAAGTTCTTTTCGCATAATTCGCGCCAAAGGGCAAACTTTCGTTTTGCTAACATCAGCAATTTTAAATTCAAACGGATTTTTTTTATTCCCAGTCCCCATGCTAGTTATTACAGGAACATTTAACTCTTTTGCCCTTTTTATGATTTCTATTTTTGCAGTAACGTTGTCTACCGCGTCAACTATATAATCAAAATAGGAAAAATCGATTTCTTGCGAATTTTCCGGCAAATAGAACAGTTCATAAGCATTAACGCAAAGTTCAGGATTTATATCGAAAAGCCTTTCTTTCATAACCTGAACTTTTGGTCTGCCGACTGTGGAATGAAGGGCTATTATCTGCCTGTTTATGTTCGATTTGCTTACAACATCTTTATCAATTATGGAAAGGCTGCCGACACCGCAACGAGCAAGAGCTTCGCAAACATAGCCGCCTACTCCCCCGATTCCAAAAACAGCAATTTTTTTCCCTTTTAAGATAGACAAGTCTTTTTCACCTAAAAGAAGTTCTGTGCGTTCAAATATATTTTCCATCCTGATTACACTTCTCTAAGACACGCCCGGTGAAGAATCGATACTAGCGTAGGATAATTTTTCCTTAATCTTTGTGGCGTGCAATTTATCATAAACTCAAATTCCGCATGAAAAAGCCTGTCTTTTGCGCTTACAGGCATATAATACACTTTATTTTGCGTATAAAAATGCTCTATGCACCCTTTTGGCAAAATATAAACCCTTGCAGCTTCGCTAGCTGCCAAAATCAATCTAAAAAGATTTATTACAGGCACTATTGTTTGCGCAAGAGAAACTGGAAGCATGCGTTCTAACTCTTTATTTAAATCTAAAACTCCCATAAGAATTACAGTTTTAAATGTGTCCAAAGTTTCTGGCTTTTCGTACTTATCGCAAAGGGCTTTTACTTTTTCAACAAACAAATCTACTTCTAAAGAAATTTTAGAATCAATTGAACAAATATGCTTTCCTATTGCCGTTAAAAACCTTTCCAGTCTAATAATAAGTTTTTCTAAATTGATTTTGCTTTCAATTTCTTTATCTGAAAAAAGCGACGCAAAAAACGGAAGCTGTTTTTCATATTGTTTTTCAAGCCAGTTTTGCGGACGCTCATCTTCGCAAATCATGTCTCTAAGTTTGCCGCAAAAAAGAGAATCCAAGTCCGTTATAATCCGGCCGTCAGTTCCCAGCAGCGTACAAACCTTAAAAAAAACGCCAAGCTCGTCTTTGCCGCCCACATCGATTATTCCAGTTCCTGCAGAGCCCACATTGTCTTCTATGCAGCAAAGCAGGTTTGTAAACATCTGCTGGTCTGTATAGCCTTCAACAAAAATCTGATTATCGCTGAAAAAAAACTGCTTGTGATAAGTATTAAATCTAGGCAAAAATTTTCTAAACAAAATTTCATCTTTTTCATCAAGATTTTCAATATGAGTTGGAACTCTATTTACATGACAAACAACAACGCCGATAAGATCTTCTGGAAACCTTAAATCAATAAAATAAGGCGAATGAGTTATTAAAAAAAAGACTCTTGAAGGCTCTTTTTCGGCAGTCCGGCGAATTTCGTTCATAAAAAACTGCTGAAACTGAGGATGCAAGTGAAGCTCAGGTTCATCTACAATAAGACAACCTTTTTTATGGCTGTAAAGCGCAACTAAAAGTTTTAAAATTTCCTTTAGGCCGTGACATTCACCTTCCCGCAAATTGTACTCAACACCGCGGGTTTTATTTTCAACTATAGGAACATAACTTCCGTCTGAAAGCTGTTCAAATCGAATGGATTTTCCAAACATATTTGAAATAACTGATTCTATTTTTTCTCTAACAGCAGCGTTTTCCTTGATTACTGCAAGAGAACTTTCCTGTTCGTAACGGTCTGAACGCAAAAAATCAACCTGATAACCTGCTTTCTTAAAGAATTTTGCAAGTTCTTCTGCTAAAAGCGTTTTTCCAGAACCGTTAGGTCCAACTATCAGATTTACTTGATTCCAGCAGTCTTTTTTAAAAGCAGTTTTCCCCCATAAAAACGGCAGCTTAACCTTTGTTTCCAAATGAATCATAAATCCTCTTAATCTTTGCGGCGCACTTCAAATTCTATTTTAGGAGCTTTATCTGCAATTTCTGCACGATGTTTATATTCCTTGTACAAAACTTCTTGGGCTCTAAAAGGCTCTTCATCTTTTTTGCGTTCTACACTCTGCCATCTGCCAGATTCGCACAAAACCTGAGCATTTGTATTGTCGGCAAAATAGATTTCAAGTATTTTTTTTACTTCTTTGAATACCTTAGAATCCAAAACAGGGAACATCAATTCTATTCTGCGGTCAAGATTTCGGCTCATCCAGTCAGCGCTAGAAAGGTAAATTTCTTCAGCGCCTCCATTTTGAAAGTAAAAAATTCTTGAATGTTCCAAATAGCGGTCAACAATAGAAATAACTTTTATATTTTCGCTAAGCCCTTTTACTCCAGGAACTAGCATGCAAATTCCGCGAACATTTAAAAGGACTTTTACACCAGCTTGACTTGCTTTATAAAGCGCCTGTATTATTTCTTCGTGAGTAAGGCTGTTCATTTTCGCCATAATAAGTCCATGGTGGTCTGAATCGCTGCGCTCAATCTCCCTTTGAATCATATTTAAAAGCCTTGACTTTAGAGTTACCGGAGCCATTCCCAAATATTTCATATTCTGCAAGGTTGAATAACCTGTAACAAGATTAAAGAACTCAGTAGCGTCGGTCGCAATATCAAAATTTGAAGTAAACAACGAAAGGTCTGAATAAAGTTTTGCGGTCTTTGGATTATAGTTACCTGTAGAAAGGTGAGCATATCTTCTTACGGAATCGTTTTCCCGCCTCATGACCATAAGTATTTTTGCATGGACTTTTAAATTTACCAGCCCATAGATTACAGTTACGCCAGCATTTTCCAGCTCCTGCGCCCAAGCGATATTTCTTTCTTCGTCAAAGCGAGCTTTTAACTCTACCAAGACCACAACTTGCTTTCCGCTTCTTGCAGCCCGTTCAAGAGCTTTTACAATTGCAGAATCCTTGCCGGTTCTGTAAAGAGTCATTTTAATCGCCAAAACATCGGGGTCGTCCGCCGCATCTGAAACAAACTTTACAACCGGGTCGTAAGATTCGTAAGGAACGTGAAGCAAAACGTCTTTTTGTTTTAGAATATCCCAATAAGGCTCATCCTTTGGAAGCTCTGCTGAATAAAAATGCTGCCAAACTGGAAACTTCAATTTTGCGGCATCTTCGACTTCTGAAAGCTCCATTAAATCAGGAGGATTTATAATATCATCCACGCGGTAAACATCTTCTTCCTTTAGCTCAAGCTTTTCCATAAGAAACTTTGTTATAGTTTCGCTAGAATTACAGCAAGTAAGCTGAACAGGAAATGAAGATTGACGCTGAACTAAAACTTTTTCCATCTCATGAATAAAATTTCGTCCAGAATCTTCATCAACTGCAAAATCGGCATCGCGGGCAACTTTAAAAAGCAGCGTTTCTTCAACTGCAAATCCTGGAAAAAGCTGTGTTCCATACTGAGTAATTATTTCTTCAAGCAGGGCAAACCGTTTTTTCTTATTTTCGCTAGGAAGCCATACAACTTGAGAAAGTCCTTTTGGAATTTGAACCAAAGCGATTCTTGGATTTTCGTCGCTGCCTTTTAAATCTTCATTAGCATTGCGAATTCCGCTTATAGGTTTTAGCAAAAATGCCGCATAAACGGCCAAATTTGCAATATGAGGAAAAACTTCTGTATCCGTGCGAAGCGGAGTTAACAGCGGAATAATTTCATCTCTAAACAGACTTTGAGCATATTCCGTCTGAACTGAATTAAAATTTTCAGGCTTTACGTAAAGGATGTCGTTTTCTGCAAGTTTCGGCAGAATGTCGTTCTTTAAACATTCGTGCTGGCTTCTAAAAATTTGATGGCAGCTTGCAGAAATTTGGTTTAACACAAGCTCCGGCGTAAGTCCAGAAATGTCGACCTTTTTGGCATCTGAAAAAAGCTGCCTTTTTACAGACGCAACACGAACTTGAAAAAATTCATCAAAATTGCTAGTGACAATGGAAAGAAACTGCAACCGTTCAAACAGCGGCAATTCTTTTCTTAAAGCTTGATATAAAACTCTACCGTTAAATTCTATCCAGGAAAGCTCTCTGTTAAAAAATCTTGGCTTCATAAAATCAAAACCTCCAAAAATCAAAGCAATATAACTTTATATCCAAAAACAGATTCAAAAAGATCACTTTTTTCTGAAAGAGCAATCCTTTCAAATGCAACATTCTTACTGTTTTTTATGCGCATTACAAGAGATTCGTTCTTTAGTTGAATCGAAAGGTCTCTAAGCGACTGTCCGTGGCTTCTATCCATGGCATCTGCAATACGAACTATTGCTGTAAGTTTTAAAATGCACATTCTGTCGCTGCGGGCAAGAATTTGAAAGCTTTCCATGTCCTGAGGCTGTCTTTTTCCCCTGTGGAAACGCGCTATTTGAGCAACAATCTCTCGCTCCGCATGCGTAAGCCCAAATATTTCCGAATGATGAATTATGTATTCGCTATGCAAATTGTGTTCATCTAAGCGGATAAAAATTCCTATATCGTGAAGAATTGCCGCAACTTCAAGCAGCAAGCGAGAGCGCTCATCCAAAGAAATTTCGTCCTTTAGTTTTTCGTAAATTTTAAGGCTGGTTTCTCGAACGTATTCCGCATGCTTTTCGTCACCGTGATACTTTCTAAGTAGGTTCATCGCGCTGGCAATAATCTGCTGATGAAATTCTTCTTTTAGCTCTTCATTAGGCACATTCGTCTTGTCTAAAATCAAGCCTTCGCGAATATTAGTTTCTGGCACTATAATTGTTTGCACTTGCGTAAGGTGAATAAACATCTTGTAAATAAGCAAACTTATCCGCAAAGTTTGAGCATCGTTATAAGAAATTTTGAACCTTGCGACACATTCGTCCACCGAATATTCCTGGATTTCGTCTGTAAACTTATCAAAATCCTCGCGTTCTATAGACCACAGAAAAGTAGAAATCGGGTGTCCCGCATATATTGCCGCAAGAGTCGCATCTGAACCAACTGCAATGAACTGCTTTACTTCTTCAATATTAAGCTCGCTTTCGATTGAGCCTTTTGTGTTTAAGGTAAGTTCTTTTACATAGCGTTGAATGTCTTCAAAAGAGCCTATCTGCGCTCTTATTTTTGGTTCCAGGCGAACTGTTCCTAGCCTTAAACTGTGAGCACCTGCCATTTTGCCTTTTTTCATCAGCATAAGCTCGGTTGAACCGCCGCCAACTTCTAGAATTACCGTGTCTTCAGAGCGAAGCTTTGCATCCTCAGCTTTTAAACATTCAGTTACAGCAAGATACATAAGCCGGTTTTCTTCAATTCCATCTACAACAGTAACCCTAAAACCGGTTGCAGAAAGAATTTTATCCATTGCCGGGTCTTTGTTTTTTGCCTCTCTAAAAGCGCTACCTGCAATAACAGAAGTTTGAGATGGTTTTATTCCCCAGCCAGAAAGCTGTTCTTTATAGCGTAAAAGTATATGAATACACTGAAGCTGAGTTTCGCGAGTTATGTAACCATGAGAAAAAACATCTCGCCCCAGAGAAACTGGCATTTCTGCCCTGTCTAAAATATTTCTTTTTCGTTCAGAAGTGTATTCGGCGACCAACAGGCGAACTCCCGTCGAGCCGATTTCAATAACTGCTTCAGGTGTTGCCATATCGGTATTCTCCTATTCTTAAAACTACAGTTTATCAATCAGCATAGAACACTTTCCGCTTGGAATCGGAAGAGTTTTCTTTTTTTGATCCAAAATATTAATTGTAAAATAGTACAACTTTTCGCTTTCCATTTGAATTTCCCAGCCACGCATACTCTTGTTGCTCAAAATTGTAATAAGGTTTCGCTTTAAGGAAAGGTTTTCTATTCCCATTATTTCAAGGTTTGGAATTATCCAGTCAACTGTTTTTCTTGGCAAGCTTATTGAAAGTCCAATTACATTTTCAATCATAAGAGCAATTGTAGAAAGCCCCACGCTCGCCAAAAAGCGTTTCCGCGGAAAATCTTCTTCCCCTGTCCAAATCGCTTTTTGCGAACTAGAAGGCATATAGGCTTCGTAAAAGTCTCCTTTTTGATTTTCATCAGTTGGCATAAGCCCTTCTAAAACGTAGTAAAGATGACGAATAGAACATTCCCGCGCAAACTCGTACTTCTGATACTTTTCAAGCCCCTTTATAACTACAAAATTGAATATTGGAAAGACACTTCCTCTGAATCCTTCTCCATTTTCAGAAAAGAACTTGCTGTCTTTTGAAAGCGTTGGAAAAGGATGCTCCGTTCCAAAAGTTTCTGGATTTAAAAGGTGCGAAACGAGCTGTTCAGATTTATCTGCGCTTGGAATTTCTGCAAGCAAAGGCCAAAAGCCTGCTATAGTTTTTTCAGGAAGTTTATTTCCATCTTTATCAAGGTCGTGGTAAAAACTAGTTTCAAAATCCCACATAAGATTATTAATTCTAGTTTTTAATGAGAAATAACTTCTCTTATACTGAAAACTTAAATCTTTATCATTAAGTATGTCGCCTAGCGCAGACATATAAGCGCAGTTTATTGCCACCGCGGCATTAAAATCTATAGGATAGGCAGCATTTTCGCGAGGAGAATTTTTCATTGTGCTAGCAGCTGCAGGAGCGGCATAAAGACCGTTTTCCTGCTTAAAAGAAGAATCAATCCAATCCATGTATTTTTGAAGGATTGGCATAACTTCTTTTATGCGCTTTTTATTTGCCGACTTATGATACAAATTAAATTCTGCCCAGGCAAAAAGCGGAAGCCCCACTCCTTGTTCATTAGAAGAATCTGTAATGGGAGAATCGTTTTTTGCATCGTATTTCCAACGAATTGCTCCATTTTCTTCCTGCATTTTATAAAAATAATCGATGTTAGCGCTTGCATCAAAATTTCTATTTGAATAAACCAAAAAAAATGATGAAAGAATCGATTCAAACTGGTCTACTATAAATTTTTCATTAACTGGATAAATAAAAAGTCCATCAGTAGTTTTTTCACCTGTTTTCGGATTAATCCAGTAATCAGAAAGCATAGTCCAGGTTTTGTTATAAATATCTACAAAATCCTGATCATAAAAATGGATTTTGGGGAAATCGTGCTTATTCACAAGAACTCCTGAAATTCCTAGTCTTTAAATGCAAAAATCATAAAACTTTATGTTAAAGCTATTTTTGTGTTTTTAAGTAACCACAAATCAAAGACGTACAGTTTTAGACTAGTATATCATATTTTTTTCAAAAAAGGTATAATTTTTGCATATTTTAGGAGTTTTTTATATGTATCAATCGCACATATATATAGAAGCCAGAATTCAACTAGATGCTGTAGACTCTGTTTTCGGCACAGATGAAAAAACAGGTAAAATCTATATAAATGAAGAAGTTCTAAAAAAGGTATTTACACTTTCGCAAGCGCTTTCTTGCAGAATTCCATCTATTTCTGATATTGAACATATAAAAGGAAATCTTCCAAAAACTGACGAATGTAAAAAGATTAAAGGATATTCTGTAAAAGTTGCGGAAGGCGGAACAATAAAACTGCTCTTTCATAGCCGTTCTAAAAATATCAAAATTGACGAAGTCCGTGTTGAAGAAGATTCCGGCCGCTTGACGCACACGAACGGAACTACGCGAATGGATTTTAGCTGCGCAGGAAACCCAAGCATCCGCATAAAGACAGAAAACTCATTTGAATTAGGTGAAGAAGTTTTTTTATTTTTAGATGAACTTAGAAGGCTTGTGCAATACCTGCACCTTGATAACAATTCTTGCAAGGACGGAGCGATTCGCTGCAACGCATACGTTTCGCTTTCAAAATATCCAAACGCCCCCGACTATTACGTTAAACTGCGAAATCTAAATTCATTTAATTTTGCAAGAAAGGCCGTAAACCATGAACTTACGCGCCAGGAAAACATGATTATTAACGGCGAGCAAGTGCAAGGCGAAAGCAGAATTTGGAACGAGGCAAAATCGTGCACAGAGTTTTTTCAGATTCGGCAAGCATTTTCAAAAAGATTTGAACATTTAACGCCGCCAAAAACAATTAATTTGGAAAAATGGCAAAAAGAAGCCTTAGATATTCTAAAAATAGAACTACCCGAAGCAAGGCGGCAAAGATTAAAAAAACAGTATGAAGTTTCGCGCCTAAGGGCAGAATTTTTATGCGACAGCAAAGACAGGGCTGATTTTTTTGAAGAAGTGGTTGCTCTGGGAGCGAGCCCGCAGAACGCAAGCCATTGGATTGCTAGCGAACTTACACGTCTTTTAAATAAAACAAAGCTTTCTATTTCTGATTCAAAAATTACTGCAAAAAATTTTGCCTGGATAATAAAAAAACTAGATGCAAATGAAATCCACAGCGCAAGTGCAAAAACTCTGCTAAGAGCAACCTTTGAAACAGGCCATAATCCAGAAAAACTTATAAAAGCATTGAATCTAAACGAAGTGTCTAACGAAAAAGATTTGCTGCCATTCGTAAAAAAAGTTATAAGCGAAAATCAAAGCCTTTGCAAAACTCTAAAAAACGGAGAAATGGCGCCTCTAGAATTTCTTACAGGCCTTGTAATGAAAGAAACAAAAGGCGAGGCTGTTCCACAGGTAGTAAAAACTCTTATAAAAAAAGAGCTAAACGTAAGCGTTATTTACATGATTACAACAGGCGGCGCGATTTCGGCAGTCCGCCACGAAGACGGTTCTATAACGAGCGGAAACTCAAGCATACTAAAATCGCTAGCAGAAAAAATAGACCCATCTGTTCCTGTTCAGACAATTTCTGCAGGACAATATTTAAGCGAAGAACTAGAACCTTCCGACTGGGCGCAACTAATTTCAGAAATAACCGTCAGACTCAATGCAGGAATTGCAAACGGAATTGTTGTAACGCACGGAACGTATACGCTTTCGTACACGGCAGCTCTTTTGTATTGGCTTTTTAGCGACTGCGAAGTTCCAATTGTACTAACAGCCTCTTCCACTCTTCCTTACGAATCAGAAGAAGCTGAAGAAAACCTAAAGCTTGCGCTTAATACTGCTTCAAAAGAAAAAAAAGGAGTTTTTGTAGTCTTTGGCGGAAAAATTCTTTCTCCTTTAAACTTGCACTTGCAAAGACCTGGAAGTTTTTGCAACTGGAATTTAAGCAAGCAGCACTTTGTTGACAACGGCCCTATAGCAACGCAGATAAATTCATGTGGCGAATTAGATAAAGAAGTCCTTTCAAAAATTCTTGTTGAAGCAAGCGGAAAAATGTTTACTTGCAAGCTTTATCCAGGATTTCGCAGCGATATTTATAATGGCATAATAAAGTATTCAAAAGTGAAATCAATTTTTTTGGAAATGTACGGAATTGGCAGCGGCAATATGAGCGACAGCGATTTTTCGCTAAAGCCAATGCTTTTGGCGGGCAGAAAGAACGGCATCCGCTTCTACTGCACAAGCCAGCAGATGATAAATCTAGATTTTTCGCAATACATTACCGCTCATGGAGTCTGGCGGGAAGGAGCCGTTCCTATGGGCTATCTTTCCACAGAATCAGTAATCGCCCTTTACTTTGCCTGTTCCATTGTAAGCGACAGTCAAACAGAATTTGAAGAATTAATGGAAACCTACGCAACGCTATATTCGCTCTAAAAGAAATAAGCTATCGCCCAGGAAGCAATTTTACTAAACCCTAAGGATGAATAAAGGTTTTGCGCTGGAAAATTTTCTTTTTTTACAAAAAGCACAGGCGTTTTTGAAAATTTTAAGAGTTTCGCTAAAAGGACAGAAAGCAAGTAACTAGAATAGCCTCTGTTTCTGCAAGATTTTTCTGTAAAAACCCCGCCCAGCTGAACGTGCGAATAGCCAATAGCGTTCGTTCCGGCTTTTGAAACAATTTTATCGCCAGCTTTTAAAATAAGTATATATTGATTTTTTGAAGCTTTAGAAAACTTTAGATTGCACAAAACTTCATTAAAATCTAAATCTGCTTTTTTAATAAGGACTTCTTCTTTTTCGTAAAGCCTTTGCAATTCAAGCGCAGAATGCCAGTCTTTTTCAGAAAGACTGGTTGAACATCGCAGAACTTTATAACCGTTTCGTTCTATTTTCGCGATTTTTTTATGCAAGACAGATAAAAAGTTTTGCTTGTTAAGAATCATTAAATCATAGTGATTTAGTTGAATGATTTTTTTCTTATGATTTTCAAAAATATTTACAAAAGCTAAGACTCCGTTTTCTTCACCGCTTATGCACTTTGGAAATTCAAACTTTTCTTGAAAGAAAAATTCTTCAAATGAAGAACAAAAATCCTTTTGCAAAGCGCTTTCTGCCTGCGAGCTTATAAAAGGAAGTATAAAAAGAAGCGTCAAATCAAGAGAAAACAGCCCGTAAAGATTTTTTGCGCTGACTTCTTGCACATAAACTGCAAAAATATTTTTTTTATGTTTTTTTACAAGCGAAGAAAGTCCCACTCCAAGTTTTTCATGCTCTAACAAAAAAGCAAGCAAGTCTGTTTTATTTTTTGCGGAAAGTTCTTCTAGCGGTATAAAAATCATGCCTAATTTCTAAAGCTGTGAATTGGAGCAGGAATTCTTCCCCCGCGATTTATAAAATCGGCGCAACCGAATTTGCTTACAGGCATTATTGGACACCCACCTAAAAGCCCGCCAAATTCTACCCACTCTCCAGCTTTTTTTCCTGGCACAGGAATTAATCTTACAGCTGTAGTCTTATTATTTACCATTCCAATTGCAAATTCATCTGCCATAATTCCAGAAACAGTTGTTGCAGGTGTGTCTCCAGGAATTGCAATCATATCCAAGCCGACAGAGCAAACGGTTGTCATGGCTTCAAGTTTTTCAAGGCAAATTGAACCTTGCTTTACTGCGTTTATCATGCCTTCGTCTTCTGAAACAGGAATGAACGCGCCGCTCAAACCACCCACATTTGTAGATGCCATGACTCCGCCTTTTTTTACCATATCTGTAAGCATTGCAAGGGCAGCAGTTGTACCAGGAGCGCCGGCGCCTTCAAGTCCACATTCTTCAAGGATTCGGGCAACGGAATCGCCCACGGCAGGAGTCGGAGCTAAAGAAAGGTCTAATATTCCAAAATCCGTGTTCAAACGCCTAGCGGCTTCAGTTCCTACAAGCTGCCCCATTCTTGTAATTTTAAACGCCATTTTTTTAATTCCGTCGGCAAGCTCGTTTATAGGCCGCCCTTTATATTCTTTTGCAGCAGAAAGAATTACACCAGGTCCTGAAACTCCAACGTTTATTACGCTGTCGCCTTCTCCAGGTCCATGAAAAGCGCCTGCCATAAAAGGGTTATCTTCAGGAGCATTGCAAAAAACCACAAGCTTTGCGCAGCCGTTCACTTCGCAGTTCGCAGAACGTTGTGCGGTTTTGCAGATTGTTTCGCCCATAAGCTTTACTGCATCCATGTTTATTCCATTTTTAGTGGTTCCCACGTTCACAGAAGAACAAACAAAGCTTGTTTCCGCAAGAGCTTCTGGAATAGAATCTATCAAAATTTTATCTGCAGGAGTTATGCCTTTTTGAACAAGCGCGCTAAAGCCGCCAATAAAGTTTATTCCCAATTCCTGGGCGCATCTGTCAAGGGTTTTGCAGTAATCAACATAGGAAGTTGCATTGCTAGAACCTGCAACAAGAGCAATTGGAGTTACAGAAACTCTTTTATTAATTATAGGAACACCAAATTCCTTTTCAATATCCTGACCGACTTTTACAAGATTTCCAGCTTTTTTCATGATTTTGTCATAAATTTTTGCGCAAGAGCGTTTAGAGTCTTCTGCAGCGCAATCTAACAAAGAAATCCCCATTGTAACGCAGCGTATATCAAGCTTTTGACGCATAAACATGCTTACAGTTTCTTGAATTTCAACAGGTGAAAAAATCATAAAAATCTCCAAAAAATTTATATTTTGATTGAAAGTCGAAAGGTGAACTCTGACCTAGTAAAATATAGCTTAAATAATACTTTATGGGAACAATATATTTAGCCTATTAAAAAACATTTTGCTTTGGGCATATATTTCTTCAAGGGCGCCTTCATCAGTGGGAAGCGCGAACAGGCTGCCAACTCCGCACTCAGGATTTTGCCTTAGGATTTCTTTTTTGTGCATTATGTACAAATCTATTTGGCCTAAAAGGAATTTAGCGTACCATTTGCTTATAAAGTCAACGTCAATCGGAGAAAGCGACGTTTTTAAAACTTTGCAAGAAGACAAAATTAAACGGCTGACATCATATTCTGTTCTTAAAAGCTCAGCATCTACAGTTTTTGCAGCTATGGGATTAAAATACTGTTCTGTATGCACAAAAGTATAAATCTGCAAAACAGGTTCAGATTCGTAAACCTGAATATAAGATTTTATAAATCGCTCAAAAAGTTTATAAACTTCTGTATTACCAAGATTTGCCTCTTCAAAAAGGTTGTCTGGAACAAATTTTACACTTGCCAAATATTTGCGGCAGTATTCCAATGTCGCCAAGTACATTTCTTCTCGCCCTTCAAAATGGTTGTACAAAGAAGCCTTTTTTATTTCCAAGCCCTGCGCAATATCTTGAAGCGAAGTAGCTCCTGCACTCTTATCAAATGCACAAAACAGAAAAGCATTTATTATTTTTTCGCGAGTAATTCTTTTTTTATGCATTCAAGTCTACTTTTCGTTTATCAAACGAACTCTCTTTGTTTCTTCTTCAGAAAGCTTGTCTTTTATTTCTGACCAAATTGAAACTCCGCCCTTATTGTGCTGCTTAGAATAGTACAGCGCATGGTCGGCATTTATCATTGCAGTTTCCATATCGGTCATATCGTCGGTGTCTGAATTTGAACAAATTCCCATGCTAAAGCCAAGCAAATACTTTGGCTTTATTTCTATTTTTTTGTCCAGCAAGGCTTCAAGATCGGGAATAAAATGCTGAGCCTTTTCCAAAGCTTCTTGAAGTCGTTCTGCCGCCCGCCGTGCTTCCGAACAAGTGGTGTTTGGCAGAACGACCACAAATTCGTCTCCGCCAAAGCGAGAAACAAAGTCAACCTTTCTGTAAACGGATTTTAAAAGGCGTGCGAAACACGCGATAAGCAAATCGCCTGCTTCGTGGCCGAACGTGTCATTGTAGTACTTAAAATTGTCCAAATCTATAAACGAAATAGCTTCGTGCATATAGAGATTGCGTTTTCGTTCGTAACGGCGAATCATTTCGCTTTCCAAACTTAAATGCTCTTGCAAAGCCCGGCGGTTTTTTAGCATGGAAAGCTGATCTGTAGAAGAAATATAAAGCAAATGTTCATTTTGCTTAAGCATTACAAGCTGCGCCTGAACACTCATTATCGCCATGTTGAGAGTATTAAAATCTTCGCCAGTGAACGCAAACGCAGAGGCTTTTCCTGGAATAATAACAATTCCCCCTTCAAATTCGAATTTTGAAAGGTTTCCAAAAATTATTCCCTTTTCTTTCAAGAAAAACAAGCGAGGATGCTCTTGCTCCCTAGAGATTTGCAACAATTCTTCCCATTTTTCATTTGAAAAATTTTCGCAATCGTTTCTAGAAACTTGGGAAAGCACATTCCATTCCACTCCAGAGCGTTCTGCTATAAAAACGCAATCGGCTGTAGCGTAATCAAAAATTGACTGCGAAACATTTTTTGCATATGTAATTTGATTTGTATTTTCAGAATTAAAAGACATTATTCTGTTCAAAAACTGAGAATCTCTTAAACGCCCATGCAGCTGATTTATAAGCCGTTCCTTTTCAGCGCGCTCTTCTAGCTTTACAAGATCAACTTTTGCCTGAGGGAATTTTGGCACGCTTTCAAGATACTTTTCAACAGAAAATGGCTTGTCTTCCAACAAGAAAAAGTCAAATTCTTTTTCTTTAGCAAGAGCAAAACCTTTTTCCATATATTTTTTGCTCAATTTTGAACACAAGTCTTCAAAATCTTTTTGGCTAGCACAGTCAGCATTTTTAAGGACTTCTTCTGAATCTAATTTTTTTGCCTTAAACAAGGTTACCGCATACTCGTAAAACATAAACACCAAGCGATGTTCTTGCGTTTTTCCTACTGAATCAAATTTTTCTTCTATTAGAGATATATATTTTTCAGATTCTAAAATTTTTCCTTCGCGAACTAAAATAAAAGCCTGAATAAGATATTCCAACAGACCTTCTATAGGAGTCACCGACCTTCCGTTATTTAAAATATTGTGCAAATTGATTTTTGCACGCAAAAAATCTTCGCGGTCATAGTCAATTACAGTTCTATACATCAAAATGTCATTGTACTCTGGCAAAAAGGAATTGGCGGAACTTTCTGAAAGATTAAAAATATTAAGGAAGTGCATTATTTTCTGAAAAAAGACGTAGGCAAAGTCGTACTGTCTTGCGTAAAAAAGAGCTCTTGCCGTGTTATTAAGCGTAATTATAACTTCTGGATAGTCATCAATATTTATGAGTTTGGAAATAAAGCTGTTTATCAAATCATAAGATTCTCTGTACTTTGCTCTAATCAAAAGTTCATAGGAAAGACCGTTTCTAATCTTCATTACAGAAGCTAGCTGACCTATTTCTGTTCGCAATTCGTTGCAAAGGTTGTACCATTTTAAAGCTTCTTCAGGATAGCCGTTCTGCGAATACACAATTCCCTTCCAATGGCAAGCTGTAGAAAGACCAAACTTATTGCCTAACCTTTCTGTAATATCTTTTGCTTCATCAACCTTTTTTTGTATAAAATCTTTTGTTTTGGGATTAGAAACAAGATTCCATGGAATTACAAGAGAAACGAAGTAAGCGTTGTTCACAAGCCCCCTTTGCTCTAAAAGATTAATTGTATGCTGGTACTTTTCTATGCATTCCTCATCAGAAACAAAAGTCGTTTCCATCCTTTCGTTTATTATGTAGTCTTGCATACAAGCAAGCGCATAGCATACAGAGTCCTTGTCTTCTGAAAGTTTTTGTTTTAGCAAAGTTGCATATTTAAGAGCTGTGCTGCACGCATTTCTGTCATATAAAACTTGAGAAAGAAAAAACATTGCCATAAGCTCAATGTTGTCTTCAAGCTCAGATTCAAGCACGCAGTTAAAATAAAAAGAAGCTTCGTCTGAATGGCCTGAATAAAAACAAATAAGTCCCATTTCAAGGTAAAGGGCTCTTTTTTGCGTGTAATTCATGCTCAGACATTCCATGTTATCCAAAATCCAGTTGGTAAGAATATATCCCTGCTCAAGAGAAAAGAACTGTCTGCAATTTTTTAAGGAATTTAAAAGCTCAGTAAAATTAGGAGTATACACGCAAGGCTGTTGATTAGAGCGATTAAAAGAATCGCTAAAATCTGAAATAGTATAGAAATTTGGTTTAGAGGCATCTATTAACTCTTGATAAAAAGCCTTGAAACTGTCTGTTGTATTTTCATCAATTTTAAGGCTGTTAAAGCAAAATATAAATTTTCCTTTTAGATTTTTATTTTCAAGCTTTCTTAAGATTTTAATGGACTCTTCGCCCATAAGCTGAGCGTTTGCAACAACGTAAGTGTCGCTTGAAAACTCGCAAAGCATTTTTACCACGCTGCGCCTAAGGCAAGAAACCTCGTAATAAATTTCTTCTGGAATTACAACATCTTCGCGCTCGCAGACTACGCCGTTTTTAAAATATTCAATAAAAGAATTTTCGTGCAATGAATACGAAACTTTTTTTACAAATTCTAGGTTCGGAGAACTTTCTGAAATAATTTCCATAAAAGGTTTTAAAGGCTGATAGTTGTTCAGTAAATCGATGAACTTTGCGTTAGGAATAAACTCTCGCAAAGTTTTCATAAACATTTCTGGAACAGAAAGGTACAAAACCTTATTCTTTTCTTCACTTTCAAATTTTTCAATTACAGACTTTATAATATGTTCAAAACCCATAGCGTAGATTATAACACACATAAAAAAACTTGCAAAGTTTTATAAAGAAAAAAGCTTTCAGCGAAGTTACGCTTTTGTTTATTTTTCTGAAAACTCGAAGTTTAGGCTAACTACAAAAAACGCGGCTTTCAAGCTATATCACTTTTATTCAGAGCGCGAATCCGTTCAATTAATGTAGGATGTGAATAATTCCAGAATACATAAAGTTCAGAAGGCAAAAGCTCGCTCAGGTTTTCGCTATTGAGTTTTATAAGAGCGCAAATCAAAGCCTGCGGATTTTTTGTAATTTCAGAACTGAATGCGTCGGCCTGATATTCGTCCTTGCGGCTAAAAAAGTTTGTTATTGGAGAAAACAATTCTGAAAGCGGAGAAAATGTAACAGAAGCCAAAAACAGTCCTATAAATTGAACTGCTTGTATTTTTGAACTTTCTATTGCAAAACCAAATCCTGTATACAGAGAATGAGTTTGCGCGCACTTAAAAAGCACAAACATCAAAATAAACTCTAGCGGAACCATAGCTAAAAATCTTTTGATTATGTGCTTTAATTTATAGTGACCAAGCTCGTGGCCTAAAACGGCTACAAGTTCGTCCGTTGTAAGCTGGTTTACAAGGGTATCGTATAGCACAATTCTTTTTGACTTTCCAAGACCTCCAAAATAAGCATTGCTATGACCGCTGCGCTTTGAAGCGTCCATTACAAAAATTCCAGAAGACTTAAAGCCCAAATTTTGCATAAGAGCGGAAATCTTTTGCTTCAATTCCCCTTCCTCTAGCGGAGTAAACTTGTTGAACACCGGAGCAATTACCAAAGGATAAAGAACCTGCATTATCAAAGTAAAAACAAAAATAAAACAAGTAAGAAGAATCCACCAAGTATTTGGCATTTTTACAAGAATAAATGTTGCCGCCGCCAAAAGAACTGCAGATAAAACCAGTGATAAAACAAGGCTCTTTATTTGATCTGCAAGCCACAGTTTAAAAGTCATCTTTGAAAAACCAAACTTCTTTTCGATTTTAAATTCGCTTATTAATTCAAAAGGAATAGAAAGGATTGATTCTGGAAGTCCCGCTAAAAAAAGGAAAAGAGCTGCGCAAAAAAATGTAGATAAAAATCCTTGTGGAAAACTTGTTATTCTTAAAATCTTTTGAAAAATAAACGGGTAATACCCCGTGCACACTAAAAGAAGCGTTAATGCTAATCCACAAATAGAAAAAGGTATCCAAGCAAAGTATTTTGCATCTTCGTATTGACAGATTTTTTTTAATTTTTCGCTATCAAAAGAATCGGAATCAAGATTATTTTTTTCGACAGCTTCTTTTATTTCTTTTGGCAAAAAACTACCGTTTTTGCATCTTGAGCGCCAGTCGCTGAATTTTAAAACATGATTTATAAAAAACGAAAGAAAAGTTCCTGCTAAAAAAATTATTACAAATGGATTTGAATATATTATCTGATTAGTCATAAGTTGATTATATAGGTTGCTCTGCAAGTTTTCAAGAAACACAAAATCCGAACAAAAATAAAAAAGTGCAGTATAATGTGCAAAGGTACAAAATATGATAACAATTGATTTTCAAAACCGCGGAAAACTTGGACTTTGCGAATATTTATACATCACAATAAAAAAACAGATTCAACAAGGAATTTTAAAAGGAAACGAAAAACTGCCTTCAAAACGGACTCTTGCGCAGCATTTGGGAATAAGTGTTATTACTGTACAAAACGCATATAATCTTTTAATTGACGAAGGCTACCTTTATTCTTATGAAAAAAAAGGTTTCTTTGTCACCGAACTAAAGCCTTCAGAATTAAAAAAAGAAAACCTGCCGCTAAAAAACAAAAATTTTGAACTTCAGGATTTTAGCAATGCGGAAGCCTGCAAAAAATGGTTTTATGATTTTACTGACAATTCCACAGGTGTAGAAAAGTTTCCGTTCAGATTGTGGTCTCGCATAACAAAAGACGTGCTTAATTCTGCAGAACAAAAACTTCTTTCAAGAATCGATTTTGCAGGAATACTTGAACTTAGAGAGGCAATTGCAAAATATCTTCAAGAATTTAGAAATATGGAAGTAAACGCTAACCAAGTTGTAGTTGGAGCAGGAACAGAAGTCCTTTTCAGCATGCTTGTTCAATTTCTAGGAATAAATAAAACCTACGCCGTAGAAAATCCAGGATACAGAAAAGTTGCCGCCGTCATAGAATCCTTAGGTTCAAAATGTGCTGGCATCGATATTGATAAAAACGGAATGAACTTGCAAAAATTAAAGGAATCCAAAGCTCAAATAGCCCACATCAGTCCAAACCATCACTTTCCTACAGGAACTGTAATGCCAGTCCTCAGGCGGCAAGAATTTTTGGACTGGGCAAAAGCAGAAAAAGACCGTTACATAATAGAAGACGATTACGACAGCGAATTCCGGTTTAACGGCAAGCCCCTGCCAACACTGCAGAGCGCGGACACTTCTTCAAAAGTTATTTATATAAACACATTTAGCAAAACGCTTTCGCCTTCGTTTAGAATTGGATTTATGATTCTTCCGCCAAGCCTAGTTCAGCCGTTCAGAAAAAAAATGGGATTTTTTTCAAGCACTGTAAGCGCCTTTGAACAATACACCTTGGCTAAATTTATAAGCTCTGGCTATTACGGAAAACACATTACCAGAATGAAAAACTACTATCGTTCGCTGAGAAACAATTTTATAAATGCAATAGAAAGCAGCCCGCTTGCAAAGAACTGCACAATCCATGAAGAAGATTCCGGACTGCATTTTCTTTTAAAAATAAAAACAGAACTTAAGGCAACGGAATTAAAAGAGCGTTTTGCAAGCGCAGGTCTAAACATTCCGCTTCTTTCAGAATATTTTTACACAGGAACAAAAGACCCGAACGAAAAAGAACCTGTTTTTATAATAAACTACAGCGGAATTTCTAAAAATAAAATAGAAGAAATTGTTCAAAAAATGTGTTCGGTTATGTAAGATTGCGCAAATTCTATTAAGTTTTGAGCAAGATTTCCGTTTAAAAGCAAAGAACTGCTAAAATCCTTAAAGCCTTTTTTAATCTTATTAAAGCTCAACAAAAATTCTGCAACAGAAGATTCAAGCTCCTCGTCAGATTTTTCATTGTCATTGTAAATTAAAAAACACTTTTCAATAACTAAAAAAACATCGGGAGCGAAAAAAGGCTTCATCTTGCTTAGCAAGGCCTGAACTTTCACAAGCTGATAATTTTCGCTTTGCGGATATGCATGCCACACAAACGGTTTTCCGCACAAGCACGCCCTGCTTAAAGAATCCTCGCCCCGGACAAAAATCAAATCTGAACTGCACAAAAGGAAATCCCATTCCTCTTGCGGAAGGAAATCCAAAACCCTAACAGAAAAACCAGTTTTTTTCCCTTTTACCGCATTTTCAAAGCTTTGCTTTCCAGCCCCCTGCGCAAGTTTTACCGAAAGATTTTTTTTGCAGACTTTTGCATTAAAGACTTCCAATGCGTTTACCACAGGAATTAAATTTTTTGGATATGAAAAAAACAATACGTTAAAATCACAGTTTTTTTCATCTTTTTTAGCGTTCAGTTTTTCCGCTTCTTTTATTGAAGAAAGAAACGGCTTGTCTAAAATCAAGCCGCCGGTTTTTGAAGTAAAGCCCGGCATAAAATTCACTTTTTGCACACTTGCGCTGCGAGTAAGAGATTTTAACTTATGAAAAGTTTCTGCATAATCTTCCGCAGTCAAATAGTCAAGCATGACTGTGTAAACCGTAGATTTAAGTTTTACTTCGAATAAAAGTTTTTCAAGCCAGATAGGTCTTCCGCACTGGAAACATTCAATTATTAATTGAGGCGGATTTTTAGAAAACTCTTCAAAGCATAATTTTTGGGCATTCCATTGAAAAATCTTCCAGTTATTTACAGTTTGCTCCAGTTCATTTGGATTTACTTTAGGGCAAAGCAAATTAAACGATTCAAGATTGTCTGCAACTATTCTAATCTTTGTAGAAAGCGGCAAAATTTCAGAAAGGGCTCTTGCCAGCCTGTAGACAACGCCTATATCGCCAAAATTATCCACAACCTTGCATAAAATTGTTATGTCTTGCAACGTGTTTTTCATGCGGAATATTCCGTGTACGCATAAGCATTGTGAAGATGAATGGACTCTTCGTTTTCACATTCAACGCTAAACCAGGCGAATGGAGTTTTAATCTTAAAGTTTCTTAGGAAAATATAAACTTCTCTCACAACATCTTCCACAAAGCGAGGATTTTCGTAGGCTTGCTCGGTAACAAATTTTTCATCTTTTCTTTTTAAAACTGAATAAAGCGGACTTGAGGCGCACTGCTCAATTCCTTTGATTATATCTTCTATCCAAAAAAAATCGCTATACAGAATTTTTACTCTTACAGTTCCTCTTTGATTGTGTGCGCCGTATTCGCTTATAGCCTTGCTGCAAGGACACAATGTTGCAATGGGAACTTCTATTCCAACATAAAACTTTTTTTGCGAAGGACTATCTTTTTCGTCGCTGGCGCAAACTTCAGCCTCGTAAGAACAATGATATTCTATAATACCTTCGCTTTGGCTTACCGGAGCTTTTTTTTCTATATAGTATGGAAAAGAAATTTTTCCGTAAGCCTTGCAGGCATCAAGTTTCTGGCGCATTTCTTCAAGCATTTCAAGAAAATGCTGCATTGTTATATCTTTATGGTACTTGTGAAAAACTTGAATAAAACGGCTCATGTGGGTTCCCTTAAAATTATGAGGAAGATTTACATACAAATCCACGGCTGCAGTTGTGTTTTGAGTACGATTGTCTTTGTCTAAAACTGTAACCGGATATTTTACGTTTCTTACTCCCACTTTTTGCAAGGGAATCTTTCTTGTGTCTTCTTCGTTCTGAATATCACGCATAATTTATTCCCTTTCGGCAGCTTCGAGCGTATTGAACATGAGCATTGCTATGGTCATTGGACCTACACCCCCTGGAACTGGAGTTATGTATCCTGCAGTTTCCAGCAAATCGTTGTAGTCGCAGTCGCCAATTAATCTGAATCCGCTTTTTTTTGAGCTGTCTGGGATTCTGTTAACGCCGACGTCAATAACTGTTGCTCCGTTTTTTACCATATCTTTTGTAACGGTGTGCGGATGTCCGCTGGCAACTACTAAAATATCCGCCTGCTTTGTAATTTCAGAAAGATTTTTTGTTCCTGTGTGGCAAATTGTTACAGTGCAGTTTGTTTGGCGGCGAGCTAAAAGAAGCGCAACAGGCTTTCCAACAATATTTGAACGCCCAATTACAACGGCATGCTTGCCGCTAGTTTCTATTCCCATTTTTTCAAGCAGAACAATAATCCCATGCGGAGTGCAAGGCAAGAAAGATTTTTTTCCAATCACAAGATTTCCAACATTTACAGGATGAAAACCGTCCACATCTTTTTCCGGACTTATTGCAAGCAAAACTTTTTCTTCGTTTATATGCTTTGGAAGCGGCAGCTGAACTAAAATTCCGTGAACTGAGGAATCCGCATTTAGTTCTGCGATTATTTTTAGCAATTCTTCCTCGGTTGTGCTTTCTGCAAGATGCATGCTTCTGTCTAACATTCCAACTTCTGCAAGCGCCTTTTGCTTTCCTGTTACATAGGAAACGCTTGCCGGATTTTCTCCAACTAAAATAACTGCCAAACAAGGAATTATTCCCCTAGCCTTAAGTTCCTCTGTTTTTTTAGCGACTTCGCCCCTTACTTGCGCCGCTATAGCCTTTCCATCTATGATTTTTGCACTCATTCTGTTACCTTCCTTAAGTTCGGTTATTTTAATTGTAATTACATCGCAAAAAATGTATAATTAATGCTACTATAACTTTTTTTGCTGTTTAGTTCTATCTATATAAAATTTTAGAATAGTTTAGTAAAGTGAGGAAAAAAATGAAACGTTTTGCTTTCGCTCTGTGTTTTTTTTCTGTTTTAGTATTTTCTGTAAACGCGCAAGAAAATTCTGTTCCAGATGAAGAGCCAGAAGTTCAAGAAACCTATAAATACGAAATAAATGGAAGAGGCGACCAGTTTATAAAAATTGCCATTATGCCTAGTTTCCCATTAAATTTTGGCGATCAAATGAAAATCGGGGGAGCTGCGGAACTTTGCTACTACAGATTCCTAAACAGCTGGCTAGCTCTTGGCGGCGAACTTATGGCGGGTTACAACCTTACAAAGGGAAGCAACATTTTTACCTACGTTCCAATCAGTTTTGGCGTTATGTTTCAGCCTTCTGTCTGGAAAATTGAATTTCCAGTAACGCTTTCTTTGGGAACCGCATTTGAAACTTGCCAAAATAAAAAATATTTTCCAGGATTGTCTTTTAAAGCAGATTTAGGAGCTTTCTTCCGCATGTCGGAAACCTGGTCATTCGGCTTAGGCGGAAAATTTGTTATGCTCCCAGAATGGTATACAAAAACTGAAAACGCAAAGCCGGATCAAGCCTTGTATATGCAAATTTCTGCTTCGGCAAGATACCATTTCTAAAAAATCAACAGGGATTTAATTAATATGAAAAAATTACTTAGTGTTTTAATCTGCTCGTTAGGACTTTTTTCTTTTGTAGGCTGCTACGACGCAATTTTACAGGGAATAAGGGAAGAAGTTGAACTGGAAGATGCTCAAATTTCAGGATTTATAAATAACATCACTAGATTCAATGCCAAAAACGAATCTGGAATAGATACAGAATATCTTTACCTTCAAAATGGGCTTGTTTACTATAAAACAACTTCAAATGAAGATGCCACGCACGGAAAATGGCACAAAGACGGAAAAACTCCAAATCCTGTAAAGTATAATTACTATTTGGAAAACGGCTCTTCAGGTTTTTCTGGAACATTTTTCTATAAATCCGCAGCAGACGGAAAATATATTTATATTTTGGGCTTTGAGCCAGAACAAGACGACGACAGCGGCTTAAATGTTTCTGGCACCATAAAACTTTATTGTTCTGAAGGACCTGGAAAAGAATGGAAAGAAGTTGCAGAGATTAATAAAAAAATCGAAGAATATGTGTTTTCATTAAAAAGTTCAACTTACAGCACTTATTACCTTGAAGACATAAACATCTGCCTTTTTGGCACAAATGACGCAAAGGCTGAAAACAGAAAAGCCTACATCCGAATCGGCGGCGGCTCTGGAAAAACTGGCGGAGATACAACCATTTCTTCAAATCTATGGAAAGACGAATTTGAACTTTACGAATTGAACGGAGCGGAAACTTCTGCCGCAAGCTGCATGGCAAGCAGCAAAGCTGAAAACTCTTTAGGAATTACAAAAGACACTATGTCCGCCGTTTATTTTAAAGGCAAGACATACTTTTTTGACCGGCTAGGAACTGGAAAAACCCTTGATTCTTCTGGCAGCGATTCCTACCTTATAAAATGCGAAGGAACAACCCTCTGCTGTACTAAAGACGGAACATTTACTGACATAAAAATTACAAAAGACGAAGAAGAACAGATATATTCTCTCAGCACAAGCGCAGACAAAAGCATAATTTCTATTGCCGTTACAAAGAATTCTATTCTTCTTGGAACAAGCGGAAAAGGCGCTGTTAGAGTTTTATTGGATTCTGAAGGGAAGCCAACAGGAAACGGTTCTAGCGACTCTGGCTATTCATCTAATATGTCTACAATAATGACGAATCCTTACATAGTTAGAACTTTATTCTGTGTAGATTCAACAAAAAACGAAGCGGACACTGTAATGTATTCGTCTCTGCAGTTTATCTATCCAGAAACTACAGCTGGCGCAAGTTATGACAACATTGGCTTGTGGTCTTACTATCCATCTCGCGGCAACTGGAATAGGGAATAGGTATAAATATGGAACTTAATAGCAAAACAAGAAAATTGCTCGAAAAATACGCTCACGATATTCAGCCTGTTGTAATAGTGGGCGGCAACGGTATTTCAGATGCATTAAAACAAAAAGTTTGCGCAGAGCTCGATGCCCACGAATTAATAAAAGTTAAATTCAACGACTTTAAAGATGAAAAAAAAGTTCTTTCAGAACGGCTTGCTAAAGACTGCGGCGCCTTTCTTGTGCGTGTAATTGGCAACATTGCAATTTTATACAAACAAAACGAAGATCCTTCAAAACGTTCTTTTAAAATATAGATTAGTTTTTAGTGTTTGCGTTGCAAACTTTTTATATTCATGTTATTGCCAAGTTAAATTTATAAAGCGTTTAATTTGGCAACTCACTTTCTCTTGGAGAAAAATATGATAGAAGTTTCCCATGTGTCTCGCAGTTTCGGGGCATTTCATGCGGTTGATGACGTTAGTTTTTCGATTCCAACTGGTCAAATTGTAGGGTTGCTTGGACCAAACGGAGCTGGAAAAACAACTACGATGCGCATGATAACAGGCTTTTTAAAACCTACATCGGGTTCCATAAAAATTGACGGAATCGACGTTGCTAACTTTCCTGTTGAAGCAAAGAAAAAAATTGGCTATATGCCAGAATCAGCATGCCTTTACGGAGACATGATTGTCGCCGATTATTTGACTTACATTGCAAATATTTATGGTCAAAATCCAAAGGAAAAGTTACCGCTCTTGTGCTCAGAATGCGGGCTAAAAGAAGTTATGTACAAAAACATTTCTGAACTTTCGCGCGGTTATCGCCAGCGCGTAGGTTTGGCGCACGCGCTTATGAACGATCCGGAAATCATCATTCTTGATGAACCTACAAGCGGTCTTGACCCTAATCAAATAGAAGACGTTCGCTCTTTAATAAAAGAAATCGGAAAAACCAGGACTGTAATAATTTCTACGCACATTCTTAGCGAAGTAGAAATGCTTTGCAGCCGGGTAATCATTATTAGCGGCGGAAAACTTGTTGCAGACAGCCCTACTGAAAAACTTCGCGAAAACTATAGCCGTTCGTATGCAGTTACAGTTGCCGCAAAATCTAGTTTTGAACAGTTAAAAACTGCGCTTTCAGAAATCACAGAAATTGCAAGCTTAGAAGAGCAGCCTGCTTCAGATGCTAATAGCGGAATATGTACGGCAAGCATTTCCGTTAAAGATGATGCGGAAATTCGTCCTGAAATAGCAAAAGTTCTTGTTTCAAAAGGAATAGAACTCTACGAACTTTCAGTACAAAAGAACAGCCTTGAAGATGTTTTCCACGCAATTACTTCTGGAAACGCAGAAGAGTTTCACTACGAACCGTCTGCGCAAGGCTAGCCTTTGTCTATATCCCATATAATTTGGAGGAATGTTTGCTATGAGCAACAGTAAAAATAAAACTTGCAATCCGGCATTTGTAATAATGAAGCGCGAACTTGGCTCGTATTTTTCAAGTCCGATTGCATATATCGTTACAGGTCTTTTTCTTATAATTACAGGAATTATGTTCTTTACGGCGTTTTTCTTGCAAAATCAGGCCAATATGCGAAATCTTTTTTCAATTTTGCCGCTTCTTCTTTCGCTTTTTATTCCTGCGCTTACAATGCGCTTGTATTCAGAAGAAATTAAAACAGGCTCTATTGAAACCCTTATGACCCTGCCAGTCACAGAAACTCAAGTTGCAGCTGGCAAATTTCTAGCCGCGCTGATTGCTTCCCTTGCAATGATTGCCCCGACACTGCTTTATCTAGTCAGCATTTTGCCTTTTGGAATTCCAGACATGGGACCGGTCGCATGCGGTTACCTTGGAACAATTTTTTTGTGCGCTTCCTTCTGCGCAATCGGTCTATTCGCTTCTTCTGCAACAAAAAATCAAATTGTAGCATTTTTCTACGCATTCATTATTTGCATCGCGCTTACAATGGTCAGCCAGTTCTTAATCTTTTTGCCTTCGCCAATTGTAAGCTTCTTGCAATTTTTAAGCGCGGAAGAACATTTTACCTCAATTTCAAGAGGAATCATTGATTCAAGGGATTTGCTGTACTTTATTTCGTTGACGGCGCTTTTCTTTACTTTAACGGTTATTGCACAACGTAAAAAAGCAAAATAATTTGGAGACTTACAGATGAAAAAAATTATTGATTGGTTAAAAGGTCCAGCCAGCGATTTTGCGCTTTTTTGCTTGATTTTGATTCTTGCAAATGTAATTGGCTACAGAGCTTTTGCTCGCATAGATTTTACACGACAGGGAACATATTCTCTTTCGCAAGCAACAAAAAACACATTGCAAACGCTTTCTTCGCCGCTTTCGGTAAAGGTTTTCTTTTCAGATGACTTGCCTTCGCCTTACAGCGAAACTGCGCAATATGTAAAAGATATTTTAGTTGAATACAAAGGTTCTGCGAACAAGAACTTTAGTTACCAATTCTTTAAAATGAATAAACCTGAAAATCAGGCAATTGCAAGAAATTACGGAATTCATCAAGTTCAGATTCAAAAAGTTGGACGCACAGAAGTCGGCTTTATGCAAGCCTGGATGGGTCTTGCAATTGTTTACGGAGATTCAATAGAACTTTTAGACGAAATTACAAGCGATTCTGGATTTGAATACAACCTTACTTCTAAAATTTCAAAAATTGTTTCAACTGTGGACGCCTTGTACGGTCTTAACAGCGATGATTCTATTTCTATGACGCTATTCGCTTCTGAAGAGTTAAGCCAGTTCAACATTTCTGGATTTGACAGCCTTGATACAGTGGTACAAAATGCGTTTAATAGCGTTAATAAGAAAAATTTAAATCGTCTTTCTTACATAAGAAAATATCCTTCTGACGAAGAATCTGTTGCGCTTGCAGAAAAATACGGACTGCCTGTTGTAAGCTACAAAGACAAAAACAACAAGGAAGGAAACGCGCTTTTTGGCATAGTTCTTGAACACGGCGATTCGTTTAGAACAGTTCCGCTTGCAATCCAGCGTTCATTTTTTGGATATGGAATTTCAGGACTTGATGAACTTGAAGCAAATATAAACGACAGTTTGCAGAGCCTTCTAGCAAAGTCTACAGAAATTGGTTACGTTACAGGCCACCAAGAAGCTTCTCTTACTGACGAAAACGGCTCGCAAATCCATCTTGTCTCTTTAATAAGTGATATGTACACCTTCAAGGAGCTAAACCTTGCGGAAGATGAAATTCCTGCAAACTTAACTTCGATTGTTATAAATGGAGCAAAATCAAAGTTCACAGAAGAAGAGCTTTTTAAGATTGACCAGTTTGTAATGAAGGGCGGAAACTTAATTGTTTTCCAAGACCCGTTTGATGCCAGTCAAGCAAACTACTATTCGCAGCCACAGTACACACCAATTGAAACAGGTCTTGAAAGAATTCTTGATTCTTACGGAGTAAAACTTGAAAAGAACTACGTTTTTGACGAACAGTGCTACGTTCAGCGGCAGCGTGGATATGGCGAAATAAAATTATTTTGGGCGCCACAACTTCAGAAAAAACAGCTTGACCAGAAAAGTCCGATTACAAAAAATCTTGGATACGTAATTCTTTTGCAGTCAGGTTCGCTTGACGTTGAAAAAGCTAAGGAAAACAAGAATATAAAGCTTTCTGTACTTGCAAAAACTTCGGAAAACGCTTGGGCTGAACAGTCTGGCTTCCAGCTTGCGCCGGGAATGCAGCCTCCTTTTAATAAGGCTGAAGAAAAATCTTATAATCTTATTGCCCTTTTGGAAGGAAAGTTTTCAAGCGCATTTGATTCAAATCCTTCTGAAAACAAAGAAGATTCTGGCGAACTGAATGCTTCTAAGCACATAAAGAAATCTGCGCAAAATGGAAAAATATTTGTCGCAAACACTGCGATGATAACAACTAACATGTTGATTGACGATTCTGGCTCAGAACCGATTGCACTATTTGTTCGCAACGTAATGGACTACATGAATGGCAACGAAGATTTGTGCACAATGCGGACAAAAAGCCTTTCTATAAACACACTTTCGAACACAAAGTCGCCTTTGGCAGTAATTGTAAAGTATTTCAACATGATTTTTATTCCGCTGCTAGTCGCAATTGCAGGATTTGTAGTTTATAGAGCAAGAATCCTTCGCAAAAAGAAGATTCGCTTGGAATACAACCCAAATGATTCAAGAATAGAAAACTCAAAATAATATGATAAAAGATAAAAACTTGCGGCATTTCAACAGTTTTTATCTTTTATGAGAGGTAAATTATGACAAAACGAAAAATTACACTTTGTTCAGTTGCGGGCGTTTTGCTTGTAATTGCAATTATTCAGTCAATAGTTTTAAATAAAAACCCTGTAAAAACAGTCAAACTTTCTGCAGAGCCTGATTCTTTAATTATAAAAAATGCGGACAAAACCGTTTCTTTAAAAAGCAATGGTTCAGTTTGGACTGTGGGAGACGGTTCTTTTGAAGCGAAAAAAACGGAAATTGATTCTATTTTAAGACTTGTAAAAGAAATCAAAATTTTAGATTCAGTAGGAAAAACTGGAAACGAACTTCTTGAAGAGCGTTACAAACTTTCTGACGGAAAATCAATTGTTGTTTCCGTAAAAAAAGGCGAAAGCGTTCTTAGAACAATTTTTATAGGAAAGACAACTTCAACATCTTCGCAAACTTACGTTACGCTTGACGGTAAAAAAGAAATTTTCCTTGTTTCCGGAAATTACCGTTCAGCTTTTGAAAAAGATGAAAATTCTTTTAGGAGCGAATACGTCTATGAGCTAGACGAGGGCAAAGTAAAATGGGTTTCAAGCACCGCAAATGGAACTACCTTAAAAATTGAAAACCTTGCAAAGGTTGGCGAAGAAGAAAAATGGAATTTTGCAAACAGCAGTTCTGAAAAAGAAATTGATAACGACAAGGCTATAAATTGGGTTCAGTCTGTTGCAACTTTAAAAGTAAATTCCTGGCTTTCTGATGATGAAACTCTACCTGCAAAAAAAGTTGCTTCTGTTCAAATCGGACTTGAAGGCGAAACTGTTTTTGTAGAAATTTATTCTAAAAAAGACGGCGATTCTGAAAAATACATAGGAACTTCAAGCCGCACTGTTCACAAATTTGAATTAAGCGAATACAACGCAAAAAAATTCTTAAAAACTTTTGACGATTTAATAAAAAAATAAAGTCCTAAAAGCCGGGTTTTTATAACTTTGAGAAAAAGCTTTCAACGCTTTTTTTCATTTTCTAAAAACCCGGCTTTTATTTTATGGTTTAAAATCTCTAGCCTACTTTTTAAATCCTGAAAGACGCATTGTATTTAAGATAGCAAGAATACAAATTCCTACATCACCAAAAACCGCAAGCCACATATTTGTTATTCCCAATGCGCTTAAAATCATTATTGCAGCTTTTGTTCCCAAAGAAGCTACAATATTTTCATAAACAATTCTTTTTGTTTTTCTGCTGATTTTAATTCCATCTGAAATCTTTGCAATGCTATCGTTCATAATAACCACATCGGCGCTTTCTATGGCGGCATCTGCTCCCATTCCACCCATTGCAATCCCCACATCTGCACGGGCGAGAACTGGAGCGTCATTTATTCCATCTCCCGCAAAAAGAAGAGTTCCGCTTTTGCGGCCGTTCTTTTTCATGACAGCAATAAGTTCTTCCACTTTAGAAACTTTATCGCCAGGCAAAAGCTGCGAATAGACATCTGTTATTCCAAGCTCTTCAGCTGTTTTTTCGGCAGACTCCTTTGTGTCCCCGGTAAGCATTACAACTTTCTGAACACCTGCATTTTTTAGGCTTTGAATCGCAAATGCAGAATCAGCCTTTGTTTCATCGCTGATGATTATGTGGCCGCAGTATTTGCCATCTTGAGCAACGTGAACTATTGTTCCGTAATCAGGCTTGGAACATTTTGCAAATCCTTGAACGTTTTGCTCTTCCATAAGGCGTTGATTGCCAGCCAGAACAACTTTTCCGTTTAGATTAACCTTAATTCCCTGTCCGCTTATTTCTTGCGCATTTGTAATTTTTGCAAGAGAACAACATTCTCCGTGGTGAGCCTTTTTTAAGGAGATTGCCGCAGGATGGTTTGAATAAGTTTCTGCGTGAGCTGCAATTGCAATTAATTCATCGGCAGGAATGTTGCATTCTTGCGCGAGATGAACATCCGAAACTACAAAAACACCTTTTGTAAGAGTTCCAGTTTTATCGAATACGGCAGTTTTTGCTTTTGAAAGACCTTCAACCGCAGCGCTTCCCTTCACAAGAATTCCTTTGCGGCTTGCATTTCCTATTCCGCCAAAGAACGAAAGAGGAACGCTGATTACAATTGCGCAAGGGCAAGAAACTACAAGAAATTCAAGAGCCCTGTAAATCCAAACAGACCAAGTCCAATTGCCAGTCGCAATTTTCGTTATTACAGGCGGAAGCACGCCGACTAAAAGGGCTGCAAGACAGACAAGCGGCGTGTAGATTTTGCTAAAGCGAGTAATAAACCGCTCTGTTTTTGTCTTTTTTTCGCTAGATTCTGAAACAAGTCTAATTACGCGGCTAGCAGAACTTTCTGAAGCAGGGCGAAGAGTTTTTATAGTAATCAGGGCATTTTTGTTTATTGCGCCGCTAAAAACTTCATTTCCTTCAAAAACTTCTCGCGGAACAGATTCTCCTGTAAGCGCAGATGTATCTATAAATGACTTTCCTTCAATAACGACGCCATCTACAGGAATTCTTTCTCCTGGCTTTACGATTACAATGTCTCCAACAGCGACTTCTTCCGCGCTGATTTCAACTGTCTTTCCATCCCGAACAACGCTTGCAGTATCAGGACAGATTTCCATTAAAGAATCAATTGAATCCTTAGATTTGTCCACCGCATAATCTTCAAAGTATTCGCCGATTTGGTAAAAAAGAACGACCGCAACTGCCTCGCCAACTTCCCCAATAAAAACGGCGCCCAAACTGGCAAGCGTCATAAGGAACTGCTCATCAAAGATTTTTCCTTTTAAAATATTTTTTACCGCGCCGATTACAACATCTTTTCCTACTAACAAATACGCTATCAAACAAAGAAAAATGTAAGCGTAGTCTTGATAGCTTGCAATATTTTTTACATTTGGAAAAAGATTTTCAAAGTTCACCAAGTGTCTTAAAAGCAGCGCTGCTACAAAAACAACTGCCGCTATGATTATTTTCTTTAAGGAATGTTCTTCTTCCTCTTCTTCTTCATGGCAGCAACTACATTTAATTTGACTTTCACATTTTTTATGTTCGTGACTGTGTTCATGGTTGTGTTCATGTTCGTGATTTTCCATATAGATACCTCTTCTAGAGTTTATTTTATTCGCCTACGTGGTCAAGCCCTTGATTTAGGATTGAAACTACGTGATTGTCGCTCAATGAATAAAAAAGATTTTTTCCTTCACGGCGAAACTTTACAAGTTTGTTTGTTTTTAAAATCCTTAGCTGGTGACTTACAGCAGATTGCGTCATTCCTAAATTTTCCGCAACGCTTGTCACTGTAAGTTCTTGCTGAAGCAGCGCAAAAAGAATTTTAATTCTTGAAGAATCTCCAAAAATTTTAAAAAGTTCAGCCAAATCAAAAAGCGTATCTTCGTCTGGCATTTGCTCAAAAATTGTTTGTGCCAAAACTTACCTCCTATTCTAATATATGAACAACTGTTCATATATTAGAATAAAAACATTACTTTTGCAATAGTTTAATTAGCCCAAACTTCGCTTTTTTGAAAAATAAACAAAAGCATAAGCGAAGTTACAATTTGTGAAGATTTTGTGCGATTAGAAAAATTAAGGTTGCGCAGCAACCCAAACCAATGCAAACGAAGTGCGAGCGCAACCATCTGAACAAATTGTAAATTCGCTGAAAGCATTTTTCATAATCTGTAAAAAAAAAAGGAAAGTTTTTCCAATCAAACAATTCTTATCATTTAATTGCTTTTTTTCCATTAGTAAATTAGAATATTACAATGGTTGCTTTTTTTACTGTACTTTTTTGCGCTTCTTTTTTATTCCTAATAGGTACTTGTTTTACATTAAAAAGTTCTCCAAAGGTTTTAAAATATCCGCTTCTTATATCTTTAATAGCTACCAGCATTTCCTGCCTTTGCCACATTTTAATTATTCACACAAAAGACTATAAAGCAGCGAACATCGCATACGCTATATTTTTTATAGCCATAGATTTTATTGTATTTTTTATATACCGATACACTTTGGTTTTTACAAAGAATTCTTCTAAGTTCAAAATTTTAAACATAATTTTTGCAGTTCTTTTTGTGCTAGACATCGTTGCCATAACCCTAAACATTCCTTTTGAATATATGTTCAGCCTTGTAAAAATTCATTTTGACAACGATATTTCTCTTGCAGTCCAAGACAGATTCATATTTAAAATCAATAAGACAACTGCCTACAATATCCACCTTTTTTTAAACTATATAGTTTTGGCTTTTACTCTTTTTTGCATAATAAAAAAACTGATTACTGCCCCTTCTCCGTACAAATTCATGTACCGCACAATTCTTCTTTCTCTGCTAGTTGTAATAGTAGGCGACGCATCCTATGTATTTGTAAGAATTCCAATAGATTTTTCAATAATATTTTGTACAATCTGCGCGGTTTGCTTATGCCTGTTTACTCCATCGTTTGTTCCTCCAAAACTTATTGCAAAGCAGTTAAAAAGCGTTGTTACAAACATGAAAGATGCTGTTGAAATCTTTGACAACGAAATGAACTTTGTTTACAGCAACAAAGCGATGGAAGATTTGAACAAGAAGTCAAACTTTGAGCTTGAAATCAGCTTAAAAGAGCTTCTTAAGAATAAAGATACTCTTTTAGAGAAAAAAGAATACCAAAAAGAAATAAAAACTGATTCTGAAACTTTGTATCTTAAAATATCAATAAACCCTGTAAAAGACAAAAAACGACGTTTTATGGGAATTTTTGTGGTAATTTACGACAGAACCAAAGAAATTGAACAAGTGGCATTTGAACACTACAGGGCAACTCACGATATGCTTACGGGCATTTATAACCGCGAAACGTTTTACGAAAAAGCGCGCCTTCTTATTACAGAAAATCCCTCTGAAACATTCTTGCTTGTCTGTTCAGATATAGACAACTTTAAATTTATAAACGATTTGTTTGGAAAAAATGTAGCCGACGATTTTTTAAAGCGCCTTGCAGACATTATCAGGCAAAATGTAAAAAAAGACAGCATTTATGCTCGCCTAGACAACGACCACTTTGTTGTTATGCTGAATAAAAAATACTTCAGCGAAACAACATTTATTGATTTAAGTTCCCAAGTTTCTTATATAGCAGAAAACCTTCTGTATCCAGTAAGCATTCACATGGGAGTTTATGAAATAAAAGAAAGAAATCTTCCTGTAGGCACAATGTGCGACCGGGCGCTTATGGCTTTGAATACCATAAAAGGTGACTTTAGAAAAAAAATCGCATACTACGACAAAAGCATTAGAAATTCTATGCTTAAAGAACAAAAATTTATTGGCGAATTTAACTACGCGTTAGCAAGCGGACAGTTTAAAATGTATCTTCAGCCTCAATTTTCCGGCGACAAAAAATTGCACGGCGCAGAAGCCTTAGTTCGCTGGGAACACCCTACAGAAGGAACAATAAATCCAAAGGAGTTTATTCCCCTGTTTGAAAAAAATGGAATCATAACAAGCTTGGATCTTTATATGTGGGATCTTGCCGCACGCCAATTAAAAGAATGGCAAAAGCAAGGGAAAACGGATATGTACATTTCCGTAAACATCTCGCCAAAAGATTTTTGCTACGTAGACGTTTACAAGACTTTTACGGACCTTGTAGAAAAGTATCAAATTCCACCGCAAAAGTTAAATTTGGAAATAACAGAATCCGCTATACTATTAAATTTTGATGTTCAACTTGAACTAATAAACAAACTAAGAAAATACGGATTTTCAATTGAAATGGACGACTTTGGCAGCGGCTATTCTTCGCTGAACCTTTTAAAAGACGTTCCTTTTGATATTTTAAAAATTGATATGGAATTTTTGCAGGTAAAAAACAACAAAGAACGTTCAATTCAAATTATTGATGCCATAATAAAGCTTTCAAAATGCTTAAAAATGCCTGTTATTACAGAAGGCGTTGAAACTCAAGAGCAATTAGACTTCCTAAAAAAACTTGGAAGCGACCTATTTCAAGGTTTTTATTTTTCAAAACCAATTCCTGTTTCAGAGTTTGAAAAAAAATATATTGAAAACAAAGACGTAAAAAAAGTGGCGGCCAACTAAAGTTTCTTTAATCGACCGCCACAAAGGACTTGATTCTATTTTGCAGGACTGCTATTTAGCAGCTCAACAAACCTTTAGAATTGGTAACTTACACCAATGTTTACAAAACTGTTGTTTTTCCAAGCGGCAAACTCGCTGTTATCATCCTTTGAATAAATGTACATTCCATTTACATAAAGCGAAAGCGACTGGTCTGGCTTGTATGTAAACTTTGGCATTACAATCAAGTCGCCATTTTCAATTCCGTACAAAACAGTTACTTCTGGCAAAATCTTTTCGTTCATAAAAGAAGTTGTAACGTTCACAACGAATTTATTGTTTGTATAAGCGTTTTCACTGTAGTCAACATCCAAGCCGCTTTTTATTTCATCGTTTTTAAGAATTGCAGTTCCTGTTTCCTGAACGTTTACGTTCATGTTCCAAAATGGAAGGTCGATGTCAAATCCGCCCAGCCAAGCAACTGAATTATTGTGAACAAATGCATCTGTGCCGTCAACATCTTCGGTCAAGTTGTAGGCAGCTTCGCCCCTAAGATTGAATCTCCAAAGAGTTGTTGCAGCTTCCAAACCGAAGGTTTGCTTTCTGTCGTAAGCAAGGAATTTGTCGTCTTCGCTTGTTGCGCCTTGCGCAAGATATTTGTTCAACCAACTTTCAAGTTTTACAGCATTAAACGAAGGCTGTTTGTAAAAACCGTTGTAATAGCTTACACCCCAGTCAAAAGAACCAAAGGTACCTGTAAGACGTGTTCCAAACTGACCGTATTTTAAAGTCTTTAAGTCAGGATAAATCATATCTGGATCGGAATTAAGGCTATTTGCATTGTTTAATGCGTACATATAAGCAGATCCAGCTTGTGTAGTTTTTTCTTCCGCCTTATCTGCGCCATAACCGATTTGTGCTACAGCTCCGTCGTAAGCGGCTTGAGTAGCTGTTTTTAAAGACTCATATTCTGAAACCTTGGTTGCAAGATAGCCTTGTAATTGGGTATATGTCATTCCTGTAGCTGAATCTGTAGCAGAACCTTGACCTGCAGCAACTGCAGCATCTACTGCAGTTTTTTTATCACTAGCAGTTTTATAAGCCCCAGCCGCCGCCTGATATTCAGCTGCCAAAGCATTCAAAGTGCCTGCGCTAGCAGATGCCTTTGTGTATGCTGCAAAAGCATCTGCAACTTTCGATGTCGCTCTAGTTTTTACCTCTCCTGAAAGCTTGTTGTAAGCCGCAGGAACCCAAACGCCACTAGTTGCAAAGCGGTCTACAGTCAAGAATGGAGCATAAACTGCTTCAAGATTTAAGTTCGCACCCCCAAAACTGTATGCTGCCCTAACCATAGGAGTGCTAAGACGGCGGTCGATGTAGTCCGGGATTATAAAATCCGTGTAGTCATCGGCATTAAAGTTGTCCAGCACGTGGAGCTTGTCGCCTTTTCCCCATACAAGTTTCATTTTACCAGCTTCAAGGCTAAAGTTTCCAAAATAACCGCGAAGAGCAAGTTCATCAATCACATCGACTGGATGATTTTTTATTGTATTCTCATCAACTTTTAGCGCAAGAAGAACATCGCTCATGCTGCCAGAATATTCAAGGTTCAACTTTGCCGAAGGAAGAACCTTTACCTGAACATCGTCGAACAACTTGTAGTCGTCGCTGCTAGTTCCATTGGGATTTAAATAGCCACGCATATCAATCCAGGCTTTTCCGCTAACAGAAAGGGCAGAAGCGCTTGAATCACCAAAACCAGAATCAAACGAATCTGTTCCAAAAGAATCAAAGGAACCTAAATCGTCAGCAAATGTTGTGGCAAGAGCCATTGCAGAAACTGCGCCCGCAAGAATTAATTTCTTAAAGTTCATTTTACTTTGCCTCCGCAAATCTTACTTATTTTCCTGTGCTCAAGAAACTCTGTGTAAACACTCTGTCAGGAATTGGCTGGTCTACAATCAATTTTACAATTTCCAAAGTTGTAGAGTGTCCTGTTTGAACATTTTTAAGAACGTTTACCATTGGAGTATCGTAACCGCTTTGGTTTTCAATCTTTTCTACAGAAAGAGTTTTTACAAGCTTGTCGTTCTTGTCGTACATTTCCGTGTAAATTGGATAGTAAGTTTTTTTGTCTACCCAAGTAATTCTGTAGTTGTACTGACTTGAAGCCTTGTCTTTTGGAGTTTCTTTAATTTTCCAGCAGTCGTAGCCGTTTTTCTGCTCTTCAAGAAGAAAGTCATGAATATCAGCATCAACATCGCGGGTTGTAAGGTCATCGTAAGTCGCATCTGTTCCCATAAATGATTTTGAGCCTTCGCTAGAGTTTACACGGCGAGTAGATTTTAACGATGGAAGATAAATCCATTTGTCATCTGCACGACCGTCGTTTTGAATCTGAAGGAACCTAGTTCCCTTTACAGAAGCTGGCGAAAGGAAAACCATGACAATTGAATCCAGACCGTCTTTGTTTCTTCCAAATTCTTCTACCTGGCGAACTTCTTTAGAACCATCTTTTGAAGTCAAAGTCATTGCAACCAAAGAGTGTGTAAAGGCAGGCTGTTTTACATCGGAAGCCTTTTTCATAATTTCGTAACCTTTTTCTGTATCAGCAAATGCTGAACCCATGCAAAGCGCAGCGGCAGCAATTAAAGCAGCCATTTTTGTAATCTTTTTCATATTTATACCTCGCTAATTAGTTTTTTTGAAAGCCAGACTTTCTTTTCAAAAGTCCGACTTTCAAGTATTTTATTTTTCTTCAGAATTATTGTTTTCTAAAACCTTTTTTTCTGAAGTTTTTGTTTCTTTTCCTTCTTTTGGCCTGATGAACTTTGGCTCAAACAGGTTCAAAATTCCAGGAATTACAGTCATTGCAAAGAAGCTAGATGTGAACATTACAATTGCAACAAGGAATCCGATGTAGCGTAAAACTACAAACCTTGAAAAACAAAGCACAAGGAATCCAAAGCCTACAGCAAGCGCATTTGTTACAATGCCGTGTCCGCTCTTTTTGAATGTTTGCCTTGTAACTTCCTCCAAGTTGTCAGAAAGCGCTCGCTCTTCGCGGTATGTGGTCATAAAGTGAATTGTATAGTCTATTCCTACGCCTACTGCAACAGAAGCTATAATACTTGTTACAAGGTCAAGGTTTATGCCTGTAAAGCCCATAACCATGTAGTTTAAGACAATTGCAAGCGCCAAAGGAATTGCGCCTACAAGACCGGCCCAGGCAGAATGGAATGCTATTGCAATTATTATGAATACTGAAACAAGCGAAGTAAGAAGGCTTGACAACTGGCTTGAAACAATCATGTTTGTCATTGTGTATTCCATTTCGCCAGCTCCAGTCGCTTCAAGAGTAAATCCTTCCGGGAAGTGTTCAGCAGCGTAATCCTGCGCGGCCTTTATGATTTTTCCTGTAGTTTCTGTAGAATGGTTTCGCAACTGGCAAGTTACCCGCATAACCATTGGGTTCATGTCGTCATCAACAAATCTTCCCAAAGAGCCGCTAAGCAGTGTCAGGTAGCCTTGAACAACTCCGCTAAGCTCTTCTTTTGAAGGAACTGGATACTTTGAAACATCGTAAGGAATTTCGTAGTATGCCATACCGTTATAGTTCATTTCCTCTTCAAGACATTTCATCATTTTTTCTACAGTTGCGTACTTTCCGCCAGCTTCAACATAAGCGCGCGCAAGCATATCAAGAACCTGCTGAGTTGTCATTGTCTGATTAAGCTTTTCTGTATACGCAATATTAGGATCCACCCAATCGGCAGGAGTGGAATCTTCTGCAGCATCGCTGTCTGCTGCAAAATCGTCTGCAAAGCTTGAAAAAGAATCATCGCCAAAACTTTCAAACGAAAGACTTTCAAAGTCGTCTGAACTATCAGAAGCTGTGTTTTCATCTGTCACTATATTTTGTTCAGAAGGAACGTGCCAAACCTGATTTATCCTCTTTATAAATGTTGTATAAGAAACAATTTTTCCGATTTCGTCAAAGTCTTGCTCCAAATAATTTTGCATATCATCAACAGCTTTTAAGATTTCAGGTTTAGTTAAGTCGCCTTTTTCCTGGCCCGAAATTACAAAGTAAACGCTATTTGTTCCTGCAAACTGCTTGTCAACATAATCAATATCCTTTCTTAGAACAGAAGTTGAAGGGAAATAGTTTACAAGCGCAGTGTCAATATGCAAGCTTTTTATTCCCACATAAGAAAGAGCTGCAATCACCACAACGAACAACACAAGCCTTACTTTTGAACCGCAGAAGAAGTGATAAATTGTATACAAAGTATTTCCGCTAGCTTCTGCCGCAGATTTTCCGCCTCTAAGCTGTTTTGCCCGTTCAAGTTTTTTCTGAAGTTTTTCTGGAATATGACTCTTTTTTTCTTTTCTTGCATTAACTTTATTTACCGATTTGCAAAGCAACAACGCAGGAATAAAAACAATTGCAAGAATTAAAGAAAATCCTACGCCAAGAGCCGTAAACACTGCAAAACTGTGAAGCGGTGCAATTGGACTTGAAATTAAAGAAATAAATCCAACGATTGTGGTAACACCGGCAAGAACAACAGCAAGCATTACATCGCGGAGAGCTTTTGCTACAGTTTCTTCATAGACTTCCTTTGTAAGATTCGTGCCTGCGCTTTCAAGAGCAACATAATAGTGATTCAAAACGTGAATACCATAGGCAGAACCAACTGCTATAAGCGCAACTGGAATTACACTTGAAACCAAAGTAAAGGTAACTCTAAAAATAGACATAATGCCCATTGTCCAAACAGCTGACATTACAACAGTAATAAGCGGAAGCAAGGTTCCGTCTAACGTCTTAAAGCTAAAGTAAAGAGAAAGAAGAACTACCACTATTACAAGCGGAATAAGTCCTGTAAGATCGCTCAGCATAAACGAGCGGGCATTTTCTGAAACAACCGGATCGCCAAAAATCTTAAATACAAGATTGTGGTTCTGTGTTTCCTGGGTAACTATTTCTCTTATTTGATCAAGAGCATTTTGCTGACGCCTAGCATCTGTAATCGGTCTTCTGTTTTCTTTTTTTGCATTTGCGATTTCCTCAGCCTTTTCTACTTCTGTAGGAGAATGAATAGTTATCTGCATTTGAGTAGCAGAATTGTCATCGTTTACAATAACGCGGTTGTACATATCGCTCCATTCAGTCAGCCGACCTTTTAACTGGGCAATATCTTCTGGCGAACCTGCATAAGAATCTGGAATAAGCTGGGATGCACTGATTGAACCGTCAGATTCACAAACGTAATCGATATGTGTTAATGAATCAATATCATCTACATCTTTTAATTCAAGAACTTTGTCCGTAATGTTTCTTACAACTTGAATGTTTTCCGGAGTAAGAATATCCCCATCTGTAGATTCAAGGCTAACACCGATTACAATCATGCTTCCAAACTGATTTTCAGTTTTTACAAGCCTGCTGTAAGATGCGTCTTTTTGAGGAAGGAATTGCCTGATTGAGTTGTCAATTCGCAAATCCTTTATAAAAAAACCTAGCACTGCGGTTATCACCAAGCAAAGAGCTATAATAACACGCGGATGTTTAAAGAACTTTTTGAAGAAATTCAAAGTAATACCTCCAATCTTCTAACTTCTAATTTCCTTTATTCGTTTGTAAGTTCAATTGTTTAATTTCTTAAACCTTTGAACATTTATAATATATTTAATTCGTCTTAAAACGTCAATCTTTTTTATAAAAAATATAAAAAATAAAGTGATTGACAAATTTTCTTGTTAAAATTATGATTTTTCACTTGACGGAGTAAATAATCCAAATTTCGAGTTTTTTTATAAATTGTAAAAAAAACGCTTTCAGCGACTTTCCAAGGTTTGTTTACTAACCCTTGCTGCAGATGGTTGTGCTCTAACGAAGTTTGAATTGGTTTGGGTTGCTATGCAACCTTAATCGTTCTTATCGCACAAAATCTTCACAAATTGTAAATTCGCTTACGCTTTTATTCATTTTCCTAAAAACTCGAAGTTCGGGCTAAATATTATTTTTGTGATTTTTTATAAATCCTAGAGGCAGTATTTTGATAGAAAATTTAGAATTAATACGTATTTTGTCCATGTTAAAGTCATGCGGTCCACTTTTTATTGCATTAGGTGATGAACAAAGGCAAAAACTTATTATTGATATTGCAGATGCAGGCAGACAAGGAATAAATGTTACAAATCTATCCTCAAGGTCAAAGCTTTCAAGACCAGCAATCTCTCACCATTTGAGGGTTTTAAAAGATTGCGGTGTAATAAAACCTTTAAAAATCGGAACACAGATTTTTTACCAGTTGAATTTAAACAAGAATCTTGAAACTCTTTCAGAATTAATTCGCTCAATGCAAAACGTAATTTCGAAAATCAAAAAAGAAGCAGCCGAAACTGAAATGACTGAGGCGAATCAAATCTAGAAAGTTGTTCGCCCTTTAAAACTTCTTGCCAATGTAAGCTTGTCCGCATATTCGAGGTCTCCTCCAACAGGGATGCCTGTGGCAAGCCTTGTGACCTTTACGCTGAATTCAGAAAGAATTCTTTGCAGGTAAAGCGCGGTGGAATCGCCTTCAAAAGTCGGATTCGTTGCAAGAATAACTTCGCTTACATCGCCGCTTTGAATTCTTTTCACAAGAGACTTTATATTCAACTGGTCCGGGCCAACCCCTTCTAAAGGAGCAATAACACCGCCTAAAACATGGTAAAGCCCCGTAAAACCGCCTGCACTTTCAATAGTTTGCACATCCTGAGGCTGTTCTACAACACAAATAAGCGAGCGGTCTCGCAAAGGGCTTGAGCATATCGGGCAAGTTTCGCTTTCTGTCCAGGAGCCGCACACACTGCACGGATGAATTTTTTCCTGAAGCTCTGAAAGCTGCTTAGAAAAATTTTTTACATATAGTAAATCCGCTTTTAAAAGATGATTTACTATTCTTGAGGCGCTTTTTTTTCCAATTCCCGGAAGCCTTGCAAATGAATTCGTAAGCTCATCAATTATATTTGCCATTTTATAACCCTGGAATGTTCATTCCAGAAACCATATCCGTTGTTTTTTCTTTAATAAGATTTTGCATATTTTCAACAGCGTCGTGCTGAGCAGCAACAATCAAATCTTCAAGCATCTTTACGTCGCGATTGTCAACGCACAAAGGATCTAGATGAATTTCAAGCATTTCAAACTTTCCGTTAATTTTTACAGTAACCATTTTTCCACCAGAGGAACCAGTTGCTGTAAGAGCCGCCATTTCTTCCTTAAGTTTTTCCGCCTGCTCTTTTAATGCTTGAGTATTTTTAAAAAGTTCAAAAGGATTCATTTTTTTACCTCTACGCTCTTTTTATTAGGTTGAAAGTTTGCAACGCAAACTTTATTTACATTCCAACTACACTCCCCTTAAACGTGCTGCAAAGAAGCTTTACTTCATTTGGAATTTCCACAGCTTGAACAGTTTTTTCTTCATTTTTTTTCAGCAAAACTTCAAAAGCAACCTTTGTTCCGCAGAACTTTTCAAAAGCTTGCTCAATAAAACCTTTATTTTGTTCTATTATGCTCAACTGATATTCAGACTGAATTGTTGTTTCTATTGCATTTCCTTTTAGCTGCCATTTTCCAGTCTGCATAATTACCGAACTCAGCATTGGATTTTTTACCGCAAATTCAGTTACCAAAGAAGCGTAAAGTTTTCCAAGCGTTATAGAACTTCCATCAGGGCAATTAAAAATTTCTTCACTCTGATGAACATCTTCTTTTGAATCTTCTATATTTTGCTCTGCAAACTCCTGTGCGTACTCTTCATTATCTTTTGATTCGTTTTCTATAGGATAGGAATCATCTTCCGGCGCTGCAGTATTGCTCCAGTCCTCATCATCAGGATTTTCTGTAAAACCTGTATTTTCAGAATTTTGCGCAAAATAACTAAGCGCAGGAGTTTTTTCCGCCTCTGATTGTTCAGGCGGCAGGGCTCCGCCACTATAAAAAGGGTTTTGACCACCATCCTGCCCAGCCGTATTATTTGCTAAGGCAGAAAAAACTGGCATTCCGTTAGCATTAAACGAAGTTTTTTTAGTTTCTGTCGGTTGCGAAAAATTTTGATAGGAATCCTGGGCGGTTTCTTTATCACTATGGTTTACACTTTCACTGCTAGAAACATTTTCTTGGTTCAAAACAGGCTGCTTATTCTGATTTTCTGCAAAAGCCGGGTCTTGCTTTAAAACTGCATAGGCTCTGTCAATTGCAGCTTTTACTTGCGAAGGAGAAACATAACTTGAAAGCCAACACAATCTGCTAAACGCTAATTCCAATTCGTATCTTGGAGAGATTGAATATCTTATATCCCTATAAAGCTGAAGAAAAATCGACATCGCCTGCTCTGTTTGAACAGTATTCCAGAGAGAAAGAACTTTTTCGCTAAAACGTTCGGCCGACTGCCCTAACAAAGATTCCTTTTTTATTCCATTTTTGATTAATAAAAGACTTCTTAAATAATCAGTGCTGTTTGAAATCAACTGCTCAATAGAAATTCCAGACTGAATAAAAGAATCAAGATGGTCCATTGCATCTTCTGTTTTTCCGCTCGCACAAGATTCAAATATAACATTCAATCTGTCTACGCCAAGAATTCCTAGCTTGTCCCGGATTTTTTCGTACGTTATAAAACCGTCGCTAAAAGCAACAACCTGGTCAAAAAGCGTATAGCAGTCGCGCACAGAACCGCCAGATTCCTTTGCAATCCAATATAACGCTTCGTCTTCGGCCTTTACTCCAAGCTCATTGCAAGCATCTAAAAGCAAAGATTTTAATTTTTCAACAGAAACAAGCCTAAAATTAAATTGCTGGCAACGGCTTTTTATTGTTGCAGGAACTTTTTGAAGCTCCGTTGTTGCAAAAATAAAGATTACATGAGCAGGCGGCTCTTCTATAGTTTTTAAAAGCGCATTAAAAGCACTGTTCGAAAGCATGTGGACTTCATCGATTATATAAATCTTGTACCTGCAGCTAGTAGGCGGAAACATAACTTCATCTTTTATCTGGCGAACATCGTTTACACTGGTATTTGAAGCGCCGTCTATTTCTATAACATCTAAACTAGAACTATTTGTAATAGACTTGCAAGATTCACAGTGTCCGCAAGGTTCTGCGGCTGGAGAGTCAAAACTTTGACAGTTCAAAGCCTTTGCCAAAATTCTTGCGGTTGAAGTCTTGCCGCAACCTCTAGGACCTGCAAAAAGATACGCATGAGCAATTTGCCCTGTTTTTATAGAATTTTTAAGAGTTTCAGCAACAAATTCCTGACCAACAAGGTCTTCAAAATGCTGAGGTCTTCGGCGAGTTGCCGTTACTTCGTATGCCATCATTACCTTCCGAATTTTTAGAGATATTTATAATAGCATAAAAATTGACTGACTACAACTTTAGTTTTAGTCATGCAGCCGTGTTTAAGCCGCCACAAATTGTGTGTAAAGGTTTTAGCAGTTGCAGGCCTACCAGCCACCGCTAGCGCCGCCGCCGCCAAAATGACCGCCGCCACCTCTAAAACTTGAGCCGCCGCTAAATCCTCTAAAATTGCCCGAGCCAAAGGAATTAGAATTACCAAAGCTAGAACTACTTCTGTGGCTGTCGCGGAATGCTTTTGTAAAGATTATCCAAGGCAACCAGTGGTTCTTTTTGCCGCTAGCCAAAGCAGAAAATATTATAAACCAAATAAACACCCAAAAGAATCCGAACAAAACGCCAAACAAACCATTGTCATCAGAATCTAAAACGTCCTCAGAAATTAGTTCCGCATTGTCGCTTGCAATGCCGCCCATGTTCTGCACACCTAAAAGAATACCTTCAGAATAGTTGCCTTTTTGAAATTCTGGAGCAATTACATTTCTTATTATAAGACCGCTTTTTGTATCAGTAAGTTTTCCTTCAAGACCATAACCTGTTTCTATTCTGATTTTTCGTTCTGCCATGGAAACTACAAGAATTGCGCCATTATCAGAATCTTTTTGGCCAATTTGCCACTTTTCTGCCGTCCTAAAGGAAAACTCTTCTATGTCATCTCCTTCTAGCGAAGGAATTGTAAGAACTGCCATCTGTATTGAAGTTGTATTTTCAAGATTGGCAAGATATTGCGTTATCTTAAACTCATCTTCTGAGCTGATAATGTTTGCATAATCATTTACGCGGCCTGTTAATTCTGGAACTTCAAGAGAAAAAACTCTAAAGACGCACAAAAAAAATATTGCAGAAAATGCTTTTTTTACAGACATTCGCTATCCTCCAATATGACTAACCCATCTGGAAATTCATTAGGATTTTCTTTGCTGCACGGAAAATTTTCCTGCAAAAGTTCCCCGCATTTTTCAATTGCCGCAATAAAACCTTCTTTCGTCTTTTTAGCTTTTATTCCAGAAGCCAGTTCGGCTGCAATTATGTTCCACAAGTCTTGAGAAATCTTTACAGAAATTCCGCTGTCCGCAAGGATTCTAACTTGACGTTCCATATAAGAAACAAAAATTAAGATTCCAGAATGTTCCTTTGTATTGTAAATTCCACTCTGAGCGAAGTGCCTAAAAGCCCTGTTTGTAACCGTATGTTTTTTTACATTTGCAGGAATTACAAATCTGTCTATAAAAGGAATATTTGCGCAAGCAAAACCGATGAATATTGCAACAAGACAACTCATTCCGTAAATCAAAGGCAAAAGCCACACAGGCTGGCTCCAAAATCTTGCTTCATAAAAGCTAAGGATTTTAGAAGAGAACGGTAGCAAAAGCGCAAAAACAAGGGCTGCAAAATAAATCGCGCCTTTTAATTCCCAAAAAGAATACTTTGCGCTTTCGGCCGTCAAAGCCAATGCAATTTCGCCAGAAGTTTTAGATTCAGCTTTTTTTACAGCCTCTTTTATTTCTTCAAAATCTTGTTCAGAAAGCTTAATTTTTTTTAATAAAGTTTTTGTATTCATCGGCTTACCAAAATATACTAAAATTCAACCTTAGGAGCTGCGGAAGCTTCCTGAACGGATGTAAAATATGCTTTTTGCGAAAATCCAAATATTCCTGCAAGAATTGTTCCTGGAAATTTGCGTATTGTTGTATTATAAGCTTTTGCTGCATCGTTATATCGCTTGCGTTCAACTGAAATTCTGTTTTCAGTTCCTTCCAGCTCATCCTGCAAAGCCAAGAAATTTTGGTTCGACTTCAATTCAGGATAATTTTCAGTAACAGAAAGAAGCCTTTGAAGGGCTCCGCCTAAAGAATCCTGAACTTTTTGAAATTCCGCCATCTTTTCAGGATTGTCAAGAACGCTTTCGTCTATAGTTATCATGCCGCCAGCTTTAGAGCGGGCCTCTGCAACCTGAGTAAAAACATCGCTTTCCTGTTTTGCGTACCCCTTTACAGTCGAAACAAGGTTTGGAATCAAATCGTATCGCCTCTGGTACTGATTTTCTACCTGCGCCCATTGCGCAGAAACTTGTTCTTCCATGCTAACCATATTGTTATAATTTTTGCTGATGCAAGAAGCAAGTCCGCCAAAAACTACCAAAACAATTGCAACTACTATTAAAGTTTTCTTTGTTTTTGCTGTCATAAAAAAGACCTCCAAATTTTGTGCTTAGCCCAAATTTCAAGTTTTTTATACAGTTTGAAAAAAATACTTTCAGCGACTTTCCAATTTGCTGCAGATGGTTGTGCTCGCACTTCGTTTGAATTGGTTTGGGTTGCTGTGCAACCTTAACTGTTCTTATCGCACAAAATCTTCACAAATTGTAAATTCGCTTACGCTTTTATTCATTTTCATAAAAACTCGAAGTTTTGACTACTTTAGGCTGAAAATGCGCAATCTGTTTAAGAATCACACAAAAAAATAAATTCCTAGAGTTTAAACATACAGGCAATACAGTTTCTGGTCAAATAAAAACTTCCTAAATGTTCAAAAAAAATAAAAAATAGATAAGCGTGCGCTCCTTTTCATATTGATAAAAAACCGATTTTTATATATTTTTTAAAGATATATTATACAGACTAAATTTCGAGTTTTTAGAAAATAAACAGAAGCGTAAATTCGCTGAAAGCATTTTTTACAGTTATAAAAAACTCGGGGCTTGGACTATAATAGGTTTATCATTTACTTTTTACGGGAGTATAACTTTATGAGCAGCAAAAATAAAGCAGATTTTACAATCACTCAATTGGGAGAATGTAAAATAAAGTCTCCAATCCAGTTGTCAACTGTTGTGGGTGATTGCAGCGCAAATTACGTTAGAGATGATGCATTCGTCCTTAATTCTGTAAATGTTTTTGACACTAAAAAACCAGTTGCGCTAGACTCAACCAATCTTTTGCAAAAAGCTGGTCCAAGAGAATTTATTTATTTTGACCCTAAAAAAGTAAAAGCAGGAATATGCACTTGCGGAGGTCTTTGCCCGGGATTAAACGACGTTATAAGAGCCGTTGTCAGATGCCTTTGGAACCGTTACGGCGTAAGAGACATTGTCGGCTTCCAATACGGCTACAGAGGACTCTTTCAAGATTCTGGTTACGAGCCTATAAAACTTACTCCAGATATTGTTGATGAAATCCATAAAATTGGCGGTTCATTTATAGGAACAAGCCGTGGAGGCGGAGAACGAATTAGAGATGCCGTAGACACAATCGAAAAATTAGGCATAAATCAGCTTTTTGTAATTGGAGGAGACGGAACTCAGCACGGAGCATTAACAATTGCAGAAGAAATTGAAAAACGAGGCCTAAAATGCGCAGTTGTGGGTATTCCAAAAACTGTTGACAACGATTTTCAACTTATAGACCGTTCATTTGGATTTGAAACAGCCGTTCACCAGGCAAAGGACGCTATTTCTTCAATGCACATGGAAGCACGCTCTCAAATAAACTGCATTGCGCTTGTAAAGCTTATGGGCCGTGAATCAGGATTCATTGCAGCAGCAGCAGCCTTGGCAAGCCACGAAACAAACTTCTGCCTTATTCCTGAAATTCCTTTTGAAATGGACGGTCCAAACGGATTCCTTGTAAACCTTGAAAAAAGGCTTCTAAATCACCATCACGCAGTTGTAATTGTTGCAGAAGGCGCTGGGCAAGACTTGCTTTCTGGGACAAACCAAACAGACGCTTCTGGAAACAAGCGGCTTTCTGACATAGGAATGTTCCTAAAAGATGAGATAAAAGACTATTTTGCAAAAAGAAATATTCCAATAGATTTAAAATACTGCGATCCAAGCTATCAGATTCGCTCTGCTGTAACAACAGCATCTGATTCAATCTATTGCGAACGCTTAGGAAACAATGCTGTTCACGCTGCAATGGCAGGAAAAACACGCATGGTTGTAGGCCTTGTTCACGATAAGTTTGTTTACATACCTACAGAAATGGCAATCGCTTCTAGAAACTACGTAGATCCGGAAGGCGCCTTGTGGAGAGACGCATTAGACGCAACCGGCCAGCCAATTCTTATGGTAAATGACATTGAAGCGGCAAAGGCCAAAATGAAAAAACTTGGTGTAAAATAAAAAATACCACCTTAGAGAAAACAGGGGAAATTTAGGAAAAGTTTCTCCTGTTTTTTTATTTAGCCCATGGTCTTGAGTGCAAGCGTACCTTGACTAGACGGCTGGCTTATAAACATTCCGTTGTACCAGATTGTGGATGTTGAGGAAGTTTTAGCATATTCCCCCAGTCCAAATCGGTCTGAAGAGGGTTGAAATTCATAATTCAATCCTTATTTATAATTTCCCAATGACCTTTTGTGTCGCTACCAATTCTTTTGATAAATCTATCTCGTAATAATGCAATATGATTTTTCACAGTTCTTTCTGAAATTCCCAATTCTTCATGAATTTCTTTTATAGTCGCACTATTATTTTCCATTATGTACAGCAATGTTCTCTGGGCAATCTCTGGGCAGTCTCTGGGCAATCTCTGGGCAGTTCCTGAACACTTAGACACAACCGCATTTACTTGAAATTCTTTTTTAGACTCAATATTTCTTTCAAATATAAAAGTGCAATCTGTATCATTTTCAATAAACTTCGGAAATTTTATACCGGCTTTTTTACATTCCTGATTAATTCGTCTAAAACCGCTCCCCCATTCTTCCATCAGTTTCATCATCCTAAAAACTTTAGCTAAAACTGGATTTCTTGCAATGGACTTTCCATTTAAAGCACTTTCCAAAGAAAGACCAGAAACAAGTCTGCCCGGAGAAATTATTTCTAATCTATCATCATAAATAGCAATTCTTGTTGGTTCTTCAATCATATAATTTCGATGAACAACAGCATTTACAATTGCTTCTCTAAGCGCATTTACAGGTATTTCATAATCGTCAATTCCTTGAACCCCAACAAATTTAATTCCTACCTTAAGATTTCTTAAAACAAAATTCAGACTCTGCTCTATCTGTTCAAAAATAGAGCCAAAACAATCAAGTTTATCTAAAAAAATCGCTTTATCATAACCTTTGAAACAAGCACAGCGAACAGAGCATCTTGAAAATTCATAAAACTCTGACATTGTTAAAAGTGCATAAGCATTTGTTGGAAAAAGTTCCCCATTTACATTTTTTAGAACGCCTAAACTTTCAAGAGTTTTTTCTGTTATCTTTAAATTTTGAATTCCAGCAGATTCAATTTTTTTATATTTATTTTTTCTAAATTATGATTAGTTAAAAATTCAGTTACTCCAAAAACTGATAAATCAGGATTAATCGTGCAATAATTTTTCTTCTTTTAATCTAAACTGAAAAACTTTTTTTAATGTTTTACACAAGCGAAACTCATCATCTTTGCCTTCAAAAATAAAAAGAATCATTTACAAGATGGCAAGAGCAATTACTGATTTGCCATTTTCATAGAATTCAACAATTTACATTTTGAACTCTTCTGTGTATTTTCTTTCCTTGATGTTCATGCCACATTCCTTCCCTTTAAAATAATGTGTTGCATTTTTTGTATTCACCAAGAATTATGCTAACTCTAGTTACAGGATTTTCAAAAGCCTTAAAATTACTTACAGTAAGCGATTTTAACATCTCTACACCTCTAATTCGAGTTAATAATTTATCGGCATTATAACAAATTTTTTATACAAATGTAACACTGTTTTAGATTAGAAGTTTTAATTCCTTGTTCAAAAAAGCCCGTTGCCCAATTAACAAAAATAGAAGAAAAAAATCTGAAAAAAGTGCAGAATTCCCGACTTTTACAAATACCGTGACAGTTTTTGGGAAGATGTAAGTTTTGAATTTGCTCCAGAAAATCTATTTGTAGTATGAGATTGACTTAAAACATCTTCTTTTTGTAAGATAAAGTTTATGAAAACTGTTGCTTGGTTACCAGATGATTTAAATGCAAACAAATCTTTTACAATGTTCAAAAAAGCCTTTGCACTTGCGGGATTTAAGAATATTTCAAACGAAGAGTTTTATAAAGATTTAAAAAATACTGATTATCTAGTTTTAAATTTTTATGAAGATATAAATAAAAAACTTGGAACATATTTTATTTCTTTTTTTGGAAAACTTTTTAGATTAAAAAGATTTCAGCATCATAAAATAAAAATTATATGGGTTTTAAATAATAAACTTTCTCATGACAAAAAAGGTTCTTATTGGACTCTTAAAATGATGAAAATTTTGATAAGAAAATCATATAAAATAATTTGCTTATGTCATGATTCTACAGATGTTTTAAAAGCTTTATATAAAAGCAAAAAAAACGAGGTGGGGGGGGAAGAAGAGATAATAAATAAACTTATATTTCTTCCGCATCCCAATTATATAGATTGCTATAATACACAAACTAACTGTGATTTTCCAAAAGAATTCTCTATTTTATTTTTTGGTTCCATCAGACCCTATAAGAATATTGATACATTAATAAATGTAGTAAAAACTTTACCTTTAAACCATTGTAACTTAACGATTGCAGGGCAAGCAAAAGATATAAATTATGAAAAACATCTACAAACCATATCAAAAGGAATCTCAAATATTAATTTGCACTTAAAATTCATTCCAGATAATGAGCTTCTTCAATTAATAAACAAATCTTCTATTATTGTTCTACCTTATGACAACGAAACTACATTAAATTCAGGTTCAATATTACTAGCTTGTTCTGCCGCAAGAACTTTTATTTCTCCACAAATAGGAACTATAAATGACTTTCCAGACAAAACACTTTTTTATTCCTATAGTTATAATACTCAAAAAGAACACGAAGAAGTTCTAAAGAAAAAAATCTTGGAAGCCTACACTGACTTTGAAAAAAATCCATCCTCATTAGAAGAAAAAGGAAATAAATTATATGAGTATGTAAAACAGGAACACTCTGTTCAAAAATTAGCTGAGATTATAAAAGAAAAATTATAATCTAGACAGTAAAATTAATTTTAACTCATGCAGAAATTTATCCATATTAAAATCAGAAGCCCGATTTCTTGCATTCTTACTAAAAATTTCTAATTTTTCATTATCTTTCGCTATTTCTTCAGTTTTAGCAACAAGTTCTTCTATCGAATTCCAACAACAACCTGTATTTTCTGTAACAATTTCTGGTTGTCCACCTTTATTTATAACAATGGGTATACATCCAGCACTCATAGCTTCAACAGTAGACATTCCGAAATGCTCTAACATATCTGGTTGACTATCTTCGTCTATGCCAAATCCTTTACTATGCCAAAAAAAAGTTGCTTGATTATATAAGTCAGAAAGTTTTTCATGAGTAACATTTATAAAAAACTTTACATTAAAACCTTCTGAGATTTTCATTAACCGTTCAGGATAATCATAATCAATAACATCTCGTTTTCCACAAAGCCAAAGTTCATAATTTTTATTTAAATATTCCGAAGTTTTATAAGCTTCTATTAGGACTTCTAATTTTTTAGATTTATCAAATCTACTGCAAGCTAAAATTGCGTTTTGCTTTTTTTCACCAATCCAAACAATAGGTTGAACTGGATGATAAAGCTGAACTATTTTTTCTTTTGAAATATCTGGACGTATTTTTTTTAACCATTTTTCTGTATATTTTGAGTTAGGAAGAAATAAATCATATTTCTTTGCATATTTTTTATCTTTTAATCTTGTAAATAGAGAAATATCAAACTTTCCTTCTTTTCGTTTCTCTTGAACAATAGGCAAAACAGGAAAATGAATAATTGCAATATTTTTCCTAGCCTTAAAATAAAAATTTCCTCTTGAACAATAAAAAAATAAATCAAAGTTTTTTGATGAATTTTGAATTTTGGAATACATTAATTTCCTTGAAAGTCTTGTTTTTTTAGAACAAAAAATTGGCATAAAACTTGTTTTTATAAAGTTCAAGTTTAATCCTGATAAATCATTTAATCTTGACACAAATTTTTCATTTGAAAGCAAATCATTTTTATCGTAAACTTCAGAAACAAAACAAACATTAGCATTTGGATAAATTTGCTGTAGAGCCCAACAAAATTTTATAGCACAAGATTCTGTTCCTCCATACCGATAAGAAAGTTCCCAAATATATATTCCAATTCTTTTTGGTTGAAAAGTTGATTTTTTTAAGTTTTTCACAATAACTCCTAATTTTTTATAAAATATCATTTCGAAAATATATTATTTTTTAGCAAAATTAAATTTTATAAAAAAACATATCCATCCACTACTCAATAAGTAAATTAATCATAATATTTCTTCTTAAAAATTTTAAACTCTTTTCGGGCTTTGAAATAAACTCTTAAATGTTTTATAGGATGAACAGTATTTATGCAATAATCAATAAAAAAGCACTTCAAATGTTTTTTATAGGATTTTTTATACTCTGGAAATCTAAGACATTCAATCATCTTATTTCTAAAAACATAAAAATATCTAAAATCAGTATAAATAGGTCTTAATTTTGGAAATAATGTAAATTTCTTTTTTTCGCCAAAACATTGATCCAATATAACTTGCGGAAACTTTGCAATTTTTTTACCAGATCTTATAATTCTATGACAAAAATTTGAATCAACTTCTTCAATAAATAAGTATTCGTCAAAACCACCTAACACACTCCAAGCATTTAAATTAATAATATTACCACTTGCAATAGTAAAAGTTTTATATTCAATCTCAGAAATCGCAGGCTGTTTAAATGGTATAAAAAATCGTTTTATTGGTCGAAAAATTTTTTTTCTTATCCATTTCAAATAATCCATATATTCATTTAAATTATTTACCTCTGTTCCAAAAGATACAATTTCATCATTGTTAGAATATTTATTAAACAAAAAAATATATTTTTCCATCATCAATTTATTAAAGCTAGAATCTTGATCAAGAGTCATTACCCATTCAAAACCATCTTTTAAGGCTTCTTTACATCCTAGATTTTGAGCTCCTGCAATTCCTCCTTTGTTCTTATTTTTTAAATATGTATACTTAGATAATTTTTCACAAATATCAGAATTATCAGATTCACTATTATCAACAATATAAATTTTATCAAAATAGTCTAAGTAAGAATGTATATTAAAAACTATATTATCTATTCCCAATTTCTTTGGGTTAAACCAAACTATAACCGCAACAATTTTCTTCATAATAAAAAAACTCCATCATATTTTAAAAGTAAATGATTATCATAAAAAAAATATTTAAAATAAGTAAAAAACATTCTCTTTTATTTTAATAATATTAGAAAATATATTTTCTTAAAAGAGTTTTATTTATTTTTTCTGCAATCAATATACTAATTTTCAAAGGAGTTCTTAAATATTTTTAAGACATCATTTTCAAAATCTTGTTCCTGTCTTTGTATAAAGTTTGTATAATTAACTTGTTTTTTATTATAAAAATCGTAATTTTCAAAAATATTCTTTATAAGATTAGATATTTTTTTTATATTTTTTATTCGCCTTTCGAATTTTTCTTCAATTGGAACATCTCTATAATATTTTGCAGAGCCATTTTTTCCAGTTATAATTACACAACCTTGCATTCTTGCTTCTCTAGGAATTCTATCCATCCCTGGATGATTGCCAAAATCTATATAAACTTTTGATTGTTCCAGCAAGTGTTGAACTTCATCTCGGCTCATATTTTGAATAGGAACAAACTTTATATCAGGATTTTTTTTGATAATCTTTTTCGTAAAATTAAATCCTTTAGCAGGACTGTATGCAACTATATTCTCTTTTTGAATAGGATTTACTTTATCCTTAAAAAATTGACTATTTAAATAATCAGAAAGATAAATAGGCTTTAAACCAAATTTTTTACACTCTATCATTGCATACTCACTTTGGCATAAATGAAATTCAACTGTTTTCATAAATTTTGATTTCAACGACAATTTTGGTTTAGAATTACGTAATATCATTTTAAAAGTATTAAAAAAACCATACTTAAAAATCTGATATTTTAATCCATATATACTTAAATAGTTAAAATAAAAATTATCTACCGAAAGCCACCAGATTGCCTTTTGTACATTTTTAAACTTCTTTAATAAAAAAACATTCACCTCAGGAACAATTACAAGATTTTCTGGCAAATCTTCAATTTCATCTGGAAGCAAATATGAATCGATATAATCGGTATATTCTTCTATAATTTTATACGAGTGATCTATCTGTCCAAAATACACAATTTTTGCATCTTTTCCATATTTATTAAGCATAAAAACCAATTGATGTAAAAGTTCTGGTCCTCCTGTTTTTGTCTTTGCAGGACAAAAAACATAAACTGTTTTACATACTATTTTATCTTTCATTCTCCACCTCCCAGTCTTTCATGCACTTTTCAATAACATCATCCATGTCGTAATACTTGTATTCCGCAAGCCGGCCGCCGAAAATCACTTTGTCTTGGGCTTCTGCAAGTTCCCTGTATTTCTTGTAGACTTCCGCATTTTTCGCGTCGTTCACCGGGTAGAAGGGTTCGACTCCCTCGTGCCACTCTGTTGAGTATTCCTTTGAGATTACCGTCTTGTCCTGCTGGTAGGTCGGATTTTCCGGCTCAAAATGCTTGTGCTCTATGATTCTTGTGAACGGCTCGTCGTGGCTTGTGTAGTTCACAACCGCGTTTCCCTGGAAATTCTGAACGTCAAGAGTTTCTGTCTCAAAGCGGACTGTACGGTATTCAAGCTTTCCAAACTTGTAGCCAAAGAACTCATCGATTTTTCCTGTGAACACGATTTTTTCCGCAATGCCGTTCCATTTCTCACGGTCTGTAAAATATTCAACGTTCGTTTTCGTCTCGATTCCGCAAAGTAATCCTTCTGTCAGCTTGTTGTAGCCGCCGATTGGGATTCCCTGGTATGCATCGTTGAAATAGTTGTTGTCAAAGGTGAACCGCACCGGAAGCCGCTTTATGATGAATGCAGGAAGCTCTGTGCATTTGCGTCCCCACTGCTTTTCGGTGTATTCCTTCACAAGAGTTTCGTAGATGTCGCGTCCCACAAGGCTTATTGCCTGTTCCTCAAGGTCTTTAGGCTCGGTGATTCCGCTTTCCTCTCTCTGCTGCTCGATTTTTGCCGCCGCCTCTGCAGGCGTTGTTACGCCCCACATCTGGTAGAAAGTGTTCATGTTGAAAGGCAGGTTGAAAAGTTTTCCACGGAAGTTTGCGACAGGCGAGTTTGTGTAGCGGTTGAACGGAACGAAGCTGTTCACAAATTCCCAGACGTTTTTGTTTGAGGTGTGGAAAATATGCGCGCCGTATTTGTGGACATGGATTCCCTCAATATCTTCGCAGTAGATATTTCCGCCGAGCTGAGGGCGTTTGTCTATGACAATGCATTTCTTTCCGGCTTTAGCGGCAAGATAGGCAAAAGTCGCCCCGTATAAGCCAGAGCCCACGATGAGATAGTCGTATTTCATCTTTTTTCCTTTCTAACTTTTGATTTTAAAAATAATAGCATATAAAAAAATACTTCATTATGCAGAAGCCAAAGTATTAATCCATATATGCAAACGCCACTAAAAATAGATATTATCACCTTGTATAATGATAATAGATTTAATTTTAACACAAAAACTAAAAGAACTGCCATAATAAAACTTGCTATCAAAGATTGAACTAAATTTTTTAATTGATTTTTTATAAAAATATAATGCCGAGCTATTATTAATTGAACTAAAGTTACACTAAATTCTGCTATTACAGTTCCTATAGCAGCTCCTTTTGCTCCATATAAAGGTATAAAGATACTATTAAAAACTAAATTAATTACAGCTCCAATAATAACGCTGAAAAGTGTAATTTTTTCTTTTCCTATTGGAGTAAATAACTGGATTCCAATTAAATTACTTAAAGAAATGAAAATAAGAATAGGATTTATAATCCTCATTGAAGGTACAGCTGGCAAATATTCTTTTCCACTTAATAATAGCGTTAAATCTTTAGAAAGAAGAAAAAGCCCTACAGCTGCTGGAATGGAAAGCACTATAATACAGTTAAAAGCTTTATTAAAAAGATCTTTTAATTGTGAAAAATCTTTTTTTTCTGCATAATAAGAAAGTCTTGGCAAAAGAACTCCAATTATAGCAACCAAAGCTACAAGTACAATTTTATTTAATTTTGTAGCAGCAGTATAATACCCTACTTCTACATTACTGCTAAGAAATCCTAACATTGAAGTATCAAGCATCGTGTAAACACTTGAAACAATACTCATGCCAAAAAAAATCATAATAGGTTTTATATGGTGTAACAAATTATATTTTGTTTTTTGTTTCCAATTTATAAACTTTCTAGAATAAAATAAATTGCAAATGTTTGAACCTGCAGAAGATATTACATTTATAGAAGCATACCAAATAAAATCATCTTTTGTTTTTACAAAAGCAAAAAGCAAGCCAAGACTTATAAATTGAAAAACAATAGACCTTGCCGTAATGTAACCAAACTCCTCTTCAGCAGTAAATAACCACCCAATCCCCATTGTATTCATAATTATGGATACAGAACAAACACACAATAAAACTCTATATTCTGAAAATTTTGGAATAAAAAAAACTGCAGCGAAAAATAATAAATAAGCAATAAATGTAGATATTAAGTTTATAAGAAATACTTCTTTAAAAAATTTTGTCAATTCTATTTTGTTATCTCTTAGTTTTGCAGCTTCTCTAGTTGCATAAGTATTTATACCTAATGCTGCAATCATAGCAAAATAAGAAACTATTGAATTTGCAAAATTAACTTTTCCAATTCCTTCTGGCAAAAGAATTCTAGAAGAATATGGAAAGGTTATAAGAGGAAATATTATTCCCATTATAGACTTTATAAGATTTAAAATAGCATTCTTTTTTAAAGATTTTTGTTTTATTTGCATACTTTTCCACTAAAACTTATAAGAAAGTCCCAATCGTATGCTGCAATTATATCTATGTGTTGAAGATCTATCAACATTTGAAACATTCAAATAATTTCGATCGTCCATAAAAGAAAATCCACTATAGAGCAAAAAATTGGTAGTAAAGAAATAACTAAACTCAACAGAAGAAATTAATTGAACCCGTATATTTGCCTCAGCAGGCCATAGACCTTCTTCCTTATTCATTGGATGCAACCGAGTATCTATATAAGCGGTAAAATCTAAATCAGGATTTATACGTTGAAAAGAAAAGTTTAACTTCCATTTAGGACTATACAAAGTATATCCAATATATTGGCTATTGCCTCCAGTCATAGATGCGCCTAGCCATTGTCCTTTGTTTGTATAACCCTGAGTTACCAGATGATGCGCATAGAATGTTGAATACCAGCCTATAAGCCTATCATAATCCATGGAACATTCCAAGTTTGTAAACTCCAATAAAAGCATTCCTTTTACTCTATCTGTAAAGCTTGAATCTTTCTTTATTCCTGCTGTCCAACCTTGAGTATGGAAGGGGTACCGAACTATATAATCTAAATCTGGGCTAAAATCGTTTCTTCCCCATTCCAAATAAAGCTCAAGTCCCACTTTTTCAAAAATCCAATCAGCAGTCGCAGAAAATCTTTGATCGCTTGCATCGCCACCTCCAGAGGTATCAAAAGGCAGATAGATATGAAAAAGTGTATACGGAGACATTTCATTCCATTTACTAAGCATAGTACGGTTTAAGCCAAATGTAAGATTTGTAAATGGAAGCCTCCAAGCAAATGAAAGCCCTGCTATTAAATTATTGTTATTTGAATCGTCGTTGTCAAAAAAATCAGATTCCGAAAGTTTTCCCCACCATCCCCTTGCTTCTATATCTCCTAAGTACCAATTAAAGTATGGAAAATATAATGGCGTTTTTCTAAATCCTATATCAAACTTTGGATAAGACGGCGCATTGTTTGAATGTATAATAGGATTTATTTGAGCAGGTCCAAGCCAAATTGTTTGAGTTCCAAAGCCAACTGTAAAACTCCGCCAACTGTAACGAAATTCTGTGTCGCCCCAATCAAAAGTAAAAAATGAACTATCGCCAAAACGTTGAGGAGCATCTATTGAGGAAACTCCATAATAACCGTATTTTGACGCTTTTCCATCATAAATAGTCGGATTTCCATTTTTATCTTTTGAAGAATAATTTGAATTTGGCGCAATATATGCAAACTCCAGATTCTGGCTGAAGCTCACCTGCGGCTTGAATGTCAGCTCAAGCCCGTAGCCTTCGAGCCGTGCGCCTGCGGTGAGCGAGGTGTTGTAGCCGCGTCCCTGCCACAGCGCGGCGTCATTCTGGCCGTAAGGGGCGGCGGTGTTGAAGCTGTTGAACCATTGCGGACCGTAAATCCGGGCGGTGATTGACCGCTTTATTCCTTTTAAATACCAGTTTGTGTCCGGTGAACCAGTATTTAAAAGGGTGAATGTTGTTCCAAGGTTGTTGTCCTGCCAGGGATGGACGGCTTTTTGAGCGGTTTTGGCAGCGCCGTTTTTTTCCGCCGTTGACATTACGTCTCTTTCTTCCGTAGCTGACTCTCCGCCATTTCTGCCATAGTCCGAAGAATCCATATATTCGCCCTGTCCTGCAAGTTCACATTCCGCAAAATTCCACACAGAATCGCTTAGAGTGCGGTAGTTCAAAGCCGGTTTTTCAACAATTCCCTGAAGCGAAAGAAAGTCGTAGTATTCTTCCTCAACGGATTTCAAGGCTTCCTGCGCTGGCAAAAAAGCATCATGGCAAAAAAATAAAAGCGCCAATCCTAAAAACGCATAAGTTTTTTTCATTACTAATTCCTAAAGATAGCATAGGTCTAAAGTCGAGTTTTTTATGACTGCGAAAAACGACTTTCAATCTAATAATCTAAAAGTCTATCAAAAATCTGCTGATTAATCTAGCAATCTGCAAATCTGCAAATCGCTTGCATTTAATATTTCTCTTCCATTTATTTTATTTTATAAGTATTGTATATCTTATGAAAACTCAAAGCATAAAGTATTCTTCTGTGTTTAAGCTGGCATGGCCGATTTTTATTCAAATGATTCTTTCTATGTGCCTTGGCTATGTAGATACAGCCATGATGAGCCGTTCTTCAGAAACTGCCGTTGGAGCGATAGGAAACGCACATCAAATAATAAGTTTTTTGAATCTTGCTTTTTCAATAATTGCAAGCGCGACCGGGGTCGTTGTCGCGCAATATCTTGGAGCAAAAAAAACAGAGGAAATGAACAAAATTTACACAGTTTCAGTTTTGTTCAACCTTGTGCTAAGCGTTCTTATCTGTCTGATTGTTACAATCTTCAGTAAAAATCTTTTGCAAGCAATTCACGTTCCGCAAGTTATGTTTGAAGATGCAAACAGCTACATGAAAATAGTAGGACTTTTTCTTTTTACAGACTCTGTGGTTATGATTTTTTCGCAAGTTTTTAACTGCCACGGAAAAACTTTTGTAGGCATGCTTCTATTTTTTGGAATGAATGTCCTAAATATAATCGGCAACTATTGCTTTCTTTTTGGACCGCTCGCATATTTAAATCTTGGAACAAAAGGAGTTGCAATTTCTACGAGCATAAGCAGCATTTGCGCAATGGCCGTTTCGTTCATCATTTTTAAAAAGATTATAAAAGGAAAAATCTCTTTGCAATTTTTAAATCCTTTTCCTTTTGATATGCTAAAAAAACTGATAAAGCTAGGCATTCCTACAGCCGGCGAAAATATTTCCTACAACATTGCACAGATTATAATAACCGCTTTTGTAAACACAATGGGTCCGGAAGCGACAACTGCGAAAATTTATTGCAACATGCTCACTCTTTTTTCTATTGTATATTCAAATTCAATGGCAGGAGCGACTTCTATTATTGTGGGACACAGCGTTGGCGAAGGCGATTACGACTTTGCCTACAAGCGGGTTTTAAAAAGTCTTTCAAGCGCAATGATAGTTTCCGTCTCTTTTGCAGTGTTAAACTATTTGCTTTCCCCTTTTACCTTGGGATTCTTTTCAAAAAATCCGCAAATTATAGAAATCGGCCGCAAAGTAATGTTTGTCGGCATTTTTCTTGAAATCGGCAGATGTTCAAATCTAGTTATAATCAGAAGCATGCGTGCAGCTGGCGATGTATTTTTCCCTACAGCTCTAGGAATTGGCTCTATGTGGGGGATTTCTGTAGTTTTCGCCTATATATTTGGAATTTTATTCAAGCTTGGGCTTCCAGGAATTTGGATTGCAATGGCTAGCGACGAAATTTTTCGCGGAATTGTAGTTTTTATCCGCTGGCTGGCCGGCTCTTGGAAAGGAAAATCCGTTGTAAATGAAAAATAGATTAAAACTCGGCTTTTGACCCAATAATTTTATTGCCTCTTGCCTTTTAAAATTAGTATATTAGTGATTAGAGGTAAATAACGTGGCAAAACATGAATTTCAAACAGAAGTAAACCAACTCTTGCAGTTGCTTATTCATTCTCTTTATTCAAACAAAGACATTTTTCTTAGAGAGATTATTTCCAACGCTTCGGACGCATTGGACAAACTTAAGTATCTTACAGTTTCAGACAACGCTTACAAAAACGTAAAATTCGAACCAAGAATAGATATTTCTTTTGACGACAAACAGGGAATCCTTGTTGTTCAAGATACTGGCATTGGAATGACAGATGAAGACCTTCAGAACAACTTGGGAACAATCGCCCGCTCTGGAACAAAGGCTTTCCTTTCAAAACTTACAAGCGAAGCTTCAAAAAATTCAAATCTTATTGGTCAGTTCGGCGTAGGCTTTTATTCTGCATTTATGGTAGCAAAAAAAATCGATGTCTACACCCGAAAATCTTGCGCTGATGGAAAAATATGGCATTGGTCAAGCGACGGCACAAATTCCTACGACTTGGAAGAAGTTGGCGCAGATAGCGACGCAGCAAAAAAATACGGCTTCGACAAACCTGAGCTTAGCGGCTCTGCGATTGTAATGGAGCTAAACGATGAAAGCAAAGAATTTGCTTCCCGCTGGAAGATTGAAGAACTGATTAAACGCTACAGCGATCACATTGCATTCCCAATCTATCTTCATTACGACCAAAATCAATACGATGATAAAGGCAATGTAAAATCAACAGAAAAAAAGGTTGACCAAGTAAACTGCGCTTCTGCTCTGTGGAAACGCCCAAAAAGCGAGTTAAAGCCAGAAGATTATAATGAATTTTACAAGACAATAAGTCACGACGGTCAAGACCCATTGTTCTATGTCCATACTCATGCAGAAGGAACTCAAGAATATACAACTCTCTTTTATATTCCGCAAACAGCTCCTTTCGATATGTATCAGGCAGATTACAAGAGCGGTGTAAAACTTTATGTAAAACGAGTTTTTATTACCGATGATGACAGAGAATTGCTTCCTGCCTATTTACGCTTTGTGCGCGGCGTAATTGACTCTGAAGACTTGCCATTAAATGTAAGCCGGGAAATTCTTCAGCAGAACAGAATTCTTGAAACTATAAAGAATGCTTCTGTAAAAAAACTTTTGAGTGAATTCAAAAAATTAGGCGAAGATGCGGACAAGGCCCGCAAATCAGAAAAGAAAACTGAAGAAGAAACAAAAACCATTGAAAAATGGAATAAATTTGTAGCTGCATTTAACCGTCCAATGAAAGAAGGTCTTTATAGCGACTACGCGAACCGCGACGAGATTGCAGAAATTGTTAGATTCAAATCTACAGACGCTTCTGGAAGTGGCGACGGAAACTGGACTAGTCTTGCAGACTATGTTCAGCGCATGAAAGAAGGCCAAAAGTCTATTTACTACATAACTGGAACAGACGAAAAGAACTTAAGAAGCAATCCTCTGCTTAAAGCTTATACTGACAAAGGCTTTGAAGTTCTTATAATGTCTGACGACATCGATGATATTGTAATCCCTGGCTACGGAAAGTATAAGGACTTTGAACTTAAAAACGTAAATCGTGCGGGAGCTGACGAAGAACTTGGCGTAAACAAGGAAGAAGCAAAGAAGAAAGAAGAAGAATTTAAGCCTGTAGTTGAAAAAATTAAAAAGGCTCTTGGCGACGAAGTAAAAGACGTTATCCTTTCTAAACGTCTTGGCGCGGAAAGCCCTTCTTGCATTGTAATCGACGAAAACGATCCTGGATTCCAAATGGAACGCATGATGCGCGCTATGGGACAAGAAGGAATGGCTGGCGTAAAACCAATTCTAGAAGTGAATGGAAGCCATCCGCTTGTAGAAAAAATTAAATCTTCTGATGACAGTGAACTTATAAAAGATGTTTCTGAAGTTCTTTTGAATCAGGCATTGCTTGTAGCTGGCGTTGAAATAAAAGATCCAAACGCCTTTGTAAAAAGCATGAATAATTTGCTAAGCAAGTAAATTAAAAGTTTAAAAAGGCTGCCTTAAACAGTATTTATACTTTTGGGGCAGCCTTTTTTTATAAGGTCGAAAGTCGAGTTTTTAATTCTTTTTGACATTTTTTGTCTTTTTGACAATAAAAAAACTTTTCACTCCTTTAATAATGATGTATAATAAAAAAATATCCATGAGCTAATGCGGTATTTTATTTAAGGAGGAAAGGTAAAAACTGCAAAAATTCAGTTTTTATAAAAATTACAAAATGGAAAAAACACTCCCAAAAATGTTTAAAAAAGTTGCGGAAGAATTCCCTGAAGTTGCCGCTCAAATGTATAGAGCAGATGCCAAAGGAACTAGTTTTGATACGGTTTCGTTTAGAGATGCGTTTCAGCTTTCGCTTGACTTTGGAGCAAGTCTTCTTAATTTTGGAATAAAAAGAGGCGAACCTGTAGGTCTTATTTCAGACAACCGAAAAGAATGGCAGCAAGCAGATATGGGAATAATGGGCATAGGTGCTGTAGATGTTCCTCGCGGCTGCGATGCCACCGTTCAAGATTTGCAAGCAATTCTTTCTATAGTAGAAAGCAGATTGGTTATAGCAGAAAATTCTGCTCAGGTTAATAAAATAATTTCTATAAAAGAACAGCTTCCTTCGCTAAAAAAAATAATTTCATTTGATGAAGTAAAACCCGAAGTCTTAGAAACAGCCAAAAATGCAGGCGTAGAAATCTCAACTTTTAACGATGAATTAAACATTGGCAAGACGTACAGAATCAATCATCCTGAAGTTGTGGAACAGGAATTAGAAAAAGGTGAATGGGACGACCTTGCCTGCATAATTTTTACTTCCGGAACAACAGGCACGCCAAAGGGTGTAGAACTTACACATGGAAACTTTTTAACTCAGCTAGACGAGCTTCCAGAGCGAATTATGCTCAATCCTGGAGAAATTGCTTTAAGCGTTTTGCCAGTTTGGCACGTTTTTGAACGCTTGTGCGAATATGTAATTATGTGCCAGGGGTCTACGCTTTGCTATTCAAAACCGATTGGAAGCATTCTTCTTGCAGATATGGCTAAAGTAAATCCAACTTTGCTGCCAGCAGTTCCTAGAGTATTTGAAGCTGTTTACGACGGAATTACTAGAAAAATGCGCAAAACTGGCGGAATTGTATGCGCTATGTTCCAGTTCTTTGTAAAGCTTGCGGTCATACATAGCAGAATGTCTAGAAAAATGTTCAATAAAAATCCATGTTTTTCGCATTACTACACGGTAGCCTGGTGGTTCTTATTCCTTATACCTTGGATTTTAATGTGGCCGCTTCGCCTTTTAGGAAACATGCTTGTTTTCAGAAAAATAAAGGCGATGCTCGGTAAAAATTTCCGCGCGGGAATCGCTGGCGGCGGAGCATATCCTAAAAACATCGATGAATTCTTCTGGGCAATAGGTGTAAAAATCGTGGAAGGCTACGGAATGACAGAAACTGCTCCTGTAATTTCAGTCCGTCCAATTGCAGCTCCTGTTTTTGGAAACGTAGGCTCACCAATCAGAGGCGTAAAAGCAAGAATCGTAAATCCCGAAGACGGATTTGTTCTTAAAAGGGGGCAATTCGGCGCCATTCAAGTAAAAGGCGGAACTGTAATGCGCGGCTACTACAAGCGTCCTGATCTTACCGAGAAGGTTATGACAGTTGACGGCTGGCTTGACACAGGCGATCTTGGAATGATGACAATCCACGACGAGCTTGTTATAAAGGGAAGAAAAAAGGACACGATTGTTTTGCGAGGTGGCGAAAATGTAGAACCTCTTCCTATTGAGCAAAAACTCAACGAATCACGGTATATAAAAGCTTCGGTTGTAGTGGGACAAGACCAGCGCTATCTTGGAGCACTTATTCTTGTCGATGAAGATGAAATTAAAAACTATGCAGCAGAAAACGGTATTCAATACGACACTTACGAAAATCTTTTAGCTTCAGAAGATATTCAGAGCCTATACGATTCTGAAATTGCAAGCCTTGTAAATCCAAAAACAGGATTTAAGATGTTCGAAAGGATTAATAAGTTTGCGCTGATTACAAAACCGTTTGAAATTGGCGTAGAACTTTCTGCTAAGCAAGAAATCATGCGTTACCGCTTAACAGAAATTTATAAGACCCAAATAGACTCAATGTTCAGCGAAGAAGAGTAAGTTTATCAGGCTTGACACTGCGATGTTTGCATAGCAAACTTGTCTAAAAAAGTGCAAGAGATTTTCGTGTCAAGCCCGATAACGACTCGGAATTTCAAGAAATCATAAAACATAACTTTCGCTCTATTAGATTTTAATCATAATGGCAGAACTTTTTTTATCTTTTTGGAGCGCAGAAAAATCTGTTGTTAACTTTAGATTAAGCCGTTCGCCGCAAGTTATTTTCTTTCCGTCAAGATTTACAAGAAGAACTAAACCTTTCTTGCTGCAACAATAGAACCCTTGCCTATTTCCAGGCAGCCAAATTGAATCGCTGGCGACACGCAAAGAAAGCAAATCTTTATCAGAGTTTTGCTTTTTTGAAGAAGCAAAAACAAAGCTAATCACTGCTCTGTCCTTAGGAAGCCCCGAAGTTTTGCTCAGCTTTAACAATTTCGCAGGGGCATTTTCTGTTGAAAAACTAAAGTTGCACCATTTTGCGCTTCCGCCGTAGCGTGCGTAAAGACCGTTCATAGGACATTTTCCATCGTGAGGACAAGGAACAACCATAGAAAAATCTTTTTTCAACAAGTTTGACCTTATAAGACTTACAAATCTTGCCGCAACGGGCATTCCTGGTTCTGCAATAAATAATGAAGCGCCTTCTGCGGCGTAATCCATTAGAAGTTTTGTTTGATTTTCCGCGATTATTTCTGGATTTTCATGATTTTTTTGATAAAGCTCGTTAAACATATTTGCGCAGGAAATAAAATTCGCCTTTTTTCTAACGGGAGTTCCAATTCCCCCTTTTACGCGAACAATGTTCCAATGGCTAGGAGCGTCATCTTCAGAAGGACGCACCTTTGCAGCAATCGTCATAAAAATATCTTCTCCAAACGAAAGCGTGCTCTGTGAAATGTCCATGCAATAAAAAGTAAGTCTTTTGTTTCTTAATTCTGGACGGCTTAGCCACAAAGCGCAGGGAATAGTAAGCGGACCTGAACCAATGTCCAGACAGACGTCGCCATCTTTTAGATTAAAAGCACTTGAATCCAACTTAGAAAAAATAGTTGTAAAGCGGACTAAATTCCACCAGGTAAAATATCTAACATAAGCGCTAAGTTCCTGAGTGGCATTCATGTAGCCCATCCTGCGCTCTTCGCGTTCGTCAGTAAGTTTGTGCGAAAGTTCACGGATGTCCTTAGGAAGAAGCTTAAGCTGATAAGTATTAAGAGGCCTTATCTCCTGCACAATTTGGTCGTAGTTTTCAAGAGCCTTCTGAGCATCGCTATCAAGACCTGAAAGATTAAACATATTTTCGCTTGAAACGATTTGCGCGTCCGGAAAATCTTTTTTAGACTTTGAAAAATCAACCTCTTTAGAACCTTTTACCTCTCTTTGCTTTGCAAAAAAATCATCGCGTCTTTTGTTGTATTCTCTGCGGCGATTTTTTAATTCACCTTCTTTAGAATTTTGTATAAATTTTTCGTAAAACTTTGCCACTGTATTTTCCTTAATCTATCAAGAATGTTGATATTTCATTTTACTTTGCGTTGTTTTTTACATAAAAATACAAATCCATAAGCTCGTGCCTTAAATCATGGATTTCTTTCATCAGCTCAGCCTGAGAATTAACAGCATCTGAATCTTCTATGATTTTATCGCGAGCACCTTCGATTGTATATTTTTTTTCTTGAACAAGATACTTTAAACGCATTATTAATTCAACTTCGCGTTCTGTGTAAATTCGCCTGCCGCCAATATCCTTGCTAGGAGCGAATCCTGGAATTACAGTTTCCCAGTAACGCAAAACGTGAGCTTTTACACCTGTTAGTTCTTCAACCTGACCAATAGAAAACATTATTTTGGCTGCCTATCTTCCCATTTTTGACGGCTTGCTTTTATTTCAAACTGCACAGGAATTTTATTGAATCCTAAATCTTCGCGGATACGATTTTTAAGATAAGTTATATAACTTTCCGGCACAACTTCAGGTCTTGTTGCAAATATCAAAAACTTTACAGGATTAACACTTTTCTGCACAACGTAGCGAATTTTAAAATGCGCTGTTCTGCTCGCTGGCGGCGGATACTTAAACAGCCAATCGTTCATAGCCATGTTAAGCGCTGCCGTTTCAATTTTTTTAGTCAGCTGAGCATACATTTCTACGGTTTCGTTCAGCAAATCCTTTATTCCAGTGCCTTCCAATGCGGAAAGAGGCATTATAGGAGCAAACTGCATTTGCCCGAACATTATATTCATCCACTCGCGTGTTTGCTTTACGGTTTTTCGGCTTTGATCTTCCTTTAAATCCCACTTATTCATTACAAAAATTATTCCACGCCCCTTTTCAAAAGCAAGAGCGCAAATTTTTTTGTCCTGTTCAGAAAGACCGTCTTGACTATCTATCATGATAAAAACAATATCGCAGCGTTCTAGCGTCTTTATGGCACGATTTACGGAATAGTACTCAACATTTTCTGTAACTTTTGCTTTGCGCCGAATACCTGCGGTGTCCAAAACTTGAAAAGACTTTCCGCCGTATTCAAAATAACCTTCAACAGTGTCGCGAGTAGTTCCCGCATAATCGCTGACGATTGAGGCATTTGAATGTGTAAGCCTATTTGAAAGCGTGGATTTTCCAACGTTTGGTTTTCCCATTATTGCAATTTTTATAGGTTCTTCACAAGGAAGCTCTTTTACCGCGCTAAAATCAAGGCGTTTTTCAATCGCCTTATTCAAATCCCTAAAGTTATCTCCATGTTCTGCGGAAATAAACAAAAGCTCATTGAACCCAAAACGGGCAAAATTCCAGGCAAGATGCTCGTTTTTTCCGCCTTCGGTTTTATTAACGGCGGCAATTACTTTGTCCCAATAAGGCCGCAATTGCAAAATCATTTCTTCATCTTCTGGAACAAGATTTTCTGCATCAAGGACTAAGATTATAAGATCCGCCTTTTTTACAAACTCCAAGGAGCGCTCCACAACCAATTCGTCAAGAACAGCTTCCATTGTTCCAACTTCTCGCTGAAGTTTGTAACCACCAGTGTCCACAAGGTGAACAGGGTTTCCGTCAATAAGAACATTAGCCTCTACGGGATCCCTCGTTACACCGGGAGTCGGGTCAACAATCGCCATTCGCCTTCCCATAAAGCGATTAAACAGAGTGGACTTTCCTACGTTCGGGCGGCCGGCAATAACCACTAGAGGCAAGCCTGTAAACTTGCGTTGAGTCCAACCGTATTTTTTATTTTCAGAATCATTAACTTCAGTTTCTTCTGCATAGACTTTTTCATCTGATTTGTTTTTAGAATCTTTTTGCGCAACAAATTTATCTTTTAAAACAGAGCCTTCTTTTGGTTTTGAAAAATCAGGCTTTTTTTTCTTTTTAACCATTTTAATTCCTACTATCTTCTATTTTATAAACTACAATTTATTTAATCTTTTTGAAGAAATTGCTTGCAGTTCTTTTATGGTAAACTGGGAAAGGAGTTTTTTTACCGCAGAAATATTTTTTGGTCCCATGCTTAAATTTCTAATTCCCATTCCAGCAAGAACCAAAATGCTATCATGGCGGCCAGCCATTTCGCCACAAACAGAAAGCGAAATTCCTTCTTTTTTTGAACTTGTGATTGTCATTGCTATCAACCTTAACACAGCAAGGTTAAATTCATCGTAAAGAGAAGCTACATTGTGATTTTCCCGGTCAATGCCAAGCGTATATTGAGTTAAATCGTTTGTTCCTAAAGAAAAGAAATCGCTTTTTTTTGCCAGGCAGTCAGAGGTAATTGCAGCGGCGGCCGTTTCTATCATGCAACCGATTGGAACTTTTTCATTAAAAGGAATTTTTTCTGCTGCTAAAGATTCTCGAATTTCTTTTGCAATTGCAAGACATTCTTCCATCTGCGAAGTTGACGTAATCAGCGGAATCATAATTCTAAGATTTCCATAAATGCTCGCCCTGTAAAGAGCTCTAAGCTGGGTTTTAAAAAGCTGCGGATAAGCAAGGCTTAAGCGAACGGCTCTTAATCCCATGAGAGGATTTTTTTCTTCTAAATTCGGCACATCGACAGAATTTATAAGTTTGTCGCCACCAACGTCAAGGGTTCGTATTGTAACAGGTTTGCTGCCCATAACTTGAAGAACTTTTTTGTATGCCAAAAACTGTTCTTCTTCGTTAAATGAACGAGCCGCAAAGTGAGGCGAACCATCTGCAATACTCATGTATAAAAATTCTGTTCTAAAAAGCCCAATTCCATCCGCGCCTTCTGCAAGCGCAACCTCCGCTTCTTCCACAGAACCTATATTTGCATAAAGCTTGAATTCTACACCGTCTTTTGTTTTGGCAGGTTTATTCAAAAATTCTTTTAAGGCTTCTTTTTCTTTTAATGCTTCTGAAATAAGTTTTTCATAGCTGCAAAGGGTTTTGGCATCAGGCTCTGCAATAATTTCGCCAGCCTTTGCATCTACAATAGTTTTATTTCCATTTTTGAGCTTTTTCTTTATGGCAACGGCATCAAGCCCGACCACAGTAGGAATTCCATAGCTGCGGGCAAGAATTACAACGTGACTCGAAAGTCCGCCATCTGTAAGCGCAAGCCCTGCAATTTTTTTCCTAGAAAGAACAATTGTATCCGTGGGACTTAAAGTTGTTGCTATAATGACGCTTCCATCAGGAACATCTCCAATTTCAAAAGGATGAATGTTCAGCATATCGTTTAGGACTTGCCCAAAAATATCGCTTATGTCGCGGGCTCGTTCTGCAAGATAGTCATTTCCAGAATTTCGCAATCGTTCTGCGTATTCTTCTGCCTTATAATTCAAAGAATATTCGATATTAAAAAGATTTTTTTCATAAAATTCTTTGACTTCTTTTATAAAAACAGGGTCTTCGAGCATTAAAATGTAAGTTTCAAAAATTTCACGCTGAACGTCAGCCGCCTTGCTTTTTTCAGAAAGTTTTAGAAGTTTTTCTTTGATGTCTGTCTTTACATTTTGAATAGAATTTTTAAAACGATTCCAACCAGATTCAACTTCGTTAGAATTTATTTTTTTATCAGAGATAATTCGTTTTACAGCCTCTGGAATTAGAAAAGCAGAGCCAATCCCTGTTCCATCGGTGGCAGAAACACCTAAAAATACTTCCATAACAATTCAGTATAACAGAAAAAACAACCTAGGTAAACTAAATAGGTAAATAGGCAAATATGCAGAAGCTGAGTTTTATAGAATACATAAAAAAAAGACCGCATCAAACGACGCGGTCTTTTGGGCCATCTAAGACTTGAACTTAGGACCAAAGGATTATGAGTCCTCTGCTCTAACCACTGAGCTAATGGCCCGATTAATTATTTGTTAATAATACAAAAAATACAGTTTTACGTCAATTGCAAACAACCTTAAAACAGATTTTTTGTAAAAAAAATTATTCAACAGTTACTGACTTTGCCAAGTTTCTAGGCTGGTCAACATCTTTTCCAAGTTCACGAGCGCAATAAAAAGCAAAAAGCTGGCAAACTGCAACCATAGGAAGCGCATAAAATGCAGAATTTTCAACTTTAGGAACTGGAATAAAATCGTCAACTATGGATTCAAGTTCTTTATCACCTTCAACGCCAATTGCAATTACAGGGCCTTTTCTAGCCTTTATTTCTTTTATGTTAGAAATAACTTTTTCCCGCAAGAAATCATCAGGAACCAAGAACACACTTGGAGCGTCTTCATTAACCATAGCGATTGGTCCATGTTTAATTTCTCCAGCAGCAAAGGCCTCCGCATGAATGTAGCTTATTTCTTTTAATTTTAACGCGCCTTCTAACGCAATCGGATACATAAAGCCCCTGCCAAGGAACATGAAATCTTTGCAGTGGCAATACTTTTTCGCTATTGCGTGAATTTTTTCCTTTTGAGAAAGAGCTTCCTTTACAAGTCTAGGCTGCTTCATTATCTGATTGATAAACTTAATTCCATCTTCTTTGCTCATTTCTCGCTGGCGGGCAAATTTTAAAGTCAAAAGATAAAAAATAATCAAAGTATTCGAAAAAGCCTTTGTAGAAGCCACTGCAATCTCTGGACCTGCATGAATAAACGCTCCGCCATCAGACTGCCGTGCAATTGTTGAGCTTACAACGTTGCAGATTCCAAAAACCTTTCCGCCTTTTTCGTGGATTTCTTTCATTGCGTAAATTGTATCGGCAGTTTCGCCGCTTTGACTTACGGCGATAAACACGTCATCTTTGTTTACAATTGGATTTTTATAACGCAGTTCACTTGAAAATTCCGTTGTAGAGTGGATTCTTGCAAAATGCTCAAAGAGCAGGCTTCCAAAATAACTTGCATACCAGCTGGTTCCTGCAGACATCATGGTGATTTTTGATGTTCTTTTAAATATATCATCTTCAAAGCCGCTGAGTTTTGCAGTCGCATTTTCCATATCGATTCGTCCTGCAAATGCACGCTCAATGCTTTCCGGCTGCTCGTTTATTTCTTTTTCCATGTAAGTGTCATAGCCGCACTTTTCTGTTTCCTGGGCATTTATTGTTATTTCTTCTACACGTTTTGCGTAATCATTGTTCTGTATATTCGGAAACTTAAGCCCGTCTTTTGAAACTTCAACTATGTCTCCGTCTTCCAAGCAAATAAACCTGGACGCATTTCCTACAATCGCATTTACATCGGATGCAATGTAATAAGCGGCGTCTGCAATTCCAATAACTAAAGGACCGCCACGCTTTGCAACTACAATTTTTTCAGGCTCATCAACAGACGTTATTGCAAGCGCATAAGTCCCAATAACATCGTTAAGAGCCTTTTGAACAGCCTCCAGCAAGTTTTCTTTGTAATACTTTTGAACAAGTTTTGGAATCACTTCGCTGTCTGTGTCGCTAGAAAAAGTATAGCCTTCATTTTTTAAAGATTCTCTAAGGCCTTGAAAGTTTTCTATTATTCCATTGTGAACGACGGCGATTCTTTTATTATCAGACAAAAAAGGATGCGCATTTTGATCTGTTACCAAACCGTGTGTCGCCCACCTAGTATGACCAATTCCCCAGGAACCGCTAAGCTCTTTTGGAAGAACGCTTATAAGCTGCGACAGTTTTCCAGCTTTTTTATACAGATAAAACTTAGGCTCGCCATTTTCGATTTTTCCAACAACAATTCCAGAAGAATCGTAACCGCGATATTCAAGTTTTTTTAACCCATTTATAAGATAAGAAACCGCGTTTCCAGTTCCTACATAACCTACTATTCCACACATAACGATAACGGCAAAACAAAAAGACTTTTGCCTTCCCCCGCAATAATTTTTTTAAGTATATCAGTTATAAAAGATTTTTAATAGTATATAGCAGATGATTTTTATTACCTTAAAAGGGTGAATTGCGATTTTTTACAAACTATTTTTGCAATAAAGAAACATTATAATTATCCACAGCCTTTAAATACTTTGATGCAGAAACACCTGATGTGAGCAATGCGGAAGATAGTGAAATTGTACTTGCTATAAATGAAGCTTCAGATATAGCTTCATAAACTGGACCTTTTTGATCGCCTACTACTGTAATTGCAATACTTCCTGCTGTACAAATGCCTAGCAAAGCATAAGTTATCCCTTTCCAAATTTTATGCTCTTTTAAAAGAACTTGATTTTCTGGAACAGATTGCAACTTTAAATTTACATTCTTATAAGAAATTCTTTTACCTTCCAAGTTTTCGTATTGAATATAATTTAAAAGCAAAGGCGTATGAACAAGAAAATCACTGCTGATAACAGAAAAATCTGATTTCGAAGAAGACTTGTTTTCTACATTTTCTAAAATGCCGTCATTAGCATAAGTTTGCAAAACAAAAACAGATATTAATAAGCTTATTATATAGAACTTTTTCATATAAACTCCAATTAAAAATAAGATTAGTCCAAATGAGTTTTTTGCAGTATAAAAAACTCATTTGGGCTACCCAGCGTAAACAAGTTTTTTTGCCTTATTTTTTTAGCAATGCCGCAAATGGATTGTAACTCATGCCGTCATCGCTGCCAGAACTATAGCGGTTGTTTCTACTTCGACCGTCTTCGCGGTTTGAATAAGAGCTTGAATTCTTGCGGGCATTTTTATCAAATCCTGCTGAATTAGATGCGGAGCCTTTTTTTACAACCACAACCTTTCGCTTTGCTCCTTCAGCACTTTCTGAAGAAACTTTTGAACTTCCGCCTTGCCCGATTCGGCTTGCAGCATCGCTTTTCAAAGAAAGACTGATTCTGCGCCGGTCTTTGTCCAATCCGATGATTGTAAATTCGAAAATGTCGCCAACTTTTACAACTTCCATAGGGTCAGAAACAAAAGAATCAGAAAGCTCAGAAACGTGAATAAGACCAGTCTCGTGAAGACCTATGTCTACAAAAGCCCCAAAATCAACTACATTCTTGATTTTTCCTGTAACTTTCATGCCTTCCTTTAAGTCTTCAAACTGAACAACGCCTTTCTGCATAATCGGAGCTGGATAACCGTCTCTAGGGTCTCGGTTAGGCTTTTGAAGTTCTTCTATAATATCGTTTAGCGTTGTGTCGCCAATATTGTATTTTTCGCAAAGAGCCTTTTTTTGTTCGCCGCTAAGTTTTCCGCCTTCTTTTATAACAGGAAGGACTTCGCGCGCAACATCGTAATTTTCCGGGTGAACCCAAGTGTTATCCAAAGGGTCAGAACTTTCTGCGATTTTAAGGAATCCTGCGCACTGCTCAAACGCTTTTGGTCCAAGTCCTGGAACTTTTTTAAGTTCTTCGCGGCTCAAAATTTTTCCATTTGCGTCACGGTATTCTGTAATCTTTTTTGCGGTGCTCATCGTGATTCCAGAAACGTATTTTAAAAGCATATAGCTTGCCGTGTTCAAATTTACGCCAACCTGATTTACAACTGAACCTACAACTTCGTCCAAAGTTTCGCCAAGTTTTTTCTGATTTACATCGTGCTGATAAAGGCCGACACCAATCGATTTAGGATCGATTTTTACGAGCTCTGCAAGAGGGTCTTGCAAACGGCGGCCCATTGAGATTGCTCCGCGAATTGTAAGATCAAGTTCCGGGAATTCTTTTGTGGCAACTTCGCTTGCAGAATAAACAGAAGCGCCGCTTTCATCAACAACAGTGTATTTCACATCAGAATCAGCGTAATTTTCGGTAATGACTTTTGAAACAACGGCCTGAACTTCCGCGCTTCCAGTTCCGTTTCCTACGGCAACAACCTGAATGTCATACTTGTCAATTGCATCGTTCAACGCCTTGTAAGAACCTTCTGGATCTTGCACTTGAAAGATTTTAAAATATCCAAGATATTTGCCAGTCTCATCAAGAGCGGCGCATTTTGTTCCTGTTCGAATACCAGGATCAATTCCAAGAACTCTGCTGCCTTTAATTGGCTGGGTCATAAGAAGATTCTTTAAATTTTCGCTAAAAATTCCAATTCCGTGCTCGTCAGCCTCATCTGCCTCGTTGCTGCGAATTTCTCGGATTACGGCTGGACTTAAAAGGCGAACTACGCCATCTTCAATAGCTTCTTTGTGGTATTTATTGTTGATTTTTGCCTTTTTAGTAAGCAAATCTACGGCAGAATCCACGTCAACATCGATTGTAACATCAAGGGCGCCTTCGCGTTCAGCACGGTTTATAGCTAGAATCCTGTGAGGCTTTACTTGATTTAATGGTTCTGTATAGTCCCAGTACATTTGATAGGTTGAAGTTTTTGCAACTGTTTCTTCATCCTGACCTTCTGGAACAATTCCCTTTGTCTTAATATTGCCTTCTGCCATGTACAAATCGTGAACTGCAGTTCGATTGTTTGTATCTTGGCTTGTGCGCTCAGCAAGAATATCTTTTGCGCCAGAAAGGGCATCCTGAACGGTTTCCACATTTAAAGCAGAGTCTTCGTTATCTGTTTTTATGTACTCTTCAGCCTTTTTTTCAATTGCAGCGTCATCAAGCTCGAGCATTGCGTCTGCAAGGGAATCAAGTCCTTTTTCAATGGCAACCATTCCACGAGTTTTCTTTTTCTTTTTGAACGGAGCCCAAAGGTCTTCAAGCTCTGTGAGCGTCATTGCGCTCATACATGCGTTGTAAAGGCTTTCTGTAAGTTTTCCTTGCTTGAAAATGCCCTTTACAATTTCAAGACGGCGTTCTTCAAGGTTTTTATAAGACTTAAAAAGATGGTCGCAGTCACGAACTTGAACTTCGTTCAAATTGTCGTGCTTTTCTTTTCTATAACGAGAAATAAATGGGATTGTACAGCCTTCGTTCACCAACGAAATTACTGCACTTACCTGCTGAAGGCGAATTTGAAGCTCTTCAGCAATTTTTTTCATGATTTCAACTTCATTAACGGCAAGAGCGTCAATTGTTTCTTCTGTAAATTCCATAATTGTGCAAAATGCGGAATGTCCGCTTCCTTTTTTTTAGAGTGAAGTCAATTTTAATGCAAAACAAAACAAGCGTAAAGATAATTATAAAAATTTGTAGAAATCTCCCTGTACTTTACAAAGGTACCATAACGCGAGGGAACGACTCACAGCTAAGCTACAGCGGACTTGGGTCAAACAAAAACATACGCAAGGCGGGCCTGGTAAAAATAGGCGGAGCGTACCACAAAATTTTAGGCATAAGCGGCGACACGCTCACATTTAAAGACGAATGTTCAACAAGCTTTACAGAGGCAGAATTTGTATACGCAATGGTTGCGGA
>ERZ808252.49-NODE-49-length-122979-cov-4.880544_pt1 | contig 122979 bp, 96 predicted proteins | sample MGYA00521242_ERZ808252 | MGnify/ENA primary metagenome ERZ808252 (study PRJEB31516, sample SAMN03275581) | gut metagenome | biome: mammalia-associated habitat; material: feces | host: Papio cynocephalus | place: Kenya | collected 2012-08-07 ...
CAGAATCTAGGCTATGTGTAATACCTTAAATTAAAAGTTACGGATTAATTATTATAATAATCAAAATAGTAAAATAATTGTGGTAGATGGTGCAAGACAGATAGGGAAAAGTTTTATTATTAGAAATAACGCTTCAAATTATTTTACTAATTATATTGAAATTGATTTAAAATCAGATTATGAAGGTGAGAGATTATTTGAGAATATAAAAACAGCTAAAGCTTTTTATTTGCTGATTAGTTCTTTATATGGGGATAAATTGAATACAATAGAAGATACGATTGTCTTTTTGGATGAGATACAATTTTATCCAAATTTAATTACATTGCTTAAAGATTTAAAAAAAGAAGCTAAGTATAGATACATAGCAAGTGGCTCTTTATTAGGAGTAACTTTAAAACATACTTTTATCCCTATGGGTTCTATAGATGAGATTAATATGTATCCGATGGATTTTGAAGAGTTTTTATGGGCTAATAATGTTAGCAAAGAGACAATTGAATACTTAAAAAATTGCTTTGTAAATCGAAGTGAAATTGAAGAATCTGTTCATAAAATTATCGTATCATTATTTAAAGATTACTTAATATGTGGCGGATTACCAGATGCGATTATTGAATATGTAACTAATAGAAATATTAGTAAAACCAGAAATGTTCAGTCACAAACATTCACCTTTTATAAAGATGATTGTTCAAAATATGACACGGATCACAAATTAAAAATTTCCAAACTTTATAATTTGATGATTTCAAATATGGTCAACAAAGTTAAAAGAATTGTTTTTAAAAAGATTGAAAACAAAGAAGACACTGACTTAGCAAAATATGAAGATGAATTTGATTATCTTTGTGCATCAGGAGTCACAAATAGTGCATATGCTGTTAGCAATCCAGTTTTTCCACTTTGTGAGACAACAAGTAAAAATTTAGTGAAACTATATTACAATGATGTTGGAATTTTAACTAGCATCTTATATAAAAATAATATAAAAGCTATATTAGATGTTGATAATGGTGTTAATCTTGGATCAGTATATGAAACAGTATGTGCAATGGAATTAAAAGCACATGGTCATGATCTGTATTATTTTGATAGCAAGAAGATTGGCGAGGTTGATTTTTTAATAAATGACTATAATAATTTGTCCGTATTACCAATTGAAATAAAATCTGGTAAAGATCAAAATAATTTTAGAGCTATTCCTAAACTTGTTTCAAAAAGTGGCAATTATAAAATGAAATATGGATATGTTTTTGGTAATAAAAATATTTTTACAGAAAAAGATGATTTAATTTTTTTGCCAATTTATTTAATTATGTTTTTATAATGAATAATTAACTCATCTATTTATAATAAAGTTAAATTATTGTGAAGATTATTTGAATGATTTATAAGAGTGCAAAAAATGCAAAATTAACATTTAATTTAGCTATATGAATGAAATAATGAGAGATTTTTTTAATAAATTATGTCATTTATATTTATAAAAAATCTTTTTTATTTTATAATAAAAGCAGTCTTCTAGGGGGCTTGATTTATATATGGAAAAATATGCTATAAAAAAGAAGGGTAATACCCCATTAAAATTAATACTTAAAATACTACTATTTTTGATTATTTCAGTTGCTTTAATTTTCATAATCATTGTTGGAAGTTGGAATGGAATGAAATATGCTTTTTATAAAGACTACTATTCAATAAGTACCGAGCTTAGAAAGAATCCTGGATTAGATGATGGCTATGTCACACAGGGTAATTGTTATTATCAACCTAAAGATTATTACATCACTTCTGGTTATATGAGCGATAAAAGTTTACCTTCTAGAATTTATAATGTCAGACCAAATGGTGATGTCGGTTTTTGTGAAATTTATAATGCAGATGGTTCTAAAAATAGTGAACATTTTGGCGGCATTTCATATTATGATGGCAATTTCTATGTAGCATCTAATTCAAAATTGCATGTCATCAATGCTGAAAATGTTATCAATTATTCAAAAGCAACAATTTCATATAGTGTAGATGTAAATAATCATGCCTCATTTACTTATTCAAAAGATGAATCTATTTTTGTAGGTGAATTCAATGATTCAACCAATTATAAGACAAGCAATGAAGAGAAAATCGATGATAATACAACATATCATGCTATCATTTCTGAATATATTGCTGACTCTATTAATGAAGATAATCAACCAATTTTAAAAAATGTTTATCACATAAGAGACAAAGTACAAGGCTTTTGTATAACTGATAGTGGAAAGATGGTTTTATCAACTTCATGGGGTGCCTCTCCATCAATATTCTATGTTTATAACACACCAACTGAAGTTAAAAGAATTGAAAATAGTGTCAATCATTATTATTTAGATGATTCAGTTTTAAGTAGAACAATTGAAGGACCTGCCATGGCTGAAGATTTAGATTATTACAATGGTAAGGTAATAACTTCTAGTGAAGCTGCAAGTACTAAATATTTATTTGGAAAACTTTTCTTATACGATAAGATTGAAGGTTTAACAATAGCTTAATAACTATAAATAAACATATATGGAAATTAAAGGTAGAATACATTCTATTGAAACTTTTGGCTCTGTTGATGGACCAGGAGTTAGATTCATCATCTTTTTAAATGGCTGTAATTTACGATGCAAGTTTTGCCATAATGTTGATACTTGGAAAATAGATGAATCTAATATGCAAACAGCTGATGAGCTTTTAGAATATGCATTAAGATACAAAACATATTGGAAAAATGAAGGTGGAATCACAGTCAGTGGTGGTGAACCATTACTTCAAATGGATTTTCTTTTAGATCTATTTAAAAAAGCTAAAAAATTGAATATAAATACTTGTATTGATACAGCTGGAGAACCATTTACATATGAGCAACCTTTCTTTTCAAAATTTGAAGAATTGATGAGATATACGGATTTATTACTTGTCGATATCAAACATATAGATGAAAAAGAACACATCAAATTGACAGGTAAAACCAATAAAAATATTTTTCAAATGTATGAATATTTAAATAAAATAAATAAGCCAATATGGGTAAGACATGTTTTAATACCAGGTATTACTGATAATGATGAATACTTATATAAAACAAGAGATTTTTTAAATCAATTTGATAATATCAAAAGAAGGGAAATATTACCATATCATTCGCTTGGTGAATATAAATGGGATAAATTAAAAATACCATATCAACTAAAAGGCGTTTTAAGTCCATCAAAAGAAAGAATTCAAAACGCCTTTGATATTTTAAATAATTTAAAATAATTTATTAAAATTGATTTAAATCAATTTTCTATGTAGTCATTTAATATATAATATTACCGCTATAAAAACGGAGGTTATTTATATGAATGATGAAATGAAAAAACAATTTGAAGAATCCTGGAAAGGCTTTAAAACAGGTAAATGGTCTGAAGAAATCGATGTTAGAGATTTCGTTCAAAATAATTACAAGCAATATGAAGGTGATGAATCTTTCTTAGCTGAGCCAACTGAAGCTACTAATAAACTTTGGGGCAAATTAAAACAACTTCAAAAAGAAGAAAGAGCTAGAGGTGGCGTTTTAGAATGTGAAACTGAAGTAGTTTCTTCGATTACTGCTTATGGTCCTGGTTATATTGATTCCTCTTTAAAAGATCTTGAAAAAGTCGTCGGTTTACAAACAGATAAACCATTAAAGAGAGCTTTTATGCCATATGGTGGTATCAAAATGGCTGTCCAAGCTGCTTCAACTTATGGCTATACTGTCAATCCTAAATTTGAAGAAATCTTTACAAAATACCATAAAACTCATAATCAAGCTGTCTTTGATTGCTATACTCCAGAAATGAAGAAAGCAAGACATACTCACATTGTCACAGGCTTACCAGATACTTATGGTAGAGGAAGAATTGTTGGCGATTATAGAAGAGTCGCTTTGTATGGTATTGATTACCTTATTGAACAAAAACAATATGACTTCGATTACACAATTGATGGTGAAGTCATGAGCGAAGAAAATGTTAAATTGAGAGAAGAAGTTGCTGATCAAATCAAAGCTTTAAAAGCTATGAAAGAGATGGCAAAAGTTTATGGATATGATATCTCTGGCCCTGCTAAAAATGCAAGAGAAGCTGTTCAATGGTTATATTTTGGCTATTTAGCTGCTATCAAGACTCAAAATGGTGCTGCTATGTCAGTTGGTAGAATCTCAACCTTCCTTGATATTTACATTGAAAGAGATTTAGAGAATAAAACTTTAACTGAAAAAGAAGCTCAAGAATTAATTGATCACTTAGTCATGAAATTCAGAATGGTCAAATTTGCCAGAATTCCATCTTATAATGAACTTTTCTCAGGTGATCCAGTTTGGGCAACCTTAGAGGTAGCAGGCTTTGGTATGGATGGAAGACATATGGTTACCAAAAATGATTTCAGATTCTTACATACTTTAGAGAATATGGGTCCTTCACCAGAACCAAATTTAACTGTTTTATATACTTCTAAATTACCTGCAAACTTTAAGAAATATGCTACTAAAATTTCAATAACAACTTCTTCAATTCAATATGAAAATGATGATGTTATGAGACCTGTTTGGGGTGATGATTATTCAATCTGCTGCTGTGTCAGTGCAACTCAAACTGGTAAAGAAATGCAATTCTTTGGTGCTAGAGCTAACCTTGCTAAAGCTTTACTTTATGCCATCAATGGTGGTTATGATGAAAAATTCTTGGAACAAGTTGCTCCTAAATATGAAAGAATCACTTCTGAATATTTAAATTATGATGAAGTTGTTGCTAAATATGATGTCATGCTCGAATGGCTTGCTAAGATTTATGTCAATATCTTAAATCTCATTCATATTCAACATGATAGATACTATTATGAAGCTGCTCAAATGTCATTAATTGATACTCATGTTAGAAGAACATTTGCAACTGGTATTGCTGGTTTCTCACATGTTGTTGATTCTTTATGTGCTATCAAATATGCTAAAGTTAAGACTGTCAGAAATGAAGATGGCTATGTCATGGATTATAAAGTCGAAGGTGATTTCCCAAGATACGGAAATGATGATCCAAGAGCTGATGAAATTGCTATTTGGTTACTTAAATCATTTATGGCTAAAGTTGCTAAACAACATACCTATCGTAACTCTGAACCTACAACATCTATTTTAACTATCACTTCTAATGTTGTTTACGGTAAAGCTACTGGTGCTCTTCCAGATGGAAGAAAAGCTTATACTCCATTTGCTCCAGGTGCTAACCCAAGTTATGGTGCTGAAAAACACGGCTTACTTGCTTCTTTAAATTCAGTTGCAAAACTTCCATATGAATATGCTTTAGATGGTATTTCAAATACTCAAACCATCAATCCAGGTGCTTTAGGTCACTCTGATGATGAAAGAAAGAATAACTTAGTCAATGTTTTAGATGGTTATTTTGATCAAGGTGCCCATCATTTAAACGTCAATGTCTTTGGTGTTGAAAAATTAAAAGATGCTATGGAACATCCTGAAAAAGAAGAATATGCAAACTTCACCATCCGCGTTTCTGGTTATGCCGTTAAATTCATCGATTTAACTAGAGAACAACAAGAGGATGTTATTGCAAGAACTTGCCACGATCATCTTTAATTCTAATTATTAAATGATTGTTGAAGCTATTATCTGTAAAAGATAATAGCTTTTTTTGTTTTAAATATAAATGTGTTAAAATAAATAGTTAGTTATCAAGAAATGTTAATTTTAAAAAATACTGAATATAAAGAGACATTAAAAGCAAGATATTTTTACTGTTTAGTCTCAATAATTGATAGTGCAATTATTTCTTTTCTTCTTATATTTATAAATCAATTGTTTTTTGATTTAAAATTAGAAGAATATTATTTATCAATTGCACTTTTTACTTTACCTATACTTTCATCTTTATTTATTTTTTTATTTTCATTTTTAGCAACGCATCACTTAAAAATAATCAAAGTGATGAGAATTATATTTATCATCAATTTTTTATTGATATTGATTACTGGATTTTTAATAATTTATTTTCCTATTGATATAAATAATAATTTATCTAAAGACACTTTTTTTTATTTGATTGTAACGTTAGTATCACTTCTTGCTGCATTTCATAGTGCTCTTCTTTCGTTACAAAGTTCATCTATTGCTTATATCAATCAAAAAGAAAAAACAAGTTATGGATATGTTTGTTTATATGGTTCACTTGTTTCAGCTACTATTTCTCCTATCTCTGGTCTTATAGCATCATCACTATTTCATGATTATAGAGGATATGGTTTTTCTTTTCTGATCTTTTCACCAGTGTTTATCTTATTAGCATTTTTAACTTTTAAATTTGCTCCGTTTCATGATTATACTGATGGTGATAATTTTAAATTTGTGAGTGCTAAAAGTTTATTTAAAGATAAAAGATATATCAAATATTTTCTGATTGTTTTGATACTTATTCCTTTTTCATCACTTTCACAATCATTAACTTCAACAATGTTTGATTTTTTAGAAACTAATCGTGAAAATGGTTCTAACTTATTTAATTCAACTTCATATGGTCTTCTTCTTGGATTTGTTGCTTTAATTGAATTTGTTATCATCTATGTTAATACTAAAATTGGAATAGGTAAAAAAATTGAAACCTCAACTAAAATAGCTTATATTTCTTTAATCATCAGACTCATATTTTTATCAATCATCTTTTATTTTGCTCTCTCATTTAAAAATATCAGTCTCCTTTTGCTCTTATTTTTTACAAATAGTTTTGCTGGAGTGACAAGTGGATTATATGTAACTTCTAATATGCGTGCTTTAAATAGGATGATGAGTTCACGAAAAAGAACAAAAGCTATCTTTTTACAAAATGGCTCTTATCAAATAGTGACGGCTTTTTTCTCACTCATTTATCCTATTTTAATAAATAGCGATGAATATGGTTTTGAAGATTGCTTATTATTTTTACTGGTCAGTATCTTTTTGATAAATGTGATTATTAATTTTAATTTAAATGAAGATATTGAATATAAGTTACTTATATAACTTTTTTAAACCAATAATAATCACCATAATTATCAACATCACACATATTATTAGCAAGCGTTACTTTATTTGAAGAATCGAGTGAAGAACTCAAAACTTTCTTTGGCGATGATAAATCACTACTTGCTGAAATATACCAATTATTAGTATCTAAAAAATAAAAGCTTTCAATAGTTAAGTTACCAACAAAAGCAAAAGCCATTATTTTTATAATCGAAGTGGAAACAATGAATTCTTTATCTTCTTTACCAATTGCATATTTGACGATAGTATCACCTTCTTTATTATAAAGATTACCATCAATTGATTTAAAATGCATGTTGTCATTATTTACAATAAATTCTGTCAAATCACTGCAAGCATAGAAAGCTTCGACATCAATATTTTCTACTAAACTACCTATAGTGATTGTTTTTAAAAATAAACATTCATAGAAAGTACCAGCTAATTTTTTTACTTTATTTGGAATGACAACGCTTGTTAATCCACCATTAGCAAAAGCATATGTTCCTATCGTTTCTAAATTTGTAGGAAGAGATATAGAAGTGAGATTAATGGTGTCTCTAAAAGCATTGTTATTAATATTTTTTACGCTGTCTAAAACTTGATAAGAAGAATCAGTTTTAGCAGGTGGATAAAGAATAATTGAAGATTTATCTTTGCTAAATAAAACATTATCAATCGCAGTAAAATATGGATTGGTTTCACTGACTGTAATTGTAGCTAAATATAAACACCCATAAAAATTTTCATCACCATTAATTTCTTTTAATGAATTACCGATTGTTAAACTATTTAAATAAGTGCAATCAGTAAATGAATCAGTAATCTTTTTTAATGAATTAGGTAAAACTAATGTCTTCAAAAACTCGCATTCATTAAAGGCATGACCTTTAATTTCCTCAACTCCTTCTTCAAATGTAACTTTACTTAAGTTAGTACATAGATTGAATGCAACATCATCAATGAGCTTAATAGATTTTGGAATACTTACTTCAGTTAATGAAGTGCATCCCCAGAAAGCACCATAATTTATTGATGTTGGTCCATTTTCAATAATCAATTGATTAAGTGAAACGATGTCAGCAAAAATACCAGTTGGAATGATATTGCAATTGCTTGTAAAGATTGCTTTTTTTATATTTGTACAGTCGGTAAAAATTGAACCATCATATTCTGAGACGATAGTATCATCATAACTGTTTGAATCAAAAGTCACTGTCTCTAAATTAGCATTTCCTTTAAAAGCGTTTTTATCAACATAAATAGTATTTCTTGGGATTGTTAAAGAAGAAATTATAGAATCTCTAAAAGCAAAAGCTTGAATGTATTTTAAATTTAAAGGTAAAGAAAATGATGATAATTTTAGACAATGATCAAAAGCAGCAAGTCCAATATTCTCAACACTATCTGCAAAGGTAATTTTTTTCAAATTAATGGCATTTGAACACATGTTATCAGGTATATTTAATACATTATCGGAAATAATAAGACTTTGTAAATTGGAGTTCCTAAATATCATTGAAGCACTTTTACAATTTGTAGCCTTAAAATAAACAGTATCAAGACTAGATAAATTAGAAAACATGTCAGAAGGAATATAGGTAACATACTCTCCAATTGTAATTGTTTCTAATAAATTGCTTGAACTAAAAATAGTTAGATTATCAATGGTTTCAATATTGTAAATTAGATTACGAAGAGATGATAAGTTACCAAATGATGTTGAAGATATTTTTCTGATTTTTCTTCCTAATGTAAGTGAAGTGATATTTTTACATGAACTGAAAGCATGATTTGAAATTTCAGATATTGTATCGGATATTACTATATTAGATAAACTGGTGCAATTTTCAAAGCAACTATCTGGAATTATTGATAAATTACCATTTGTAAATGTGAGAATAGTAAGTTGACGACAATTTGAAAATGAAGAAATACCTAGTTTATTAATGTGACTAGGAATAATTAATGATTCAATTTTAGAATATGTGAAGGCAAAATCTTTGATTTCAACAAGTGAATCAGGGAAAGATATTGATATGATATTTGATTCATAAAAAGCATAGCTTCCAATTGTTTTCAAATTAGAATTTAATGATACACTATTTATCGTTGATTCTGAATAAAAAGCGTAATCATTAATTGATGTTATTTTGTCTAATAGACGTAAGTTAGTATCATTTTTTAGATATGCAATAGCTTTAATATCATCATTGTATGTTCTTAAAATAAAATCATCTTCAATTGTTATTTTACTTTGATAATTATTATCAGTATATATATCAAGTGCATACCTTGATATATTTCCGTTATCATTACTTCCAACAGTCAAGTTTAAAGATGAGTTATTTATTATTTCAACAAGGTGATAACAATTATAAAATGCATTATTTTGAATATTAGTTAAATTCTTATTTAAAGTTATGCTATATAAAAATTTGCAGTTATTAAATGCAGAAGATTCAATTGCAGTTATATTATCTGAAAGAATAACTTTTTTAATGTTAGTATTGTTTTTAAATGCATTTTTTGAAATAGTGGTTACTGGGAATTTACCATTAGTTTTGTCATCATAAAAAGCAGGAATAGAAATAGTATCACTATTTCCATTATAGCCAATCAGTTTATAAGAATTATTATCAAATTGATAAGTGAATAGACTTTCATTCTTATTATATTTACATATGATGCAAACATCATCAACAAAAGAATGCTCTTCCTTATCCTTCACAATATCAGGATGACAAATAGCTTTATGATAATGGTAAGTTTCATCATAAGAATATTCTTTTTCAAACTCATGGACATGGACGGAGCTTGAACTATCGGAAGGTTTAGAAGAAGTTGAAGGATTTGAACTAGAGGGACTGGAACTTATTATAGAAGTTGAAGAACTTTCTTTATTAGATGAAATGCTAGAATCAGATTTATCATTTTCTGATGAAATAGATTGATTACTGGATATGATAGAAGAAGATATAGTAGAAGAATTTATATTCTTGCTACATGATCCAAGCAAGACGATAGCTGAAAGTAAAACATATTTTTTCACATAAAAATTATAAAGTAAAAAAAAATAAAAAGAAAGTAAAAAGGTAGCTAATTAGCTACCTCTTTACTTTTTTAAAATTTAGAAGAAATCAACAACGTTGACATTTTTAAGAAGGAGTTCTCTTTTCTTTTCATCAGTTGTTGTAGCAAGTTTAGTTGCTGAAACAACGGAGACCCATTCTTGAACATATTGAAGAGGAATATCCAAACTTTTTGAGAATGCTTTAAGATACATATCTGCCAATTTATCTTCGCCATCAAGAAGGAATAATAAATATGTCATTGAAGCATCAGCAGAGGCATTACCACGAGTGACATGTGCCCAATCTAGAATGTATGGAGTGTCTTTATCAAAGATGACATTATGAGGAGTTAAATCACCATGGCATACTTTATAGTGGTTTGGCATCTTTTCAAGTCTGACATGGAGATCATATCTTGTTGATGCGTCTAAGCCAGAATGAGAAATGTAATTATTTAATTTATCTTTGAGCTTAGGAAGTTTTAAATTATCAGATTGTTTGCTCAAGATGTCTTTTTGAATTTTAACAAGTGTTTCAATATACTTTTTAGAATTCTTTGGATCTTCATCTAATAATTCTTTCAATGTTTTACCTTTGATTCTTTCAGAAGAAATGGCATAGTTACCTTCAACTTCAAAGATATTGATGATTTTTGGAACATTGAAGCCTAATTCAATTGCATAAGCTTGATTCATAGCTTCTTTCATAACATCACTAGCATTATAGAAATTATGATCGAAGACTTTAGTTACAACTTTATCTGCTTGATAGACAAGACGATTATTTCTTTCAACAATAACTTTTCCAAGTTCTTTAGTTTTTAATTCTTTCATGATTATTTACCCTCCATAATCTTTTTAACTTTTGGACTTGAGTGACCATAATAGGCTCTTAAATAGATTTCTTTCATCTCGGAAATTAATGGATAACGTGGATTTGTTGATGTACATTGATCGTTAAAGGCAGCTAAAGCCATCTCATCAAGATGCTTTAAGAAGTCTTCTTCTTTAACGCCAGCATCCTTGATAGTTAAAGGTAAATCAAGAGTGGTCTTAAGTTCATCAATCTTCTTTATTAAATTCTCTAATTTAGTTTGTTTATCTTTACCTGTAACTTTGAGCAAATCAGCTATCTCTAAATATCTATCCAATGTGTGAGGATATTCATATTGTGGGAAAGTACCCATTTTGGTTGGCACTTCACTAGCATTGAAACGGATGACTTCATCAAGCATGAGTGAAACGCAGACACCATGTGGAAGATGATGATAAGCTCCTAATTTGTGACCTAAAGAGTGATCAATGCCTAAGAAAGCATTAGCAAAAGCTATACCAGCTAAAGTAGCAGCATGTGCCATTTCTTCTCTGGCATGCATATCTTCTTTGCCTTTCTTATAAGCAGTTGGCAAATATTTAAAGATGGTAACAATAGCTTCCTTTGCCATTGAATCAGTAAATGGAGATTGAAGCATTGAAACATAAGCCTCAATAGAGTGAGTTAAAGCATCGATACCTGAGGCTGCTGTCAATTTAGCAGGAATATTAGCCATTAAATCAGCGTCAACAATAGCCATATCTGGCATTAAAGAATAATCAGTGATTGGATATTTAGTTCCATCGCTTTCATCAGTTATAATAGCAAATGGAGTGACTTCAGAACCAGTACCAGCAGTTGTTGGAACACAGACAAGCATTGCTTTTTGACCGAACTTAGGGAAATTGATAATTCTCTTTCTGATGTCTAAGAAATCCATAGCCATATCTGAGAAATCAACTTCAGGATGTTCATACATAGCCCACATGATTTTACTAGCATCCATAGGTGAACCACCACCTAAAGCAATGATAACATCTGGTTTATAATAGTTGCATAAACTGACACCTTCTTTTGCACATGCAAGTGTTGGATCAGGTGCAACATTTGAATAAATTTCAGTCATGATGTCTAATTCTTGAAGTGGTTTTATGATTTTATTGACCATACCGCTTTCAAATAAGAAAGAGTCGGTAACAATTAAAGCTCTCTTTCTATTATAAACACTCTTTAATTCTTCTAAAGCTTTTTGTAAGCAACTAGGTTTAAAGAATATTTTTTCAGGTGTTCTAAACCAAAGCATATTTTCTCTCCTTATAGCTAATGTCTTATAGTTGAGTAAATTTTCAACCCCGACTTGTCCAGAAATGGAATTTCCACCCCAAGAACCACAACCTAAAGTTAAACTAGGTTTGATTTTAAAGTTGTATAAATCACCAATACCGCCTAAAGCTGAAGGTGAATTAACAATCAAACGGCAAGCAAGTAATCTGTTTTTGAATTTATCAATTAATTCAGGATGATTCTTTTCATCAACATATAAATCAGCTGTGTGACCAAAGCCACCATCAGTTAAAAGAATATCAGCTTTATTTAAAGCATCATCAAAATCTTTAGCGTGATACATAGCTAAAACTGGGCAAAGCTTTTCATGAGCAAAAGCTTCATCTTGTTTGACGCTACTTACTTCACCAACGATGATTTTAACATCATCTGGTATTGTAAAACCAGCCATTTTAGCAATAACAGAAGGCTTTTGACCAACAATTTTGGCATTGATAGCACCATGAATTAATAAGGTATCTCTCATCTTATCAAGTTCATTGCCTTTTAAGAAGTAAGCACCTCTATTTAAAAGCTCAGCCTTAACTTCATCATAAATTTTGTCAAGAGCAATGATGGAGTTTTCACTAGCACAAATCATACCATTATCAAATGTTTTAGAATGGATGATAGATGAAACTGCTAATTTAACATCAGCTGAAGTATCAATGATAGTAGGAGCATTACCAGGTCCAACACCGATTGCTGGTTTACCGCTTGAATAAGCAGCAGTGACCATACCAGGACCACCAGTTGCTAAAATACAATCACAAGTTTTCATTAATTTGGAAGAAGCTTCAATTGATGGCTCAGAAATCCAAGCAATGATATCTTTTGGTGCGCCAGCTTTAACAGCAGCATCTAAAATTATTTTTGCAGCATGAATAGTACAATTTTTAGCTCTTGGATGTGGTGAAAAGATGATAGCGTTTCTAGTTTTTAATGAGATGAGTGATTTAAAAATGACGGTACTTGTTGGATTTGTTGTTGGGACAATACCAGCCAAAATACCGACAGGTTCAGCAATAGTTTCAAAACCCATGTCTTCATCCTTATAGATGCTGTCACAGGTTTTAGTGTTTTTATAAGTGTTATAGATGTATTCACTTGCAAAGTGATTCTTAATAACCTTATCTTCAATAACACCCATGCCTGTTTCTTCATGAGCTTCCATAGCAAGTGGAATACGTGCCTTATTAGCAGCAATCGCAGCAGCATGGAAGATTTTGTCGACTTGTTCTTGTGAAAAATGTCGATACTCTTCAAAAGCTTTTTTAACTTTTAAAAATAAAGCATCAACATCTTCTACTAAGTTTTCTTTCTTTTGTTCAGTAGTGTTCATATAAACCTCCTAATTCGATATCAATATTATAAATGCAATAAGCTAGTAAAATAAAGAAAATTGGCAATTATTGCTTGAATGTTAGTAAATTATGCTCATTTTATGCACAAATTGAGAAAATAATGTTCAAAGTGAGCAAAATATAAACAAAAAAGCATTTTTAATGTAAAAGTATGAAAAAAACACATGTATCTATATATTTAGATAGATAATAAAAATTTCTTGAAATAGTTTGCTTATTGTGTTAAGATTGTTAAGCTAATTTTTTGATTACATTTAGGAGGTGAATATGTCACGTAGATGCCCTATTACTGGTAAAGGACCTATGTCTGGTTCTAATGTTTCTCACTCCATGAGACATACAAGAAGACGTTTCAACGTCAATTTACAAAAGACTACTCTTGTTATCGATGGTAAAAAGCAAACTGTGAGAATCTCTACTGCTGCAATGCGTACTTTAAGAAAGAACGCTAAGAAAACAGCTAAAGAACAAACACCTGTTGCTGCCTAATTGATGCATACAATTAAAAGAGGGTAAAAATACCCTCTTTTTTAATTTTAATTACTTCAGTACATAAATAAATTATAAAAGTAATGTTAGCTGCTAACATGATATACTAAACATGGTCGTCAAAAAGTTATTCAATTATTGTTGCTTTTACTTAAATAATGCTAGGATTGATCAACGCATTTATTGATATTAAAAGAATTGATAATTCAAATAAAATATAATATATCCATTCATATAAAGCTAAATAATTAACTTTCGGTTTTATATAGAAAGTAGTACCATTATCTTCACTTTTTTCAAGTTTCGCCCAGTTTTTAAGCTTAGGATTAAAGAAAGATAATAGTGATATAAAACCACAAACACCTAATATAATTGATATTGTTAAATTGAAATCAGTCCCATAATAAATGGTTCCTTCAATTACTTTTATAAATGCAAGCATGATATTAACAGACATATATAATAAGAAAGACGAAATTATTAATATGATATGAGTTTTTGTTTTTGAAAGTGGGGTTATAAATCCTAAGGAGAAAGTGATGATAGCTAAAACAAACATGATGGCAACAAGAAGTGAAAAAGCAGATTTTAAACCATATAGTGCTAAAAAAGTAGCTAGTGAAGAAACAAGCATGTTTACACAAATGATAGTGTAAATAATAGTTCTTTTTTTCTCATTCATATTCATATAATACTCATATGGATATGAGTTTCTAATTGACAAATCTGCATCTTTCTTTTTCTTGAATATAGTTAAAACAAAAGCTAAGGTGGAAAAAATCACTGATATGATAATTAAAATTAAAATAGAAATTTTAATAGTTTCCATGTTGCACCTTTACAAAATTATTATAAATATCATCAATAGCTTTATCTTTATCAGCAGCTTTAAAATAATAAGAACCGCAGACTAAATAATCAGCTCCATTTTGCAAACATAAAGGACCAGTCTTTTCATTGATTCCACCATCGACAATTATTTTAAAATTAAGGTTTCTTTCTTTTCGATATTCATTTAATTTTCTTACTTTTCTTTCACTTCCTTCAATATATGGTTGACCGCCTTTTCCAGGAACAACTGACATTACTAAAACATTATCAAAAAGAGGAAGGGAAGGTAATATCTTCTCAACTTCAGTATCTGGTGAAAAAGCTAATCCTAATTTGAGATCAGGATATTCATTTTTTAAAGAAATATAGTCTTGATAATTATCAAAAACTTCATAATGAAAGGTGATATCTCTACTTCCAATATCGATGAATTGTTTGACTTGTTTTATAGGATTTAATGTCATTAAATGAACATCAAAATTGATTCTATTTTTAAATCTATTATATATTGATTTAAATATTGGTTGTCCAAAAGATATTTGAGAAACAAAACTACCATCCATAACATCAAAATGGATAGATTTAATATTGTGTCTTATCATATCTTCAATCTCATCATTTAAAAATGAAAAATCAGCTGATAATAAAGAGGGTCTAATTATATTTTCTTTTTCCATACATCAAAACTTTTAACCTCCTGTAATATTTTAACGTAATTCTGATAAGAATCACTAGACAAAAAATCTTCTGAAACTTTTTTTAAGATCTGACAATCAAGTTTTACATTATCATGCAAGCAATCATTATATTTACAATTTGAAAAGAAAGATTCATATCCTGGGAAATGATGAGCGATATCAATTGGCTTAAGAAAGTCAATATCAAGTGAAGAAAAGCCAGGGGTATCAAAGATAAAACAATAATCAGTCTTAAATATTTTAATCTCTTTAGTAGTATGTCTTCCACGACCATATATTTTAGAATTAGCATCTACTTTCCTTTTTAAATTATCATCGAGCAAATTTAAAAAGGATGATTTACCAACACCTGTTTGACCGATAAGGCAAACAATTTTATCTTTTATCAAATCAATCAATTTATAAAAGGACTCATCTTTGTTGTAATTATCTAGATAGATGACATTGTATCCTATTTTTTCGTAATAAGACATGCGCGTTTTCAATTTCTTTAATTCACTATTTTTTAATAAATCAACTTTAGATATGACAATGACTGATTTTATATGATACGCATTATTTATCGTCAAATATTTATCTAATAAAAACGAAGAAAAATCAGGCTCTTTTGCTGAGATAATAGTCAATGCTATATCAATGTTACTGACATTAGGTCTTTGAAGTTTATTAATCCTTGGTAAAATTTTGATGATGTTATTATCATCATCAATACTAACATAATCACCTATCGATATAGGGGTGTTATCAATATAAAACATTTTATTTCTTGGCTTAGAAATTATTTCTTTTCCATTATCAAAATTATATAAAGAATAACCGAGAGATGATGAAGATAGAACTAAAAATTTATTTTCCATTATTTTCTTTTTCAGCTATCTTGGCTGCTTTTTTAATATTCTTTTTTTGCTCTTTTTCTTTTTTAATCAATGAATTATCTCTATGGAATAATCGATAAAAGAAAGATTTCTTTTTTGATAATAAATCTTTGTTGACTAAAAGTTCATGAATATCAAGTCGCATCTCTTCAGCAGAGTAGTAGCGATCAACTGGCTCTTTAGCACAAGCTTTATCAATTATTTCTTCAACTACATCAGGCGTCTTAGGATTATATTTTTTTATAGATGGGAATTTGTCTTTGATGTGCATTAAAGCAACGGTAACTGCACTTTCACTATCATAGGGCACTTTACCAGTTATCAGTTCGAAGAAGGTGATTCCCATTGAATAAATATCGCTTCTTTCACTAGCAGGGTTTCCTTGTGAAATTTCAGGTGCCATATAATGAACTGAGCCGATGACAATTTCACTTCTTGTTACATGATTCGCATTTTGAAAAGTTGCAATACCAAAATCACCTAATTTGATGGTCCCATCACTAGAAAGAAAAATATTTTGAGGTTTGATATCACGATGAATGACACCATGTTGATGAGCATAATATACAGCACGGCATAATTGTTCCATAATATCTAATGCTTCAATGATAGAGAACTTGCCCCTGATATCAAGAATTTGTCTTAAAGTTTGACCAGTTATCAATTCATTTACCATGTAAGGTAAACCTTCATAAGTTCCTAAATTATTGACTTTAACAATATTTGGATGATTTAAAGAAGCAGCAGCTCTGGCTTCCCTTTCAAAACGTGATAAATTAGTTTTATCAATAGCTGTTTCAGGCCTCATTATTTTCATGGCAACATCTTTATCAGTGACAAGGTCATGAATTTTATAAACTATTGCCATTCCACCTTCACCCAAGACAGAGACTATTTTGTATCTATCATCAACAATATCATTTATTTGTAAGATTCCATTCATAATTATCTCTCCCATAAAACACATGCGACATTATCTAATACTTTTCTTTCTAATGCAGTATCAATAATTTCATTGAGTTTTTCTTTAGCAGTCGCTTTCTTATTTAAGATGCTTTCAATATCACTATCCTCTAAAACTGAATTGATACCATCAGAACACAAGAAAAGTTTATCATATTCATCAATACTTAATGAATATTCTTCATAATTGATCAAATCTGGATTGATGCCAATTGCATTTAAAAGAAGTTTTCTCATTTTCTTCTCATCTTCTAAATTTTTAAGTCTTCCAGTCTCCTTATAAAATTGAATATTTGTTTGATCAACACTGACTTGTGTCAGTTTATTATCTTTCATTTTATATAATCTCGAGTCACCTACTGACAAGATGTAACAACCAGTGCTATATAAAATAGCGGCAACTAAAGTTGTTCCCATTTCATTAAATTCTTGCGTGTTTGATAATTTATATATTTCATTATTAGCTTTGGTAAAACCTTTAACCAACAATTTTTTAGCACTTTTTGAGGTGATAGTCTTCCTGTTTGAATTAAAAATATATGATAAAGTATCACAAGCCATCTTGCTAGCAACTTCACCTTTACGATGTCCACCCATTCCATCAGCAATTAAAAGAAGAGCTCCATATGGTGAGAGAGAATAATATGCAATATCTTCATTATTTTTACGATTAGTTCCAACATTTGAAAAGCAAGCAAAGTAGCCATCGCTATCTTCAAGTAAATGTTTTGTTTTCAAATTAGTCTCATTTTTTTTCATGTTTAGCCCTCAACTGTCCACAAGCCGCATCAATATCGCTACCAAATTCTTTTCTGATAGTTGATTTGATGCCATTATCAAGCAAATAATTATGGAATCTATTGACTATTTTATTATCGCTTCTTTCATAACCATTTTCAATAACTGGATTATAGGGAATCAAGTTAACATAACCATGGGTTGGATAAATAAGATCTCGTAAATTTTTGCAATCTACCATTGAATCATTAATTTTTTTGATCAATATATATTCGAAAGTGACTTGTCTATTGCTTTTCTTTTCATACTCCATAACAGCAGGAATAAGTTCTTCAAGAGGATATGTCTTATTGATAGGCATCAAAATATTTCTTAATTCATTAGTGCTTGCATGAAGAGAAATAGCAAGATTAACTTGCAATTTTTCATCAGCAAATTGAAGTATTTTAGGAACTATTCCGCATGTTGAAATGGTGATGTGTCTTGCACCAATATCAAGACCATATGGGCAGTTTAAAGTTTTAACAAATTCTAAAACATTATCATAATTATCAAAAGGTTCACCAGTCCCCATGATAACAACATGAGTTACTGATTTACCTTTTTTCTTTAAATAACTATCAAAATATAAAACCTGAGCTATCATCTCACTTGTTTTCAAATTTCTTTTCTTTTTAAGCAATCCTGAAGCACAAAAAGCACAAGACATATTGCACCCTACTTGTGAAGAAACACAGACAGAATATCCATATACATAATGCATCAAAACACCTTCAACTTTTTCTCCATCTTCAAGTTTAAATAAGCATTTTACAGTTCCGTCTTTACTCTCTTGCATAACCTCAACATCAATTAAAGAAGTGGAGTAATTTTCTTTTAACGTTTCAATAAAAGATTTATTAATGTCTGACATCAAATCAAAATTATAGACACCCTTTTTATAAATCCATGAATAAATTTGCTTAGCTCTAAATGATTTTTGATTTAAAGCTATCATTTCTTTTTCTAAAGAAGAGTAGGAATAATCAAAGATATTTTTCATTTTTCTCTCCTTTTAAAAATAGCATAATAACTTCTTGGAAGCACATCATTATTAGATACAACATTTTCATCTTTTACAAGATAAAAATCACTTTTTTTATTCAAAAATTCTTTACAAACATCTTCATTGACAGAATCTAATAGTGAATCATTTATATATATCAAATAGCCGTCATTTTCAACATATGGACAAGTGTCTAGAAGTCTAGTCAAATTAGTTTTCTTTTCGTTTTCAATATCTTTTGAATTGAATTTAACAAGAATTGACGGATCATAGCAATTTGTAGAAATTGAAGATGAACCAAAAGTGATGACAATATTAGAAGATTTATAACTTTGATATGTTTTTATAAGTTCAATTGGTGCATTGATAGTTGATAAGTTTTTACTGGTGTTGTATTCTTTGACTTTGCGATAATACAATGAATTTTTTACAAATGAAATTATTTGTAAATTAGTTTTATTTTTTAAAAGCAGATAAGATGAATAAGGTAGTGTAATAGCTTTTAAGTTAGAAAATATGATTTTAGTAAATGGGAAAACTTCTTTAATGTTTGAAAGAGCTAAAAGAAGTGGTAGTGATGTTTTGATAAGTTGCTTTTCTTCAATAAGTTGAGAAGAATTATCAATTTTACCTGATAATAAATTTAATGATGTGATAGAAGGACAAAGATATGCTGATAATTTATCATTGACTATTTCATTTTCAGTATTATTTATATACAGATGTCTTTCCTTTCCATGCAAGTTCTTAATGATGGATAATAATTCTTCTTTCTTATATTTTTTCATCAAAATTTCAAGTAAAAATAGTGGTAATTCATACTTTAAAGATAATGATAGTAACTTATTTTCATCAGCTAATTTTTGCTCTTTGCAATTTGAAAGTTTAGTAAAGTCATTTTCATCTAAATTTAAGTGAAGTTCATTAATTTCATTTATAAAACTTTCTTTTAATTCATTTAAATCATCTTTTAAATATTTTATGTGGGTTAAATATACTAAAAGAAAACGTGTTTCTTTATTTTCAATATTAAGATTATCAAATATAGAAAATATTTGATATGTTAATGAGAAATAATGAGATAGTGTTATTTTACAATTGTAAGCAAGTGATTTTGAAGTTGCAGATGACATGTAAGTTGATGTTCTCACTTTAAAACACGCCTCTTTAAAACTAACACTTTTTTTAAGTGTATTATCGATCAAATAGTATTCAGGAATCAGATTGAGCATACATATATATTATAGCCTAGAAAAGAATATATTTACAAACTATGCAAGTACTCTTTATTAAGCTTCTGCATCTTTGTATAAATTTCTTTATTCAATTCTTTAGCATCATTTTCTTTATCAGTTATTGAAGAGATAGCTTTTTCATAAACTTTAATGTCTTCACTTTCAAAACCGTTGTCAAAGTCAATAAAAAAATTAAAATCAAGATAAGTTTGAAAATTGATAAGTTCAATCAATTTGTTTTGATTTTTAATAGAAAGCTTTGAATTAGTTATGAGATTTTTCTTATCCTCAAATGATGCGTTAATAAAAGATGAATAATTGATAGCAGATTTGACCTCCACTTCTTGTAATACTAATTCTGGTGAAATAGTTTTGATTTTATCTTGACTATCTAATAATAAAATCAATTTGACTGCATTTGAAAAAAGATAGGTGCAATATTGATTATATTCACCAATAAGATAAGTAATTCTTTCATAATATGTCATATATACCTCACTATTAAAAAAGCCCACATGACTGTGGGCTAGATTTAAAATTAAATCACCAATTAGATGGATGATTTGACATCTTTAATCTTACGGCCTTTATAATAACCACATGCTGGACAAACATGATGTGGTTTTACTAAAGCACCACAATTTGAACATGGTGTAGCATTAAAAGCACTTAAACCTAAATGTTGTCTTCTTGTGTTTTTTCTAGTTTTACCTGTTCTTCTTGCTGGAACTGCCATATTTCACCTCCAATATTAAAAATAATTGTTTTCAAAACCTTTTAATTATACTCTTAAGAAACTTAAAAGTAAATATTTAAATTATAATTGTGTATGTGTTGACAAAATTACCAGGTTATTGAATTATATAATTCAAGATACTCTTTGCATGATTTTTTCCATGAATAATCACCAGTCATTCCATTAGTGATCACTTTTTTGATAAATGGATCATTACTTAAATAAAAATCCATTGCTGATTTAAAACATGAGATGAAAGCACCAGGATCAGAATTATTGAAGACATAACCTGTTGCTAACTCATTAGTTGACATATCATGGACAGTATCAACAAGACCACCAACTGATGAAACAATAGGAATAGTTCCATAACGCATAGAAATAAGTTGACTTGTTCCACATGGTTCAAAATAACTTGGCATCAAGAAGAAATCGCTTGCTGCATATAATAAGTGTGCAAGATTTTCATCATAATTTTTAACAAAATAAACTTCTTTATATGGTAATGATTGATATAAAAAGTCGCCTTCTTTTTCACCAGTACCAATAACGATGTACTTAGCATCATAATTTTTTAAATATGGGAATACCTGCATTAAACGATCAACCCCTTTTTGATCTGATAATCTGGTTATTGCTGAAACTAGTGGACCTTTAAAATCATTTTTGAGTCCTAATTTATTTAAGATAGCTTCTTTATTTTTTGCTTTACCACTTTCATAAGTATTAACATCATAGTTACAGACTAAATTATGATCGGTTTTTGGATTCCAAACATCGATATCTAAACCATTTACAATTCCAGTAAAATCATTGTGTTTACAATAATCTATGATGGCACCGATTCCTGAGTATCCTAAATGATCATTGATTAATTCATTAGCGTGATTTTTAGAAACAGTATTAACTTTTTTACTAGCCATAATGCCAGTTTTTAAATAGTTGAAACAATTATTTAAACGGCAATATCCAGAATCAAAATAATTAGTGTCGAGTTTGAAGAAATTATAAACATCATCTCTTCTTGCCCATCCTTGATAAGCAGGATTATGAATTGTTAAAACAGTCTTTATTTCATGGCGAGGATTATAATGTAAAAGAAGAGGTAAAACCGCACTTTGCCAATCATTGCAATGGACAACATCAAAATCATTATGTCTAGTTATAAAGGTATTAACAGCCATCATGAAGCAAGCAAATCTTTCAGTATCATCATAATACCCATACATACCATCTCTTTCAAAACGATCCGTGCAAGTAAAAAAGTATTTAACGCCATTCAAATCATAAAAATATGTTGTACAGCCTTGATAATGAGTTCCCATATCAAAACCAAACTTATCATATATTTCTTTATTTGTTTCAGGAAATTTATATTTTATAGAATTATAATAAGGTAAAATAACAGAAACATCTTGACCTTCTTCTTTTAAAGCTTTTGAAAATGAAAATATAAAATCAGCTAGTCCACCACTTTTACAATAAGGCAGTGCTTCTGAACACACAAGAAGTATTTTCATAATTAAATAGTATCTCCTCTTTCAATATAAACTGGATTTTCTTTCGTCCCTTTGATTTCTTTTATATGAACAATATTAGCTTCTTTATCAATGATGGCATTTTCAACTCTTGCTCCATCATCAATATTAGCATAAGAGCCAATAACACTATCTTTAATGATAGCATCTTTTCCAACGTGAATAGAACGACCTAAAACCGAATTGATGACTTTGCCTTCAATGATACAACCATTGGCGATAAATGAATTTTTAATTGATGCTGATGTGGTATATAACGCAGGAGGAGTATCATAAGAATTAGTGTAAAATTTGCTATCTTTAAATAGCTCCGAATACAATTCTTCAGTCAATAATTCTTTTGAATATTCAAGGTAATGCTTTAATGAATCAAAACATCTGACATATCCACTTATTTTTTCAGCTCTGACTAGTACAGATGGTGAAAGATAATTGAGTGTGTCTTGAATATTAAATAATGATGATGTTCCTTGTGAGTATTCAATAACATTTGTAAACATTTCAAAATCCATAATGTAGGTGTTTAAAGACACATCACCTTCATTATTATTACCTTTGTTCAATTCAAATTTGGTCACTTTTCCTCTTTCAGATACATTGACTTTATATTGATTAATAAATGATTCTTTTAAACCTTTAGCATGAGTATATAAAAGAGTAATTCGACTTTTGCTTTCAATATGTCTTCTTAAAAGTTCCTTGTAATCAGCATTGAATATGATGTAAGGATTAGTGATGATCACGTAATCAGGATTAGCTTTTTTAAAAAATCTTTTATTTTCAAGCATACAGTTGATATCAGTACTATAAGCACCCGATGATATTTCATCATAAAGAATTTGAAATTCACCAATCTTAGTATTGTTTAACCAAAACAAACCATTTTCAACATGATCTGTAAGTGATCTGATATGTTTTTGACAGAGAATACCAATTGAATCAACACCTGAGTTTGTAAAGCATGATAAAGGAAAGTCAATGAAAGCATATCTTCCTAAAAATGATGTTGAAGCTACATTCCTTCGTTTAGTTAGAGGACCTAGTTCAGGAGTATTAAAACAGTTTATCAAACCTAAAACATAATTAGCCATAATTACCTCCTAATTAGATGAAACAAGAAGAATTTCTTCTTTGCTACCGATTTTATCTTTATCGACTATTTCCTCAGCACCGATGATAGCATTTTCAACTTTAACATTTTCTTTAACAATAGCACCAGGCATCAAAAATGAGTCTATAACCTGTGCACCTTTTTCTATTTTTACTTCATTTGAAATAACACTATGTGTCACTTTTCCGTATATGATAGCTCCTTGATTGATGATTGAATCTTTGACCTCAGCTGAGACACCAATGTATTGAGGACGAGAACAAGTATCAATTGAAAATATTTTGTTTTTAGATGAATATAATCTTAATGCACAATCTCTATCAAGAAGATCCATATTTGCTTGCCATAATGAATTTACTGTTCCAACATCTTTCCAATAGCCATCAAAATGATAAGCAAATAATCTTTTATCACTACTTAATAGTTTTGGTAGGATATCTTTTCCAAAGTCATGAGAAGATGAATCATTTTCTGAATCAGATATTAAAGCTTTCCTTAAAAGTTGATACGAGAAAATGTAAATGCCCATACTTGCTAAAGTGGATTTGGGTTTCTTTGGCTTTTCTTGAAACTCTATGATTCTTTCATCATCATCAGTAACCATAATACCAAATCTGGAGGCTTCATTTATATCAACTTCAATACAAGCAATAGTTACATCTGCATCATGATCTTTATGGAAATTTAACATATTGGAGTAATCCATTTTATAGATGTGATCACCTGAGAGAATACATACATATTGACAGTGTGTTTTATCAAGCCAATCAATATTTTGATAAATGGCATCAGCTGTTCCTAAATACCAAGAGGCACCTTTTGGTGTTTCTCTAGGCGGGAGAATTGAAGTTAATGCTCCATTTCCATTTAAGCCCCAGTTTTTACCAGTACCGATGTAATTGTTTAGTGTTGTTGATTCATATTGCGTTGCAATACCGACAACCTTGATATCGGAATTGGCACAATTAGATAGTGGAAAATCGATGATTCGATATTTCCCACCAAAAAAAACGGCAGGTTTAGCTGATTTTTTAGTCAGAGATTGAAGCCTTGTGCCTCTACCACCTGCTAGAATAATCGCGACTAATTCTTCATTCATATCTAGTCTCCTATCTATTGAAATCGCTTTCAAGTTATAAATATTATAATTGATAAATAAGAAATATTAAATATAAAATGAGTTAAATATAAAATTCCTAATTTATACACTATATATTTAATTTAGATAGAACATCCATTTCTTTTTTTTGGTAATGCACTCATATACCAAATATCATTATTTCTTGGCATTTAATTTTCTTATGTTTTTTAGTAATTTTATTCTATATTTGAGTTTCAATGAGTTTTGAATCTTGAATTATTAATTTTAGGTCTAACCAAGATAAATTTTGTGTATCTTTATCATGTGAAATCCAAATAACTAACTTATTATCTAATTCCTTGATTGCACCGTTAATTGCATGGGCATTATTTTCATCTAGTGATGAGGTGACTTCGTCTAAAAATAATATTGGCTTATCAAGGTATAAAATTCTTGCTAGTGAGATTCTTTGCATTTCACCAAGTGAAATGCTATTATTTGAATTATCTAAAGGGGTATTTAATCCTCTTTGAGAAGCAAAGTCATCTAATCGGCATTGTTTAATAATTTTGTTTACTTTTTCCATATCTGGTTCCTTACTAAACATTGTTATATTTTCAACTAAACTGCCTATAAATAGATATGGTTTTTGATGAACATAGCCAATTAAAGAATTAGAGTTATCATTAGTATTTTCAACACGCTCATTCTCGTTAAAGAAATCAATTTCTCCACTTTCTTTATTTATATAACCGAATATCGAATTAAGTAGTGTTGATTTTCCAATACCACTTTTTCCAGTCAGCATATATTTTTTTCCAAAATCGAAAGTATAAGAAACATTATCTAAGATTTTTCTATCATTATAAGAAATAGTCAAACCACTAACACTGATAGATGGATCTTTAATATCACATTTATTAACTTTTTTATCAGTTAATTTTGTAAATTCAGAAAGTCTATTAACAACACCTTTTACACTTTTTATATATGAGTATGAAGAGATGAGCTGAGTTAAAGGAGAATAAATTGTAGTTCCTATCTGTAAAAAAGCAACACATATTGCAACTTTTGCAAGTCCATAATGAACAAGCAAACAGGCAAAGAATACTGTAAAAAATTGAAGAAGCAATATTAATATTTGAACAATATTATTATCAAAACTAATAACTTTCCAGTATTTATTTTCTTTTTTTAGAAGATCTTTATCTACTTCATTTACAATATTTGCAATTTTATGAATAGCATTACAGTTTAATACAATAAGAGACCCATTTAAGAAATTTTCAAAGTATTTTGACAATTCAGATACAGCTAGAGAATATTCATTGAATCTAGTATATATCTTCTTTGATAATAACATAGGAACTAATACAACCATAGCTGACATAAAGAAAATAAATAATGTTATAATCCAGTTTAATATGCAAGATACAACAAATCCCATTACAATAGCACTGATAGTAGAAACACTATCAAATACAGCTGTAAAATGTTTATCTGAAATACTAGTTACATCTTTATTTAAAATTGAAAGATATTCCCCAACTTGTTTGTTATTGATTTCAGTTAAATCTAAATTCAATATACCTTGAAATACATCTTTTCTATACAGTTCTGTTATTGTGTCAATGTATTTATGAGAATTATATTCTTCAAATAAATTCATAGAAATTGAAACTAATATCAAACATAATGCTGCTATTCCTACGTAGATGAATAATTTAAAATCTCCGCTTTCAGTAATTAAGTTGACAATATAGTATATTAAAAGAGGTATAGTTTGAAATAATACGGCAACTATGACTTTTAAAATCATCAGTGAGAAGAAAATGACTGGTTTATATAAATAATATTTTTTTAAATTTTTCATAAAAAATACTCCAAAAGAAATGATTTTATATTGTTTAATAAATCATCACAATGATTCAATTTGTCTCTTTTTTTACAACCATATCCAAAACATTTGGGATATAATACACATTTTTTACATTCATTTTTTTGAGAAGCTTCATTTTGTATATTATTTATTAGATTACTAAAACAATCTTTAATACTAATTTGTTCATTTTTATTGAAATCTATTGTACAGAATCCAATTTTGCCATTTGGAAGTAAAGCAAGTGATGTTGTAAATTGTAGATCACAACAAAGTAAACCATCAATATACGTTGTTAAATAAACATCTTTTATTTGTTCACTTTTTAAAAACTTTGTATATTTTTTAAACAAATCTTTTTTAGAAATTAAATTTTCACAATTCAATGATTCAGTCCATTTGCTTACTGGATATAATAATAATGAAAATCTATTATCATTTTTGAAATTATTTTCATAATCTTTTAAGAAATTATGAATACAAGTTGTACTATCGATATTACACCTAATAGTAATAGAGCACTTATTAGTTTTATGAGAGATATTTATTAAATTATTAAGTATTGTGGAATAAGTTTCACCACCATTAATTAATTTTCTAGTTTTGTTATGTGATTCTTTATTTCCATCAATAGTTATTTGAAATGAATTAATTCCACACGCTAATAGTTTACTAAATGTTTCTTCATTTAATAAGTATCCATTTGTTGTTATTCCACCAGAAATTGAAACATCTTTTTCTTTCAATTTATCTAAAAATGAAAGAATATCATCTAAGAAAAGTAATGGTTCACCTCCAAATAATTGTATGTTTACGTTCTTTATATTACTAGAAGAAATTTCATTAAGAATGTTATCGTAATCATAATCATACAACATATCTTTAGATGCACGATTTTCATAGCAATAGGGGCAATTGAAGTTACATTTAAATGATGGAATTAAAGTTAAAAACAAAGTTGAATTAATTTTATTAAGAAATTTAGATTCAATAAGCTTTAATCTCTCATTTTCATCTTCTTCACTTGTAATCATCTTGTTTGAAGAAAGAAAATCAATCACTTCTTTAGAAGAATTTCCTATATGATTCAAATCAAGTTTTTTAGAATATTCTTCAGTTAGCTTAATTATTCTACCATACAATGTATTATAGATAAGTAAACCATTACTTTTTGTATTAACGTATATATTATATTTTGAATATATCATATTGTTTATACGTTACTACTAGTCACATTTTATGTTCTTTCCAACGCAAATAAGGTTAAAAAGTTCTGTATTTTCTTCACTACTAATGTACTCTACAGTCATAATTAATACCTCCTTTATGAAAAATTCTAACACTAATTTTAATGAAGTAAAGTTGAAGGGTATTAAAATGCTAAAAACATATATGTTAAACGCTTACATTAAGTTCTACTAATCTTTCAAATATCCTATGGGTACTACAAGTACATTATCTTTCTTTTATATGCATAATCACCTATTCCAGTTAATATCATAAAAAATGGTGAATCAATGTACTGGTAATAGTTCTTGATTGGTTGATGAACAACCAGTAGCAGTATCAAATTTAATGAGAACTTATTATTTAACATACTATAACTATCAATTAATGAAGATAAACTGGTGTCAGGATTATTAAATTATTTTCTAAACCTGACATAATTATAATCAAGATCTGAAGAAAGAACATCAGCTATTAAATCGTTATCAACATTAAAATCATATAAGTACTTTTTTAAATTTGATTCATCTTTATTATCAGTCAAATCATAATTTTCAAAATTGTAATTATTTGTAGCATTATTAAAGATTTATTCTAATTGTTTTTTTATCAACAATTTTATTTGTAAAGCAGATATTATTAGTAATACTCTTATTTGATGCAAGTTGTAAAAGTGATGTGAGAGTTAAAACAAATGAACAAATCACGATGTATAGTCAGTTTTAAATCACTTATTTTCTTTATTATGAGCTTCCACATAATTAGTAATTTCATCACTACTTAGTGAATCTTTATCACTGGTTTTACTTTCTAACATAGCCTGTTCTTCACTTTTAAATTTGTCCTCAACAGCTTTAGAACGATAGGTATCAAGTGAACTCTTCTTGCTTCTATCATTATGCATGGTGACTAAAATTAAGTCGACATAGTTTGCAATATCACGAAGTTTTTCACTTGGTGTAGATAGAATAGTTTGAAGTTTAAATTGCTTTAATAATTCAGTTGACTTCATAATACGAGTTGAATCCATTTTTGAGAAAGCTTCATCAAAGATGACAAGTCTTAAGGTATTTGAATCTTTAGTGTTATTAACACGTGTAACTGAAGCAAATGAAGCAATGATTGCAATGTAGAATGGGTTTTGAGTCTCACCACCTGATTGTGATTTAAATGATTTACCTAAAGAGATAGTTTTAGCATCGTCACCAAAACCTCTAGTGACAAGTAAATCAAATGTCAAGTAAGTGGTGTAATTTGTATATAAAGCGATATTCCTTAAAATTTGCTCCCTTTCTTCACCAACTTTATTTGATGAATCAGAAATCATAGCGAACAAATCATTCATGGTAACTTTATATTTTTCCATAAACATGCTCTCAGCATCACCATGATTTAATAAATCATCGTCCATAATCATATTATAGTAAGTAAGATAATCTCTGTTTGGTGCGACTTTAAACTGATATTTATCACGTCCAAAGTTATTTTGTTCAAGTGCAAGATTCAAATCATTTATTTGTGCATAAACGGAATCGATTGTTCCACGTAATTTATAGATGAAATCATCTTTAAATTCCTTGATAGAATCAGCGTGAGCTTTGATAATTTTACTTTCGTATTCAGGTAAAGTGATATTAGAGATTTCTTCAAGAGCTTTAGAAAATTCATCATTAGAATCAAAATTACCAATCTGATAATTGACATGATATGTTGAACAATATTCAGCTCTTAAACGTTGCAAACTGCTTCTATTAGAATTTTGTTTATTCATTAATGGAGTGATTTGCTTGGTGACAAGCTGTCTAATTTGAGGCAGAGTAAGCTGTTGTTCATCAAGCAGTTTGTTAAAGAAAGGATCATATTTTTCATTAACATCTTTTTGATTATATAATTCAAGTGCTTTTTTAGTTTCAGCGATTGTTTCTTTGCAAGATGGCAATACTTCAGAATTGAGTCTTGAAAGCTCATTTTTGATTGAACCCATCTCTGAAATAGCATTATCTCTATCATTTTTAATGGTAGATAAGTCACTATTGATAGCTGAAATTTGTTCATCAATATCATTGATATCACCATAGGCGGCATCATGAATTTGATTGTCAACATCTTCAACTTTAGCTTTCAAACCAGAGATATTGCTGACTTTCTCAAAGTCATTACGATAAGTGTTCAATTCTTCTTTAGAAATGACTTCAAGAGCTCTTAATTGATCTAATTGACCGGCTAGTTCAGTATAAAGAGAATATAATTGTTGCATATCTCTTAATGATGAAGTTAAAAATGCTTGTGAATCACTTGAGACAGTTGTACCAATAAATCTTTGTCTACCTTTTCTTTCATCAAGATTCCATGTTGCAAAAGAACGATACCCTGAACAATCAGCAAGAAGACCGATTCCAGTTTCAGAATTTCGTGCCTCTTCAAATGAGTAGCACATCTTTATTTTACCAAGAAGATAATTAGCATAAGCTCTAGCACCTTCATCGTTAGTATCAATTAAAGTAGCTACTGAATTGTAGTCACAATCAAAATTTCTTTCAATCAATTTTTTAGTATCGACAATAGCTAAGCTATTTGGAAAGCTTCCCATATGTCTTATGTAATTATTTCTGATCTCTTTGAAAATCATAAATGATTCCTCAAAATATTGAGGATTGACAAAGAAATTAAATTTTTGGGAATAAATGCATGCTTCAATGGCAGTTGTCCATTCAGGATTATTGATATCGATCAAATCACAGAAAGTATTTACATAAGCATCAGAATGTCTGCTTTTTAATGCTTGTTCTAGAGCATTTTTAATTTCAACATACAAAGGTCCAAAGACTAAATCAAATGGTTTTTTACCTGATGAAATATTGGAGAGTTGTGATTGAATAGAAGTGATTTTACCAGAAACATTGGCAATTTTAGTATTGACAACGGTTTGCAAAGAGATGACTTTGTTTTTTAATATATCCATATTATCTCTAAATAATTGGATAGATGTAAAATCAAGTGAATCAGTATCAACTTGATTTTTAATAATTGATGCTGAATCTCTTACTTCTTTGACGATATCTTTGAGTTCATCAAAAGCGACAGACAAATCATCTAATTTATTAGAATTGAAGTCTTCATAATAACGATAAAAAGATGAGCAGTTATCATAATAGTCATTAGCATATTTAGTGAGTTTATTCATGACATTTGATACTTGCATTTGAATAGAAACAATCTGCTCAGTGATGTTTTTCTTTTTATTCGCAAGCGATTCAGTTATTTGATAATTATCACTTTGATACTTTTTAGCATTATAGGAAGATAAAGAAGAATTGAGTTCATCATTCTGTTCATCTAAAGTATAAATTTGCGATTGTAAAGATAAAAGTCGATTATTTAAATTTTCAATCTCTTTAGTGACTTTCTCATCTTTGATTTTAGCTTCTTCATATTTGACTCTTTGATCGACATAATTTAAAAGATTATATTCATCAATATTGGCAACATAATCATCATAAATGGTCTGAATATTTTGAAGTTTTTCTTGCTTCTCACGTAGTCTTTTAGCTTCACTTTCAAGAATTTTATATTGCTGAATAGTACTTTGCATTGAAGTAATATCAACATTTAAATCTGCATCACAAACATATTCAGTAATAAATTTTGATAAATCAGAAATTGGAGCAAAAGAGACTGCTTGCTTAAATAAAGTAAAATATTTATCAGGAAGGTTTCCAAAAGCGACTTTAGTAAATTCATGGTATTCGATATCAGTATCGAAAAATTGATAATGACCATGGCTATAATTGCTTTTAACATAAGTTGCAAATTCTTTATATTGCATAGGTCTAGTTGTTTTATTATCAATCTTGATTTGAAAATCGCATTCAGGGAACTTTGAATCAAGGTAAAAATAGTGTTTAGAGACACTGTCTTTGCTATCAACATCAAAAAGAGCACCGATAGTGAAAATTTTCTTTTCAACATCATCTTCAATTTCTAAAGCGATGTAAGAAGTAAAATTTCCACTTCTTACACTGATAGTAGAACCATCATCATTGATACCTACTTGACCTTTTAAATAGCCTAAAAGTGAACGACCGCTCTTTCCTTTTTCATTGGCTGCTTTATTAAAATTAGAAGGATTAGTAGTACCTTCAATAAGAATTTGAATAGCATCAATGACAGTTGATTTACCAGTACCATTAGGGCCAGTTAAGAATGTGAGATTTCTAATATCAGTAGTAGTATTTACAAAATAATGCCAATTGATTAGACGTAATTTAATTAAACTTTTCATATTTACTCCTCACTATCAATCTTAAAGATGTTATTATCAGAATTAGTTGTATCTTCACTACTTTGATATTCATCTTCATCAGTTTTAGTAATTGAATTATATAAAATATTCATTTTTTCAGGGGAAATGACGTATCTTATAGCTGGTGTTATATAAAATGAATATGATGGTTCTGAGTAAGTACCAACAAATCTATTTAAAATATTATAAGAAGTAAGATAAGAAAGAGAATAAGCGATGGTAGTAGCTGATAATCTTTTAGTTAAATTAGATAAACCAAGTTCATTTACTAAATTCATTATTTGGACATTATTCATCAAAATGAATGATTCAGTTGGATTTTTAGATACTTCACCTTCATAATAAGAACGCAAAGCAAAGGCGATAAGGGTGGTTGGTAAATCAATCTTGATATGTGAATAATCTGAAACAGATGAAGTATAAATGACACCATCTTGATCATCTTTATTGATGGAAACATCCATAAAAGATAAATAATCTTCAAAAAGAGAATAATTGGTGTCAACAAACATATAATAAGGATTAGTTTTGAATATTTTTAATTGCTTATCATATGCTTTTCTAGTGATAAAAGAAGAGTATAAAAGCATATTGACGACTTTCTTAAATAAGTCTCTATCTCCTCTTGATAATTTAGAATATTCTTCTTCAAACATATCTATTTTTTCTCCTTAATTCTTTTAAATTCATATAAAGGCATATAGTATCCTTCATGTTCAATCATATCTTTGAGTTTCTCAATTGAAAAAGGGATTGATTCCATTGATGATTTTAAGATAGCAAGTATCATCAAGATGAAATTATCATTATTTTCAAAGGAAACTTCATCGGTATTAGCACTCTTTCTATCAGCAATCAGTTTATTTACAAAGTCTAATATTGCTGAATCAGAGAAACGATTTAAATCTTCATCCAATTTATCACTGATAGCTAAGAAATCATCACTGTCTAAGTCATCTTGCATTGGAAGAGGATCACTATCGCTAATGAGTGTTCTCTTTATTGGAAGAGTTACTGAATCATAATCAATAAAACCAGCACGATTAATATTTAAACAATCGCGGGCGGCAACTAAAGTAGGCATCTCATCATAAGATAAGGCTAAATTATTTTTGATCTCATTAGCCATTGTTAAAATGATTTTATCAATTTTACCTTTGATGGTCTTATCACTTGATGATAAGTAATTGACTTTCTTTTGAACAGCTTCGGTATATTTAGCATTAGCTTTGTCAATTTCATTGAAGTTTTTCTGAAGTCTTGAAAAGATGTCAATGATATCTTGAATAGTTTTGATTATTTCTTTAGCTAAGATATCTTCGCCTTTGTCTTTATTCATTGGCTCGGTTTTAGCATCAAGAATAAGTCGAGTTAATTTTCTCTCACTTGTTAACCATGATGATAAAATGGTGATGGTTGGTTGAGCATATAAGCCAAGTGAATCAAAAGTCTTCATTGGATGATAATATTTATCTGAAATATCGACTCGATATTCATCAAAATGTTGTTTTAAAACTTGATTTGGATCAAAGACATTATCAAGTCGATTTCCAAAAACTTGAATCTGCTGTCTTAAAAGCATAACAGATAAATCAATAGTATCAGCATTAGCACGCGCATTTAATAAGGCACGATACATGTAATCATCTTCTTTTTCATCTTCCATTTTAAGTTCAGCATAAGTTTGATGAACAATAGGTAAATATGATGAAGAATCAGTGGTCAAATCATTCAATAATTTTAAGAATTTAAAAGAATAAGCTGGAATTAGAATCCTCTCAGCTTTGCTAGCACTTATTTTCATAATGATAAACCAACCACTTGAAGATAAAGTCCTAATTATGTAATTGATTTTATCATTCAAGTCATCTAATTTTTCAATATCATTATGGGATATAGTTTCTTCAGTTTCCTTTTTTTCTTCATCATTTTTATTGATGTTGTAATCACCTTTATTTAACTCATCTTCAATTTCTTTGTATTGTAATTTAAAAAGAGCAAGAATATCTTCGCTTTGACTTTTAAGCAAGTCAGCATAGTCACTTCTTTTGACATCTTGTTTTTGAGTCCTAAAAAGTCGATATAGTGAAATCAAACAATATGAATAAACTGATTTATATCTGCTTGTGAGTGGTGTAAATAATTCACCAGGTATTTTATCAAATAAATTTTGCAAATTGGTCACCTCTAGTGTGCTTTAATAACCTATAAATTATATAAAATATATAGGTTTAAAACAATATAAAAACGTTATATTTTTAATACTAATTTTATTTGACTTTTGCAAAATAATTTAGCATAAAAATAAAATGTTACTTTCAAAAAAATAAAAACATTAATGTAAATATAAGCAGCTGTTAATGTTATAATTTATACTATGGAAACAATTCAAGAAAATAAAAAATTAAAACAGGAATTAACCGGTAATCTTTTAAAAAAAGAAAGAATCTGGGAAATTGATTTTTTAAGGTCAATTCCAATCATCATCGTTGTTTTATATCATGCATGTTTTGATGTTTATCTTTTGAAGACTATGATGATTAATCTTTCAGATTTTGCTATCAATCATCCTAATGCTAATAGCTTTTTTCTTTTTTGTGAGAATTTATTTTTTAATCCACTGATATTATCAGTTTTTGTACCGATGTTTGGTGGTATCTTTTTATTTATTTGTGGTGTTTCATCTTCATTATCATCGAATAATTTAAAACGAGGACTATTATTAGATTTAGCAGCTATTGTCTTTTCAATTGCAACGTATGTTGCTTCCATCATTTTAAAAAGTGATGATTTTATTTTCTTTGGTATTTTACACCAAATGGGCTTTTCAATAACTATTTATGCGTTAATTGAAATATTTGTAAGAAAGGTCATGAAAAAGAAAGATGTATCATTTATAACACCTCTTATAATTGGTGTAATCTTAACAACAATTGGTATTATGTATACAGTTGGTTTTAAAATCAATAACCATCTTAATAAATGGCCAATTGAATACATTAATGATTCATATAAATTTAACGATGTATTAAAAGATGATCCATATGCATATTTAAAAATTATTTTAGGTATGAAAGGATCAATTAATGATTGGTGGCCTATTCTTCCTTATACTGGAATTATTTATATCGGAATTGCAATTGGTAAATTATTGTATGCTAAAAATAAGAAATCTCTTGTTCCTAAGCTTTATTTTAAAGGATTAAAACCATTATGTTTCTTAGGAAGGCATACTATTTGGGTATATTTAATTCATCAACCAGTTATAATAATAGTGTTATTTATCATTTTATCATGCATGGGAGGTAAGTTTTTTTAAATGAATACTGATATGACAATTTATGAATCTATTCTACCTTTTAAGGATTCAAAAAATATAGCTTTATATTTTAGGAATAAAAAAGTAACACATAAAGAATTTTTAAATTTAGTTGATAAGCAAGCTGAAAAACTTGTTGAATTAGGTATTAGATACGATGATGTTGTTGCTCTTCTTTCTCCAAACATAATTGAATGTATTGTCACCTATTATGCCTTAAATAAAATAGGCACCATCGTTTCTTTTCTCCATCCATTATTGCCACCAAAGGTATTAGAAGAGAGTCTAAATGAAACACAGGCAAAATTCTTTATAGTTATTGATGTTTTTTATAAGAAATATCAAGAAGTTATTGAGAAAACAAATATTAAAACCTTTTTAATAACTGCTTTGACTGCCTTAAATCCAATTGAATCAATTGTTTTTAAAAAGCAAAACAAAGATGCTTTAGATGGATTAGATGATAAAATGTATATTTATAAGTATGAGCTTAAAGGAAAAGTTAAAATTATACCTAACAATAATTTCTATAAACCAAGTGTTTATTTAAGAAGTGGTGGAACAACTGGTAAAAGCAAGACAGTTGTTTTAAATGATAAACAACTACTATACCCAGGTTCACTTGCTACTTGGATAACTGGTCAAGAATTAGCAGGAAAAGCAATCATTGGTGTCTTACCATTATTTCACGGCTTTGGCTTAGCAATGGGTGTTATTGCACCTTTAATGAATAATGCAGGTAGTGTACTTATGGTCAAATTCAATCTAGATGAGACTATAAGTAGAATTAAGAAAAATCAACTCAATGTCTTAATCTGTATTCCATATCTTGCTAAAAAGATACTTGATAGTGGAAAATTTAAAGGTAGTTTTTTAAAGAATTTGATAGCTACTTATTGTGGTGCTGATAAAACACCAACATATATCATTGATGAATACAATTCTTTGATGGATGAATATAATTCAAAAGGTTATCTTCTTGAAGGATATGGTTTAACTGAAACAGTCACAGTCACTTTTGTAAACACTCATAAAGATTATAAAAAAGGATCAGTTGGTAAACCTCTTTTAGGCACCAAATTAAAAATTGTCAGTGATGATGATTATGAAACTGATATTGGAAGTGAAAAGACAGGTAAAATACTTATTTCATCTCCAGCGTTATGTGTCGGTTATTTAAATGGTGAATGTCCATTTTACATTGATAAAACAGGTGAAAAATGGTTGATTACTGGTGATATCGGCTATCATGATGATGATGGTTTTTTATATTTTTCAAACCGTGAAAACGATGTATATAAAATTGCAGGCTATAATGTTTTCCCATCACTTATTGAAGAAGAAGCCACTAAAGTTGATGGTATCAATTTTGCGTGTTGTTTATATATTTCAGATGAGAAAGAACCATATCTTCATCTATTTGTTGAAGCGAAAGAAAATATTAATTTGAGTGAAGTATCTAATAAACTTGATAAGCAGCTAGCTGATAATTTAATCAAATATTCATATCCTAAAAAGATCACTTTTGTCTCTAGAATGCCAAGAACTGATATTGGTAAAATTGATAAGAAGAAGCTTCTTGAAGAGCATCGTTAAAAAAGTAAATATTATATTTATTAAGAAAGCAAATAAAAATGGTTCAGCAATTACAACTGAACCATTTTTGATTTAAAGAAAATTAGTCATTATTTGAATTTTCATCATCAGATGAATCATCTTTGTATTCTTCTTGACTCTGCTTATGACTTTCTTTTTCAGCTAATTTTTCTTGTCTTTGTCTTTCTTTTTCTTCAGCTTTAGCTTGAGCTCTTTCAATTTTTTCTTGTCTAGCCTTCTCTTTAGCTTCAAGCTTTTCTTGTCTAGCTTTTTCTTTTTCTTCCTTAGCTTGTTTTTTAGCTTCTTCTTTAGCTTGCTTCTTTTGAAGTTTCTCAAGTCTTATACGTTCTTTTCTTGCTTCTTTATCAACATCAACATCAACTTCAGTATTATCAACTTCAGTTTCTTCAGTATTATTTTCTAATTGATTATCATCGACAGCTTTATAATCATCGGGAAGAGGTTTGTAATCTACTTCGTGATTATCATTATCAGCTTCAACAGATGTGTTATTGTCATCTGCTACAGTCTCATTTTCAATAGGTGCATCAACATCTTTACCATTTTGAATATTTTGTTGATATTTCTTAGTGATATCATTTAAAGTTTTAACAGCTTCATTTCTAGCAGCATTTGCTTCTTTTTGAGCTTGACGTTTTTGATTTTCAAGTTCTTTGACTTCTTTGGAAGATAAATCACCACCATGCTCCAAAGTGAGCTCATGAGTAATGTTTTTAACTTTTTCAACTTTGTCTTTAGCATCGTTGATAAGTTTTAATAATTTATCGAGTTCATCACTGGTGACATTTAATTCAGCAAGAGCTTGAAGCCTCTCTTTGAGAATTCTCTTTTGTTCTTCTTCATCAGCTTGTTCTTTTTGAAGCTCAGCTTCATTTCTAGCACGTCTTTCAGCATCTTTTCTTTCAGCTTCTTCTCTAGCAAGTCTTTCTTTCTCTTCTCTTTGTAAAGCAAGTTTTTCTTGTCTAGCTTTCTCTTTTTCAAATTTGAGATCTTCTTTATTTTTCTTGCCAAGGAGAGCATCTTCTTTCTTTTTTTCAAGTCTTGCAACTTTATCAAGCATTTTTTGCTTTCTCTTTTCAGCAAGTTGACGTTTTCTTTCGGCTTCTTTTTCTTCTCTCTCTTTCTTTTTAAGAGCAAGGAGTCTGGCTTTTTCTTTCTTAGCTTTTCTCTTAGCAAGTTTTTTAGCTTCATTTCCATTATCTTTAGAAGGTTTAGCAATCAAAACTTTATCGACTTGTTTATCAGTTAATCCATTTAATGATTTAACATATTCGCGATCTTTTTCTTTTTGAACGACTAATTCTTTTTCTACAGCATCTTTGACATAAGAAGCAATTTCATTCATTGTCATATCTTTATAATCATCATAAGTTAATGGTTTAAGATAAGTTACTTGAATAGGGTATTGTGTATAATGATAATTTTGATTGACGATTCTATCAGTAAGATATATACAAACTGGAACAATAGGTAATTTGTTTCTGACAGCAATTTTAAATGAACCAGAATGGAAATCACCTAAATTAAAACGTGGGCCTTTGCTTCTTGTGCCTTCAGGGAAGATAACATAAGAAAGGGTAGGATATTTCTTTAAAGTTTCATCAATTTGTTTAAAAGATTTGATTTCTTCTCTTAAATCATCTCTATCAATGAAAGTGCCAGACATAGCTTTGTTGATGCTACCAACATATGGCATGTGAGCCACTTCTTTTTTAGCAACTAAAGCAATTGGTCTGTCGCTGGTGATAATCATAGCAATAGGGTCGGCATTTGAAGTGTGATTAGGAGTGAATATGACTTGGCCTTGAGGAACATTTTCAAGTCCATTAACGATGTAATAACCACGAAGTGATTGTTCATTTACTTTTAAAAGTAATTCTCTAACATCAGCAAATCTTTGCTCAACAGGAAAAGAATCAGGTGATTTAGCATACCTTTTAATTCTTCGATGTGTACCAGCTAAAGTGTGGCAACTTTTAGAAAACATTTTTATATATTTAAGCATCTTGGCTCTCCTCCTGTAAATACACAGCAAAACTTACCGAATTAATTATAGCAACTTGACAATAAGTATCAAGCTTATTTATATCACCAAGCTCAGAAAATATCACTTTATTATATTTTTGTAAATCATAAGTGAATTTTTCAAATGTTGGGTTGAAAATAACGCTTATAGTATAGTTACTATATATATATTTTATCAAAATACATCCAAATGGTAAATTTTCAAATTGAATATTTTCATCAAATTTAACATTTTTTTCTTTAGCAAGGCTGCACATGAACTTTTTTAGATGAATTGCTTGAATGAAAAAGTAATATAAGTCACTTCTTTTTTCAAGCAATTTGTAATCAAAACCATTGATTAAATCACCTTTATCATAGCTATTTCCTTCACCATGTTTAGATTGAGCAATCTCTTCACCAGCGTGGAAGAAAGGAATTCCACTAGCAAGAAGAGTAGCTAAGATACACATCTTGATTCTTTTAAAAGTGATTTCATCGCTTTCAAATGGTAAACATGCTTTTAATTTATCATATAAAACATGATTATCATGGCACTCTAGGTAATTGACAGACTGAGTAGAACTTTCAAATAATGGAGCAAAAGCAATCGGCTTAGATGAACCTAGCATAACATGTTTAAATCCATCTAAATAATTAGTATCACCAGATAGATAACCTCTCACTGCTAACTGAGATTCATTTGTTTGACCTTTGACGACATCTCTAAAACGATCATTGAAAAATGATGCGAAAGGAATTCTATTAGCATTATTTATAGAGCATTTCTCATTAGCTTTTAAATTAGTCCATAAGTCCCAACCTTCTCCTAAAAAGAAGATATCATCTTTTAATTCTTTTGCTCTATTGTATGCTAATGAAAGAGTTTCAGTATCGAGTATTCCCATCAAATCAAATCTGAAACCATCAATGTCAAAAATGTCAGTAAAATGTAAAATGGAATCAATGATCAGTTTTCTTGCCATGTAATGTTTGGATTCGATATCGTTTCCACATCCACTACCATTTGATAAACTTCCATCATTATTCAGTCTAAAATAATATTTAGGGACCAGTATATTTAAGGAATTGTCATTAACTGAAAAGACATGATTATAGACTACATCCAGAATAACTCTGATGCCTTTTTTATGAAAAGAAGAAACAAGATTTTTAAGTTCGATAAGTCTTAAATATGGATCGTTTGGATCTAAAGAGTATGATCCTTCATTAACCAAGAAAAAGTTAGGATCATATCCCCAATTATAATTTTCAAAAGGTCGATCTTCATTGACTGTATAAAAGTCAAGTACAGGCATCAATTGAACATGACTTACACCAAGAGAGCTGATATAGTCAATACCAGTCTTGATATGATTTGAAGTCTCAATATTAGTAGACTCACTTAATGCTTTATAAGTTGATTTATTTTTTAAATTGAGCCTAGAAGTCATATCTCTTACTGAACACTCGTAGATAATGTAGTCTAATTTAGAATCTAAAATAGGTAAATTGTCGGTGTTTGAATCAATTTTTTTAATCTTATTTATATCAACAACATATGAATAATTTGAATTGGAGGATAATGAATATGAATAAGGGTCAGCTACTTCATATATTTTTGAAAAGATTTTAGCTTCATATAGGTAGATATATTCTTCTAAATCTTTTTTTATGGTTACTTCATATATTCCATTATCAAGTCTAGTCATACTATAGTATTCAAATTGATCGTTAACATTCTTTTTGATTTTAACTTTCATTTCGCTTGCAAAAGGTGAGAAGACTCTAAATGTGGTCATCTTCTTTAAATAATTAGCACCGAGAATATCATCGCATCGATATTTTTCATCAAATGCAGGTAAAGTAGCTAAATATGAAATATCAAGTGGAATCTGCATATTCATATCTGTATAAAGAACATATTCAATACCTGGTGTATAAGTTGTTTTAGAAGATACTAGAGTATAAATATTGTGATTATTTGATTCATTTCTACTTAATGGAATAACTTTTTCAATCAATTTACCATTCATATATATGAAGAAAAAAGTGACTATTCTTTGAGTTAAATCTTTTGAAATAGAAACTTCAATATTATTGTTTTCTTTAAGATTAGCTGAAAGTAATTTTTTCATAATTATTCTTCTTTCTGTTGTAAATAAGTGACGCTTCTTGGATAAGAAAGTATACCAGATAAAATTTTAATAAAATCAGTTTTAGCTAGTAATGATACTTTCTTAACAATATAAGTATATGGTAAATTATCAGCATAAAGACGTGCAAAATTATCGATTAATAATGATGGATTAGCAAGGATATTTTTAGCTCTATTTACATAATCTTTTCTTATTTTATTATAAAATTTTAAGGATATACTTTTTTCAAGAGTTGATAGAAAATCAGATAATCTATTCGATAAGCTTGCAAATTTGACACAACTAAAAGTCATGATAAGGGAAGTATCTTCATAACCTTCAATAATATCAAAATCTAGTAATTTGCTATCAGTTTCTCTCAGCATTGTTTTAAATTTGTCATTTTCAACAATAATATTTTTAACTATCTCATAAAAAGCAAAGATTAACTCGCCATATTTTTCAAATAGTTCTTTTCTTGATAAGAACTTGATTCCTAAAGATAAAATATTGCTAGTTTTATCTAAGTATAAAACATCCCTTTTTTCACACACGTTACTATAGTCTTCATTAAATTTTAATTCTTTGCTACTAGTTATAGGGAAAACGGGAAATTCAAGTCTTCTAATATCATTTATAACAGCAGTTGGAGTGTAGTTACCTGAAACAAATAAAGTCATCGATTTTATTGAATAGTATTTGTATAAAAATTTTTTCATCTCAGTCAAATGGATCTTGACCAAATCACTATTTTTAATTTCAGAACCTTTTTTCATTGGTGAATTGATGAAAAGATTTTTTAAAACATTGTCTTTAGCAAGTAAAACATCATCATACACATTTTTAGACATGATTATCTTTTTATAACGCTCGACTTCTTCATCACTAAGCTGCAGATTTCTGATTCTATTTAAAAGAATATTGATACTGGCAGTGAGTTTAGATAAAGATTCAAATTTATAGTAGGTGTAAGAGTGTTTACAAACAGCTTGCACTTTGCATCCTTCTTCTTCAATTCTTTTCTTAGTCTCATCATTTAAAATCATTTCTTTAAGAAGAAAAGGGCATCCAAAAGATATCTTTGAATTATTGATTTCTTCATCATGGAGATAAAAGCCTTGTGGGATATATAAAATAGCAGTGTTCAATGTACTATCTTTGGGAATTAAAATGACATTTAAACCAGATTTTTGCTTTTCTTCATATATTGGAGTATTTAATTTACCATAATCATTCTTTATCATCTTCTTCTCTTCCTTTCATTATAGCGAAAGAATTCACTTTTTTTATATCATCAATTTTTTGATATATATCATCAGTAAGATAAGAAATATCAGCAAAAATATTATCAATATTTAAATCCAAATCGCACAAAAGAAGTGCTCTTTTAATTGCAGTTGACAAATCACTATTTAATGATATTTGAGATAGTTTTAAACTCCTTATACTGTCACTGATACTTTTTTCAATGTCTTCTTTACTTATTTCATTATTTATAGCGATAATACGAGAACTATTTTTATATAAATTACCAAGATCAAATTTATATAAGATAACTGCTTTGTTTTTAGAAATGATTCTAATTGTCGAATGACATTTCAGTAAAAAGTCAGCTAAAGCATTCTCAAATGCATTGCAGATGGCTTTTAAAATAACATAAGTTTTATAAAAATCATCCATGTTTTCAATTGATTTGAAAGTATAAGCATTAGCTAATGTCTCATTTTCAAAATCATAGTTATAGGTAATGTTGTCAATGATATTATAATCAAGAGGTAAAACTTGACGTTTTGATTTAAAAAACAAATCATCATCAAAAAAGAATTTATTTTCTTTTTGACCAATATAAATAGATTCTTGGCATTCTCTTTTATTTATTAATGATAATGTATTTAATAAATCTGATGTTGAAACATTTTTTAAGTTATTATCATCAAAATCAATTTTTGAATATGGAAGATTTAAATTAGATTCCATGAAAAAGAAAGAATCCATTTTATAACTATTGTGTTCATCAACAATCTCATTTTTGAGTCTAGTAAGAAGAGGTTCATCTTTTTCAAAACCTTTTTCGAAGATATCTTTAAATAGCTTAATTGCTTTCTTTAATGTGTATGATTTTAAAAGAAAATTAGACTGATTGTTTACAAAAAGACGAGCTTCAAAAGCATAACCATTTGAATAGTTATATGCTTTAAAGAAAGTTGATGAACCATTCAATTTATATAATTTTTTTAATGAAACGTTATTTATGTTTAAAAAACGAGCTAGTAAAAATAATCTCTCTTTACTGATATTTTCATCATCAATATAAAACCTTTTGATGATAACTTTTTGACCAAATTCATTTGTGAAAATCTTTTTGATGTTGTTCATATAAGCACCTACTATTTATTCATATTCTTCGCAAACGCGATATTTATTACCTTGTACACTTTCAATAATACCATCTTGTTTTAATCTATTTAGAATCATATCAACTTTATTGTATGAAATTGCAAAATTTTTCATGAGTGTTGATTTAGAACAAATATGAGTTGAGATAACGAAGTCTTTGATCTTATCGTATAGTTCTTCAGTTGGGTTAGCGTATGAAGATGAACTATCTTCTTCGATTTGTGGTTTCAAATCTAAGAAGTCTGGTGAGTAGTTAGGAACACCAGCTTTAAGTTTCAAATAATCTAATACACGCGAGATATCATTGTTAGAAATAAATGGGGATTGAGCTCTAACTAAATTTCGATTAGTCGTACATTTAAACAATAAATCACCTTTACCAAGAAGGGTTTCAGCACCAGTTTCATCTAAGATAACACGTGAATCAATTGATGATGAACATGATAAACCGATTCGACATGGGATGTTACTTTTAATGACACCTGGGATGACATTCTTTTCAGGCCTTTGAGTAGCAACAATAAGATAAATACCAGCTGCTCTTGCTTTTTGAGTGATTCTTTGAATTGAATCAGTGACTGCTCCATTACTTGTTTGCATCAAATCAGCAAATTCGTCAATGATGCAGACAATGTCAGGCAAATCACCCATATCTGGATTTCTAGTTTCAATCTTCTTAGCACGATATTCATCCATGTTGACAAGACCATATTGTTTTAATATTGAATACCTTCTTTCCATCTCATCACATAATTTTGATAAGCCGATGACAGCTTGTTCAGCATCAGAAATGATTGGACAAAATAGATGAGGTTCCATAGCATATTTATTAAATTCAACTTGCTTTGGATCAATTAGCATCAATTTTAATCTTGAAGGATAATTTCTCATCAAAAGTGTCATGATAATTGAATGCACTAAAACAGACTTACCTGAACCGGTTGTACCTGCTACAAGAAGATGTGGCATTTTATTTAATGGATAGGTGACAATGTTTCCTGAAATATCTTTGCCGATAGGAATGAGCAAGTTTTCTTTAGTATTTTGCTCAATGGTAGTGAATACTTCTTTAAATGAGACAGCCATTGATTTTGCGTTACCAATTTCAATTCCAGGCATGTCTTGACCTTCAACAACTGTTTCAATACGGACAGATTTATCACCACGTAAAGCTCTTTGAAGTTCAGTGACGATGGATGTTAACTTTTCACTTTTCACACCTTTATCTAAGGCAATATTGAATCTAGTAACTGAAGAACCAATGGTTGAAGATTGAACTTTAGCTTTGATATTAAAATCTTCAAACACTTGATTGATGATTTGTCCTTTTTCTTCAGCAGCTTTTTTATTTTCTTCAATCTTGCTTGAATCATCAATATCATCAAGGAGAGTATCATCAGGAAGAGGATATGTATAAATACGATCGACTGTTGAAACAAATTTATATAATTCAGCAAGCTGTGCTTTATTTTGCTCTTCTTTTTCAAGCCTAGCCTTTTCTTCTTCTTCACGTTTCTTTTTAAAATAAGCATCAATTTTCATTTGATTCTGTTCTTCTTCAGATAGAACATTTTCTTCATCTTCATCATCTTCCTTTTTAGCCATATTTAAAGTAATAGAAGTGTTAGCCATGGTTTTACTTGCTCTTTTTGCTTGCTCTTCAAGGGGATTAAATGATGGATTAAAATCATCATCAGTGTTTATTTTGTAGTCGTTGAAGCTAGAATTATCAGAAGAATTGTAATCGTTTGATGATTCTATTTTTTCATTAACGCTGTTATTATAGCTATTATCTTCAACCGAATCATTTTCATAATTGCTAACATTATTAACAACAAAATCGTCATCATCTTCTTGTAAAGCAGTATCATCATAACTTAATGATGAGATATTTTTAGCATAATCAATTTTAGAGTTATTGATTTTATTTTCATCTTCTCTTAAAGATTTAAATTCATCATCAAAATCTAAAGAAGCAGCAGGTTTATCATCAATTTGTTTATTTTCATCATCATCATATTTATCATCGAGGTAAGAATATATTTCATTAACAGAAGAACTATCGTTATTTTCACTGTTAGAATTATCATTTGATGATTTTGAAGCAAAAATAGTTGATGATTTTAATCCTCCTTGATCAGAATAGTCATCATCATTATAGGGATTAGTTTCGTTGGGAGTGTTTTCAATTTGTTCATTTTTTTCATTATCGTCATTAATTGTTATCTGTTTAAAAGTTGAAGTAGCTTTTAAATCACCCTGAGGTGCAAAAGAATTTTCTAGATATTTATTTTCTTCTTCATCGTCATTTTTATTCCATGAAGATAAATTCGTAAGTTTTTTTGAGATAGTTTGCTGATTATCATCTTGATAATCAGATTTATAGACAACTTTTTTTGCTTTATTTTCTTTGTACTGTTTTATTAGATATGAAATTGGTTTATAAACTAGAAGAGAAATTCCAAAAAGCATTAAAATAGAAAAGAAAATAGCATCTCCAATTGCGTGCCAAATAGAGCCAAATAAAGCAACAAAAAAGGCACCTATATATCCGCCACCAAGTGATGATAAAGAGGAGAAAGAATCAATTTCTTTCATACTCCTTGCAAAAGATTTCATTAAATCTGTATATGTGTATGATAATTTTGAAAAATCAAAATTAGGATCTTTAGCAATTAAAAAGAAAGAGGCAAAACATAAAGACGATATAAAAATGACTACTAAACCGAGTTTGAAACTTAAATATTTTTTGATATGAAAACCAGATTTAGTGATGATTATTTTTAAAGATAGGATGGCAAAAAAAAGTAAAACAATTGGATAAAAATAGCCAAAACAAAAAGCAAAAATATATGTAAAAAAAGAGCCAATAATTGTTTTACTTGTCATAGTTATGATGACAAGCAAAAGAAGAATTACTGATAGAGTTACTTTATAAAAGTTCTTGCCAAATATTTTAGCTTTCTTATCTTGACTACTTTCCATAATTTATTTCATTAATGTTTTAATTTTTTTAATTGATTCTTGTGCTTGCTTATCAGTTTTAAAAATTTTGCAACACTCTAATATTTTAACATAAGTATGACCAATTTCTTCTTTGAGTTTATTATCTAAATCAGATTTATTGCTCAAATCAATATTTTTGATCCAAGAATAATGTTCTTTCACTTTTTCATCAGTAGAGATGTCAACATTATTATTTATATCATCTTCAATAGCTAAAAGAGTATCTTTCAGTCTTCGTGGAAGAATAGCAAGTCCTAGAACTTCAATTAAGCCAATATTTTCTTTCTTGATGCACCAGTACTCACTATGAGGATGATATAAACCGAGTGGATAGTTTTCATTACTATAGTTGTTTCTTAACGCTAAATCTAAAACAAATAATTCACCATCTTTATGTGCAATAGGAGTAATGGTATTATGCCTTTCACAATTTGTAAAAGCATAAATTTCGTTATCATTATCTTCAAATTTAATAAAAGCATTTAAGATATCATCAGCTAATTCTATTAATGATTCTTTATTATTAGATTTGAGCCTGATTACAGAAAGAGGCCAATTTAAATAACTGGCATGGACGTCGTTGTGATTACTGAATTCTATTTTAAAAGCATCAGTTGCAGCAAACATTGGTAATATTTTATCTCCACCTTGATAATGATCGTGTGAGAGAATACTTCCACCAACGATTGGTAAATCAGCATTAGAACCTAAAAAATAATGTGGAAATTCATCAACAAAATTTAATAGATGTGAAAATGTATTTTTATTAACAACCATCGGGATATGTTTTTTATTAAAAACAATCAAGTGTTGATTAAAATAAGAGTAGGGTGAATACTGCATATAGTATGTCTCACCACTATCAATATCAACTTTAACAAATCGTAAATTTAATTTACTAGGATAGGAAGGTCTACCTTTATATCCCATATTTTCTTTGCAAAGCATGCATAATGGATAATTTGAACTAGGCATTTGCTTAGCTTTTAAAATATCACGTGGATCCTTTTCGGGTTTGGATAAATTGATAGTTATATCAACTTTACCATATTTAGAATCAACTTTCCATTTGATATCCTTTTTTAAATTTTCAGTATTTATATATAAACTATCAGTTGATATTTTATATAAATAATCACTAGCTTTTTTACTATCTATTTCAATCAATCTTTGAAAATTATAATTTACAACGCTAGGAAGAGGAGTAAGTATATTTAAAACGGCAGTGATAAAATCAGGATAATTATATTCTTCTTTTTTTAAATCATATAATTTCAAAAGAGCATCAAAAATAGATGCATCATTTGATGTTTTTTCTCTTTTTACTTCGCTCAAATTAAAGAAATTTAACAAAAGGTTTAAATAGTAATCACTATCGTATTCATCGATCAGTTTTCGACTGAGTGCATAGTCAATTACAACATTTAAAAGATAGTTTATGTTATTTGCTTCATTCATTTTACTTTGTGGACTCCATCACCAATCACTAAATTTAAAAATGTTGGTTTAAGCTTAGTTTTATTTTTATAAGCAGTATACACATATTTTTGGAAAGTATTTATTTGATCTTTTTTGACAAGAGCAATAATATTTCCACCCCAACCGCCACCAGTTTCACGACTACCTAAACAACCATTGAAAGTGAGACAGATATCGACCAAAGCATCAATTTGCCAAATGGTAGCTTCATAATCATATTTTAGGCCATCACCACTAGCAGTTAATAATTCACCAAATTTAACTATATCCTTTTCATTTAACGCATCTATTGCATCTTTGACACGTTGTTCTTCTTCAACAGCAAAACGAGCACGATTTTGAATTATAGGATCATAAATAACATCAGCTATCTCATTGAATTCACCAAGAGATAATTCACATAAATTTTTTAAACCTTTTTTCTTTGTTTGAAGAAGTTTTAAAGCCTCTTGGCATTCATTTAATCTATCATTATAGTGAGATGATGTTAAAGAGTGAGGAACTTGTGAATTGATAACAACGATTTGATAAGGTTCTAAGTTCATTTTGATATATTCATGTTTTAAAGTAGCAGTATCTAGAAACATAGCACAGTTTCTTTTTCCAAGAGCAGAAGCATATTGATCCATAATGCCACAACTTAATCCATTGAATTTGTTTTCACTTTCTTGGCACATTTTTGCTAATTTGGTTAAAGTAAAATCAAAATTGTTAGTCTCTCTTAGCATATAAGCTGTGACTACTTCAATTGAAGCAGATGAAGAAAGACCAGATCCAGGGATATTACCATAGTAATATAAATCATAACCATGAGTTATCTTGTAGCCATTATCGATAAGTGTTTTAAAAACACCTAATGGATAATTGACCCAACCATTTGATTTGTCATAAGAAATATCTTCAATATTGATCTGAAAAATTCCAGCTTTAACACAATTTTTTGAAAATAATCTGATAACATTATCATCCCTTTTTTTGACAGCTAGATAAGTTCCAACACTTAGAGCACAAGGAAAGACGTGACCTCCATTATAATCGATGTGTTCACCAATGATATTTACTCTTCCAGGAGCAAAATAAACGTCGATATCACCCTCAGAGTGATAAATGCCACTAAAGCCTTTTAATACTTGTAATTTTGTTTTGTTCATAATGCTTAAATTATAGCATGAAAAATATTTACTTTATATATAAAGTAAAATAAATTAGATAGCAAGCAAATAAAAAATGGTCGATGAGATAGTAAAAAGAATAGTGGAATACTTCACAATTAGTGAAAAACCTCTAGCTACTTTAGATTTATTTAAACGGCAATTATTATATAGTTTACCAAGAAGTATGGACATTGGTAAAATGATAGGAACAATATATCTAAAATCCATTGAGCAGCCAAATGGCATGCTTATTTGTAAATACAAAAAGAATAATATCATTGAAATAAAGATTGAAAAACTTAAAATGAATTCTTTATCAAGAATAAATTTTCTTTTAACTAATAGATAAATAATTGTTATAAAAATAATAAAATAAATGATGTATCCTAAAATAGTGGAGATTACTGCAAAATTTTCACCATAATAATAAGAAAACTCACCCATAATAGATGAACGTATTGCATAAGATAAAATATTATAATTTTCAAATGCGTTACAAAAGACTGGACTCACGCTATAGTCTTTAATGTATATCGGTGATATGTATCTTACAAAAATATTATACAAATGATTTGTATATATCAAACCTGAATTATGTTGATCATAATAGCTTAAAGAATATACATCTGGTTGTTTTACAATGTATCCACGATATCCTGTAAAAAGTTCAGAATTTAAACTTCTAAAAACAAAATTAAAAGGAATTTTATAAACATTATGCGAATAAAGTTGAAACCAGAATCCTAAAGGAATGATGATAATTAAGAATAAAAAATATTGAACTAAAAGTTTAGAAAACTTCAAACAATCTTCTTTATGCTTGAGTGAATTAATAAATTCAATTAAAAAGATAACTGCGTAACCTAAAATAACCGTGACAGCTGAAAGTTTACAGCTCATAGCAAGACCTAAGTATAATGAAGAAAGCATAATATTTAAAAATGATTTCTTTTTCAAATACCATTTAAAGATTCGATACATTGATAAAACAACAAACAAAGTAGCTAGAGGGTCATTATTTAATTGACCGGAGAATTGATTAAGCCGGGGATAAAGAGTTGAAAAGAAAATAATAAATAATTTAGTCTTATTATTAAATTTTGTTAAATGTATTGTTTTAATAAAATAAATAGAAGTTAAAAACATGTAAAAGCAAGATAAAATTTGACATGTCCCAAATAAATTTTCATTAGAATAATTAAGCTTAAAACTAGTAAGAAAAAAATTCATCATCCTCATAAAATTGGCCTGAATAAAGTAATTTAGTGGTGGATGATAAAATTGATAAATATCACTTTCTGTAAAAGGATGATTCGGAAGTTTGTTATTATGCTCAAATAGATATAAAGTGTAATCATAATGACCATTATGATTATCTGAAAAAGTATCATATTGTCTGACATTCATTGGAGTATATAGCATGTACATGAGTTTGACTAATAGACCAAGCATCAAGATAAAATATATCTTATTCATATATGTCAGTTTTTTAAGTTTATAAAATATTATGAAAGCAATTAATAGAATAAATAATAATGTGAAGCAATATCCTTTGCTTATTTCACCATTTACGTTGCTATAGTTATTATTTAAAGGTTTGATTACTACGTATGAAAATAAGATAAAAATAAATGAAAAAAAGACAAGAATTATATTTATTATTCTTGCATTTTTATCTAGTTTAATTTCGTTTTGATCGTTATTAGGTTCATCTAAAGCAAACACGAGTTCTTCTTTTCTATCTACTACCATTTTTCTTCTCTTCTGAATATTCTTGTTCAACATTTACATTCCATAAATCTTCCTTATTTGCATCATCATTTATAATTTTATCAGCTGCAATTAGACCAGTGAGCATAGAATGATCCATGTTATTATAACGATGCTGACCATTTCTACCTACACAATAAAGATTAGGTATTTTGTCTAATTCAGCTTTGACTTTATTAAAATGTTCATAACTACCAAAATAAGCAGGGTATGCTTTCTTTATTTTAATTCTAGTGGAATCTATTACATCATCTTTAGATACAATTATTTGCATTTTGATAAGTTCATCAATTGCCATATTAATAAAATCGTCATCACTTTGATTCCACATTGAATCAAATTCATTACAAAAGTACTCTAAACCAATCCAAATAGTATTAAGTGGATCTTTTACCATATATGGAGACCAGTTATTAAATATTTGAATTCTTCCCATTTTAATATTCTTTTCTTGAACGTATATCCAGTTATCAGGAATTATATTATTTAAAGTTTTTATCTTAGTTTTATTTTTAATTTTCATTTTTTTAAGCAGTAAGCCTACTGTTATAAAATCTCGATATGGTAAAGATAAAGCAATATCTTTAACATCATCTTTAAAATGTTCACCAGAATAAGAGACTAAATCTTTGATAGCCATTGATGAGATGAAATAGTCAGCTGTATATTCGTTATTATCGCTTGTTGATATTTTAGTAATTTTATTATTTTCATCATAGAAGATTTTAACCACTTCTGAATTGAATTTGATCTGACATCCTCTTTGAATAAGAATATCAGCCATTTTTTTATATAGTTGACCAGGACCATATTTTGGATACTTAAATTGTTCAATCAGTGAAGTTTCAACTTGTTTGTTATTTTTATTTTTGCAAAAGGTTTTAGCTAATGCACTTTTGATTGCTTTTCTTAAAGATAAGCCTTTAACACGCTGTTTTCCCCAAGATGGAGATAATGAAGAAGGAGAGACCCCCCACAATTTGGTGGTGTAATCTTTAAAAAACAGTTTATACAAAGGTTTTCCAAATCTATTTATATAGAAGTCTTCAAGAGATTTTTCTTTTCTTTTAAACATGCAAGAGTGAACGTATCCAAAACCACATTTCATTGTTCTAAAAAATCCCATATTAACTAAAGTCTTCATCTTTAAAGAAATAGGATAATCAAAAAACTTCTTTAAAAAATAAATTCTAGAAACACGGTTTCTAATAAGCATAACATCATCTTCTTTTTCAGGATCAGGTCCACCTTCTTTAAAGTCTTTTTTATTATTTAAAATAATATCGTCATAACTTCCTTTTCCTTGAAGAGGCAATATTTCTTCCCATAAATTATTGATTCTATCAGATTTTGTAAAAAAACGATGACCACCAATATCGATATGATTACCGTTATATGAAATGGTAGTTGAAATACCACCAATATAATTCTCTTTCTCTAATATAAGAATTTCATAATCATCGTTTTTAGATAAATTATAGGCTGCAGCTAAAGAGGACGGACCAGCTCCAAATAAGATAACTTTCTTTTTCATAATAACTTCATAAATTTTAACATTTAATTGTTTATATAACAATTGAAGAATAATTTTTAAAAAAATAAATTCAATGATCAAAAAATGTAAGAGTTTACATTAAAAGAAAATTTATGATATCATAATTAACAATATTGATATTAATGCATAATAATAATAATAATAATAATAATAATAAAGTGTTTTGTAAATCAATTAATAAAAATATTTATCAAAAAGCGATTTAAGAGCTCATTAAAAGATTAAAAAAAGTTTTTTACTGAAAAAAACGCTTTTTTATAATGTACGTGTACTTATTTTTAGTTTGATGAATTTGTCGACAATCATTGAATTAAAAATAAATACAAAATTCATTTATTTAATTTTGGAGGTTAAACTAAAATGACAAAAAATTTAAAAAAGTTATCTCTCAGTGCACTATCATTATTTGCACTTGCTGGATGTAAAAAAGGTAATGATTCACCTACTAGTTCAACAATTACACCAGATGCTGGTAAAGAAATTGTAGCTGATGTTAATAAGCTTAAGACATTTGATGTAAAAAATAATAACGATATTGCTGCTATTGAAGATCAGGATATCTATGATAATGAACTTAAAGCATTTAAGGAAGCACTTGATGTTGCTGGTGCTGAACAATCTAATGCTGATTTAAGATATGTAAAATACGCTAAAGCTGAAGCTTTATTATTAGATAGTGCAATTATGTTACCAACCAATTCTAGAGGTGGTAGTTATGCAATTTCAAGAATTGCTCCACATACTATTCCTTATGTTTTTGCAGGTAATGATGATTATCGCTTAAAAGGTCAAGTCATTGCTAGTCAAATATTAACTAAAGAAGATGTTTCTACTTTAAGAAGCCAATGGGATAAAGCAAGAAAAGGAGAAGGAACATATGATCCTGAAGCTTATTTCACATCAAAAGGTTATTCAATTAAGAAAGAGCTAGTGACAACTTGGACTACTGCACCAGCGACTTTTGATGCACAAGCTACATCAGCTGCTGCCGATTCTGAAATCTTTGTTAATACTATTGATAATTTAGTCGAATATGATAACTTAGGTAATTTGCATGGTGCAATTGCAACTGATAACTATGATGGCAATGGTCATCCATATAAAATCTCTGATGATGGTAAGACATATGAATTTAAAATTAGAAGTGATGTCAAATGGGTTGATAAAGATGGCACAGTTAAAAGAAATGTAACTGCTGATGATTTTGTTGCAGGCTTCCAACACCTTCTTGATGCACAAGCTGGTGGCGAAGAGCTTGTAAATGGTATCATTAAAGGTGTCAAAGAATATTTGGCAGGAGGTAGTTTTGCTGATGTTGGATTCAAAGCTAATGGCGATGTACTTACCATCGAATTAGTTAATCCAGAAGCTTTCTTCCCATCTAGACTTGCTTATACTATTTTTGCTCCACTTCCAAGGGATTTCTATGTTAGTAAAGGTGGTACATTTGGTAGTGAATATAAAAATGAAGGCAAAGGTGCTGGAACTTATGGTTCATCTATAGATAATATATTATCATGCGGTGCTTATAGAATTACTTCTAATAGTGCATCAGGTACTGGAGGTCAAATCGTTTTAGAAAAGAATGCAAGTTATTACAACCCATCAAGTGTTAAATTAGATAAAATCACTTTCACATATGATTCTGGTGAAAATCCAACTCAGATGTATGCAAATATTAAAGATGGTACCTATTCTGGTTTAGCTTTAAGTGAATCTAATGGTACCTTGAAGATGGCAAAAGATGATGGTACATTTGATGCTTCTGCTTATGTATCAGATACTGATTCAACAACATATTTTGGAGCATTAAATTTGAAGAGACAAACACATGTCTTATCAAATGGTAATGCTAAATCATTAAAGAATGAAGCTCAAGATGTTGATTACTTCAATGCTATTCAAAATAAGAACTTTAGAAAAGCTATCTTGTATTCTTTCAATAGAACTAAATTCAATGCTGTTAGGTATGGACAAGACTTGGCTTCTACTAACTTAAGAAATATGTATACTGTTCCAGGTCTTGTTAAATTATCAACTGAGGTCACATATGATGGTTTGACATTTGCTGCTGGCTCATCATATGGTGATGTTTGTCAAAAATTTGTTGATAAGCTCAACCTCAATATCAATGTTCAAGATAGCCAAGATGGTTGGAATTTACCAAATAGAGCTGTTGCAGCTTTAAATCAAGCAAAAGTTGATTTAGGTGATAAATGGGCAAAATCTGGTCCAATTCAACTTGATGTCGTCATATTAGGTGATAACCAGGTATCACTTAATCAAGCTAACTCAGTTAAGCAAAGTATTGAAGGAACTTTAGGTGCTGATAATGTTAAAGTGAATATCATTTCTGCTCCAAAAGATGATTATTATGCTTCTGGATATAGAGCTGAGAGCGGTGCTAAAATGAACATGGACTTATTCTGGGGTTCAGGCTGGGGTCCAGACTTCCTTGATCCATCAACATATCTTGATACCTTTGATGATGATGGTGCAGGATATATGACTAGAGTCATTGGTCTTTGGTAATTAAAATAGATTTAATTACTAGATAAAATAGTAAATAGGAAAGCAAATGATGTTTGCTTTCCTATTTGTGTTTATAAAAGTGAGGTAGATTATGACAAAATACGTGCTTAAAAGATTGTTTTTTGGAATTTGCTCAATTTTTGTTGTAGCCTTCATTGTCATGGCAATGGTATTTACTGCTATTGATCGAGAAACTATTTTCAACGATGATCAACAAATAAGTAAGTTAAAGTACAATGAACTTACTATGTATAAATATCGTCAGTGGCAAAAATATGGTTACTTAGAATATAATTTATATTCCAATTTTGTCAGCGATAAATTTCAACAAAAATATGGTGAAAATTATACTGAACAAGATGAATACAAAGAGGCTGTCAGTTGTTTAAATGATGAAAATACATATCAAAATAATGCGACTGTTAAAGAATTCATTACTGATGCTAATTCTAAAAAATATGAAGTTATTTTTCTTCCAAAAGTAGTCTCAAAAAGAGGTATTTTGCAATCGAATCCTGTTTTATTTGCTAAGAAAGAAAGAAGCACGTTTTCAAGGCTTGGTAGTTTTATTAAAAATCTGATTAAAGTGGAAACGATTTGGGATGTTAAAGATGACTCATTAACCGATCGATACATTCGTTTTCAATGGGATAAAAGGAGCAATATGCCTGCCTTAGTTGGTAGTGGAACCACCCATAAATATTTGATTTATTTTGATAATCGTTTTCCTTTTATTCATCAAAACTTAGTGCATATCAATTTGAGTACATCACTTGTCGGCATGAATGCTGGAAAAGATGTCTCTGATATCATGAATGAATCAACAGGCAATTTGGTTAGAAAAGATCAAGTGTATCCTGCTGATATTGATAAAGAAAATCCTGAATATCATTTGGTTTCTGATGATTATCACACTGTTACTTATTCAGAAAATGCAAGTGATGATGATATAAAAAAATATGGTGATAAGTATATAAATGCTTCATCACTTATGTCGGGATTTAGTAGATTAAATAACTCATTTGTTATCGGCCTAATCGCTGTTATTTTAGCTTATTTACTTGGCATACCACTTGGCATATTGATGGCCAAAAGAAAAGGGAAGATATCTGATATTCTTGGAAATATTTATATAGTCTTTATTATTGCAGTTCCTTCACTTGCTTATATATTTATCTTTGCAGCTATTGGTACTAACTTATTTAAATTACCATATAACTGGGGACTTGCTAGTAATCCGACAGCAGCATTTATCTTACCTATAGTTTCTTTATCTCTACCAATGATGGGTGCTTTGATGAAGTGGGTAAGAAGATACATGATTGATCAACAAAATGCTGATTATGTTAAATTTGCAAAATCACAAGGCTTATCAAAAGGTGAAATATTTAAGAAACATATTTCAAAAAATGCTTTTATTTACATTGTTCATTCAATACCAGCTGATATCCTTGGATGTTTAACTGGTGCTATCATCACTGAAAGAATTTATCAGGTGCCTGGTGTTGGTGGACTACTAACTAATGCTATCACATCTTATGATAATGGAATCATTGTTGGTGCAACTGTCTTTTATAGTTTCTTATCAATAATTGCGATGATTTTAGGAGATGTTCTCTTAGCAAAATATGATCCTAGAGTATCATTTGATAATAAGAGAGGTTAATTATTATGGATAATACAAATTTAAGTAAAGAACCTTTCTCTTTAGAAAAGGTTAAAACTCAAAGTGAAGATGAATTATTTTACTTTGTCGATAATAAGTCAATCAATAGTGAAAGAATAACAGCACCTAGATATTCATACTGGAAATCAGTTTTTAGAATTTTCTTTAAAAGTCCTTTGAATTGGGTCTTAGTTGGACTATTTGTTTTGATTTTAATCATGTCTTACATTTATCCTGCTACTACTAGTTTTGATCAATTTAAAAATTTAAGTGATCCAACCACCTTCAATTTATCGCCTGCACAAGCCATAAATAAATTTGGTTTTAGCTTTGAATATCTTTTAGGAACTGGTGCTTCAGGTGAATCAATTTTCTTAAATGTTTGGTTTGGAGCAAGAACTTCAATTTCTTTAGCTTTGGCTTGTGCTGCTATCAATATGATAGTTGGTGTTATCATGGGAGCAGTTTGGGGCTATAACAAAACAGTTGATGCCATCATGGTTGTTGTATATAACATTGTTTCTAATGTTCCATATATCCTATTAATCACTATCTTAGTTTATGTTATTGGACATGGTTTTATTCAATTTATTTTTGCTTTAACTATCACAGGTTGGTTATCAATTGCTTATTTCTTTAGAAATCAAGTTTTGATCATCCGTGGAAGAGAATATAACTTAGCAAGTAAGTGTTTAGGAACACCATTATATAAAACAGTTACTAAAAATATTCTTCCTTTTATGACATCAGTCATTATGACAATTCTTGCTACTGAAATTCCTTCCTATATTTCAAGTGAAGTCTTCCTTTCATATCTTGGTGTTGGTTTAAATGCTGATATTCCTTCACTTGGTAGAATGATTTCATCAGCTCAAACATCATGGACAACATATCCTTGGCGATTCTGGGCACCAGTATCAGTATCAGCATTGATTACCATAATCTTATATGTTTTGGGCCAAAATTTAGCTGATGCATCAGATCCTAGAACTCATATGCAATAGAGGTGGATTATGGAAAATAGAAAAGAAATATTAAATATTAGGCATTTGGATGTTAAATTTAATGTTCGTGGGAGAACATTAAATGCAATTCGTGATGTCACCTTATCTGTTTATGAAGGTGAAACATTAGCAATTGTCGGTGAATCAGGAAGTGGAAAATCAGTACTGACTAAAACTTTTGCAGGTATGCTTGATGATAATGGCTTTATCTCACATGGAAGAATCATTTTTAAACAAGATGAATTATCCAAAATGGATGTCAAATTGAATAAGAAAAACATCAAGTTACTGACAAGTGTTCAAAATAAGCTCAATGAATATTCGTATTTGGAATTTGGTAAAGATGAATATAATATGCTAAAAAAACTTGAAGAAGTTCATTTTTTAGAGATGAATGTCTCTCAAGAAGAAAAAGAAGAATATGAAAGCAAATTAAAAAATATTAATGATGATTTAAATGATGCTAATAATAAATTATCTGTTCTTTCAAATAAAAATCAGGAAGAAAAAGAAGCTTATGAAAAATTAAAAGAAGAAATTAAACAACTTGAAGAAGATAAAGAACTATTGACTAAAAAATTTGAGGAAGAAAATAAAAATAAAAAGAAATTGCTTCTCAATGATAAAAATAAAATAAAAGAATATAACGATGAGAGATCAAGACTGATAAATTTAAGACTTGATAAAATAAATCAAGCTAAGCAAAATCCTTTAGATGAGGCAATTTTAAAAAGGAATTATGAAATAGCTTGTGAAGTTGTCCTATCTATTTCAAGATATCCTCTATATTTAAGAAATATTTATAAAGCCAAACTTTTAAAAGGTTTTAAACAATCAATGTCAGAAGGAAGAGACCTTTTCACTGATAAAAGAAGAAATCGTGTTTTTGATAAAGTTAGTTTTAGAGTCGAATACAAAGGTGAGGAAGAGATAGAAGGTAATGAAGTTAAGAAAGCTATTGAAGAAATATTCGCTCCTGCTTTAAAACAAGATGTTATTGAAAATGAAGATTTATACAATCAAACTCTTCTTTCACAGGCTATTTCTTTGCATCCTCATCTGCGCAAATATATCATCAAAAAACTAGACTTGTTTACAAATTCCTCATCGAAAAACAAGAACATTTTAACAAATAAAATGGATGAGTATTTTGATGATAGAAATTTATTCAATATTGATTGGGAGAGCAAAAATAGACGTTTAGCTGATTTGATGATGTTATTTATCTCAAAATATGATTCAACAATTCATTGCTATATGATTATTAACACCATTCTTAAATGGATCAAGAAAGTTATAGATTCAAATATGAGTGATTTTTCAACTGATGAATTAAAAAGTAAAAAAATCAAAAATTTAAAAGGCTTTGCCTTAATTGATTGTTCAAAAGTCAGATATGCCAAAGATTGGCAAAAAATTAGAGGCTGTCAGATTGCAACTGTCTTCCAAGATCCAATGACCTCATTAAATCCAATAATCACTATCGGACAGCAAATTATGATGGTTATTTTAAAACATCAAAGATGCTCAAAAATTGAAGCAAAAGCTAGGGCTTTAAATATAATGGAAAAAGTTGGTATTCCCAATCCTGAACAAAGATTTAACGATTATCCATTCCAATATTCCGGCGGTATGAGACAAAGAGTAGTTATTGCAATTGCTCTTTCTTGTCAACCTAAAATCCTAATTTGTGATGAACCAACAACAGCACTTGATGTCACCATTCAAGCTCAAATAATAAGATTAATCAAAAAACTCTCCAAAGATTTGGGATTTACAACTGTCTTTATCACTCATGATTTAGGAGTTGTTGCCAATGTTGCCGATAGAGTTGCAGTCATCTATGGTGGCCAGATTGTTGAAATAGGGACTGTTGAAGATATCTTCTATGATTCAAAACATCCTTATACTTGGGCCTTATTATCATCACTTCCTCAACTTTCTAAATCAGGTAGTGAGTTATTCTCAATATCAGGCACTCCACCATCACTATATAACAAGATTCAAGGTGATTCCTTTGCTCCAAGAAATGAATATGCACTAGCAATCGACTTTGTCAAAGAACCACCAATGTTTCAAGTAAGTGAAACTCACTTTGCAAAAACGTGGCTTCTAGATGAGAGATCTCCTAAAGTTGATAGACCAGCTATTATAAATAATCTGCATGAAAAGATGATGGAAGTCTATAAAGATGAAATTTAATAGGAGGTGAAAAATGAAAATATGTCCTAATTGTCAAAAAGAAAACAGTGATGATAGTAATGTGTGCTCTAATTGCAATACTATATTAGATGATAATATTGTTAGTGAAAAGAAAGAAAAAGATGATGTTGAATTATCTATTGAAGAATTGGATTCTTTATCAGATAGTGATGCTATCAATCTTCCTATTAAAAAATATCCTAAAGATAAACCTATTCTTGAAATCAAAGATATTGATATCACTTTTGGAAGAGGGAAAAAGAAATTTAAAGCTGTAAGTGATGTTTCTTTTGATATCTATAAAGGTGAAACTGTATCATTAGTTGGTGAATCAGGAAGTGGAAAAACTACTATCGGTCGTGCCATTGTTTCAATAAATCCATTATCTAAAGGTCAAATTCTTTATAAAGGAAGAGTTATCTCGGGTTCACAAGAAAGTGGTAAATCTAAACTTTCTCATCATTTAAGATATGAACTTGTAAGAAAAATCCAAATGATTTTCCAAGATCCAGCTGCTTCGTTAAATGAAAGAGCTACTATTGAATATATTATTGGTGAAGGCCTTGATAATTTTCATCTTTATTCATCTAAGCAAGAAAGAATGGAAAAGATTGAAAAGATAATTACTGATGTTGGTCTTCTTCCTGAACATTTAACTAGATATCCACATGAATTCTCAGGTGGTCAAAGACAGCGTGTAGGAATTGCAAGAAGTATCATCATGGAACCTGAGTTCATTGTTTGTGACGAGCCAATCTCAGCTCTTGATGTTTCCATTCGTGCACAAGTTTTAAATTTATTGAAGAAATTCCAAAAAGAGTTGGGCCTCACTTATTTATTTATTGCTCATGATTTATCAATTGTCAGATTCATTTCTGATCGTGTGGTTGTCATCCATTTAGGTAAAATAGTTGAGATTGCAAAAACTGAAGAACTATTTAAACATCCTTTACATCCTTATACTAAATCATTGATGTCTGCTATTCCAATTCCAGATCCAATAATTGAAAAGAATAAAAAATTATTTGTTTATGATCCAGCTATGCATGACTATTCAGTAAATAAACCAAGTCTAGTTGAAATTTGTAAAGATCATTTTGTTTATGGAAATGAAGAAGAGATAAACAAGTATCGTAAAATTAGAGAAGAAAATTGATGATGGATAAAGAAATTGATGTATCTAGAAAAAACTTTGGAATCAAAGTAGTCATCTTTGTTATCTTACTTATTGCAGGTATAACTTTAACTACTTTAGGAATATTAGGTGTCTTTTCTTTCTCAAGTGGATATAATAAAGTTACTTTGCAAGCAGATGATGTGAAAGTAAATAATTGTCAAGTTGAATATTATGGCTATGTTTCAGGAAATAAATTAGCTGTTAAAAAGAAACTTACTGATATGCAAAATATCTATTCTAAAGAAACAAATTATATCTATAAACTTCTTGATGAAAAAACATATGATGGAGTCATCAATATTGCATATATAAATGCTAATTTGAATAGAGATATCAAAGTTGATCATAATTTATATTTGATTTTAAATGATGCCTATAATAAAACAAATAGCGATAATAATTATTCAATCTTTGCTTCATACCAATATGATAGATGGAATAACATCATTATAAACGATTTAAAATATGATCCTTATATATCAAATGAAAGTAAAATTGATTTAGAAGAAAATTTAAAATATGTAAATGATTCAACTAATTTCAATTTGATTTTCAAAGAAAATGACATCATCAATTTCTCAATCAGTCAACAGTATCATGAATATCGCAATGAATATGAAATCGATTCACCACTTATATCACTTAATATTTTAAAAGATGCATATCTTGTAAACTATTTAAAGGATAAATTGAATGATTCAAACTATAGTGATGGTTATCTGCTTTCTAAAGATGGTTATTTGACAACATTAAAAAATTATAAAGAAAGCAGCATAATTATGTTTGCTATAAATGATCAAAAAATAAATGAGGCATGTTCTATAAAAACAAAAGCAGATACATCATATGTCCTTTATAAATATTTTGATTATGTAGAGGATAAAATATATAGTATCAAAAAAGATGATTCTAGTTATTTATATAGATATCCAATCATCAATTTAAAAGACAGCTCGGCATCATCATTTGCACAATCATTCTATTTGGAAGGTGAAAATATTACTGAAAGTGCATTGATTCTTCTTCAACTGACAGCAACAAATGAAGCTGCAGCTACAAATTATGTTAAAGAAAATAAATTACAGTTTGTTTATATCAAAGATGATAAAGTTATAAATACCTTCAATATAAATGAATCTGATATCAATGTGACAAATAAAAACTATGTTTTAAAAACGCTTTAGGAGGAAGTTTACTATGAAAATTAAAAAGAGTATTACCAGATCGTATTTAGGATGTTATTTAACACTTGTATTTGCTGACGTTTTATCAGCTATGATGGCAATTAAAATAGCTACTTCTTTTTTAGTGATATTATTTGTTTTAGATTTTATAGCTTTAGCACTGCTTATAACAAGTAATGTTTTCTTATATAAAAATAAGAAACTTCATCCATATTTTTTATTAATATCTGTTTCTTTAATTGATATATTGTTAATTATTGGCACTATTTTACAAGTTATAGTGACAATAGAAGGAACTAAATATGGAGAAGCTAGTGTTTATGGCTGGATCATTTATCCAATTGGATTAATAATTATGGGGTTTGCTTCTTATTTCCTTATCAGATTTACTTTAAAACAAATAAGAGAAAACAATAATGAAAAATATATGAGAAAACATAGTGTTGTGGTTGATAATAGTAAAAAACTTCCTCTAGAAGATACAAATGCAGTTGAAGATGAAAAGGACTAAAAGATTAGATAAAAGTAATTAAAAAGACCTATTTAAAAGTTAGTATAAAAAACGTAAGCGTTTACATTTTAACATGCTTTTATAATATTTATATTCAATTAGAATATAATTGAAAATTAATTTTACATATTTAGAATATAAAATCAAATATTTAGTATAATAATCGTGTTAAATGCAGTTTTAAACATGCAAAAACTGAATATAGTAAATACGAATTTTTTATGATGAATAGATAAGTAAGAATTTATAATATTGAGGTGCAAAACTATTAAATAGTTTGCCTACATTTTATTCATAATGTTTTGTTTTGGAGGTTAAAATTATGAAAGTTAAAAAATTAAGTCTATTATTACTTTCTACATTATGTGCTTTTAGCGTAACATCTTGTAAGAAAGATGGTGGCAATAGTAGTGGCAACAAAACATCTAGTGGTACTGTTACTCCAACTGAAGATTCTCAAGTTTGGAAAGACTACGATGATGCACATGTTAATCAAGCCTATAAAGGTGCTAAATCTACTGGTAGCCAAGGCATCAATTTATCAGGACTTTCTTCTCAAGAAAAGGCTAGTCTTTTAGGTGATACTGAATCCTGGGCAATGAAGAATCATCTTCTTGGTGTCCCTATTTTTGGAAATGGCTCATGGACTTTAATTAATCCACGTATTAAATTACCTACAAATGGTACTTATGTTATCAACTATGGTTTTGGTACTGCACGAGAAGGAAAAATCACAAGTGATTTAACCGCTGATGCTGAACCTAATGAAGCTTATAGAAAATACTTTCATGATGGCTTAAGCGATGGTGTTACTGAAGGATTAAACCCATTTGATTCAAACAATTCGTTATCTAGTGATTTCATTAGCCAATTGTCAGGTTCTTTATATGGTCAAAGACTTGTAAAAGATGGTAATGGTGGCTATAAAGCTGAATATGAATGGTACTCATCAATGGCTGAAAGTGAACCAGAACCTCTCAATTTTGATTCAGAAACTAATACTGCTACTAAATGGCGTATCAAAGTTAGAAATGATAACAACATGGTCTATCATACATTGAGTGATAAGTCAGTTAAAGGTACTGCAATCAGTAGTTTTGAAGGTAAGAAAATAACAGCTAAAGACTTTGTTGACTCTTATCAAGCTATGTTAAATGGTATGAATAAGTATTCTTATGCTGGTCAATACGTATCAAGATTTGTAGGTGGTGAAGCATATAATAAAGCAACTGCTGATAAAAAAGTTTTTTCAGATGCTGATAATACAGAATTTAAAAAAGTCGGCATTAAATTGATTGATGATACAACAATTGAATTTGAATTTAAATCAACCATGACTAAATTTGATGTCATGATGCAACTTTCACTTTCACCAATGAATGTTGATTTTTATAAATTAGTCACTGATTATAATGGTACTTTTAAACCACAAAATTATGGTAAAAACATTGAGGCTTTTGATTTAACACCTAAAGATTCATTGCTTTCATCCGGTGCATATTCATTAAAAACATTCGATTCAGGGACTGGCACAGATCGTGAAATTGTTTTGAAAAGAAATGATAATTTTATTGATCGTGTACTTGAAAACAATGACAAATATGAAGTATATGCTATCGAAGGATATGTTTATAAAATTAATACTGCTTGGAAAGATGATGCTGGTATTACAATGATGTACCAAGAGTATTTATCAAATAAATTAGATACTGCTTCTATTCCATCTGATCAGAAATCTCAGTGGGAAGGAAGTAAACCTGGAAAATATATAACAGGTTCAACATCTACCACTCAACTTCAAGTCAATTCAACAACTGAGCAAAGATGGCAAGAGGTATTTGGTGCAAATGGTAGTAACTGGAAAAATCAGTCAAGTTATACATATGATGCTACAAAAGCAAATGCATATCAACACAAGCCAGTTATGTCAAATATGGATTTCCTTGATGGCATTTATTTTGCTATTGATAGAGCCTCTCTTGCAAATGATTTGATGGTTACACCAAGCTGTGATTGGTTAGCTGAAGCTTATGTCATGGATATTAGCAGCAATGTCAGTTATTCTAAGACTGCTGCACATGCTAGAGCAATGAAGGATTGGTCACCTAAAACATATGGATACAATCGTGCTGTTGCCCAACAAAAATTCAAAAAGGCAATGGATGATTTAACAACTGGAGGTAAGTATACTAGAGGTACTAAAGAAAATCCTAAAACTGTTACCATTAATATGCAGCTTGCTGCTGATAGTCAAAAGAAGAATTGGGGTAGTAAAGTTGAAGCTTTCATCGAAGATGCTTTTAATTCAGCTAATGCTGATTATGGCTATAAATTAGATGTTAATATCTTACCAGCACCTACAAAAACAAGTGATATTTATGCTATTTTAGCATCTGGTTGCTATGATCTTTGCTGGGGTGGTATCACTGGTGGCACTGGCGATGCATTCGGTATGACTGGTGTCTATGTTGATTCATTCGATTATGGACTTCAAATGTCTGTTGGCGTTTCAACTGATGCAGATACTGGTGAAGGCGGTATCATACATGATGGATATTCATATTCAATGCATGCTATCTTCTTAGCAGTTGAGTCAGGTGAAAGTGTTGTTGTTGAAAATGGTGTTTATGTGCCTCCACAAACTCCATCAACAAATGGAAAAGAATAATAATTTTTTAGTATTGATTCTTTAACAATAAAAAAATTTGTAAAGGAAAGCATCAAAATGGTGTTTTCCTTTACTTTCGTGTTATGCTATTAAAAAATGGAGGTGCAAATGACAAAATATGTTATAAAAAGAGTCGTCTTAGCGTTCATTTCTTTGTTTATAATTTTAACATTAACATTTTTGCTGATGAAAACTTTACCAATGGATATTCCACAAGGAACGACACCAGAAGTTAAATTAGCATTTTTAAAAACGCAAGTTTCTAACGGCTACTTGATAGAATCAACATCACTAATTACTGGTTATGGAAATCCTATTGCTTCAGTAAAACTCTTAAATTCATCAACTACATATTATTATTATAATAGACCTATAATGGATCAATATGGTTCATGGTTAAAGGCAATATTTACTAGATGGGATTGGGGTACATCATATTCAGTTGATGTTGGTAAGAATTGTATGGATATTATCTTAAGAGGTTTACCATATACAATCAAAGTAAATGTTATTGCTGTTATCATATCAGTTCCACTTGGCATATTACTTGGAATTGTAGCTGCCTTAAATAAAAATAAAACAACTGATAACGTCATTTCAACAGTTGTTATGATTTTGATTTCAGTTCCTTCATTTGTCTTAATCACATTTATGATTATGATATTTGGTTATAATTTAAAATGGCTACCTACAGAATGGCCAAAGAGTTATCATTCATTAGGTCAAAAAGCTTTGGGATATATTATTCCAGTTATTGCACTTTCATTAGGAGCAATTTGTGGATATTGTCGTTTTACAAGAGCAGAATTATGTGATGTTTTATCATCAGATTATTTGCTTCTTGCTAGAACAAAAGGGTTAACCAAAAGGCAAGCTGTTATAAGACATGCTTTAAGAAATGCTATGGTTCCTATTTTACCTAGCATTTTAGCTGAAATTATTGGTGTTTTATCAGGTTCAATGATTTTAGAGTCTTTATACAATATTCCAGGTATCGGGACAGTATTTATTGATGCCTTAAATAAAAGAGATTATAACTTGCTAATGGTTGATATGGCAATATTTACAATGATTGGGTTACTTGCAAGTATTGTTCTTGATTTATCATATGGATTCTTAGATCCTAGAATTAGAATGGGGGAGAAGAAATAATATGGAACAAAATTATAGTTATTTAGATAGCTCCAATCAGCAACATGATATTGTTTTAAATGAAGATTCATTCAAATTAAAACAAAGAGATCAAGTAATCCATGACACAAAATTATCAACTAAACCAACAACATTTATCAAAGATGCATTAAAAAGATTTGCCAAAAGTAAGGCGGCCTTAGTATCAACAATTATTCTTGGAATAATTGTTTTACTATCTTTGATTTTACCAGCCGCTTTACCATTTGATACAACCGGTAAAGTGAGTGGAACTCAATATTTACCACCTAAAATTTTCTCAGCTGGTACAGGGTTTTGGGATGGTACAAAAAAATATAAAGATATAGTATATAATCCAGAAACTGAATTACCAGATGGTAATTATCAAGTTTCAGCTATTTTAAATGGTTCTCTTTCAACATATAGTGGCACAATTGAAAATACCACTAATAAATTTGCTAAAGGTGGATATATAAGAATCGGTTCAAGTGGTAAAAGTGAATATGTTTGGTCATCAAGTACATATACATTAAACCCAAGTGATAATATTGAATTATCTTATGAAATTGATTCACATGTTTTACAACAATATGATGCTGTGCCATATTATGTTGCCTTAAGTAAAGATGATCAAGTTATTGAACTTTTAAACTCATCTCAATATGGGCAAAATACCATTAATGTCAGCGATAAGATTTCAAATGTTGATGCAAATTTACTTGAAAATTGTAGCCTAAGAATAGGTATAAATGCTGTTGACGATGAGAAAATGATTGGTGTATTTGTCAAGAACTTTAGTTTCAAAGTTAATGGAAGTAATGTGAGTGAATTTTCATTTGATGATGCAAATTCTGCTTTATTAAATAAAAAAATCTCAATAAATAGTGCTAATTTATCTGGTTTATCGCAGGCTGAGATTACATTATGCTCATTTACATATGATCCCTATTCTGTTGCTTATGGTAGCTCAGAATATATCTATTCAAAACTGGACTTTGAAAAACTTATAGAAAGTGGTGATATTGAGTATGACTTTGATGTTGGCATTTCTTCATTTAAAGCTCTCAAAGATACATGTCCAATTACTGATGTTATAAGTCAAGATGTTGAATCAGCAGGCGGTATTACAGTCATTACTATTAAAACAATTGTCTCATCTTATAAGCAAAAAGGTTACAAAACAATGCCCTATCATGTTTTTGGAACAGATGCTGATGGCGTTGACATGTTAAAGTATGTATTTGAAGGTACTAGAAACTCACTAGCTTTAGCTGTTATTATTTCTGCTATTTGTTTCATTTTCGGTCTGTGTTTTGGTGCTATTGAAGGTTATTTTGGAGGCACAGTCGACCTAGTAATGGAAAGATTTGTTGAAATACTATCTAATATTCCTTCAATTATTTTGATTACATTGATGGTTTTGAAAATGGGTCAAACATTTTCAGTCTTTATGCTTGCAATGTGCATGACAGGATGGATATCAACATCAGGTATTACACGTACGCAATTTTATAGGTTCAAACGGCGTGAATATGTCCTAGCGTCAAGATCGCTTGGTGCTAGTGATACTAGACTGATTTTTAAACACATATTACCTAACTCTTTGGGAACTATTATCACTTCATCAGTTTTGATGATTCCAGGTGTCATCTATTCTGAAGCAACAATCGCTTATTTAGGAATAGGTTTATCTGGCAAAGCCTCATTAGGTAATATCTTATCTACTAATCAAGTAAATATTGCATCTAATCAATATTTGCTTATTTTCCCAGCAGCTTTACTCGCAGTGATGCTCATTTGCTTCAACTTATTTGGCAATGGCTTAAGAGATGCTTTAAATCCATCATTGAAAGGAAGTGAATAATATGAATTTTGATAAATATAATAGAGTTGATTATAATAACTCTCAAAAAGTTTTAGAAATTAAAGATCTTCACATTTCCTTCAAATCTGATGCAGGCATTGTTAAAGCAGTTAGAGGAGTTTCATTCGATTTATACAAAGGGGAAACCCTTTGTATAGTCGGTGAATCAGGATGTGGAAAATCCACAGTCTGTAAAGCTTTAATGGGTATTTTAGCAAATGAAGCTATTATTGATAAAGGTGAAGCTATTTATGAAGGTGAAGATTTAACTAAAATTTCTGAAGATGAATTCCATCGAATTCGTGGAAATAAAATTGGTATGATCTTCCAGGACCCTCTTTCATCTTTAAATCCTATTATGAAAGTAGGAAAACAAATCATTGAAACAACAATGATCAATAGAAATATCTTGAAAAAAAGATATATGGATTTAATTTCACCACAACTTATTGCATATAAGAATGCAGAGACAAAGTATACGCAGGGTAAAATCAAATTAAAAACTGAAGCTGATTTTTATTACACTGAAAAGATGAAAAATTTATCATCTGATGTCTATAAAATGAAAAGGGATGGTGAAGAAAAAGCTAAGATTGTTGAATTTGAAAAGAAAGCAAAATTAGAAATCAAAAAAGAATATAAAGAAATCATCAAAAGAGATAGAGAAGAAGTTTCAAAATTAAAAGATGAATTCTATCAAGTTAGACCTTCTCTTTTAAAAGATTTAAACAAACAAAAAAAGATTGCAAGAGGTGAAGTAAAACTTTATAAGACATTGATTGTTTCTGAATATAAGCATGAAAAAGCACTTTTAGAAAATAAACTAAAAGATGCTGCATCTGATGAAGATAGACAACAAATCAATAGCCAAATTAAAGAACTTGAAGAAAATTTCTATAAACAGTTTAAAGTTAGAAAAAAAGATGCAAAAAAAATGGCTCTTGAAGTCATGAGAGAGGTCGGTATAAATAATCCCGAACAAAGATTCAACCAATATCCATTTGAATTCTCAGGCGGTATGAGACAAAGAATAGTTATTGCTATTGCTTTGACTGCTAATCCTGATTTGCTTATCTGTGATGAACCTACAACCGCTCTTGATGTTACTATTCAAGCTCAAATTCTTGAACTCATCAATAGACTCAAGAAAGAAAGAAATATGTCAATTATCTTTATCACTCATGATTTAGGTGTTGTTGCAAACATGGCTGATAGAATCGCTGTTATGTATGCTGGTAAGATTGTTGAAATTGGTACCGCTATGGAAGTATTCTATGAACCCAAAAATCCATATACATGGGCACTTCTTTCATCAATCCCTGATATTAACTCCAAAGAGAAATTGGAAGCAATTCCAGGGACTCCACCAAACTTAGTCAATCCACCAAAAGGTGACGCTTTTGCCGATAGAAATAGATATGCACTTGAAATTGATTATCAATATGAACCACCATTTTTCAAAATCAGTGATACTCATTATGCTGCAACATGGCTTCTCCATGAAAATGCACCACATATTGAGCCACCCAAAATTGTCACTGAAAGAATTGAACAATCAATAAAGGAGGAAGAAGAATATGAAAGAAATTAATGAAAATATTTCTCCTAATGAAAAAGCTATCCAAGAGCTCAATTCCAGTCCAGATTATTCTGCATCTGGTGATAAAAGGGTAGTCACAGCTAATAGTGAATTTGAAGAAGATTCCAGAGAACATGAAAATCATTCATCTAACAAATTTAGACAAGAATATTTAGATAAAAATATCATCTTATCTGTCAATCATTTGAAAGTATTCTTTCCAATGGGAAAATACCCAAATAAATTCTATTTAAAAGCTGTCCATAATGTTTCATTTCAAATCAAAAATGGTGAATGCTTTGGTTTAGTTGGTGAATCAGGATGTGGAAAATCAACTACAGGCAGATCAATTATCCGATTAAACAAGATAACTTCTGGTTCTATCTATTATAAAGGTACCAGAATTGCTGCTGGTAAAAGATGGAATGAAAAAGAAATTAAATGGGTTAGAATCAAAGGTAATGAAGAAATCAAAAAGATTCAAGCTGATTCTTCTTTAACTGATGAAGAGAAAAATGCTAAGATTTCTGAAATAAAAGAAAGAATAAACAACACTGTTAAAGAACAAAAAGCAAGAATCAAGCAGATAAATCACGATAATAATAAAGTTGATAAAAAACTCATGCGTGAAATCCAGATGATTTTCCAAGATCCTATTGATTCACTTGATCCACGAATGACTGTTGAAGATATCATTCAAGAAGGATTAAAAATATCAGGTCATTACAATCGAAAAGAAAATCATTTAAAAGTTGTTGATGCTTTAAATGAGGTTGGACTTATAGAAGATTACTGCTCAAGATATCCGCATGAATTCTCAGGTGGTCAAAGACAAAGAATTGGTATTGCAAGAGCGTTAATAATGGATCCTAAACTCCTTATTTGTGATGAACCAATTTCAGCACTTGACGTCTCAATTCGTGCACAAATCATCAATTTGTTAAATGAACTAAAGCATACTAGAAATCTTTCAATACTTTTTATTGCTCATGATTTATCAGTTGTCAAATACTTCTGCGATACAATCGGCGTCATGTATTTTGGCGATATGGTTGAAAGAGCGTCTTCTGATGAACTTTTTGCTCATCCTTTACATCCATATACTAAATCGCTTCTTTCAGCTATTCCAAAACCAAATCCACTTGGTGAAAGAAGAAGAGAAAGAATCAAATATGATCCAAGTACAGCTCATGATTATTCTAAAGAAAAACCATGGTTTCAAGAAATTGAACCAGGTCATTGGATATTAGCAAATTCTGAAGAGATGGAAAAATATCGTCAAGAGATTGAAGAACTCGATCGAAAAAGAAATGAAAGTAACTGATGAATATCAAAGATATTTTTGCAAGTAAATTATTTCAAAAAGTATTCAGATACATTTTTTCTGTAGCTATTGGTTTAGCAATCTTTTTACCTATATATCTTTTATCAGATAAATCACTTATAAAAGCTTGTGATGCAACTTTTATACCCGGTTGTGTATTACTTGCTCTTTCGATATTTTCAATTTTAAATTATCATGGTTTCTTTGATTTTGCAGGATATGGATTTGTTTCCATTCTCCAATCACTGAGAAAAGGTTCAATTAGAGAGTATGATGATTTGATCGATTATAAAAACAAAAAAATGGTAACTAGAAAAGAAAACAAATTAGCATTTTTGGTCTATTTAGTTTTTGCTCTTATTTGGCTTATTGCTGCACTTGCTATCAGACTTTGTATCAAATATTAACTATCGTAACTCTTTTTATAATTTTCATAAGTTTCAATTTGACTATCGTCATAAATACTCTCTTCGTCGAAGTCTTTATTTATGAAAGTTATTGTATCATTTAATAATTTAATGAAGTAGAGGTATTTATCCTCTACTTCTTTTTTATTAAAGTAGTTTTTAAAATAATCATGGAATGATTGATAGACTCTGAGTGCTGTTTTGTAAGTCATTGACAGAGCTAAATCTCTACAAAAATCATCATTGACATAAAAGAAGGTTGATGAAGAATGAACAAGTTCGCTAGCTCCTTCATAAATCTGATTGTATTTTCTAAGATTCGCTAATTTTTCAACACCATCTCTAAAATTAAGCTTAATCTCTTCATTTGTTTTATATTTATAAATCCATCCATATTCAATGAATTTTTTCATGTCTTTACTTTTTAAATTGTGTGACTTCATTTCGCTTTTTAATTTTTCAAAAGTTAAATCATTTTCTTCAACTGTAAATGATTCAGGATTGCGATATGCATTATTATAAGCGATATGTTTAATATAAGCATCTTGTATTTCTATCCCACCAGTTGTAAGTAGTTTGATGATACATTCACTCTCGTGAATTGTTCTCCAAGAAACAAAAGCTTCAGTATACATTTTTATAGCAATCATGGTTGAAAAAGCATCTATCTTTTTAAAGATAGTATTATATAAATCATTGATTAATGAATAACGAGGATCGGTTTTACAATGTGGTGAATTTAAGTCGATAAAGAAATTATTGGTAACTTTTAAATTATTAGAAATAGGCATGTATATACCTTCGGCATCCAATTTATGTTTGACGAAAATAGATTTATATTTAAGAATGACACTTTCTACTATCTCATCTTCATTTAAAGAAGAAACAGGTGAATTTAATTCGCCAAAAATGAAATTTAAAATTTCATTCTTCATTGATAACCCTTCAAAAGAATCATCAGCATTTAATTCTTTACAAGCCTTTAAATAGATGGGTAACATCTTTAAAGATGATGCTTTATCTAGATTATTAAGAGTGCAAAATACGTTAAACAGTGAATCGGTTTTATTTTCTTTCATCTTCAATGATCCTATTAATTACTTTATATCCTTCAATCATATTATAACCGATATTGTAGCCTCCACATTTAAAATTTAAATCGATTACTTCACCTATTGCATATATATCAGGATATTTTTTTATACTGAAGTCATTTAGATTAATTTCATCTAATGATATTCCACCATAGCTAGCTTGGCTTTCTTTAAATGAATATAAAGAAGAAAATGAAAAAGTTAAAGTTTTATCATTTAAAAGTTTTTCTTCTTTTAAATATTTCTTTAATGCTTCAGGTAGGGATTTTTTACTAATTGCTTGATATCCATCATGATTTAAATAATTAATCTGTATTTTAATATTGGATTTATTAATATATTCATTGATTACTTTTGAAATATTGAAGATGACGATACCAGATAAACCATCTTTTTTAAATAAAACTTCGCCTTCTTCACAATAGGCTTTCTTGTCATCAATAAGAAGATAAACTGTAGCTTTTAATCTTAAACCAACTAGATAAGAAGGTATTTTCTCTTTGATTTTAATAGGACATAAAGAGGGTGAAAATTTATTGAATTTTATATTTAATGAATTAATAAGTGAATAATCTTGTTTATATAAATATGAAAAACCACCAGTTGAAATAATTAATTTTTGATAAGATATTTCATTTCTTATATCATTTTCTAGATAAACAACCTTCTTCTTAATTGGATCTATAGAAGTAGCACGCCCTAAAATAAGATTTGCATTTGAATTATTAAAGGCTTCAATTAATGGATTATAAAAACATTCAGATTTATTAAAGAATGGATAATAATATTTCTTTTCTTTATAATAATCAATTCCTAAATCATTTTTAATGTAATTCAAAACAGCATTTGGATAATTCTTTTCATCATCATTTAAAATCAACTTTAAATTAACATCTTCTTTATTTAATAAATCATCATTAAAAAAATTACATCTACCATTACCAGAAATGAGGATTCTTGAAAAAAGTTTACCTTCATTTATGATGGTGACTTTGTTTTTTCCAAGAAGTATTGGAAAAATAGATGAAACTCCTGCCCCAATAATTAAAATATTAGATGATTTTATCATGAAGTGTGTTTCTTACAAGTGATGCAGGTGTTTTATTATCAGAATGTCCAATAGCAATTGAATCTAATATTTCATATTCTTTATCAAGTGAAAATAATTCTTTTATTTTAGCTTTCTTACTGGGTTCATTTAAATCAATTGAATGATGAATCCAACAAGCTTGATAACCCAGTGCTTCAGAAGCAATCAACATATTTTCCATAGCAGCACCAACATTGAGCTCAGTTAATGGATCATCGAATCTTTTTAAAATAACGATGATATATCTAGCTCCATAATAAATATCTTTATCAAATAATTCTTTGTATTTTTTTACAACTTCTTTATCTTTTAAACCAATAAAGAAAAGATTCTGTTTATTTCTTCCAGTAGGTGCATAAATACCACATTTTAAAATGATTTCAAAGTCATCTTCTAATACAACATTTTCATTAAATTGACGATATGATCTTCTTGCTAAAATATGCCTAATGGTATCATTCATAATACACCTCCTAAAACAACTATTATTATAAATAATTTTTATAAATTAAGATAGAAATAAAGCGTTTAAAATAAAAAACTTGCTATCCTTTAGTAGCAAGTTTAATAATAAACAAATGATTATTAGTTAGCTTTTAAGCCTAATTTCTTAGTTAAAGCTAAATATCTATCAGTATCAACTGATTTTAAATAAGAAAGAAGATTCTTTCTTCTTGCAATAAGAATGTCCATACCTCTTTTTGAAGAATAATCATGCTTATTAGCAATCATGTGAGTTGTTAATTTTTGAATTCTTTTTGTGAGTAAAGCAATTTGAACTTCACATGAGCCTGTATCTTTGTCAGATAATTTGTTATCAGTGATAACTTTAGTCTTTTCTTCTTTAGAAAGTGCCATTTTAATTTACCTCTTTTAAATGCAATCAATTTAACCAGTTAGAAGTGATAAAGGAGTCGAGCTAAAAACCAGTCAAACGACGATGAATATTATAAAATATTTGGACAATTAATGCAATATTTAATTATATACTTTACTAATTCAAAATACTTAATTAAAATAATTTGATGATTTTAAATATTACTGTGCTTGTTATAACTAGTTTGATAATTTTGAGCTATTTTTTAGTTTACAGAAAAGACTTCTTTTCAAAGAGCTCTTTTAGAAAATACTCAAATAGCATTAAAGATAAAAATTATATCCGCTCAGTTAAAATAAAAATGACTCTTCTTTCATTGTTATATATTATATACACAATAGTTATATATTTATTCTATGTGGTCTTCTTTCCTAGTAATTTCATCTATTTGTCAGGTTATGATTTTTATGTTCCATTAACAATGACATATATTGCTATTTCTTTAGTTGTACCACCAATTTTAAATATTATAATCACACCAAAAATAATGGAACGCAAAAGTGAAAATAGAATAAAAATTTATGATTCTGCTCGTGATTATTATCTATGTATAACATCATTAGATCTAATATGTATTTTGCTATTAATTAAATATATAGTTGATTTAATTCTTCTTATTATCTTACCTTGATTATGAAAAGTGGTTTTTTGTTAATAGATAAAGATGTTTCTTTAACTTCTAATGATGTTGATTACAAAGTCAAAAGAATTTTTAATACAAAAAAAGTAGGGCATCTTGGTACTTTGGATCCTTTTGCAACTGGATTATTAATAATTGGTATTAATGAAGCAACCAAATTATTTAAAGTCATAGATGAAGAAAAGAAGACATATGTAGCAAAACTTGTATTAAATAAAGAAACTGATACTTTAGATAATACAGGTAAAATAATTAACATAGTAGATAGAAAGGAAATCGCTGAAGAAGAAATATTAGATGTTTTTAATAGCATGCTTGGTAAAAATAAACAAATACCGCCTAAATATTCAGCAGTTCATGTAAATGGTAAAAGAGCATATGAGCTTGCAAGAAACAATGTTGATTTTAAACTCCTTGAAAAAGAGATTTACATCTATGATATAAAACTTTTAGATTATAAAAATGATGAAATCACTTTTAAAACAACTGTTTCTAAAGGCTGCTATATAAGACAACTTGGTCTAGATATTGCAAAAAAACTCAATACAGTTGGATATTTAAATTATTTAAGGAGAGAAGAAATTGGTAAATATAAAGTAAGTGATGCCAAAAAAATTAATGATGTTGATTTTTCTTCTTTGATTAAAATTGAAGATATGTTTAAAGATATAAAAAGAATAGATGTTCAAAATGATAAGCTTTTAAAACTTATAAAAAATGGGAATGTTTTAAAATTAGATTATAAAGAAGAAACGATATTTTTTAAACATGGTGACGCATTGATTGCCTTATATAAAAAACAAGATGATATATATCATCTTGTCAGCTTGTTACGAGATTAAATTCTCTAAAATATTTATATCTCTCTCTTTAGAAAATTCATTTTTAGTTAGTTTTTTTATTATTCCTCTTAATAATTTTTCATTAAAAGATACAGTTGATATAAAGTTGATAACTTTGTTTTTATCTTCAGTATATAATTTATCAATCAGTTTAACTTCCATTTCAATTACAACTTTTTCTTCTTCATCATTTAAAAGATGAAGGAGTCTATCAATGTTCAATTTATTTACATAATTGATAAGTATTTCATATCTTAATCTTTTAGTTAAAGGAGAACCAATTGTAAATGATGTTAAAGTAGTTGCATTATCCTTTAATGAGGAAATAAAAATATAGTTAGAAATAAAATCAACTAATTTTTTATCTAGCAAGTAATCAGCATTTTCCAAGATGAATGATACTTGAGAAGATAAATCTTTCTTATTATTTAAATAGATAGAAAAATATAAAAGATTGAGTTCATAAATTTTATCGAGTTCAATCTCTTTTATATCTAAAAATTCATATTTATCAACAAATGATTTTAAATCTTTTGATTTTAAATTGTACTTAGTGATATTATTTTTAACAACTTTTTTGCTGGCTGATTTTTTTATGTCTTTTAAAAGATGATCATAAGTGTTTTTTAATTTTTTCTTTTGATCATTTTTATAATCTTTTAAGGTGTACATTTTACTTTCATTAGCTTCTTTAACTAACTTTTCAATATGATTCATATTGATGACATTTGTATCAATAACAAAGATGAGTTCTGGAGTCTTATAAATTGATAATCTTTTAGAAAGCATCGATCTTATTTGACCTTTTCTTTTATTTAAAAAGTTAACTAAATTTTCATTTTTATTTTCATCAATGTGAGAAACATATACTTTGCAATATGAATAATCTTTGGTGGTAAATACACCATTGATAGAGCAGTAATGAGTCAATTCATTTTTAAGTTCATAGATGATGATTTCAGAAAGATTCCTTCTGATTACTTCATTGACTCTTCCCTTTTTATCTGCCATCTTTGACAATCTCCATGCCAAAGGCTTCTAAAATGTCGCCAACTTCTAAATTAAAATTATCTTTGATAGTGACACCACATTCAAACCCTTCTAAAACTTCCTTAACATCATCTTTAAATCTCTTTAACGATGAAAGGGATGAGGTTATAACAAGCTCATCATCTCGATAAACTCTTATTTTACTAGAAGAAGGTATTTTACCATCACTTACAATGCAACCTGCAATCTGGCCGATTTTACTGGCTTTAAAAAGGTTTCTAACAGTCAAGTGACCATAAATAACTTCTTCATAAACAGGGCCCAGTTTACCTTTCAAGGCATTTTCAATATCTTCTTGTAAATGATAGATAACATCATAACTTCTAACTTCAATTTTTCTTTCTTTAGCTAAATCTAAAATCTGAGCCGAAGTTTTTAAATTAAAAGCAACAATAATTGATTTACTTGTCTCAGCAAGGGAGATATCAGATTGTGATACTTCACCTGCAGCTGAATGAACAATCGTTAATTTAGTACCAGGTATATCAATTGATTTTAATTCAGAAACAATGGCTTCAAGTGAACCTTGAGTATCAGTTTTAACAATCAAATTAATATTTGGAACACTTTGTTCTCCATCGCTAGAATTTGCAATTGAAGCAAGTGATACGCCATCATTTTTATTTAAAAATTGTGCTTGGGCATGAGTATTAGCAGCATCTCTTGCTTGTTGCTCACTATCAAAAGCCATAAAGCGATCACCAGCTGATGGAACACCTGAAATACCAGTTATAACAACAGGAGTAGATGGAGTTGCAACTTTAATTGGCTTATTAAACTCGTTTGTCATTCTTCTGACTTTACAATAGAGACCACCAATTGCTAAAAAATCACCAACATGTAATGATCCATTTTGGACAAGTAAAGTAGCTTTAGCCCCTTCTTTTTTATCAAGTTTAGCCTCAATTACACCACCGACTGCTTTCTTATTATTGTTAGCAGTTAGTTCTAATATCTCAGCTTGAGTTAAAATGCCTTCTAATAATTCATCAATGCCTTTATTCTGTTTAGCTGATATTTCATAAGTCATGGTGTTACCACCCCACTTTTCAGGAAGGAGATCTTGAGCGGTAAGTTGTGTCAAAACTTTTTCAGCATTAGCACCAGGTTTATCCATTTTGTTGATTGCAACAATGATAGGTACATTAGCAGCTTTAGCATGATTGATAGCTTCAATAGTTTGTGGTTTAACACCATCATCGTAAGCAACAACTAAAACAACAATATCAGTCATTTTAGCACCACGTGCTCTCATAGCTGTGAATGCTTCATGCCCTGGAGTATCTAAGAAAGTTATCTTTTTACCATTGACTGTTTTTTGATAAGCACCAATTGCTTGAGTGATACCACCACTTTCACCTTCAGTGATTCTGGAGTGACGAATAGCATCAACTAAAGTTGTCTTACCATGGTCAACATGACCCATTACAGTGACAATACAAGGACGAGGGTCTTTATCTTCTTCTTTATTAAAAATATCAATAGTTGTAAAGTCATCAACTGATGCGTTGACCTCTTTTTTAAAATCAAGATTGTTTTCAATGCACACTTCAGCAACTAAATCCTCACTTAAAACAGTATTTAAAGATATCAATTTACCTTTCATCATGAATGATTTGATAACATCAACAGCTGAAATGCCAATTTTCTTACATAATTGATCTAATGTTAAAGAACCGCTATAAGTGAAAACACCGTTTTCAACTTTTGCTTGTTGTTGTCCTTTAAAACCAGGTTTGTTTGGTTTCTTTTTACTAGCCATATTTTACCCTCCTATTTTAATTCATTCATTAATTCCTTTCTCAGACTTTCAAAATTTTTTTTATTGTATCTATTAAGTTTTTTACTAAAAGCAATGTTTATTGATTCAATATCCTTTTTGATATAGATTCCTCTTCCTTTTAGATTCCTATTTTTATCATAAATTAATTTATTTTTGTCAGTGATAGCTAATCTGAATAAGGAAGAGATATCAAATACATTATTACTAGCAATATCTTTTCTTTTGACTATGAATTTCATGATTATTTATCATAATATTCATCAGAATCGTATTCTGAATAATCATCTTCATCAAAATCATTATAGTCTTCTTCAGTTGAATCATTTTCCATTTCTTTGAGTTCATCTTCAGTATAGATAGGCATAGCATTTTCAACTGGAGTATAAGTTTCCTCTTCCTCATCCTTTTTCTTATTGACTTTCTTTTTGTAGGATTTGGTTGCGGTTTGCTTTTTCTTGTTATTATCTAAAATGTTTTCAAGTTGAGACAGACCAAGCTTTGGCTTGTTAACGATAGTGATATGTTCTTCTTCATCGTTATTAGAAGCATCTTCTTTTTCTTCTTTAACAGGTGCAGTTTCTTCCTTCTTAACAGGTTGCTCCACTTTTACTTCAGAAACTTCTTTTTTGTTAACATCATCTTCATTTGCTTCAATTTCATCTTCAAAATCTTCGTCTTCATCATAATCAATTGATGGAGCAGTAGCATTGATATTAGCAAATTTATCTTCGATGACTTCATCAGGATATAATTCTTTGACCATATCTTTGATGGCTGTTACAGGTTTAAAATCAATTGCTTTTTCAATAGCTTTATCAGCTTCTAAAACAGAAATTGCTGTTTTAGTAATTTTAGATGCTAAACGGACATTGACACCATTTAAACCGATGGCAACACCAGTGCTACCATTCATAACGACAGCGGTAACATCAGGGAATACATATCCTTTTTCTTGCTCAATTTCATTGAAGTGAACATTTGGATCAAAGAAATCTTCATCACAAGTAAGACCAGTGACAATAGCAGGTTTCATAGCTTCAATTATTTGCAAGGCTTTATTTTCATAATATCTTAGAACATCGATTTTTTCACCTTTTAATTCATTTAAAACAGCTCTAATTCTGGAATTTTCAGGTCCAATACAAGCACCAACAGGATCGATATTTTTATCAGTTGATTCAACAAAAATCTTGGTTCTCTTACCAGGATCACGAGCAATTGCAACAATTTTAACTATGCCTTCTTCAAGCTCTGGAACAGCTCTTTCAAGAAGCTTAACAACAAATTTTTCATTTGATCTAGAAACTGAAAGTGATGGTGGATTAGTTGCATTAGAAACTGATTGTAAGTAACATAAAACCTTATCATTAATTGAGAAACGATCTTGTGGAAGCAAATCTTTTCTAAGTAAGTTACCGCTTGCTTTACCAAATGATAATTCAATTTTCTTATATCCACCTTCAGCACCTTCTTCAACTCTAGTGACAGTACCTTCAATAAGACCATTTATTTGAGATGAATAAACCTTGGTAATAGCTTGTCTGCTATTATCTAATAAATAGTTATTAAAGAAAATCTGTGATTGTCTTGCAACTTTGCTAGGAAGTTCAGAAAAATCAAAAGGAATTTTAACTTTATCGCCAAGTTTAGCTTTTTTGGAATATTGTAAAGCTTCTTCTTCGGAAATTTGATAAGCATCATCAACGATTTTACTTTCTTCAGTTACGATTTTGATATCATAAATTTTAATTTCTTTAAAGTGTCTTTCAAAAGATACTTCAGCATCAATTAAATCTTTAGCTGGATCAGTGCTATCTCTTTTGAAAGTCTCAGGATAGACGTAATTTAAATAAGCTTTTCTGATAGCTTTCTTTAAAATCTCGATGATTTCATCAGTTGATAAAAGAGAATCTTTTTCAATCTGCATAATTGATGAGGTAAAAGAATCGTTATTGATTCTTCCATCAGCATCACCTTTTTTTCTTCTTGGTTTTTTTACTTTTACTTCATTAGGTGTTGATTCAACATCATTTGAAGCAATAACTTCTTCTTCATTTTTTAATTCTTCATTCATAATTTGATTTTCCTCCATTATTTTTTATATCCCATATGAATTTCTAATATATCATCTAAATTAATAACTTCTTCTTTCTTTCTTCCTTTTAGAAAGTATAAAACATTAATACTATGCTCGCTTTCATTATAACTAACAAGTTTTGCAAGAAGAGTAGAACCGTCTTTTTTTAATTTAAATTCTAAGTATTGATCTAGTAAAGAAGATAAATCTTCTTCTTTGATTTCTCTCTCACTTCCACCCGAGCAAACGTCTAGAAGATAAGTATCACTTAATCCATCAATATCATCAAGAAGAGGGGAGATAACTGATGTGTATTTATCAATCTCTTCCAAAGTGATTTGAAAGTTATGATCAATCATAACCTCTAGAACATCAGATTTTTGTTCATCAGAATAGTAGTATCTATACTTAATAAGTTCAAGATTAAGATTTTTAGCTTCGCTTCTTAAGATAGAACCTACCTTTTCTAAAATAGAATTATCCATTAATACCTCCATAAAAAGAAAGAGTGAGCCTAGAAAGGCTCACTCCTAATTAAGCATTAAGAATGTGTTTTGTTAACACAACTAAAATTATACTATTTTATTTGACAATATCAACTATTTATAATTTTATTAATTGAGAATTTGTAAACAATATGGTTAATAAAAATCAGCATTTGTTTTTTTTGACTATCTAATAAAGTATAATATATACTTGTTTTATACGAGGTAAGCATGGTAAATAAGGTATCTGATACATATAAACATAATCTTTTATTTTTAATTATTGGCCCATTAATTAAACAAATTGAAGCTGTTTTTGATTTATTAATTCCATTATTTATGAAAGCGATAATTGATTTATCGTTTTCATCATCAAGAGATGTTATAACAAAAACTTTAGGTGAATTTATAAAATCGTTTGGTATGATTAATCCAAATAATCCACAAATTAGCTATTGTTTTACTGGTGGCATGATTATTTTATTTATGGGTATATTTGGATTTTTAACAACTATGATTACTCAGTATATAGCATCAGTTAGTGCTACAAATGTTGGAACTGAACTCAGGAACTCTTTATATAAGAAAATTCTTTCATTATCAAGAATTGAAAGAGAAAGGTATTCAATGAATCATCTTTTGACAGTTTTAAATTCAGATTCTTATCAAGTTCAACAAGGCGTTTTATTTTTTATAAGACTTGCTGTTCGAGCACCATTTATAATAATTGGTTCACTTGTCATATCTTTCATTTTAGATTGGCAAATAGGCTTAATCTTTTTAGCATGTTCACCACTTATTGTTATTATCATTTTTGTAGTGATGTCAAGAACTTCAAAAATGTATTTAGGAATACAAGGTCAACTTGATAAGTTATCAAATAGAACGACTGATTCAATTGTTGGTAGTAAAGTTATTCGTGCCTTTAATAAGCAAGAAGATGAAGATAAATTATATGATAAAGCAGCTAGTGAATATAAAGCAGCATCAATTAAAGTTTCTAAACTCAATGCTTTAGTTAATCCACTAACATTTGCAATTGTTTCAATTTCAACTTGTTTAGTTGTTGTCTTTGGTGCAGTCAGTATGGATAAAGGAATTCAGTTTAATGGATCGGTTTTAATGCCATCTACTTTGCTTACTGAAGTATCATATCTTGAATTGATTTTCCAAACAGTTGTTGTCTTAACTAACTTAGTTGTCATCTTTACTAAAAGTGGTGTCTCAATTAAGAGAGTAAACAATATACTTAAGATTAAACCCAGCATTGTAAATGATGAAAAGCAAGTGACTAAAAATATAAATAAAGGTGAAGAAATTATTAAATTTGACAGTGCATATTTAGCTTTCAAAGAAGGTGGAAACTATGCTTTAAAAGATATCAACTTCTCTTTAAATAAGGGCCAATCACTTGGAATAATTGGTGGAACAGGAAGTGGTAAATCAACTATTCTTTCATTGATATTAAGATTTGCAGATACTAGCAAAGGTAGTGTTTATTACAAAGGCGTCAATATAAAAGATTATAATTTAAATAAGGGAAGAGATAGCTTATGTTCCTCAAAAAGCAACTCTATTTGAAGGCACAATCAAATCAAATTTGAAAATGGCTAATATTGATGCTGATGATAAAAAAATGGAAGATGCATTAAAAGCTTCTTTGGCATATGAATTTGTAAAAAAATATGATGATTATCTAGATCACCAAGTATTAGAAGGTGGCAGCAATTTTTCGGGTGGTCAAAGGCAACGTCTAACAATTGCAAGAGCACTTGTTAAAAATAGTGAAATTCTCATTTTAGATGATTCAACATCAGCATTAGACTTGCTGACTGATAAAAAAGTGAGAGAAAACATTTCATCGTTATATCCAGATTTGACAAAAATAATTATTTCACAAAGGGTTTCCACCGTCTCATCTATGGATAAGATAATAGTGATGGAGAAAGGTAGTATCGTAGCTTTTGATACTCATGAAAATTTGATGAATAATTGTCCTTTGTATCATGAAACTTACTTATCACAAACAAGAGGGGAGAATTAATATGAATAGTAAGATATTGCTAAAAAAATATATTGATTCTCAAAAAAAAGGAGTCATTTTATCTTTTATTTTTGTTGCCTTGTTTTTAGCATCACAGCTAACTATTCCTTTTTTGATTGGTAAATCAATTGATGCTCTGGGAACTATTGAAAATGGAATTTTTACTTTTTCAATAAATACAAATCAAGTTATAATTTACTTATCCATTTGTATTGTTCTTGCAATTATTGGTGTCTTTGCGGATTTCTTATTTGAATACAAAGTAGGAATCATATCTCAAGAAGTAGTTAAAGATTTAAGGGTCAAGGTTTATAATAAAATAAATTCAGTATCAATTGAAACTATTCATAATAAAGAAGTCGGTGATCTTCTTCAACTTGAAATAACTGATATTGAAAATATTGCAACAGGAATATACTCAGTTTTAAAGCAGCTTGTTCAAGGTGTTTTGCAAATATTTATCACTATAATTTTGATGTTTGTAACAAACTGGATACTTGCTTTAGGTGTACTAGTATTATCACCTTTATCAATTATTGTTTCAAAATTTGTTGCTTCATTTTCACACAAATATTTTGCTAAGCAATCAAAGATGATGTCAAAACTTAATACTTATTCTTTAGAGACAATAAATAATACCGAGCTTGTTCAATCTTTAAATTATCAAAATGAAGCGATTAAAGAATTTACTAAACGTGATGACGATTTACGAAAAACTAGTAAGGTTGCTCAATTTTCAGCATCCTGGACAAACCCATCAACTAGACTTGTCAATAATATCATATATTGTTTAATTGGAATAGCAGGAATCATTCTAATTATCTTTTCACCAACAGTTTCATTATTTAATATGTCAATTGGTAGGCTGTCAACTTTTTTAACATATACTAATCAATATACTAAACCATTTAATGAAATATCATCAGTATTAGCTGAATTTGAAACTGCAAAATATTCATTTAATCGAATTGCTGATTTCTTAAATATTAGTGATGATATCGATGATGGTAAAGATACTTTAGATAGTCAAATTGAAGAAATCAAATTTGAGCATATGTCATTTAGTTATAATAAAGACAAAAAACTTATTGAAGACTTTAATTGCACCATTAAAAAGGGAATGAAAGTAGCAATTGTTGGGCCAACAGGTGCAGGTAAATCTACGCTGATCAATGTTTTAATGAGATTTTATGATCCCTGTAGTGGCAGAGTCTTAGTCAATGGCAAAGACTATTTAACGATAAAAAAAGAAGAACTCAGGAAACACTTTTCAATGGTTTTACAAGAAACTTGGATTTTTAAAGGAACGATTGAAGATAACATCAAATATGCTAAAGATGATGCTAGTAGTGAAGAAGTTAAAAACGCTGTTAAAGAATCACATGCAGATTCATTTATATATACACTTCCATTTGGTTTAGATACACAAGTGTCTTCTAAAGAAGGTTTATCTGAAGGTGAGAAGCAAATGCTGACAATAGCTAGAATTATGATGGTTAAAAATGAGATTGTCATTTTAGATGAAGCTACAAGTAATGTTGATACAATGACAGAAAAGCGAATTAATGATGCATTTGATAAATTACTTGAAGGAAAAACATCAATTGTTATTGCACATAGATTATCCACAATTATGAAAGCTGACATTATTTTAGTCATTAAAGATGGTCAAATAATTGAACAAGGTAATCACCATGATTTAATGAATAAACAAGGTTTTTATTATCAATTATTTACGAGTCAATTTAAATAGATATGGAATTAAAAAAATATAATTATTTAAACAACGATGCTATAACAATTAGAAAAACTGTATTTGTTGACGAACAAAAGTTTAGCGATGAATTTGATGACATTGATAAAATAGCTACTCATTTTGTTATGTATGATAATGATGAATATGTTGCAACTTGTCGTGTATTTAAAAGCGATGAAAGTAAAATATATATTTTAGGAAGATTGGCAGTAATAAAAAAATATCGTGGTCAAAATATTGGAAAAGTAATGCTAAAAGAAGCTGAAAAATATGTAAAAGAGATGGGCGGCGAATATATTAAACTCCATGCACAATGTAGAGCAATTGGATTTTATAATGCGTGTGGATATACAAAGTATGGTGAAATTGAAGATGATCAAGGTTGCCCACATATCTGGATGAAGAAGAAAATATAGTGATGGGAGCACAAATGATATATAGAAAAACAAAAAATCAAGGTTCACTGCTAACATTGGCTACTGGTGGAGCTCATATTGGTTTTAATATGAATTCATTATATAGATTATTAATTTTATTATTTTCAATCATTGCATTCATAACAATATATTTTGAATTTTTTAATAAAAAATACTGATATATTAATTATGAATGTGAATTTTTTTGAGATATCAATATAAAATCGTTAAATTACGCTTCTTTATTCCATTCAATTGTATATTTTGTTATCTCACTTGTTGCTCTTATTTTAAATTTACCATAATTACATTTGACCAATTTTAGTCAAATATCTTTCTAAAATGACACAAGCAGCAGCCATGTCTATCATATTTTTTTGCTTTTTCATATTATAGCCGTTTCTTGATAGATATGATGAAGCGTCTTTAGTTGACTCTCTTTCATCTTGTTTTATGACATCTATATCAGGAAAATTCTCGTTAAGAAGCAAAATGAATTTATCAACAATAGGCGTCATTTTACATGGATCACCGCTTGGATAAAGAGGATAACCAATTACAATATGTTCAACTTTTTCCTCGTTAAAAAGATCTTTTAAATATTCAATGTTTTCATCATACGAATCTAAGTCAAATTCAGGATTAGCAATGGGAGTTATATAACTACCAGTTCTTGAAATTGCTACTCCCATTGTTTTTCTGCCTAAATCAATCGCTAATATATTTTCAATCATTTTAAGAATTTTTTAATTTCATTAACTGCATCATCAAATTTATCAATAGAACTACTTCCACCAAAAGCCACATCATCTTTTCCGCCGCCTCTACCATCTAAAGTTTTAGCGACATTTCTCATGATATCACCAGCTTTTAATGAAGTTAAATCTTTGCTTCTTGCAATGACTAAATCATATTTCAAACCATTTTTAACAGCAAAGAAAATAATTAATTTTTTATATGTATTTAACAAGTTATTAGTGATGCTTTCTTCTTGTTGATGATTTAAATTATTAAGTTTAGCAGCAAGTAGATTATAACCATTAAAGTCAACAATGTTATCTTTAATTGAATCTAATTGTGAATTTGCAATTTTTTCTTCAAGTACCTTAAGTTGTTTTTTACTTTCATCGAGTGAAGATAATACTTCTTTTAGTTTTTCTTTGACACCTTTTGTAGAAGTTAATTTAAGTAGAGAAGCAATATCATTTAAATTATTTTCTTTTTCTTTTAAATATTCATAAGCGTTTAAACCAGTATATGCGGTTATTCTTCTAACACCAGCTGAAATTGCTTGCTCTGAATCGATTACAAATAATTGAATATCTTTAGAATTACTAACATGTAATCCACCACAAAATTCAATTGAATAAGAACCAATTGACACAACTCTAACTTTGTCACCATACTTTTCATTAAATAAATGCATTGCGTTCATTTTTAGAGCATCTTCTTTATTCATAATTTCTATTTTGACATTTAAACCATTTGAAATTTGCTTATTGACAGTATCTTCAATTTGCCTTAATTGTTCATCAGTTAGTTTACTAGGGTAATTAAAATCTAATCTTAAAAGTTTATCATCATAATAAGCACCTTCTTGATGAATATTAGGATCTAAGATATCTTGCAAAGCTTTTTGCAAAATATGAGTAGCTGAGTGATTTTTCTTAACCATTTCTCTGATTTTGAAATCTGGTTCTTGAGAAAATTCATCACCAACTTTGACTATCCCATATAAGACCTCGACATGAAGAAGATGTTGACCATGATTTGCCTTTTTTACCATTGTAACTTTGGCTTCACAGTCTTTATTTTTAATATATCCTACGTCTGCTACTTCACCACCCATTTCAGCATAGAAATTAGTTAATTTAAAAGCTACATCACCATAGCTATCAATTTCATTAACTTTCTTTCCATCTTTGAATATACCAATGACTTCACTTTTAATTATTTTATCTTCATAGGTGTATTCACTAGGAGTTACAAATTCAATTAAATCCTTTTCTTGTAGACCAAACGACTGTTCATTTTTACGAGAGTTTCTCGCTAATTCTTTTGATTTTTCAAGAAGTTTCTTATAGCCTTCCTCATCAACTTCAGCACCATGTTCCATAGCAATTTCTTTTGATAGTTCAAATGGGAAACCGTAAGTATCAGATAATTTAAAAGCATCCTCAGCTGAAAGTAAAGTTGGTGATTTTTTTAAATAATCAGCAAGTAATTTTTCACCAGTTTTTAAAGTGACTGCAAATTTGTTTTCTTCTTGAAGTATCATTTTAGATACTCTTTCTTCATTATCTTTTAAATATGGATAAAAATGTGACATATTTTTAACAACTGATGGTACAAGCTTAGCTAAATCACCAGTTTTTAAACCTAATACTTGTGCGTATCTACTTGCACGTCTTAAAAGTCTTTTTAAAACATAACCTCTACCTTCATTTGAAAACATAGCACCATCTGCCAAGGCAAAGGTAAGTGATCTGATATGATCAGCAATGACCCTATAAGCTAATTTGTTATCTTCATATTTGCAATTTGCTTTCTTTTCAATCTCTTTGATATAAGGCATGAATAAATCAGTGTCAAAATTTGTTTCAACACCCTGCATGATACAAGCAAAGCGTTCAAGACCTGCACCAGTATCGATGTTTTTTTGAGGAAGTAGTTTATATTCACTTCTTTTTTTGCCTGGTTCTGAGTTATATTGAGAGAAAACAATATTCCATAATTCAATATATCTATCATTATCTAAATCTTCTTCAAGAAGCTTGATCCCTAAATGCTTAGGATCATATTTTTCGCCGCGATCATAATTGATTTCAGTATCAGGACCGCATGGACCTTCACCAATTTCCCAAAAGTTGGATTTAGAAGCGACCATGTTTTCTTTTCTGATACCAAGTGAAGTCCATAATTTATATGTTTCTAAATCATCAGGATAATATGTTATGTATAATTTGTCTTTATCAAGACCGTAATATTTATCACTAGTTAAAAGCTCATATGCCCATGGTATAACTTCATTTCTAAAATAATCGCCAATAGAAAAATTACCCATCATTTCAAAGAAAGTATGGTGTCTACTTGTATAGCCGACATTATCAATATCGTTAGTTCTAATACATTTTTGAGCATTAGTTATTCTTCTATGCTTAGGAGTTAAAGTACCATCAAAATATTTTTTTAAAGCAGCAACACCAGCATTAATCCACAGTAATGTAGGATCATTATTTGGAATTAATGAAGCTGAAGGCTCAATGTAATGGCCTTTCTCTTTAAAAAAGTTTAACCATATATCTCTTATTTCATCACTAGTTAATTTCTTCATATATAACACCTCAACAATCTTTAATTATAGTTAATTTTTATATTAAAATATAGTATTATATATAGAAATCGCGGCAAATATTTAAATTAATAATTTAAATATAACAAAGTAGGTGAAATATGAATGAAGAAAAATACATGCTATTATCGATAAATATTTATATAAAAAGTGAAGATATAAAAAAATATACACTTGAATCATCTAATCAAATAGAAAATAGAATAAGAAGAGAACTCTCACTTTATTCTTCAACTTGTAAAGTTGATTTATCTATAAATATTTTGCCGGTTTTATCAAATAAAAGTCATTTAGAATTAACAATCAATACGATTTCAATTGATAGTGATTTTATCTCAAATAATATGTTTATTGATGGTATTCATAAAAGTTTGGTCAATGTTTTACCTTCTAAAATAGATTATTTTTTATTTAGACAATATAAAGATGCTAATTTTTTAATAGTGGAGGATTAAATGAAAGTAGTTGAAAAACAAAGAAATTCCAGAATGTGCTTTATCTGTGGGCTTGATAATGAGATGGGATTAAAAGCTCAATTTTATTCGATGGAAGATAAAAGCACGGTCTCATTATTTAAATTCAATAAATATAATCAATCTTTTCCTGGCAGAGTCCATGGTGGAATAATAACTGCTATGCTTGATGAGCTTGGTTTTCGTGCATTGTGGTCATATGGTAAAGAAGGTTTTGGCGTTACAATGGATTTAAAAGTTAAATATAGGAAACCTGTTCCATATGATGAAGATTTGATTGCAAGAGGAGTAGTTACTTATTCTAATTCTAATTTTTTGAAAGCAGATGCTTTTATTTATCTTCTTGATGGAACTATTCTTTCACAAGGTGAAATGACATATCGCATCTTACCATTATCTACGATTTCAAAAGATGCATCTATTCATACTGAAATGCCTTATTTAATTGAAGATAATATAAAAGACATAGATTTAAATTTTTTAGAAGATTAATTAAAATGGCAATAAATGATATACATTATTTTCCTGGGCATATGCAAAAGGCCCTCAGGGAAATATCAAATAAAATTAAAGATTGTGATGGCATTATTGAAGTTATTGATGCTAGAGCTATAAATGCATCATTTCCCATTAATTTAGATTCTTTGATCAATAATAAAATTAAAATAGCTGTGTTGACTAAAAGTGATATAGCTTCTATTTCAAATGTTGATAGGCAAGTTAGTTATTTAAAAAACAAAGGATTTACTGTTTATAAACTCGACGTAAGAAATGTATCTGATTGTCAAAAATTGACTAATTATTTGAATTCAATAAAGTCAAAAAAAGATGAAAAATTTTTAAAACTAGGTTTCCCAATAACTAAAAAGAGATACATGATTTTAGGAATACCAAATGTTGGCAAATCAACTCTCATCAACTCTTTATGTAAAAAATATAAAGCACAGGTTGAAAACAAGCCTGGTAAGACAAGAGCCGAGACATTAATACAAGTGAGTAAATATGTTGAAATCTACGATACTCCAGGAATCCTATCTCCTAATTATGAAGATAAAAATTTGGCATATATATTAGCTTCAATTGGTTCTTTAAAAATTGAAAATTTTAACAAAGTCAATTTAAGTGATTTTGTTCTTGATTTTTTAAAAAACAAATTTCCAACATTGCTAATTGAAAAATATTCACTCATTGATGATTTAAATAAAAACAATGAGGAAATTCTCATGCGGATTTCTAAAAATCGTAATTTTTATTTGCCAAATAATGTGATTGATATTGAAAGAGCACGTGATCTGCTTTTAAAAGATTTCAGAAATGGTTACATAGGTAGGATTTCCTTTGATGAGTAAATTATATGATTTTGATAATAGAGTTAGAAAAGAAAATAAAATAACTTATATAGCTGGCTTTGATGAGGCAGGGAGAGGACCACTAGCAGGACCTGTCTCAGCTGCAATTGTTATATTAAAACCAGAATTTAACAATGAAATCATCAATGATTCAAAAAAATTAACTGATAAAAAAAGAAGAGAAGTTTTCAATTTGATCAAAGATAATTCACTTTTTTATCATGTTGAATTAGTCGATGTTAAGACAATTGATGAGATCAACATTCTGGAAGCTGATTTAAAAGGAATGCAAATTGGATTAAATTTAGCAATTGAAAATAATGTTAAACCTGAATTTTTAATATCAGACTATTTAAATATTAAATCAGACATCAAGCTTTTATCGATTGCTAAAGGTGATGCTACATCATTTTCAGTTGCTTGTGCATCAATACTTGCAAAAGTCACAAGAGATGATTATATGAATGAATTATCACAAAAGTATCCTGAATATGAGTTTGATAAAAATAAAGGATATGGAACTAAAAAACATATTGAAGCCATCAAAAAATATGGATATATAAAAGGCGTTCATAGACTGAGTTTTGAACCGATAAAGTCACTTGTAAATAAAGAAGAAGAAATCAAATTATTTGACTTTTAAAATAGTGCAAAAAAAATTATAATTTAACCATGGAAAGAAAACTTAATACTTTTATTGATTTATTTGCAGGGATTGGTGGATTTAGATATGCTTTGAATTCATTTTCTTTGAAATGTGTTTTTTCATCTGAAATAGATAAATACTGCGTGGAAACATATAAAAATAATTTTAATGATATACCATATGGTGACATAAGAAATATTGATGGAAAAGATATCATGGATCATGATGTTTTATGTGCTGGTTTTCCTTGCCAACCTTTTTCAATATCAGGTAAGCAATTAGGTTTTAATGATTCAAGAGGGACTTTATTTTTTGAAATAATCAGAATAGTCAAAGAAAAGAAACCAAAAATAATTTTTTTAGAAAATGTGGCCAATTTAGCAAAACATAATGATAATAATACAATCAAATTGATGACCGATATGTTAAAAGAAGAAGGATATGATGTTTTTTATGATGTTTTAAATGCATGTGACTATGGAGTTGCTCAAAATAGAAAAAGAGTCTATTTTGTATGTTTTAGAAAGGATTTAAATGTTAATAAATTTGAGTTTCCTAAAAAAGCAAATAAAAAAGTTCATGTTATTGATATTCTTGATGATAAAAAATATATTGAAAATAAATTATATATCGATAAAAAAATAGTTTTTAACAAAGAAGATAAACCAGTATTACAAGATAAAATTGTAAGAATAGGAACAATTAATAAAGGTGGTCAAGGAGATAGGGTATATAGTACATATGGTTTTGGAATCACTTTATCTGCTCAAGGTGGAGGAACTGCTTCTAAAACGGGTGCATATTTAATCGATAATAAAGTTAGAAAATTGAGCATCAATGAATGTCGAAAAATGCAAGGATTTCCCGATGAATTTAAACCTTGCCAAAATACAAACCAAGCATATAAACAATTTGGAAATTCAGTTGCAGTTCCTGTTTTAAAATCTATCTTTAAAGAAGTACTAAAACAATATTAAATTGGAAAAATTGTTTTCTCAAGCCATATAAATATTGATAGGAGAAAATATATGGATATTAGAGAAAAACTTTTAGCATTATCAATGTATTGTGATGGTGACTATGAAAAAATGATTAAGATGATTGAAAGAAAAGAAATAGTTAGTGAAAGCTATGCCTTAGCAAATAAAGCTAATTATATAACCCTTCTTGATGAAATGTTTCCTAAGGTATTCAAACATATTCATAAACCACCTATTCTTTTATATTATTATGGAAATATTTCATTACTTGATGGTAATAAAAGATTATCAGTTATTGGCACAAGAGAACCTAATAAATATCAAATTGACATGACTAAAAAAATAGTTGGTGAAGTATTAGATAAATGTAATAATAAAATCACAATAGTTTCTGGTATGGCAAGAGGAATCGATCAAGTAGCTATGCTTGAAGCTATGAAAAGAAATGCAGGTGTTATTTCAATAATTGCATCAGGAATTGATAATCCTTATCCTGAAGATAATAATGGAATATATGAATATTGTAAATCAGGTAATGGATTAGTATTATCAGAGCATCCACTCAATTATGTTGCCAAAAAGGAAGATTTTCTTTTTAGAAATAGACTCCTTGCAAGTGCATGCAAATCACTTCTTATAACTGGTGCTAAAATAAAAAGTGGAACTTCATCAACTGTTAGATATGCATTAGATTATGGTAAAGATATACTATCAGTGCCATGCAATGTTTCTTGCGATGGTGATGATTTGACTAATAGTTTGATTCAAGAAGGAGCTAAGTCTATCTTATCAAGCAATGATGTGATTGAGTCCCTTAGCTATGATTTTTAAAATTTAAATATTTTTTAATATTACATATTAATATAAATTTGTGCTTGACAAAAATTATAAGACAAATAATAATATTACGCTTACAAAGCTAAGGAGCTACTTAAAATGAAACTAATTATTGTTGAATCTCCGCACAAGTCTACAACTATTACAAAATTTTTAGGAAGTGATTATAAAGTTATCGCATCAAAAGGTCACATCCGTGATTTAGCAAGTACTGGAAAAATGAGACTAGGTGTCGATATAGATGACAATTTCAAACCTACCTATGTTGTTTCTGATGATAAAAAAGATATTGTGAAATTTCTTCAAAAGGAAGTCAAAGCTGCTGATGAAGTGTATTTAGCAACCGACCCTGATCGTGAAGGTGAAGCAATATCTTGGCATCTAGCTCAAGTTTTGAAACTCGATATTAATACAACTAAAAGATTAGAATTCCATGAAATAACTAAAAAAGCAATTGTCAAAGCTTTACAAAATCCGCGTCACATTGATATGAATTTAGTTGAATCTCAAGAAACTAGAAGAATTATCGATAGACTTATGGGATATAGACTATCTTATCTTCTTCAGATCAAAATCAAATCAAAGTCAGCTGGTAGAGTTCAGTCAGTTGTTTTGAAATATATTGTTGACCGTGAAAAGGAAATCAAAGCATTTGTTCCAAGTGAATACTGGACTATCTCAGGAAAATTCTCTTTGAAAGATATTTCAGTTGATGCTAATTTAGTCTCTTATAAAGATCAAGCAGTGAAGATTGCAAATGAAACTGAAGCTGATAAAATCATTTCTAGCTTGCCTGATGAATTTAAAGTTACTTCGCTTAAAACTGAAACTAAAACTAGAGAACCAAAACCTCCATTTATAACTTCCACTTTGCAACAAGAAGCTTATTCTCAATTCAAATTTTCACCAACTAAGACAGCTTCTATTGCTCAAAAATTATATGAAGGTTTAGATATCGGTGGAGAATCAACAGGTTTAATTACATATATGAGAACTGACTCAATCAGACTTGCTGATGAATTTATAACTGCTTGTCAAGATAATATCAGAAAAGTCTATGGTGAAAACTACATTGGCAAAGTACGCACTCAAACTTCTAATAAAAATGTTCAAGATGCACATGAAGCAATAAGACCAACAGATGTTAACTTAACTCCAGCCAAAATTAAAGATTATCTTTCTAAAGAAGAATTCCAACTTTATTCACTTATATATGACCGTGCTTATGCATCACTTATGGAAGCTAGAAAAGATGAAATTACAACCATGGTTTTAACTGGAAATGATTATAATTTCCAAACATCTGAAACAAAAACTGTTTTCGATGGCTTCTATAAAGTCTATGGAAAGTATGAAGAAAAGGAAGAAGTTAAGCTTCTACCTTCTTTTAAAGAAAATGATATTTTGAAGAAAAGCAACGTTGAAAAAGTTCAACATTTCACTAAACCGCCTTTAAGATATAATGAAGGTAAAGTCGTCAAACTCATGCAAGAAAATGGTATCGGTAGACCATCTACTTATGCTCCAACTATTTCAACATTACTTTCACATGCTTATCTTGAAAATCAAAAAGGTTCACTTCTTCCAACTGAGCAAGGTGAACTTACAGTTGACAAGTTAGTCGAGTTTTTCCCACAATATATGGATGCTAAATATACATCAAGCATGGAAACTTCGCTTGATGAGATTGCTTTAGGTCATGAAAAAGAAATTGATTTACTGACTTCATTCTGGAAACAGTTTACCGATTTATACGACAATGCTTTAAAAACAATGGAAAAGGTTAAACCTGCTGAAATTGGAAGAAATTGTCCAAAATGTGGTGCACCACTTGTTGAAAGAAAAAGCAAATTCGGAACATTTATTGGTTGCTCAAACTATCCAAATTGTGACTATATTGAAAAAGAAAAGAAGGAAGTCGAAATTGCACCTAATAAAAAATGCCCAATTTGCGGTGGAAATCTAGTTAAAAGAAAATCAAGGAAAGGCGAATTCTATGGTTGTTCAAATTATCCAAACTGCAATTATATGGAAACACTAGATGGAAAAGAGCTCAAAATTGAAAAGAAAGAAGTTGTCATTCCAGAAGATGCACCAATTTGTCCAAAATGTGGTCAAGGTCATCTGATTGAGAAGAAATCTAGATATGGTAGCAAATTTCTAGCTTGTTCAAATTATCCAAAGTGCAAATACATTCATAAAGAAGAAAGCAAACTAACAAATAAAAAATAAAAAATGAGAGTCTATAACTTATAATTTATAGTTGTAGACTTTTTTTATGAATAAATATTTAGAAATTGAAGAAAAATTTATCACTTATCTTACGATAGTTAAAGGTTATTCTAATCTCACTATAAAATCATATAAAAGAGATTTAGATGAATTTTTAACATATATTGAAGGTGAAAACATCAAATTAGAAGATGTGAATTATGATGATATCTCTTTATTTTTAGTCAGCTTATATAATCGTCAGTTATCAAAAAATTCAATTAGGAGAATGCTATCGACATATAGGCAGTTTTATTATTATCTTATCAAGTATTACGGATATGTTTATAATCCCTTTGAAATTGTTAAGTCGCCAAAATTTGCTAATAAACTTCCTGATTTCTTGACTTTTGATGATATGCAGTCATTCTTGGATTTGAATTTGAAAAGAACAGACAAATTAAAAGATCGTGATCAAGCTATTTTAGAACTTGCATTTGCTTCAGGACTTAGAGCTAGTGAAATCATCAATTTAAAAATAAAAGATATTGATTTTAATGAACGGATAATTAAGATTATCGGCAAAGGAAACAAAGAAAGACATGTCTTTTTTTCAAAAACATGTCTTGTGTATTTAAATAAATATATCAATGGACTAAGAATTGTTTTAACTGATAATGATTCAAGTGATATTGAATATTTGTTTTTAAATAATCATGGTAAAAAATTGACTGAAAGAGGATTAGAATATATAGTCAGTACTGCTTCAAGTAAGTCTGGTTTTAATATCCATATTCATCCTCATATGTTAAGGCATTCATTTGCAACTAACATGATTAATAATGATGTTGATATCAGAGTTATTCAAGAGATGCTTGGACATGAAAGTATTAAAACAACATCTATTTATACGCATGTATCTTATGAGGAATTAAAAAGAAGCTATGACAAACATTTTCCAAAATTACTCAAGGAGGAAGAAAAAATGATAGATCAAAAAGGTGTTATTTTTGATTTTAATGGAACCATGTTTTTTGATGATTTGATGCAAGAAAAATCATGGTATAAATTTGCAAAAGATGAATTTGATAGAGATATAAGTGAAGAAGAATTCAAAGAACATATTCATGGATTCAGTAATCACTCTATCATGGAATATTTAGCAAATACAAAATTTAATAAAAAACAGATAGAAGATTTAGCAACTAAAAAAGAACTCATTTATCAGAAAATGTGTGAAGAAAAAAAAGGATATTTAAAATTAACTGATGGTCTTATAAGCTTTTTAAATTTATTAAAAGATAACAATATCAAGATGGCAATTTGCACATCAAGTATGAAACCTAATGTTGATTGGTATTATAAAGTTTTTAATTTAGAAAGATTTTTTAAATATGAAGATTGCATTTATGATGATGGAACTATTAAGTGTGGAAAGCCAGATCCAGAAATATATTTGAAAGCTATCAAATATTTGAGCATTCCTAGTTCTTCAATCATGGTTTTTGAAGACTCATATTCAGGTCTTAAAAGTGCAATAAGTGCTGATGTTGGCTTTGTTTGTAAAATAGGTGACAAGGATATTGATTTAGATGTTGATTGCAAAATGAGTGATTTTAAAAATATTGATATAAAAATTGCATCTTTCTTGAATATAAATTTGTAAAATTTGTATAATTATATATAGATTGTGAGGGTTTAGTTATGCATAATTATCGTGAAATTGTTAAAAATGTCTATTATGTTGGAGCAGATGATCATAAGATTGATAAGTTTGAAGGTATCATTCCTTTATCAAGAGGTGTATCTTATAATTCATATCTTATTAAAGATAAAAAGAATTGTTTGATGGATACAGTTGATCAAGCAGTAACAAGACAATTTATTGAAAATATAGATGCATTATTAAAGGGTGAAAAACTTGATTATTTAGTTGTATTACATATGGAACCAGACCATTGTTATAACATTGAACAGGTCTTATTAAGGCATCCTGAAACAAAAGTTGTCGGAAATGAAAAAACTTTTACTTTCATTTCTAATTTCTTCCCTAATTTAGATTTAACTGATAAGAAAATAGTTGTCAAAGAAAATGACGAACTAGATTTAGGAGCTCATAAATTAAAATTTATTTTTGCTCCTATGGTTCACTGGCCTGAAGTCATGATTGCTTTTGAAGAAAAAGAAGGCTTGCTTTTCTCAGCTGATGCATTTGGTATGTTTAATACACTAGATGGTAATTTATATGCTGATAATGTTGATTTTGATCGCGATTATTTAGATGAAGCAAGAAGATATTACACAAATATTGTTGGTAAATACGGAATGCAGGTTGTTTCATTATTTAAAAAAGTAACTGATTTAAAAATAAAAATGATATTGCCTTTGCATGGATTTATTTGGAGAAAGAATATTGAATATATTTTAAATAAATATACATTATGGGCTACTTATACTAGTGAAGTTAAATCAGTTTTGATAATTTATGCGAGTATGTATGGAGATAATGCATGTTGTGCAAATATCTTAGCTAACAAATTATCAATGCAAAATATAAAGGACATTAAAGTATTGGATGCTTCAATGGTTGATGCTACTTTTTTAGTCAGTGAATCATTTAAATATTCAAATATTGTTATTATTTCACCAACATACAATATGACTATCTTCCCTTCAATTGAGATTTATTTAGATGATATGCTTAGGATGGGGCTTAAAAATAGAACTATTTCTTTAATAGAGAATGGTTCATGGGCTCCGAATGCTAAATCATTAATCAAAGCTAAATTAGATAATAGTAAGCTTCCCTTCAATTTTACTGAGACTTCTTTGACCATCAAATCTTCCTTAAAAGAAGATGATGAACAAATAGTAGACAAAATGGTTGAAGAAATCAAAAACAGCTTAAATGATTAACATTTGATTAATAATTTTAAAGTTGTTACTTTAACAAAAGATAAATGTTAAAGAAAATAACTGATTTTAGTTTAAATTTTTATTTATTAATATATACTATTTATGTGTGGAGTAATTAAAATGACATTTTTTGTAAATAACATGATTGATATTTTTACCTTTAGCAGCCAAAATGAAAAATTAACATATATTTTAGGCGTCAGTATCTCAAGTGTTATTATTATGTTATTTATTTCTCTTGTGATTTATAAAATCAATAGAAAATTCGTCTTAATATTTAATCTTTCGGCTCTTATTGCTTTCATTGTCAGTGCTATATTTAGAATTGATGTATTAACTTATGTCATCTTAGGCTTAATTTTATTTGCTAATTTTTATTTTATTAGAACAAATGATGGCGAGTTTAGAAAATTTGTTGCTAAACCACTCAAGAAGACAAATAAAAACATGAAAGAGAAAAAAGATGATGATAAAAATGTTGATATGCAAAAACTTATCTCTAATTTAGTTATTGCTGTTAATTGGTTGAGTCGAAATAAAGTCGGTGCTCTTATTACTTTTGAAAAAGGTACTCCCTTAGATAACTATATCAAATCTGGAACTATTATCAATTGCCCTTTCACTCCAGAACTTGTTGAAACTATTTTTTATGAAGGAACAAGACTTCATGATGGTGCTATAGTTATAAGAAATGGAATCATTTTAGCAGCCGCTGTGTATTACACTCCTTCAACTAAAGCTGTCATCGGTAAATTTGGTGCAAGGCATCGTGCTGCTTTAGGTATTTCTGAGGTTTCTGATTCAATAACAGTCATTGTTTCAGAAGAAACTGGTAGAATTGCTATCGCCCATAATGGAATGCTTGACAATGTCAAATCTGATGAGTTTGAAAAACTTATCTCTATGCAGCTTCTTTAATCTTTAAATTTGCATCACTTTTTTGTATAATTGTAGTGTTAATTATTAACTTTTTAGGAGGATAAATAATGTCTACACCACACAATAATGCAAATAAAGGTGATATTGCAAAAACTGTTTTAATGCCAGGAGATCCTCTCCGTGCTAAATTCATTGCTGAAACATTTTTAAGTGATGTTAGGCAAGTAAATGCTGTCAGAAATATGTTAGCTTTTACTGGCAAATATAACGGCAAAGAAGTTACTATTATGGGCTCTGGCATGGGTATTCCATCTATTGGAATTTATTCATACGAATTATATAATTTTTATGATGTTGAACGAATCATTAGAATCGGTTCAGCTGGTGCTATTGTTCCTGATTTAAAATTATTTGATATTGTTATTGCACAAGCTGCCTCAACTAATTCAAATTGGGCAAGCCAATATAATTTGCCTAATGGTTCAACTTTCTCTGCCATTTCATCTTATGATGCATTAAATAAAGCAGTTGAATCTGCAAAAGCTAATAAATTTAGATTCAAAGTTGGCCAAGTATTATCTGCTGATAATTTCTATAATAATCCTGAAACTGAATGGAAAAAATGGGCTTCAATGGGTGTTTTATGCTGTGAGATGGAATCATATGGCTTATTTATGACAGCTGCTCAAGCTCATAAAGAAGCTTTAGCTCTTCTTACCATTTCTGATTCACTTATAACTCATGAAGAAACGACTGCAGAAGAAAGACAAACTTCATTTACCAATATGATGAAGGTAGCTCTTGATTGCATCAAATAAAATTAATACATAATGTCCAATGGTTTAGTAATCACTCTTTTTATATTGATACCACTAATTTTAATATTAGCTCTCTTTTTCTTTGAAATTAAAACAATTCACATTAAAAGAAATTATAAAAAGATTGTTTATTCTAAACTGATTCACTATGCTGATGAAAGCAATCAGCTTCTTGCAAATGATGTTCATCTTTTGCTATCTAATGATGAGACAATTTCCAAAATAGATCACATATTTATAGCTGATAAATATATTTATATTATTAAAGATGTATACTATGGTGGAATGATATATGGGAATATTTCAGATCCGTATATTTTTACAATCAATTCTAAAAACAAAAAGAGTCGAATACCAAATCCATTATTTGAAAATAATCGGATTGTTAATGATTTAATGGACGCTCTTGATCCTAGTAAAAAAGACAATACAATTGTAAATGTTATTTGTTACAATTCTGATTTAATATTACCTGTTGATATGAAAATTAAAAAGCAGGGTGTCTTTTTTGTCTCAAGCAAAGAACTTGTTCAAACAATTAAAGATGCTGAAAAAGATAACATTACTGCTATTCCACACGCTAAAAGTGAAAAGCTAATTCAGATGATTGTTAACAATTCAAATCAACTTAAAGAAGAGGAGAAAAAACTCAGTGAAAGTAAAAAAAGAAAAGCAAAATGAAGAATTTGAACTACTTGTTCAAAGTGTCAAAGATAAAATAAAACAGCACACGGATTATAAATATGATTGGATAAATATTGTTTATCTAATTTTACCTGCTTTAATTATTGCAACTATTGTCTCTTTATTATCTTTATCATATTTATTTTCAATCCTTCTTTTATATTTTGTTTTACCTATGTTATATGCAGTTGATAAAAGACTTCGTGCTTCCTTAACATCTATCGGTAATCGAAACGGCTCATATAAAAAAGGATACGATGACTTTTTTGGTGGGAAATTAGGTGGAGTATATGGAATGATACTAGGCATTGCTCAATTTATTTTGTTTTTTTTATTTTTCTATTTTGTCTTTTCATATAGTTTCAAGCCATTATGTAATATGAGTGAAGAAAGCAAATTAGCATATGAAATGATAAATAAAGCTGCCTCTGATTCAAATTTAGATGTATTAGAGGTCATAAATAATCAAATATCTTATTTATATAAGCCATTAATGATATTTTTGTCAGTTGCAGTCTTTTTACCAATAACTTATTTTATTATGTATCATGTAAATCATAATTTGAATAAACATCATATGATGTCGATTCTTATGCCTGATGCTGATAAAAATTTGCCTGCTTCATATCAAGAATCAATATGTGAAGCCACGTTCTGTCGATTTTATCGCAAAGATGAATTTTTATTATCGCTCAGATTCAATTGGATGTATTACTTGTTACATACTCTAATGTATGGCTTATTTACATATATTTTCACCTTGTTTAAGCCATCTAACGCATATATAACTGGTATCACATTGATGAGCTTTTTCTCACTCATTGTTTTCTTTGATATTTTAATTGATTATTTTACAATCAAAAACAATTATTTGATAATTGAAGCAATAAGCGAAAGACTTGATAAGAAAATACCAAAAGTATTAAAGAAACAATATGCAATGACGTTTGCTTCTCCTAATTATATACATGGCGAAGAAAGCTCGGTAAGAGGGCCTTTCTTTAAAGAAGATGAAGTATATGATGGAAGTATTTTTGATGCAGATTATGTTGTTAAAGAAGGTAAAAATACTGAAAAATCTGAAAAAGTAGAAGGTAATGTTATTGATTTATCATCATTTAAAAATGATGATAAAGACTAATAAAAATATTTTTTAATATTATTAAAATCAGCTATAATTTCGTCATAATTTTGATAGATTTTAAAGATAAAGTTTGGATCATCAAATATCTTTTTGTCAGGTATTAAATTGATATCTTTTTTAGAATTTAAAACAAGTATTGAACCTTTAAAACCTGCATTATAAGGCCCATATCCATCTTCAATAGGTGAATCACCGATGTAGATGGTTTCTTCTTTTTTACAATGAAGTCTATTTAAAACAGCGTCAAAAAAACATTGGTGCGGCTTTCTTACTCCATACATGGATGATGTTATAACATCATCAAAATTATAATTGATGCATGAATGTATAATTTCTTTAGTTTTATCTAAAGAATACATCGTATTTGAAGCAACCGCCATATTTATTTTATTTTTAGATAATAAATTTAAAAAATCATTTACATGTTCTTCACATTCAATCTCTAAATTATCCAAGGTTTCTTCCTTTAAAATATCAACACTTACGTCTTCTTTTAAATTGAACATATCAATAAGTAGCTGATAAAATTGTCTATTATCAATTTCATATTTGATATCAGTTTTATAATATTCATCTAAAAAAGAATTTATAAAATTTTTTAATTTTACAGTGTCAACTTCATCTTTATTTAATAGATGAGCAATGAGTGGATTATAAGTCCAAGATTCAATTTTCGGCTTGAATTTTACAAGAGTAGACCAACAATCAAAAAGAATATTTTTAATCATACTTCAAAGTAAACAATTGTATCTCTCACTAAATATAAGAGAGCTATTTTTTTAGCGTTATCGAGTCTATTATAATCAGCTAAATAATTTACATCATCAAGCAAAACATGCTTAAAGCCATTGAAAGTACAAGCATCTTTGTATGTTGAGAAAATAATAATATCATCATAGAAAAGAATACCGTTTAAGATATCATTTTTATCAAATGATAATAATGTCTGATCTAAATAATCAATAGTAAGTAAGGAATGATAGGCACTTCTTACATATAATGTTGCCTGATTGATAATCATTTCTTTATTGTTATCAAACAATTTAAATATTTTTTTTTCATCTTCTTTATGAGATGATGATAAATTGATGACAACAAGTGGTAAATAATTTGCAAGAAGCTGACTGAGCGATATCTTTTCATAGTCAAAAAGAAAAGCTTCTAAGATGTTTTTGGCTTTCTCGATTTGCTTTTTAGTATCATTATAAATATCTTTTGAGACGTTCTTTTCAATTTTTGAAAAAAAATTATAAAAAGATTTTAGAAGATTTTTACTTCTTATCTTGCCTAATCCCTTTAAAATGATTGAGTTGATAGTTATTGAATAAAGATTATAAGAAAGAAGGGATAAATAATTTGTTTCTTCAAAAGGTTTCTCTTGATTATCAAATCTAGATGATACTTCAAGTCCGTTATAAACAAATTTAAGTGTAGAATCATCATTTAAATTTTCAATTGATGATATAAGTGAATCTTTATTCATAGCTTTAAAATTATAACAAATTTTTATATCAATATAAATAACTATAGTCATTTAAAATAAGTTAAATATAAATAAATTTTATTGAAAAGAAGTGATAATTTCTTTAAACTATTAGCATGCTTAAAGCTAATTATCACACACATACAAAAAGATGTGGACACGCTACTGGTGAAGATGAAGAATATGTTTTAGAAGCTATTGGAAAAGGCTTTAAAACATTAGGCTTTTCAGATCATGCGATGATTCCTAATTTTGATGAACCAAAAGTTAGAGGCTCTTATCAAAATGATTTTGAAAATTATCTTGAATCAATTAACTCTTTAAAAAAGAAATATGAGAATAAAATAAATATCTATGTTGGATTTGAAGCTGAGAGTTTTCCTAATTTCTTTCCTTTTTTTAAAGAACTTATCTCAAATGGTGTTTTAGACTATATGATTTTAGGAAATCATATGGCTATAAATGATAAAAATGAAATTGTTACTAAATTTTCAAGAATTTCAAATGCAAGTCAACTATATCAATATCGAGATTTAGCTATTATAGCTATGAAAAGTGGGATGTATTCTGTTTTTGCTCATCCTGATTATTATCTTCAATCCATCTCTAATTTTGATCATGATTGCAAAAAAGTCGCTCGTGATTTGATTGATTGTGCAATTGAAAATGATATTCCTCTTGAAGTCAATGTGGCTGGTATAAGAAATGGCATTAAACAGATAGGTGACGTAAATAGATGGATTTATCCTACTGATTTCTTTTTTGAAATGGCTAGTAAGATGAATGCAAAATGTATCATTGGTCAAGATGCACATGCACCAAGACAAATATATGATGATGCATGTGTATATGAGGCAGTCAGTTTCAGTAAAAAGCATGATTTAAAACTGGTCGATGTTCTAAATAATTTAAATTAACGATATGATTAAAGTAAATAATGTAAGTAAATATTATTTAAAAAATAAAACTGATAAGTTTTATGCATTAAATGATGTATCACTTGAATTTAATAAGAATGAATTCGTCTCTATTTTAGGACCATCAGGATGTGGTAAAAGTACATTACTAAATCTTTTAGGTGGACTTGATAAAGCTAGTGATGGTGATATTATAATCGATGATAAACAAATTAGTGAACTATCTAGTAAAGAACTTGATTTATATAAGAATCAATCAGTTGGATTTGTTTTTCAAAATTGCTTTTTGATTTCTCAATTATCAGTTATAGAGAACATAATTTTACCACTAAAAGTTAGGGGTGAGAATGTAAAAGAAATCAAAGAAAAAGCTATTAATTATTTAAAGAGATTCAACATTGAGTTTTTAAAAGATAAAAAAGTCAATGAACTATCAGGGGGGCAAGCTCAAAAAGTTTGCATCATAAGAGCAATAATAAGTGATCCCAAATTTGTTTTAGCTGATGAACCAACAGGTGCACTTGATTCAAAAAGTGCAGTTGAAATTATGGATGTATTAAAAGAAATTTCCAAAGAACATCTAGTAATTATGGTGACTCATAATGAAAATTTAGCTTCTATTTATTCTGATCGTATCATTCATTTATTTGATGGTAAAATACAAAGTGATGAAACTATAAATTCATGTGAAGAAAATAGTAGTAAAGCAAATACGATTGAGAAAAAAAATAATCACCTTTCATTATTGATTACTTTTAAGATGGCAATTAAGAATCTTATTAGCAAAAAATGGAAGTCAATTGTTACTAGCATCTCTAATTCGCTTGGTGTAATTGGAATTGGCTTTTTCTTGGCGTTGAATTTAGGTTTTTCTAATTACACAAATAGAATATCCAAAGAACAAGCGTCGTCTTTACCAGTTGTACTATCCTCATATGCAGTAAATAGCAGCAAGGAAGAGTTTAGCAAAGTCAATGCTTCAATTGAATATCCAAGTGCCACTGAAATTTATCCATCGGTATCTTTGGCATCAACTTATTCATATCGCAGTAATAAATTTACAAGTAAATATTTTAGCTATTTAAACTCACTGCAGAATGAAGGAATATTAAGAGAATATGTTTTAAGCTATGGTTCATCATATTCATTCAATCTTGCTACTGAATTTCCAACAAGTATTGATGGAAATGGTGCTAGTGAAATCTCAACTGTTTCAACAAGTGTCAACTCATATAATTATTATGCATCAAATGCATATCTTCCAACTAATATCTTCCATGTTTTATATGGTGATTTATCTTCATATGATTTGATTGCAGGGAGTATGCCAACTAATGAAAATGAATTAGTATTAGTTGTTAACAAATATAATGCAGTTTCTTTTAATATTTTGAAAAACTTGGGATTTTATAATTTAAATGATAAAGAAAATGATGTTAAAACTAATGATGAAAAGAAGATTAAATCAATCTCATTTGATGATGTTTTGAAAAAAGAATATAAAATATTCACTAATGATGAATTTTATAATTTTGCTGGTAAAAAAGATATAAGTGATGCACTAATAAATAGACAAATTGATGTTTACGAGGCTAATGATATCAATAGTTTATATAATGATGAAAGCAAAGGTATCAAACTTAAAATCAAAGGAATACTTAGACCTAAAAGTACAACGGCTATGAATATTCTATCGCCTGCGTTATGCTATCTTCCTTCGCTTCAAGAAAAACTTGTGAATGAAAATGAAAATTCTGCACTTTCAAAAAGCTTTGAAACTTCTTTTGCTTTAAAGAAAAATCAGGATGGTAATGAGATTGATCTTTTAACTAAAGAATTGACTGATTTGTACAATAAATATCAAAGTGATGATAATGATGTGTTCCCTGCTAATAGTTATAATGACATCATCAATAAGTATTTCACTTTCTATGTTCCATATGATTCTAGATATGTTTACACATCATTGACTGCATTTTTAAATTCATCTAAACAACATTCATCAAATCTAATAAGTGATGATTTGACAGCTTTGTCGCTCTCACAAGAAGAAATTCAAACCAAATTATTTGAAATAATATTAAAAATAAATAATGATAATAAAACACTAGATGATGTATTAGATGCTTATAAAGAATTTATTTCATTATCAGCAATAATTAATGCTTACTCACTTATTGAGACTGTTGTTTTATTTCCAAGTGATTTAAATCAGAGGACAGTTTTGATTTCTAAATTAGATTCATTTAATGAGATAGATGAAAATAATGTGAGTAATCATGCTAAAAATGAAGGTGAGCAAGTTATCTATCAAACTGAAAATAATAATGATTTGATTGATAGTGTTAAAGAAGCAGTTGTTCTTGCAAATATCATTTTAGTGATGGTAGCTATCATTTCATTTGTGGTATCAATATTTATGACTTCACTTATGATAAGCAACAATGTTTTAGAGAGACAAAAAGAAATTGGACTATTAAGGGCAATTGGTACTTCTAAAATATCAGTCTCATCTATTTTTGTTTTTGAAGCGATGGTAATCGGATTAGTTTCTGGAATAATAGGTTCAATTGCAACATATGTTTTCTCATTCCCTATAAATTCATTAGTAAATAAAACATATCCATCATATAGAGTTGGTCAGATTGCAAATTTTACCTACTACCATGCATTAATTATTATTTTGGTATCGATTGTTGTTTCACTTATCTCAAGTTTTATCCCTGCCTATTTAGCAGCTAAAAATGATCCAATTAAGTCACTTAGAACAGAATAATTAAAAATAAACTTGTATTAAATTAGTAAAAAAATTAAAATAATGTGTTATTTATTTAAAAAATAAGGAGAATTACATATGGGTAGAGCACACGAAGTCAGAGCTAAGAAAATTGCTCAAACAAATGCTGCTAAGTCAGCACTTTATAACAGAGCCAGTAAGGAAATATATTTAGCTGCTAAAAGCGGTGTTCCTGATCCTAAAGAAAATTTAGCACTCAGATCTGCTATTGAAAAATGGAAAGCTGAGCATGTTACAAGCGATGTTATCAAAAGAGCTATTGATAAGGCTAAAAGCAAAGATGCATCAAATTATATTCCAGGTAGATATGAGGGCTTTGGCCCTGGTGGAGTATCAATGATGGTTGATACATTAACTGATAATGAAAAGAGAGCTTTTGCTGCTGTAAGAGCTGCTTTTAATCACCATGGTGGTAAACTTGGAAACAGTGGTTGTGTCTCCTTTAATTTTGTTAAATTAGGTGTTGTTTCCTTTGATTCAGAACATAGTGTATCTGAAGTTGAAGAAGATTTAATTTTAAATAATATTGATGTTCAAAATGTTGATAAAGTTGATAACAATATTGAAGTTCAAGTAACTCCTGAAAGTTTTGATGCTTGCAGAGACGAGATAACTAATGCCTTTAATGTCAGTGAATTTACTCAAGCTGAAGTGACTTTTGTTCCTAGTGGTGAAGCAGTATCTCTTTCTGATGATGATAAAGCTAAATTTCAAAAACTCATGGATGCACTAGATGAAATAGAAGACGTTCAAGCAGTGTATCATAATGCTGATTTCTAAATATGATTGCTTCATTAAAATGAAGCAATTTTAAAAATAAATATATATGAAAAATTATTTTAAACGTTTTAAAAATTTTAATCTCTCTACTTGGATTATCATAGTAAGCATGTTTATTATGGTGGTAGTTGGACTTCATTTTACTATCTCAATGTCGGTTAAAATTGCATCAGGATTAACATTATTTGGTGATAGCAATAATTCTAAAAATGAATTGGAGACCGTTGGCCCTACAAATGCTGATATATCAGTACTTGTTTTATTTTGGATAGTCACTATTTTATTGACGGCTTTATTTATTTATTATCTTTTCTTTAAGAAAGTTCAAATAAAAAGTGATGAAGTTAAAAAAGAACCTATAGTTGAAATTAATAAAGAAGATGATTTAAAAAATAAAATTAAAGAAAAACAAGATGGAAAATAATAAGCAAATCAATATAAAAAAATGTTATTTTCATAGTTTGAAAAAAGATGATAATGATCTTTATTTGAATCTTTTATATGAAGATGACTATGATAATAAAGATGATGATATGGAATATTTATCACTATCATTTATGTCAATTAAATTTATAAATGTCACTGATTTAAAAATTACTGGCTGTGAAGCGGATAATTATAAATATCTAGAAGGTGATATTGATTACCAAAATAAAAAAGTTCATCTCAAATATTTAGGGATGAACTTTATAGGTGATGAAAAAGAATACGAATTCTCTTTTTCATTTGATTCTTATTTGATTGATAATATCAGTAAGATTGACTCTGTTGATTGTTAATTATGATATTTAAACCAGTCTTTTCTATTGAATGATATTTCAATGATTCTTTCAATTGGGAATTTCTTTTCACATGGGCGTGGGCCATCAAGCCAATTGACACCAACTTCATTATCATGAAGTGATAAGACTTTAAAGATTCTGATTCCTAAATTGTTTTTAGAGCAATCAAATTTGACATAAATTCCAGTTGTTGCTCCATATTTGATGGCGGAGATAACACCAAGTGGTAAAGGAGAAGTTATTGAATCAGCAAGTTTATATCTTCCACGATGCCATACTTTTTCAACAATATAGACAAAACCTAATGTTTCAACATGATGGTATTCAAGAAGTGAATACATTGAATAATAAAGCGATCCACCACATAAAGCGGTTCCTACAATTATTACTTTTTCACCTTTTGAAATATCTTTATCGCATGTTCCTTCATATGGATTCATTTTGATCACATCAATTTTCATTTTTTCTGCTAAGAAACTAGCAAAAATATCATCATCAAAAGGGCAGACGATTTTATCTATTTCATCTGCATGCTCTCCTAGTTGTTTGATAATATTATCAGCTGTATAATCTAAAGCCTCTTTGTTATTTAAAAGTTTAGTTACATCTTTAAAAGTACCATTTACTTTACTTTCAATGAGTGTTTCATAAATATTATCATCCATGTTATTTTCTCCTTTTGTTTTTATTATTTACTTCTTTTCTGATTCCTGATAATGCATCATAGACTTCTTTATTACTCGCATCAGGATGCTCTTTTATATAATTATCAAATTCTGATAAGATATCACCCATATATGGTTCTTCATAGGTTTGCTGATAATATTCTTCTTCATCTTCTTCATCGTGATTATGATCATTTTCAATATGAACCACATTTTTATCAGACATATATAAAGGATAAGTTTCATCTTTGAAAACAGTTTCTCTTTCTGCATCAAAATATTTGAATAATATTCTTTTATGAATAGATACATCTTTAAAGGCATTATATAAATATGCTTTCACCTCATCTTCTTTATCAATAAATTCAGTTGGTGCTTGTATTTCTAAAGAAAGAAGAAAAGAAGTTTGCTCAACTCCATTGTGAATAACATAACCTTCAATTGCTCTGAAGATGAGCTCGTCTTCTTCAATTGAATAAATAGCACATAAATCTTTGTGAACTTTCTTTTCTTCAGATATTGCCATAATTGTATCAATACCCATCATATCTATTACGATCATATAGCCTCCTTATAATTCATATACTGGATCAACATTGATTGATATATCAACTTCTTTTTCATTCATCTTAATATTATTTAAATCATCAAGAATAGATGATATATCATCGTAGCATTTATATTTTAACAAAAATTGTCGTGAAAATTTATTATTTATGTGTGGAATATATGGAGTTATTGGTCCTAACACATCAATTCTTTTATTTAAACAAGCATTAGCTAAGAATAATCTTAACTGATTTGTTTTATTTAAAAGCTGTTTTAAATCATAACTTGAGATATAAATCATTGTCAAATATGTGTATGGTGGATATTTATATTTTTTTCTTTCATTCATTTCATATTTATAAAATGAATCATAATCTTGCTTTAAAGCAAGATTGATAATCAAATTTTCTTTGACCATTGTTTGAATTAAAACAGTTGCTTTCTTTTTACCACGTCCTGTTCTTCCTACAAATTGAGATAATAAATCAAAAGTATCTTCGCCGGCTTTATAAGAAGGCAAAGTCAAAGATGAATCAATATCAACAATACTTGCTAAAGTGACGTTTTCAAAATCATGCCCTTTTGAAAGGAGTGATGTTCCAACTAAAATATCAATATCACCTGTTGAAAATAATTCTAAAGTTTCATCTCTTACTTTTTTACTTGAGATATCTGAATCAAGTTGAGTTATTTTGTAGTTTGGAAATAGTGCTTTCAGTTCTTGTGATATTCTTTCAGTTCCATAACCAACCTCAAGTAAGTCAGTATTTCCACACTGACATTTGTACTCAGCTTTTGAAATTTGATAATTGCAGTGATGGCATTTCAAAAGTCCAGTTTTTTTATGATAAACTAAAGGTACATCACAATTTGGACATTTAGCTACTTTATTGCAACTTGTACACATTACAAGCGGCGAATATCCGCGTCTATTGATTAATACTAGAACTTGCTCCTTCTTAGTTACAGCTTTAATAATTTCATTTTTCAATGTCTTGGAAATGATATTTGATGTATATGGATCAAAGTTTTTTAAGTCATTCATATCAACTATTTTGATATCTCTATTTACAATTTTTGAAAATGGTGCAGTGAGCTTTGTATAGCCATATACTTCTCTGCTTGCTTTTGCCATTGTTACAAGAGAAGGTGTTGCCGAGGCAAAAACCACTTTACAACCAGTATTATTTGCTAGCATTGTTGAAATAGTTCTTGCATCATAAAAAGGAATTTTGTCTTGTTTATATGTTGATGAATGCTCTTCATCAATGATGATAAGACCTAAATTTTTAACAGGTGCAAAAATAGCACTTCTTGTTCCTAGAATCACTCTTTTCTTGTCATTTAATATGTCAAGATAATTCTCATATTTTAAACCGCTAGAAACAGAAGAATTTAAAATGACAAGTTCATCTTTATAATGCTTAAGAAGAATACCTGCATTTTGACTAGTGAGTGATATTTCAGGAATAAGAATAATGACACTTTTATCAAGTTTTAAATAATAATCAATAAGTTTTATGTAAATAGCTGTTTTACCGCTTCCTGTCACGCCATGGAGAAGAGTAACTTTTTTATCACTATTTAAAATATAATCAAATGAATTTTGCTGAGCTGAAGTCAAATCAAAATCAATCAATTTGCCACTTTCAAGAGAATGAACTTCTGCTAATGTCTTTTCAACTTTGACTAATATTTTTTTATTAAGCAAGCTGTCAAGTGCTTTTTTTGCAGTTACCTTGGATAAAGTTAACTCATTATTAGTTTTTATTTTATTAAATAAAGCTTGTTCATTTTTATTAAGCATTGATAAATCACAATTAATATCTTTATTTATCTCAATATAAGTTATAGTTGTAGCTTTAGTAGCTTTATTTACTGAAGATTTATTTGCTTTTAAAGCTGGTGGAAGAAAACAATCAACTATCGATAAAAGAGAACATTTGTAATATTCTTTAATCTGATAAGCAAGTTCAAACTGTTTATCACTAAGAAGGGAGACATCATCTACTCTTTTTTTTATTTTAGATAATTTGATACTATTTTCTTTTTCATATTCTTCAATTGATGATTCAATTAAAATAGGATCATCAATAACTAGTGATATGACGTCTTTTGAATTTTTTAAATCAACTAAAACACGCATGCCTTTTTTGATTGAGTCATCTTCATAATAATATGAAAGAGGTCTATCAAGAGCTAATACCTTGCGACCAATGAGCACTTTGTATATATAAAACATATTAATCGTTAGATTTATTTTGCTTTAAAGAATGACCACAACATCTGCAATATTTATCACCAACTTTATTAAATGCATGACAATTAGAACAAACAACTGGCTGATCAAAGAAACACTGTTCTTCTTCGATTTCTTTTTCTTCTGTTTTTTTATTTTTATCCATTGTATAAATATTATAAATATCAATTAATATATTATCAATAGAGCAAAATAAATATATTTTATTATCTTTTAAATAAATCATTAAAATATTAACTTAAAAAAGTAGTTATTTACGTATATTATTAAGATTTACAATTTTATTTTGATTATAAAATTTGAAATAAAATAATAAAAAGTAAATTTTTATAAATATTTAAATATTTAAAGATTTGTGATAGTATTTACTAGCTGGGCCTGTAGCTCACTTGGTAGAGCAAATCGTTCGCAACGATTAGGTAGAGAGTTCGATCCTCTTCAGGTCCACCATCATTGTTGATAGTTGTATTTATATATTTATATATAAATTTTATATATTAAACTGCTTTTGTACATGAATTGTGCTATAATTTTAGATGAATTTATTTCATTTTTTTAGTGAGGTACTATTATGGCTAACAAAAAATACATTTCTCTAGTTATGTTGACTTTACTTCTTTCTGCTAGTTGTAGTGTTGATAAAAAGAAAACAATTGATTTTCCTTCAATCAAAGTAAGCGATACTTCAAGTGATGATGCTTTGAAAAATGAAACTGAAGATAATAAAAAAGAAGACGATGATTCTTCAAACAATAAAAACAACAAATATGAAGAAGTAAAAAAAGCTAATGCTAGTGATTTTGTTTATGAGCTAAATGTTACAAATAGTGAAGTGACAATCATTAATTCTGCTAATAAAACTCTTACTAAAATCAATATTCCTTCTATTTTGACAATCAATGATGAAGATTATACTGTAACAAGAATTGCTGATAATGCATTTGCAGGCTGCAATGCTTTAAAGGAGGTCACTATTCCAAAAAGCATTGAACAGATTGGCACACAAGCTTTTGCAGCATGCTCTAATTTAACTAGCTTTTATGTTAGTGATTTAAATCCATATTTTGCTTCACAAGATGGGATTATTTATAATTATAATTTGACAGAGCTTCTTTTATGTCCTGCTGGATATACCAAAGAAGTTCAAATACCTAACTCACTCACTTATATCGGTGCTTATGCTTTAGCAAACTGTAGCAAAATTACGGAAGTATCTATTCCCAAAAGCGTTACCAGCATCAGAGAAGGAGCTTTCTTTAACTGCTCTGCATTAAAAGATATTTCTCTTCCCCCATATTTGACAACTATTGGAGCTGGTGCTTTTTCAAAAACTGGCATTTCAAAAATTGCTATTCCTAAAACGGTCACATATATAGGACCATGGGCATTTAAAGATTGCACGTCTTTAATCTCCTTTGTTTATCCTGATGCAGTCACTTCTATTTCGTATATGACCTTTTCAGGATGCAGTAATTTAAATTACGTTTACATTCCTACTACTATGACTACAATTGAACATAATGCGTTCTTAAATTGTGTTAAATTGAAGAGAGTATTTATTCCAAAAAATGTTACAACTGTTGCTAAAAATGCCTTCAAAGGGATTAATAAAACTGATGCATTAATCGAAGTTGAAGCCAGTGCACTTCCTGATACCTTTGATCAAGAATTTAATCCTGAAGAGATTGAGGTTGAATTATCAGCTAATGATAACGATAAAGTATTTACTTATGAAAATTTAAGATATAAGCCACTAAATGATACACAAGTGAAAATAATTGGCTTTGATCCAACAAAGAAAGTTGCTGATTTGCTTATTCCTCAATCAATAACTTATACAGATAATAGCGATGCAAATAATCCTGTTTCTAAAACATATGATGTTGTTGAGATTCAAGATAATGCTTTTAGAAATGAGAATGTTTTAAAAACAGTCACTATTGCTTCTACAGTGATGAGAAATTTAGGAAGGCATACATTTGAGAATAGTTCATTAACTAAGTTGACTGCTCCTGAATCATCTACTGTTTTAACTGATATTCCTGAGTACTGCTTTGCTGGTAGTAAAATGTTAACAGTTGCTGCTAAAAACAGCTTAGGTTCAATTAGATATTTAGCACCATATAGTTTTGCCAATATACAAGAAATTAGAATGGACTCAGGTGCTGCTAATGCTTCTGATTATCAATTCTTCACTACTAAAACGGCTGTTATTACTATTGATAGTTATGCATTTGATTCAACAGTTGTTAGAGATTCTGATCTATATAATTCATACGAGGGTAAAAAACGAAAGTTTTTTGATTTACAAGAGTCAATTGGTCAAATCAACAGCTATGCATTCAGTGAGGCTACATTTGGAGCAATTAATTTACCATCATTTACAAAAAAAATAGGAACCTTTGCACTTCATAATGTAAAAGCTAATGGAATATATTCGATTAGGATGGCTGGAAGTTATACAGCATATGGAGGCCATTATTCTGTACTTAATAATTGTTTATATAAAAATAATGATACCGGTTCAACAATCGATACATTATTATTTAGAACCAAAGATTATTTAGGGACTAGTCCTTCTGCAATAGAAGCTTCTAAAAATGTAAAAATAGCTTCTGCTACCAAAAATATCAGCCCTTATGCTTTTGATGAAGGGACTGGTAATATTGAATCTATAATCATAGAAGGAAGTAATTCTATTTTCTTTGTTGAAAACAATATTTTATATAAGAAAGAAACAATAAGTGATGAAAATGGTAATTCAAAAGAAATAGTCACCTTACTTTTAGCACCTAAAACATTAACTGGCAAAATAAAAATATCTGATAAGACAACTCATATTGCAAATAATGCTTTTAAAGATTGTACTAATATTACACAAATTACTGGAAATGACTCACTTGTCAGTGTTGGTAATAGTGCATTTGAAGGCTGCACATCTCTTGTTTTTGCAACTTTTAAAGATGGTTTAAAGAGTATTGGAAGAGCAGCTTTTAAAGGATGCAGTGCTTTAACTAAGCCAACATTACCTTTGTCTATTAAATCATTACCAGCTGATTTATTTAATGGTTGTACATCTTTAAAAATGGTCAATTTACCAAGAGATATTGAAGAGATTGGTGATAATTCATTTAATGGCTGCAGTAATTTAACAACTATTCATTTACCTAATACTTTAGTCGATATTGGAAATAATGCATTCACAGGCTGTAGTAAATTATCAACAATGACATTTGATGATGATAATCAAACTTATTTATATCTAAATGGTGTTTTATATCTTGCTAAAGTTGATCCAAATACTAATCAAAAATATCCAGATACTTTAGTTCAAGCTATAAATACTACTAGCATTACTATTCCAAAGACAGTCACTAATGTTAAAGATAGTGCTTATGATTCATTTAAAAACTTGACTAAAATAAGTGTAGAAAGTGGTAATAAAAATTATTCAATTAATAGTTATGGCGATTTATATCAGCTGAATGCAAGTGGTTCTATGTATAAATTACTTTATCATGTAAATAGGATGACTACTACTTCTTATGTATCAGCTGATACTTCAGAAATAGCAGATGCTGCTTATATGCATGCTAGTAGCTTAACAGGTATTGCAGTTGCAAGTTCAAATGCATATTTTGCTAACTATCACAATATGTTATTTAGTAAAGATGGAACTACGGTTATTAAAGTTCCTGCTAAAATAACTTTTGGTAGTACTGGTTTAGATTTTGGATCGAATGCCACTAAAGTTTTACCTGGTGCTTTAAAAGATAATGAATGGCTAAAAAAACAAACTACTCTTAACTTTACATCTAGTTATAATGTTTCATTTCCTAAAGGTGAATTTAAAGATTTAAATATTACTGAGTTATATAATATTAATCAAAATATATTGGAAAGTTTTTATGATCTTTTTAATACTTCATTAATTAGAAGTATTCAAATACAACATGTTAGTAATATCCCCGATGGCTTTTTCCAAGGTCTTGATAATCTTGAAACATTCACTATTACTTATTATTCATTTAAAGATGTAACGATTGGCAACTCTGCTTTTAAAAATTGTAAATCATTAAAAACACTAACTGTGTCTACTAAATTAGTTAGCATTGGTGATAATGCATTTGAAGGTTGCAGTGCATTAACAACAATTAAAAATGAACTTACAGATAGTAGTGGAGTTGATCGAGCCCTTGTAAAATTAAAAAATATAGGTAAAAATGCTTTTAAAGATTGTACTTCACTTACTACAGTTGATAGTAAAAGTTTTCAAGGTGCTACTAATTTGACATCAATTGGAGAAGGTGCTTTTAAAAACTGTACTTCATTAGTATCTTTTCCACTTCCACAAAGTAGTAATTACACTACTATTGAAAAAGGTTTATTTGAAGGATGCAGTAAACTTACAATGGACTTTTATAATATGAAAACTTATATTAAGGAAATCAAAGCTGATGCTTTTAAAGGAACAGCAATTACTAGTTTTTATATTCCTGATGATATTGATAAGGATAAAGTTGATTTCTCAGCTTTTGATGATACTGTTGTTAACCTTTGGGCAAGCAGTACAAATAATTTAAAATATATATCTACTAATGGTGTTCTTTATTACAATAATTTTAAAGAGCTCATCAGATGTCCTGCTGGTAAGACTGGAACTATTAGTATAAAAGATGAGACAACTACTATTGCTAAAGATGCCTTTAAAAATTGTACCAAGGTAACTAAATTAATTACTGGTGGAATTACTGTAACGGATAGCATAAAAAGTGGATTAAATGATGTCCCTGCTAATACTTTTAAAGGAATGACTTCTTTAACCAACGTCACTTTAGGTAATCAATATTTACTTAATAATTATCGAAATTTATTTGATATTACTAAAGTTACAACTGTTGCAATTAATAGAAGAATAACTACTATTACAGCGAGTGCATTTGAAAATGCAACTGGTTTAGTTTCTATTACTGGTGGTGTTTCAGCTTCTAGTCCTTCTGATACATCACTTATCGTATCAATTGGTAATAATGCCTTCAAAGGCTGCACTAATTTGACAACCTTCTTTATTGATGCAGCTAATAGAAAACTTTTTACAAAATTAACAAATATTGGAACGAGTGCTTTTGAAAATTGTAGCAAGCTATCTGCTTTATATATCCCAACAAGCGTTAGAACTATGGGAAGTAATGCTGTTAAAGGCTGTAATAAATCAATGACCATATATAATTATTCTTCACGTTTTACAAATAATACAACTTGGAATCCTGATGGAATAAATTATAGATCAATGTAATAAGACAAGATTAAAAAAGATATGTTTACATTGATTGATAATATGTTGATTATACTTACTAATAGATGTAAATACTTTTTACTAAAAATTTAAAATTAATAGCCATATTAAAAATTCATCGATATAATTTTAATAGTATAAATGATCACAATAGATGCTTTCTAATTGCAATGGTAAATATTTAAATATCTCTTAAAAAATTGAATAATGAAAAATTTATAAAATTTTTATCATAAGTATAGCTGTTAATTTTAACTTAGATTCAATTATATGCGATGAGTTTGTCAAAAGTACAATATGTAGCTGTATTATTTATAAACTCAAAGATATTATAGATAATTATTTAAAAGTCACTATAACAATTTCTTATATCATGTGATAATAAAGGAGGAAAACTTGTGATTATATATTTTTCAGCTACTGGAAATTGCAAATATGTTGCAAGTCGAATTGTACAAGCAAAAGAACAAAATATGATTTCAATCGTGGACTGTCTACAAAATAATCAGTATGATTTTTCAGATGATGTAATCGGCATTATATCTCCAACCTATGGCTGGGGATTACCAAGCATAGTAAAGGAGTTTTTTGAGAAAGCCACTTTTCAAAGTGAATATCTATATTTTGTTGCAACTTACGGAACAACTCCTGGAGCGACAGGGTATATGGCAAGTAAAGCGATAAAAGGGAAAAGAATAGACGCATATTATTCCGTTCGCATGGTAGACACATGGACACCGATTTTTGACATTTCTACTTCTAAAAAAATTTCAAAATATACAAAGACAACTGAAAAAGAAATAGATGAAATAATTAATAAAGTAAGCAGTCATTTTATAAACAAACATATGCCTTCACGAACGCCAGCATTCATTACCAAATTGATTGGTGAGCCGATATATAATAAAGTGCGACTGACAAAGCATTTTCATGTAGAAAATAGTTGCATTGGATGTGGATTATGTGCAAGAAAATGTCCGGTTCAAGCTATTGAAATAAAAGACAAAAGACCAGTATGGATAAAGGATAAGTGCGTGATGTGTCTTGGTTGTTTGCATCGCTGCCCAAAATTTGCTATTCAGTATGAAAACAAAACCAAAAAACATGGACAATATACAAATCCGAATGTAAAGTTATAGGTAAAATAAAAACTATTTATAAAAAGCAATCTATCAAGATTTATATATAAAAAAGATAGGTGCCTTTGTATTACTAGTTTTTTTACCCACTAATGTTTGTCTATATGAAATATTTTGGATTCTAGATATATTATTTATTTAATATAGCACCTGCTTTAACAATAATGTAAACAAGTGTATATTAATAATCTTTATCTGATTAAATTGTTTCTTATATATTGATATAAAACTATAGTTATATCGTAACAAAAGATATATTTAACTTAACTACAATAAGTTAATTTTAAATAAAATAAAAAATGTGACATTATGTCACTTCATCAAATGCAAACTGGTGCGGACGACAGGAATTGAACCTGCACGGGATTTCCCATGGCGTTCTAAGCACCACATGGCTACCATTACATCACGTCCGCAATTAAATAACAAGATATTTTAATAAATAATAATCAAAAAAACAACACTTATATTTTCTTATTATCTGTTGATGAAGAAGAAAAATTACTTGCAATTGCAAAAAGAAGAATAATTATTAATTCAATAAATATTAGTACACTACCTGTAATAATTAAAGGTAGTGAATAAGAAGGAGTAGGAACTAAGTCACTTGTATATAAAATAAGACCTGTTATAAAAATTACAAGCGAAGTAATAACAGAAACTGATAAACACATTAAAAAGATAAGACTAGCTTTTTTAGATAGATTATTGAGCTTGGTTAAAAATTTACGGATCACAATTACCTCAAATAGTGGTGCTCTCGAAGGGACTTGAACCCTTGACCTATCGCTTAGGAGGCGATCGCTCTAATCCAACTGAGCTACGAAAGCAGCACAATAATTATAACATTAAATTTAAATTATTCTAAAAATGAATTATATAAACTATATATTTTATGAAGATGATTAGAATAATTACTATTTTATTTTTATATTTATTTAATTTTTTGAATTTTAAATTTAAAAATAATAATCAAATTAATTTAAGAAAAACAACAAATATAAATGCTACTAATCTTTTAACAATGGATAATAAATATCCATCCATGTATGATGGAATATATGAGATAAAAGATTTTAAATTTGATGGAGAAGGTGAATATAAAATTGGTTTTCACTTTGCAAATGAAATTGAAGATTTTAAAATAGCAACTAGAAATAAAAAATTGGGATTTAAAATAAGTTTAAAAAGAAATAATTATTTATTTGATGAAGAATATTTATATTCTGAAAGTAAATTTCAAAATTTATTTTATAAAACAAATAATAATTATTATTTTAAGAAAAAAATATATTCAGATTTAAATATGAATGTAATCGGATTAAAGTACTATAAAACTTTTTTGCTTGAAATAAATTTCAAAGCCAATTACCTTGATGAAATTAAATCATTTAAGCTTATATATTCAGATACACCTGTTATTATAAACAAAGTATATATAGCTAGAAAAAACGTTGATTATCAAAGATGTATAAATGATAATAATGAGTTTATAAATGATAAAAATAGATTCAATATTTTAACAAACAATAAAGAAAACTTATATTTAAATTGTGAATATGGAAGAATATTATCATTCAATTATCTTAGAAAAAAATATGTATTTTATGATAATGAATTATCTAAATATATTTTCTTAAATGAAATTGTTGATGATAACAATTATTTCATTGAAGGAAATAAATTAAGTATTGGTAGTACAGCTAAAATCATTTTAAAAACTCTAAATAAGGAATTAGAAATAGTCTTAACAGTTCTTGATTCACTTCCGCCTATAATTACTCCTTTAAAAGAAAATGTTGAAATAAATTGCTCATATAAGACAAATTTTAACGATGCCAGTTTTATTTATAAATATTTTAATATTGAAGATAATTTTACTAAAAATAATAAGATATATATAAAAGATATAAATAATAATGTTGTTATAAATAAAGTAGGTAAAGTAAATGCAAAATTGATTGCAAAAGATGATTTTAACAATGAAAGTGAGTACATTTTTAAACTCAATTTAATTGACGATATTAAACCGGTTATCACAGCTAAATATAAAATCATAAATTTAAATGAAACAATAATATTTAATGAAGAAGAAATTATTGAAATGTTTTCAGCATACGATGAAATTGATAAGACATGCAAAATAAATATTAAAGATAATAGTTATATAAATAATGAAACTAAAGAAGGTAAACATTTTATTGAAGTTTTAGCCAAAGATAGTTCTAGTAATGAAGAAAATTTCAAGTTGATTATTAATGTTAAAAAAGGTGGAAGTGTTTTCTACGCAAATGAGAATTATTTAACTTTTCAAGAAGGTCAAAATATAAAAGATAATGAAATAATTGAAGCATTAATTGAAATGGAACAAATTGAAAAAGCAAATTATAAAAATATCATTTTCCCAGACAATAAAAAACTCTCTGAATATAAGGAAGGCATGCATGATTTAAATCTAGTATTTGAAAAAGAAAACAATCAAAAAATTGAAACAAAATTAATTATTGAAGTCACTAAAAATGATGATAAAAAAGATGAAAAAAAGTTGACAATTATTGATAAAATCATCAACTTTTTTAAATCGATTTTTGAAAAAATAAAGAATCTATTTAAATGATTATTTTAAATGATCATCAACAAAAGGTTTTAAGTTTGATGCAGCTATTTTAGCATCAATTCTTTTTTCACCATTGTCTAAATCAATTAAAACATATTTATCATTTCCCATATTCAATTCTTTCATGTATGTAAGTTGTCTTAAACCATGTCTTGATGTTATTCTTTCTACCAAATCGTGATTTTCATTTTCTTTCATTGAAAAGACAATATCTACACAAGCTTGATCAATAGCTAATATATCAAGCGATGCTAAAATGCCAACGTTAGGAGTAACTACAGGTTGAGCATTAATTCCTTCACAATCACATGAAACAGACATATTTCTCATAACATTTATATATGAAATATTTTTATTAAAATGGTCAACTGTTGCTTTAGAAGATTCAGTCATTCTTTCCATGAATTCTTCTTTAGCAATATCCCACATGTTATCTTGATTGGGAGTTGTATGAATCATAGCTTTGCCGATTCTTCCATCAGCAATGCCGATACCAATGTTTTTATTAGAACCACCAAATCCACCTTGAGTGTGACCTTTAAAGTGAGTCAAAACTAAAAGTGAATCATAATTCATAATTCCTTTGCCAACCGACATCTCTTTAAAATATTTACCACCATTTATAGGTAACATACAAGTTCCTTTAGAGTCTATAATATCAACATCAGAAAATGTCCAGCCATTCACTTTTAGAGTTTCAAGATGATCACTTGTTGTATAGCGATCTCCTTGATAATAAGTATTAGTTTCAACGATAGTTGCATTTTTTAATTCCTTTTCAAAAAGATTTTTGACCCATGAACGAGGAATGATGTTTGGACCATTTTTCTCGCCAGTGTGGAGTTTTACAGCAATTTTCCCAGTAAGATTATGAGAAATTTTTTGATAAATCTTTTCAAGACCAGCACTTGATAAATCCCTTGTGAAATAAACAATTGATTCATTTGAAACTCTTTTATCATATGGAATATAAACATTTCCGTCAATACATTTTTTTTCTTTCATAAGCCACCTCTCCTTTAAATATTTTACTAAATCATGTTAATTTTATAAAGAATAAATTAGTCAATTGAAGGTTTTAGTTTATATCATGGTATAATACCTGACTTTGGTAGAGACCCCTAAAATGAAGTGTTAAGATCAACATCATTTAAAA
>ERZ808252.50-NODE-50-length-122909-cov-46.528676_pt1 | contig 122909 bp, 99 predicted proteins | sample MGYA00521242_ERZ808252 | MGnify/ENA primary metagenome ERZ808252 (study PRJEB31516, sample SAMN03275581) | gut metagenome | biome: mammalia-associated habitat; material: feces | host: Papio cynocephalus | place: Kenya | collected 2012-08-07 ...
GTGTGAAACTGCCGGGTGAGAAGTCCGCGCGCTGGATGTACATCCCGATGCCGGGCGAGGAGTCCAGGCGTCCAGTCAGCGGGACGAAGGCCTCCCCGGAACTTCTTCAGACCCTGGCCTACGAGACCTACGTGAAATGCGTCTCACTCGGAAACCTTCTCCAACAGTTGAAAGACATCGGGATGCGCATATCCAAGAACACGCTCCGCAACTGGCTGAAGAAAGGGAAGCGTCACCTTGACAGTCTGATAAGGGAACTGAAGGACAAGGCGCTGGAGAAGGACAGCATCGTGAACTGCGACGAGACATGGTGCAAGGTTCGGAGGTTCAACAAGTACATGAAGAAGTACATGTGGGTGCTTGTGAACAAGTCGGAGAAGATAGTAATCTTCTTCTATGATGAAGGATCAAGGGGGCGGAAGGTCCTCACGGACTTCATGGGCGAAGCGGAAGTGAGGGCTATAATGACCGATGGCTACACTGCATACAACTTCCTTGACGGGAAACTGGGCGTTGACCACTTGATCTGCATGGCGCACGCGTACGTGAAGTTCAAGAAAGCCCACAATCTGGGCAAGGACGCATCCGCCATTCGGTTCATAGAACTGATAGAGAGACTGTACGAGTTGGAGCGGGGGTACAAAGCCAGAGGCTATACCGAGCGGCAGATATACAAGGCGCGCCAGTCAGCGGAGACCTCAGATATAGAAAGACGATTGAGAGCCCTGCTGGCCGAGGAGCTAAAGAAGGAGAACCCGAAACGAAGCTACTACATGGAACAGGCGCTGAGCTACTTCGACCACTTCAAGGACGGCCTTTTCCTTTACCGCAAGGACGGGCGATACCCGATAGACAACAACCTTGCGGAGCGTCAGGTGAGACCGTTCACGGCGATGCGGAAAGTGATCCAGCACTACGGGAGCGATGAGGGTGCGGAGATGGCGGCGGTCTATCTGAGCGTGGTGAGCACGGTGAAGCTTGTGGGCGTGTCGGTGTGGCGTTTCCTCGGAGACTTCTTCGAGGACGTGGTGGCAGGCGGCAGGAAACATCTTGGGCACCTAAGACTGTCACCAGCGTAGAAAAGTAAAAAAATAATCAACAAAAAATACTAAAAACGGACAATAATTGGCCTGGCGACGGGTCGAGCGGAGGCTATGTCTCTGACTTTTAGCCGAGTCCAAAAATTGACCACTAACGGAAAAGTGGACGCGTACTTAAAATGGTAGTTTACTGTCAAAACATGAATAATTCAAACGCCTATTGTTGGGGACTGCTTGCTCGCTTTGCTCCGCAAGCAATATTTTTATTAACAACAATGATTCTAGCCCGTCTGGTAAACCCCGAGGCTTTTGGCACAATTGGGGTTTTGGCAGTCATATTCTCAGTGGCTAATATTCTATTAGACTCAGGCTTGGGTGGAAGTCTTATCAAAGAAAAAGAAATTTCGGATATAGATTGTTCTACTATCAGCATCTTTAATATAATTGTTTCATTATTAATATATATTATATTGTTCTATGTGGCTGATTATCTTCAGTCATATTTCAATATAGAAGGATTATCTTCTGTTATTCGAACAATATCATGGGTGTTTCCTATTTCAGCCTTTGGCATTGTTCCGTTGTCTTTATTAAAAAGACGCTTGCTGTTTAATAAGATATTCATATGCTCAATTTCAGGAGTTATTGTTGCTTCTTTTTCAGCAGTCATAGTAGCATTATGTGATGGTGATGTCTATGCATTAGTAACGTATCAAATAGTTGTGAATGCAGTTAATGTAATTTTATATTTTTATTTTTCGGATTACAAATTATCATTTAAGTTCTCTTATGTGAGCTTACGGCGCCTAATTCCATTTGGATTCTTCACTAGTGTAGTAACGATTGTCGATACTGTATATGAGAATATTATGACTGTATTAACAGGAAAATATTTAGATATAAAAACTGCAGGATATTTGTACCAAGCAAAAAGACTGGAAGAAAGCACATCAACTTCAATGTCAGTAGCAGTCGGGGTTGTAGCATTTCCCATACTTACTCGTATTAAGGAAGACTTAGAAGCTTTCAGAGTTGAATGTAAAAAGACATATGATACAATTACATTATTATTGTTTCCAATATTAACTCTTGTGTCAGTTTTTTCAAAGGATATTATAAATATATTGTTTGGCAAACAATGGATTCCGTCCGCTGCGTATCTTAAGATACTTATGATATGTGGCCTCTTCATTATGACTGAGCAGCTTATGTTAAGTTTTATCAAAGCTCTTGGTAAAGTGAAAAATTTAATGTATTTAACCTTGGTAAAACGAACGATAGGACTAACATTGCTTATTTGTTGTTTGTTATTAGATCCAACTATGTTAATTTATGGGTATTTATCCGCTACTATTATAGGATGTTGTTTCAACATTTATTTATTTGCAAAAGTCTCAAACAGTGAGGTAAGTCACACATTTATGCTATTGGCAAGAAATTTAATAATGCCATTTTTATTTGTATTTATATGCAAAACAATCAGTGTTTTTATTAATGGAGGTTATATATATATGATAGGTATAAGTTTAGTATTCTTATCGTTATATTACACGACCTACTTAAAGCACAGAGGGATTAATATTGTATCTTTTGTAAAAAACACGTTGAGACAATGATCAGGAATATATGTATTCTCATCGCTATAGTAGTTACTTCTATTTATCTTGTGAATGGTAATTATGCACAGGCTGTTGCTATGTGCATTCTCGTTGCAAGCATTATTGAAGGTAATAAATGTAAATATAGTTATAATCCTTTCTTCCTGTTGATTATTACATTAGTTTCTTTCTTGTTATACAATCCTCAATGGGGTGGCGTTTTCTTCTCTGCCTTAAGTTATAAAACTCAAGCCGTTATTTGTTTTTCTTTAATTGCGCTATTTGCAGGAATGAGATTATGTATGCGCTTCCAGATTCATCCGCTGATAGTAGGAAAGAAAACAGAAAATATTTTGATTGTAGGAGCCTTAGGTTTACTCCCAACATTAGTGTCCTTTGCATTTTTTGGCAATATTTTAGTCCTATCAGGAGATGCCTTACTTGAGGCAAAAGAAGGATTGGATATTCCTATTGTAGGTCAGTTAGCCTTCTTTCTCCCAGCCACAATAATAATCGCATGCAAGCGTAATAGTTCTAAACTAATAATTCTGGCTATAATAGTGAGTGTATTATCTGCTCTTATGACCGTCACAAAGATGGCCATTTTAATGGCAGTATTTTTCTCGTTTGTTGGACTCAATCGTTTTTCACCCAGTTTTCTTGAAAACAAATTTGTGAAATCCATAAAGAGATACGCTGCCATATGGGTTCCAATTTGTGTATTGTTAATGTTTAGTAATAATAACGCTATCCGAACTGACGCGCAAGGTGGAGAAATGACATATTATTCAAATAGCGGAAGTATGATGCATTTTGATTCATCTGATGAATTTGCAGAAGGTATCTTCCTTAATTATCTTTATTTTTGTTCTCCATGGTCTAATTTAGATTATAATATCGAAAGAAATAATCGACGAGGATATGGAGCCAACACCTTTGGACAATTTGGTAAACGATTTGGTATGGAGGTACAACCTGTAGAAAAGATTCAACCCTCATTTCTCAATACCCATACATTCTTGACAGACTACATCTTGGATTTTGGACTATTGGGAGCAGTTATCGCCTCCTTTTTTCTTGGTTTATTTATATCTTACGGCTATTGCAAATGGGGATGTTCCGATGATCCGATTTGGTTGTCATTTTACACTTTAATAGCATTTGCTACAAGCATGCTATTCTTTAGCAATCATTTTAACAATGGATATCTCTTTAATTATTTTCTTTCTTTTGGAATTTATTATTTAATTTCAAAAACAGTCCAATCATAATGTAACATTCTGCGAACCCTCATTATAAAAGTTCTTGGAGTGAATCTGACAATATTCGGAGATTTCATTACGATGTTTGATGAAACCGCTGAAAATCAGCGGCAAGCTGCCGCATGCGGAAAAGTGGACGCGCACTGATTGGCCTGGCGATGGGTCGAGCAGCAGCTATGTACCTGGCTTTGAACCGAGCCCAAAAATCAACTACTGACAAACATTACCAACTACATGTGCACCATATCAGTAATAATTCCAACATATGGAAGTCCTCAATTTCTTGAAAATTCTATTTTGAGTGTTTTGAGTCAAACTTTTAAGGATATAGAATTGATCATCGTTGATGACAATAATCCAGGCTCATATGCCCGTAAGCAGACAGAGAAGCTTGTTAACAAATATTTGCAGAAAGATTCCCGTGTAAAGTACATAAAGCACGAAAAAAATAGAAATGGTGCTGCAGCACGTAACACAGGTTTCGCCGTGGCTCATGGCAAATATATTTCATTGCTTGATAGCGATGACGAGTACAAGACCGACAGGTTACAAAAGTGCTTTGATGCTATTAAGTCGGCTCCCGCTTCCGTTGCTGGCGTATATACTGGTTGTGAGTTCCGTAGAGCAGGCAAGACCTATCGCACCTATACTAAAGTCAAGGATGGAAACTTCCTTGTCGAGACGCTTGCTTGTACATTTATGTTCTGCACGGGCAGTAATATTTTTGTGCGCAAGAGTGTGGTAGAAGAATTGAATGGTTTTGATGAGGCGTTCCTTCGTCATCAGGATTATGAGTTTCTAGTGCGTGTCTTCGAGAAGTATTCGTTAAAGTCCGTACCTGAAGTACTCGTCATAAAGAATAACGAGAACATCAATCTGCCGAATCTTGAGAAGCAAATTACGATCAAGAAGCAGTACTTGGATAAGTTCAAGTATATCATTAATGCCCTTCCTAAAAAGGACGCTAACTACATCATGCATGGGAACTATATCAATGTAGCTGTGAATGCAATGGATCAGAACAACTTCAAAGTCGCAAACGAGTACTATCGCAAAGCTAATCAGTACGGAAGTTTGACTATTAAGGAGTGGATTCGCAGATTTATTGCACCTGTCTATAACATCATAAAAAACATATGAGTGAATTATTGTTCCGGCTGTACTGCTTTGTTCACCATACAGTCAAACGCTTTCTGGGAAGAGTAGCCCTTACAGCCGGAAATATCCTAAAAACACCTTCTCTGAAAATGGGTGCCAAGCAAGAGGAATCTTGCCATTTGTGGAGTGAGTTTATCCAGAGGTCTGTTATTCCATCTGGTGAGTTTAAGGGCAATCTCTATGCAGGGTATATTGCCGAGAGCAAGAAGTGGTGCCTGCCCAGTTGGATCTGGACAAATGCTGCAACGGTACGTGAGTATTGTGTTCTGGGTAAGTTGGAGGAGGCAAAAGCATTGGCATCCAAATTGGCCGACCGTCAGCAGGAATGTGGAGGTTGGATAGTTCGCAACGATTACGACAAACAAGGAGCAATTCCAGTGCTTGCCCCCAATGATTCGGCCTATATTGCCAACAATGCCTTTATTACCCTCTATAAGGAGACAAAAGATAAAAAATATTTGAACATCGCACGCAGATGTGCCGATTGGGTCATTGAAACAGTCCGGCCTGATGGAATGGTGTATGTCGGCTACAATATTCGCGACAAAAAGTGGGATAAGAGTTACGTAATCGTAGATGTTGGCTTCACAGGAGGCTTATTCTCCAGATTGGTAGAGCTAACCCGTGAAGAAAAGTATCTTATTTTCTTGAAGAGATTTATCAAGCGATATATTGAGCTGTTCTATCAGCCACAAAGACGTGGGTTTTGCACCAGCATCGACAAGAACAACCGTCCACTAGGTGGAATGTTCGGAAGAGGGCAAGCATGGGCATTGGAGGGATTGATTCCAGCCTATAATGTTCTGAAGGACAGCCGCATCAAACAGGTTATTGATGACACCATTGAGAACCTGTTGCGCGTGCAATATAGCGATGGCGCATGGGCCTACAACCTCACCAAACCACTCCTGGGCAATGACTGTAAATCAATCAGCGTGATAGCCAAGAATATGATGCATTGGTATGAGGTTACTAGAGATGAGCGGATCATCAGGAGTGCAGAAAAAGCACTTGAATGGTGCTGTAAGCATACAGCAACTGAGGGTTATGCAAGAGGCGGCATATTCTCCTTCTGTATGGAGGGTGCCATCGTACAAAACCTTTATACCTCATGTGCTTTTGTCTATTCTTCAGCATATGCCATTGAACTACATAAAATGCTGAAACAATAATGAAATTGATTATACTGACAAAGAAACTTCAGGAGGGGGAGAAACTCCGAAAGTCACTCCTAATGTTCGATGAATGTTTTGCCCTTTTACCTTGTCTGACTAAAGCAGATGTGGAACAAAAGGCAGATGAAATAAAGAATTGCGAATTCATCTTCTCTACTTGGTACATGCCCGAGTTTTCTGAAGATGAAATCAGCAAATGGTTCCCATCGCTTAAATGCGTGTTTTATGCAGCTGGTACTGTTAAGTATTTTGCCGAGCCATTTCTGAAGAAGGATGTGCGTGTATTTACTGCCGCCAGCGCCAATGGTATCCCTGTGGCTGAGTTTACCGCCTCTCAGATTGTGCTCGCAAATAAAGGCTATTATCAGGCTCTGAGAGCATATAAGTGGTCTATTTGCCGGAGGAAATTCAACATCTCACGTGGGTTCGCAGAACGCAAGTATGGAAACTATGGTGCCAAGGTGGGCATCATAGGGTGTGGAGCTATCGGAGGCAAGGTGGTAGAATTGCTAAAACCCTACCATTTGGAGGTGTCTGTCTATGATCCGTATCTTCCTGATGAGCGTGCCAACGCTCTTGGCGTTCAGAAGGTTGGCATAGAAGAACTGTTCAGAAATTGCGATGTTATTAGCAACCATTTGCCAGATATTCATGAGACTCGTGGCATAATCACCGAAGCGTTGCTTAACAGCATGAAGCTGGAAGCCACTTTCGTCAATACTGGCCGTGGAGCACAGGTGAACGAGAAGGCACTAAACAAGGTGCTGAGGAAACGCAAAGATATGTGCGCCTTGCTGGATGTAACTTCTCACGAACCACTTTCCCCTTGGTCGCCTCTCTATTGGCGCAAGAATGTGTTCCTGACTCCACACATTGCCGGCAGTCTCTCTGAAGAATTTGTAAGGCTGGTAGAGTATATGGTGCAGGCTTATCGCGATGTACTTGAAGGCAAGCAGAATGCATGCGAAACTTCCTTGGAGTTAATGGCAAAACAAAGTACACATTAGTAATATATGTTGCGGAGAATACTAAAACGTGTTCTGAATATGTGGCGACAGACACCACTTGGACGAACCAAAAAGATAGATAAGCCCATTCGTTGGGGCGTGATAGGTCTGGGCTATATGGCCGAAACCTTCTCGTGTGCAATTGATGGCAATAAGGATGGTGAGGTTTATGCCGTAGCCTCACGCTCATTGGACAAGGCCAAGTCTTTTGCATCTCACCATGGTGGATGTAAGGCATACGGCAGCTATGATGAGATGGTGAACGATAAAAGCCTGAAGTTGGATGTAGTATATATAGCAACCCCTGTCAAGTATCACTACGAGCATGTGAAACTTTGTTTGGAAGCTGGACTGAATGTCCTTTGCGAGAAGCCTGTTACTAACACATTGGCTAAGTTAGACGAACTCATTGCATTAGCTCAAAAGAACAAATGTTTCTTTATGGAGGGCATGTGGATGAAGTGCTTACCTTCGTTCCAGAAGGCTTGCCAGTGGATCAGCGAAGGTAAGATTGGCCTTACAGAATGGGTGAAGGTGGATTTCTACAAGCACGAGCATATCCGTGATGGGCATGCCATCTACAATGCTCGGGAAGGCGGCGGTATTCTTCGAGACTTTGGAGTTTATGCTATCGCCTTTATTGAACATTTCTTGAAAGGTATGCCTGACAGCTTTAATGGTAACTATCGTTTATCAACATATGGCATTGATGCTGATTGGCAGATAATCGCAGAGAAGAATGGTGTGAAGGCAGTAGTTAATCTCTCGTCAAATTTCGGTTCGTTGAGCAAGGCTGCAGTTATCGGCAATAAAGGGTTCATAGAGTGGGATTCGCAATTCAACCGAACCAACCATGTCGCACTCTATGATGCAAGCGGACATCAGGTGGATGCTTTCTCTGCTTCTTATACATACGAGGGTTTCGAACATGAGGTGAACGAAGTGCAAAAATGCATTAGAGAGGGGATGAAAGAAAGCATGATAGTATCCCTTGAGGGCACACATAATACAATTCAGATAATAGATATCCTAATGAAAGCATAATTCGGATGATTTCAGAAGTGATTCAAAAACTTATTGAGCAGACAATAGCTGTTTGTAACTCTTGGCTACAGAAGAGTGAAGATGGGCTTTTGCGATTTGTGGATCCAAATGATGGCGAAGAAATTTCCGCTCATTATGGTGCTGCCCATGCGGCTGCCGCCTTCATCATTTGGGGCAAGCAGACGGGTAATGGTACTCTTTATCAACAGGGGCTTGAACTACTCCAGAGCATATTGAATCGTTGGAATAAAAGTAAGGCGCTTCCAGCTTTTCACTTTGACTTTAATAATCTAGCCATCTCAATGGTTGAGCCTTTGGTGGATAAAGAAACTGCTGCACATATCCGCGAGATTATTTGTAAGACAGATGACAGTCATCATGACACCATCAATTGGCTGCCAATGCGTTGGGCTGTCAATCGGAAGCGCATTGAATGGACGACAGGCGATAAGAAATATGAGACAATTATTTCTCGATGCAAAAAGATTATCTCCAAGGCCACCAATTCAGACGGCGGTATTGAAGATCGCTTGCCTTACGGACTGAGCTTTAACCTGCAGTATGATGTGGCAACGGTAGCCGTATTACAGTATCTTCGTGTTCAAGGTGAACAAATTGATTTAAGCAAAGAGTTGGGTTTCCTGCTGTCCGCTGTGTCGCCTGACGGTGACATCAATTACCAAGGCCGTGGAACCAACCAAATTTTCGCATGGGGCTTATGGGTCTATATCCTTGCTTCAAGTGGGCAATTTTCTGCTCTCAAAGTGGCTCTCGATTATCTTGGACATCGTCTGCCGAAGATGCTCGCCTCTCATAACCTTATGTTGAACGATTGGGATGGTAAAGACAAGTACCTCTGGTGGGACTACCACTATGCTTCTGTTTATACTGCTCATTGTTTGCTTTGGCTGGTGTTGGCCTACATAAATAAGGATAAAGCGCATATTTCTCCCATTGCTCCAAAATCTATTATTACCGGCTTGCATGTTCATCGAACTGAGAATTGCTTTGTAAGTTGGTTTGAAGGGCGAACGGAATATCTTGCTGAAAGAGGTCCTGCAATTGCGGCCATATGGACAAAGCGCCAAGGCATGATCTGCAAAGGCACTTTTGGCCCATGGCAAAGCCCATTCGGCAACAAGTACATCTACGAAGATGTTGTACTTAAAAACTTCTGCGGACTGCTGGAGGTGAAGCGCAACAAGGATTGGAGCAAGAATCGCTATGCACATAAGCTGATGCCTAACTTATATAAAAAAGAAGTGTCCTGTACTCTTAAGCCTATTTTCTGTCCAATAAGAGTAAGTCAGAATGCTGATTTGCTTGAGATTACATGGTCTAGTAATGGTAAGTCAGAAATTATTTTCAATTTGCCGTCGATGTCAGAAAATTGCACTATAAGACTATATGCCGATGGAAAGGAAATACCTCTTTATTGTAATAGTGCTATCAAGAATCAATATGGGTTAATGTATGTACACCAAAGCAGGTGCATTAAAGCGAAAACAATCAAGATTCTTGTAAAATAAAAAATTCGCTTATGCCAAAACTTTTGCAAATCAACGTCACTGCCAACTGGGGATCAACAGGGAAAATAGCTGAGCAGATAGGGCTATGTGCTCAGTCTCATGGTTGGGAGTCTTATATAGCGTATGGTCGGGAAGCTAATTCATCAAAGAACATCCTGATAAAGGTAGGGACAATGGCTGGTGTGTATGAGCACTATGCCGAAAATCTCTTCCTTGACAATGAAGGGTTGGCCTCGCGCCATGCCACAAAGAAATTTCTTCAACAGGTGGATGAAATAAATCCGGACGTGGTGCATCTGCACAACATCCACGACCATTGGCTGAACTACCGGATGCTCTTTAAGTACTTGGCGGACAGAAATATTCCAGTGGTGTGGACGCAGCATGACCAATGGGCGACCACCGGACATTGCATGTTCAATCTTTGCGGATGTGAACGTTGGAAGGATGAGTGCCACGACTGTCCTTTGTCAAAGTGGTACTCTCTGGACAAGTCGCGCAGAAACCATAGGCTGAAAAAGGAACTTATGGCTGCCATTCCCTCTTTGACCATAGTGCCGGTCTCTGAATGGCTGGGAGAAAACATCCGGCAGTCTCATCTTAAAAATCGTTCCATTTACGTCATACACAATGGAATAGACATCCATACCTTCTCGCCTCAAACGGGAGATGTCCATGAGAGGTATGGCATTCCCAAAGGGCGGAAGATCATCCTCGGAGTTGCCGCCGTGTGGGATTCCCGCAAAGGACTTGATGACTTTTATGAACTTTCCGGGCGACTTTCTGCGGATGACTATTCAATTGTCATTGTCGGACGGCTGACGGAAAAGGCCAGAGTGGTAGCAGGCGGATGCCAGGTGGTGTTCGTGGACAGAACACAGAATTCGTTGGAACTGGCGATGTTGTATTCATCGGCATCGGTGTTTGTAAATCCCACCTACAACGACAATTACCCAACCACAAATCTCGAGGCGATAGCCTGTGGAACACCAGTGATAACGTATCGCACCGGCGGCAGTCCTGAGGCTGTCGATGCGTCGGTGGGATGTGTTGTCGAGCAGGGTGACATGGACGGTCTTGTCAAAGCCGTCATGCACTATGCTATGGGTGATTTCACCGACTCCTGCCGCTTAAAAGCCGAGACTGAATTTGACAATAAAAAGTGTTTTAATCCATATATCTTGCTGTATAACAAGATGTTAGGGGGGGGGTAAGACCGTGATTCTCGGAGTATCAAGCGTTTGGGGAAAATTCAAGGGATTGGATGACCTGATCGCACTCAGCCGTGAACCTGATTTTCTGGTTGTGCTGGTAGGGTTAACTTCCGAGCAGATCAATACGTTCCAAGGTGGGAAATACAAAGAGTGCAATCTGGTGCCTGTCTCCAGGACGCAGAATCAGCAGGAACTTGCGATGGTGTATTCAATGGTGGATGTGTTCGTGAACCCCACTTATGCCGACATGTTCCCAACAGTCAATCTTGAGGCGCTGGCCTGCGGAACGCCTGTCATCACATACAAAACAGGGGGCAGTCCGGAAGCGATAGATGAGAGGACTGGAGTCGAAGTTGAACAAGGAAATTTGGAGGCTTTGGCTGAGGCCATTCGTAAGATGAAGGCTAGTCCATTATCTTCTGACGATTGCAGGAAACGGGCTGAGCGGTATTTTGATAAGGATAAATGTTTCGAAAAGTATATTGAGTTGTATGACAGACTATTAGGTGTAAAATAACATTATTCTTTAATTTGTTAAATTATTAGCAATGATTTGTATGTATAAACATTGTTTCAAGAGGCTTTTAGACATAGTCTTGTCTGCTATCGGCATGATTGTGCTTTCGCCTGTCTATTTTGTATTGGCGTTGTACGTGGCGATATTCATGGGCTTTCCAGTCTTGTTCGGTCAGGAGCGGATCGGCAAGGATGAGAAGCCCTTTATATTGTATAAGTTCAGGTCAATGACGAATAAGAAAGATAAGGATGGTAATCTGTTGCCCGAGTGCGAACGTCTGACAAGATGGGGGCTCCTATTGAGGAACACATCCCTTGATGAGTTGCCGGAGTTGTGGGCAATCTTTGTGGGAAAGATGTCAATAGTAGGCCCGCGCCCTATGCCTACATACTATGGACCATATTTTCTGCCGGAGGAGAGAAAACGCCATACGGTTCGTGGTGGTTTGATACCGCCTGATTCTTTGAGCGGGAAGGCGGTAACGAGCTATGAAGAGCAATTTAAATATGAGTGTTACTACGCGGAGCATGTTTCGTTGTGGTTAGACATCAAGGTCATCTTCTCAACGTTTAGGATTTTGTTCAAGCGTGTTGAGGAGGATTATGGAACATGTGAGCGTCCTCATCTTAATGTGTACCGTAAGGATATTGTAAAGAAATAATGATGACACGGACGATTGAAGAATTGATTAAAAAGAACGGCACTCCTTTCTATCTTTTTGATGAGGAAGGCTTTGTGAATAATTATCTTAATTTGGAAAGAACCTTTAGGAAGGTCTATCCCAACTATAAGATATCCTACTCTTATAAGACGAACTATACCCCATTTGTATGCAAACTGGTTAAGAATCTTGGTGGCTATGCGGAAGTCGTGTCCGATATGGAATATACTCTTGCCAAGAAATTGGGATATGCGAACAGTCAGATAGTGTACAATGGACCCTCAAAAGGGGAATGTATGTATGAGCATCTTGAAGAACATGGAATCTTGAATCTTGATTCTTTGGATGAAGCGAGGCGGGTTGTGAATTATTGCAAGGCTCATTCTGATAAGCAGTTTACTGTTGGGATACGCATTAATATGGATTTAGGTGCAGCCAACTTCATCAGCCGTTTTGGACTGGAGCCAGACAGTGAGGACATGCTCGAAATTGTTAGATTGATAGGCGTAACGACTAATTTGAGGTTGGTAGGATTGCATTGTCACATCAGTCGTTGCCGTAGTGTGGATGCCTGGGCAGAACGAGCTAAGATTATGTTGAATATGGCTGACAAATACATTGATGGAGTGCCTCAATACATAAGTCTTGGCAGCGGTATGTTCGCTGATATGGCAGATTATCTGAGGAATCAGTTTGGCGGAGGCAACGTGCCTACATACGAGGATTATTGCGAGGCGGCCATAAAGCCATTTGCGGAACATTATAGGAATACTGAAAATCAACCAATACTTTTTACCGAACCAGGAACAACAGTCGTTGCAAGATATCTGAGTTTTGTCAGCAGAGTGTTAAGTATAAAGCAGATTCGTGGACGAAGAATCGCCAATATGGATGGCGATTACCATAATTTGGGCGAAATCTGCACCATGAAGAAGTTGCCGACTCATGTGATTGCGGGAGGTAAGGAACAGAATTATTATGGCAACATAGACATCATGGGATTCACCTGCTTGGAACAGGATGTAATGGTTCCTCATTGGGAAGGAAAGCTTGCCGAGGATGACATTATGGTATTTGACAATTGCGGAGGGTATTCTATTGTCTCAAAGCCACAGTTTATAAAGCCTCAGAGTGCAATGTTCGCAAAGCGTACTGATGGCTCGGTAATCCAGATTATGCGTGCGGAAACGTTTGATGACGTTTTCGGTAAGTTTGCATTTGAGTTATAATTGGTAAAACCATGAAAGATATAACAGTATTGAGTTCGGCATGTGGAGCTTTCTTCATGCCCGGTTTTTTCCGTTGCCTTAAGGAAAACCATGAGCGTAATATAAGAATAATTGGCTGTGACTTGAGCGATGATGTTTTAACAAACAGTCTGTTTGTGGATAAGTATTATCAAGTTCCACGATATACAGATAAGCATTATGTTGACGCCCTTTTGGATATATGTGGCAAAGAGCGGATTGATGTGTTCTTCCCACACATATCCATGGAACTTCCTTATATTTTGAGCCGAAAGGATGATTTTCAGAATGTTGGAGTAAAAGTGGCGATTTCAGATAAGGAGACGTTGGCTACCGCCAACTGCAAATATCATCTTTATGAGTTCATGAAAGAGAAAGGACTGGCTGTTCCTCAGTACTTCTTGGTGGATTCATCGGAGACACTACGAAAGCGGATAGGTGAACTTGGATTCCCCAAACGTCCAGTGTGTGTTAAAATGACAGAGAATAGTGGTAGCCGCGGTGTGAGAATCGTGCGTGCAGATATCTCGAAGAGTGAAATGTTCATGCATGAAAAGCCTTCGTCGATGAATGTGACACTTGAAGAGATGTGTGATATTTTGGATGGATGTGAGCCTATGCCAACTATTATGGCAATGGAGTATCTCCCCGGAGTGGAATATACCGTTGACTTGCTTGCAGATCATGGCAAGACACTATATATTGCTGGCCGAAGAAATACCACCAGCAGTATGAGTATAGCCCAAACTTCTATTGTTGAGAGAAAGGAAAATGCTTACAGACTATGTGAAGACATTGTACGAGAACTTAATTTGGACGGAAACATCGGCTTTGACTTCATGCTTGATGAGCATGATAATCCTTGGCTCACAGACCTGAATCCTCGCGTGACTGCGACCATTATTCTGTATGCTGGTGCTGGTATGAATTTCCCTTATTTGAGAGTGAAGCAGCTATTGGGCGAAGAACTACCAAAAATCGAACTGAAATATGGTACTCGGTTGGTGAGAAAATATTTGGATGTGTTGTATAATGAAAATGGCAGGATAGAGTTATGAAGAAGGTGCTGATAACAGGCGCAGGTTCTTATGTTGGAGAGAGCGTGCGTGCGTATATATTGAGGACAGCCCCCAAAGAATTTCAGATTGATTCCATTGACACTATGAATGGTAATTGGAAAAAGGCAGATTACACGCAGTATGATGTGGTTTATCATGTGGCAGGTCTTGCGCATGTGAATGCCGATCCGAAGATGGAACCTTTATACTATAAGGTGAATCGTGACTTGACTATACAGGTTGCTAAGTATGCGAAAGCTTCTGGGGTGAAGCAGTTCATCTTTATGTCTAGTCAGATTGTGTTCCATGAGAGCCGGAGCTTGAAAACCGAGGTGTTAACCAAGAACACCAAGGAACAACCTAATGGATTTTATGGTGATTCTAAATTGCAAGCAGAGAGAGGATTACATGAATTGGAATGCCCTGCGTTCAAGGTCTGCATACTTCGACCACCCATGATTTATGGCCCGAAATCAAAAGGCAATTTCTTGCGTTTGGGATGGCTGGCAACCAAAACTCCTATATTCCCATTGTGGCATAATCAGCGGAGTATGTTGTATATTGACAATCTTGGCGAATTTGTGAAGCAGGCGATTCTTCGTGAGTTGGAGGGCACGTTCTATCCTCAGAACAAGGAATTGGCTGATACCGTAGAGATAGTTCGTTTTTTTTCCAAAAAATATCATCACAAAATTTGGTTTAGCCGTTTGTTCAATCCTTTCGTATTGTTAGGTTCGCTTGTATTACAACCATTGAACAAAATGTTTGCTTCGTATTATTATACCCCAGAGATGAGTAAATACGATTTTGAATATCAGTTGTTCTCGATGGATGACTCGTTGCAGAATCTGGAAGTGACAGATGATAATAGAAAACTTAAATAATGAGAGTGCTAGTACTGACACAATATATATACCCGGAGACATTTAAGAGTACAGATCTTGTATTTGAATTGGCAAAAAGAGGATACTCAGTGGATGTCCTGACTGGGATACCGAATTATCCTGAAGGGCATTACTTTGAGGGATATGGGCTATTCAAGAAGCGTATAGAGAAAGTTAACGGGGTGAGGTTTTATCGATGTTTCCAAACACCTCGAAAGTTGCTACCATCCCTATTGGGATTATCGTTGAACTATTTGACATTTATGGTAAGTGCTTATTTTTGGGTACTTTTCTTTTTCGCTTGGAAGAAAAAATATGATGCCATAATTACTCATGAGCCATCTCCTATTACGCAAATTCTCCCTGCCATATTGTTAGGAAAACTTAAAGGTGCAAAAGTATATTCCTGGATTATGGATATCTGGCCTGATTCTGTGACTGATGTATTGGACGGGAAGAAAGCCATGTATATTGTGCCTTTTCTAAAATGGATAACTAACAAAGTGTATAAGGGGTCGGACAAGTTGCTGATTACTTCTAAAGGCTTTGAGGAACTGATCAATCGCGATGCTGACTACTCCGATAAGATAATATATTATCCGAATTGGAGTGAGGATATACTGAATATGGACTCCAGTTATGAGACTCCATCTGTCCCTGAAGGGTTTGTTATAATGTTGGCGGGAAACATTGGTGAAGCACAGAATCTGGAGGCTGTGGGAGAGGCGATGAAGTTGACACATGAAAATAAGACAATAAAGTGGGTATTTGTAGGTGATGGTAGCAAAAAACAGTGGTTGGATTCTTTTATAGAGCAAAATTGTTTGAAAGATACTGCTGTAACATTTGGTCGGTTTCCATTTAAGGCTATGCCTGCTTTCTTTAAAAAGGCTAGTGCCATGTTGGTCTCTTTGGCCCCAGGATTCAAGTTCTTGGATGTCACGGTTCCGGCACGTTTGCAATCTTATATGTCGGCCGGAAGACCGGTATTGGCGATGCTTGGCACCGGTGGCGCCGAGATAATCAATGAGTCTGATTGTGGTTATGCTGTAGCTCCAGGTGATTACAAGGCCCTAGTTGACGTTATAAATGAAAGTGTGCTGACCGATCTTGAAGGCTTCGAAAAGAAAGGCAAGAATGGCAGGAAGTTCTATGAGAAAGAATTTGATATGGGTGTTTGCATAGATCATTTGGAAGCAATTATCAAAGGCTGAATGCGGATTGGTTATTATTTGATGTTTCTTCATTCTATTTCTATGATAGTTAGAACCTGATGTCGGAATAATTTCGTAAATTTGTGTCTGTTATGCTTAAATGAAGATGATATGGTATACTTGCAAGATATCAAATTGACCAATTTCAAATGTTTTGAGGAGACCTCAAAGTTGGATTTTGGTAAACTGACACTTCTGACCGGTGCAAACAGTACTGGGAAGAGTTCTATGATGTATGGTATCTTGGGGGTGCTCCAAAGCGAGGAATTCCCTTTGCGGTTTTCGCCAAATGGCAATTATGCGCAGATGGGTAATTTCCTGGAGATGGTCTTCAAACATGATTCGGCAAAGGACATCTGTATTGGCTTTTCGATGGTGGATTTGGATACTGAAGAGAACCTGCACATTGAGACTTTGTGGCGGTGTGATTCGGTGGGGAATCCACAGTTGAAAAGATGCGATTGCGAAGGGAAGTTCTTTCACTATGTCGTCGTTGAAACTGACGATTCGGGTGAACTGATTTTGAATCTGGATGTAGATCCGAGTAAAGGCAAAAAGAAGAGTGAGATAGAGAGTTTGTTGAAGTATGTCAACTCTGAGGCTCCGTCCGATGTGGATCTTGTAAGATACTTGAGATATGCCACAAAAGAGAGTCATATCAAGGACTTTAAAGTTGGAACGTTTTCATCGGACATAAAAGAGGAAGTAAGGTACCCATTTCTTTTTGTGCTGCATGAGACGATGTCGATGATAAGACGATACAATGATAATGTCAATTATATTAGTTCGTATCGCCAGCCCGCTCGTCGTGTCTATTCTGAAGAACGAGTGACTTCCGGCAAGATATCCACTTCGGGAGAGGGCTTTATAAATGAGCTATTGAGATGGAAAGACGATAGTCAAGATAAGCTTTCACAGTTCATTGATGCGATGAAGACGATTGGGCTGCTGAGTGACCTCGAACCTACTCGACTTGGGGCGGGGCAGTTCAAAGTCGATGTGCAGGTGCATGATGATGACGGGTTGGCTAATCTTTCGGATGTGGGATTCGGAATCTCTCAAGTAATGCCGATCATCATTGGTGATGTTGAATTGAGCAAAGGCTCGACACTATACATATCACAACCCGAGGTGCATCTTCATCCAAGTGCGCAGGCAAAATTAGGAGACTATCTTGCAAATCAGATAAATCAGGGTAAGCGCTATGTCATAGAGACTCATAGCGAGTATCTGATGAACCGTCTTCGTCTCTCCATTGTGCGGGGAACCATCTCCGAAGATGATGTTAACGTGTACTATATGAGGCAGGAGGGTGGCAAAACACATATTCATAAGGTCAAGTTCAAGAAGAATGGGCAGGTCGAGGGGGCTCCACAAGATTTCTTTGACACATATATGATTGATGTTATGGATATTGCCATGAACGCGCAATGAGGAAAGACATATTCATAGATAATAACATCGCATGCCGTTTTGCCAATCCGATGGATCCGGAGATGAAAAGGCTGATAACTTGGATCATGGAATACGAGGAGGGCAGTAGCGACAATGCTGTTCTGATGGTGTCTGACAAGTTGCTGCGTGAGTATGTCGCGTCTTGTCAAGGTGCTTATGGGGTGACGAGTATCCCAACTATTATTGGTAAATTGACGCGAGAGGGAAGGTTGGCGAAAATCACCAATGCCGAAATCAAGGATTTCCAGAATAAATATTTCACGAAGACAGTCGAAAGGAATTTACGTTCCAACGAAGAAGATAGAAACCATATTCCTATAGTATTGCTTTCTGAAAGGAAATTTGCCCTTACGAATGATAGGAACTTTACCTATGACTTGGCACATTTCCCCGGTTTCAAGGTTTTAGTAAATTCCCGCCCCGAGAATCTGCCATACGATAAATAGCGGAAGGCCTGATTACCTGTCCGCGAAGAGAGTATCAAATCATCAGCAATCGCTAATGAACGATTTCATTGTTTCCATAATGCTCATGGGTGCCATGGCGTCTTCCGGAGGATACCTTCCGTACTGGATGACGACAAATCAGTATGGTCTAATGCCGGAGAGGAATGGCGGATTGGCGCTGTTGCAGGCAAGCACACAATTTGATGAGTCCAAGACTATTCAATATAGGTGGGGTGCGTCCTTGGCTGTGAATGCTTTTGATAACCCGTTTTGCTCTTCGTCCAAATCTGTGAATATGATGGTGGATGAACTCTATGGCTCAATCAAGTGGAAGCCGTTTACTTTGGATGTCGGGACCAAGCACAGGGACAACGATTTCATTGGGGCTTCACAATCGCTGGGTTCCTTGTCAGTGACTGGAGGGCATCTTGTGGAGACGGGCAATGCCCGTTCCATGCCGGGATACCTTGTCAGCATGGATTCGGTGGCGGTGCCGTTGACACGTGAGCATTTGTGGATTTACGGGGCATACGGTGATTTTGCTACTACAGACAACCGCTATGTCAAGGACGCATTGGTGCACCGGACAAGAATAGGGTTGCGTTTCTCATTGACAAGGAGGTTGGCATTGGATGCGGTGTTGGATCACTACGCTATGTGGGCTGGGCGGCATCCTGAGGAAGTTAATTACCCGGTCTCACTCAGGAATTACATAAGGGTTGTGACTGGCAGCAGTGCCGGTGGTGACGGGACGATGAGTGACCGGTTGAACGTTATTGGCGACCAAGGAGGAAGCGAGATCATTCGACTGTCTTATCACGATAAAGAATGGACTTTTGTCGCCCAGCATGACATTCCCTACAACGATGGGTCGGGAATGGGATTCTATAACTTCCCGGATGGTGTGAACACGCTGTCCTTTAGTTTTCATGACAAGAACAGATGGATCAGCGATGTTGTGTATGAGCATCAGTATACCATGTACCAGTCTGGACCAATTTATGGCGAGGCCTTTGATGATGAGGGACATTCCATCACTCCTCCGGGTGTGTCAACTGTGGGGCTTGATGATTATTTCAGTAACTCATACTATAGGTCAGGTTGGACCCATCATGGAAGGACGATTGGTGATCCTTTGTTTTTGCCCAAGGGTGTGCATGGTGGCATATGGTCGTCAGTCTTGGTCAATCTTGGCATTGAAAACAATCGGGTCAAGTCGCACCATCTGGGAATAGGCGGGAAATTGTTTCGCAAGTATCCTTATAAACTAATGCTGACCTATAGTGACAACTATGGAATATACGTTACCCCTTACACGGGTGAATCTCAATGCCAGAGACCTTGGGGCACAGTCAAGGAGACTGGCTTGAAGCAGTTTTCGGCCGCGTTTATGGGACAGGTTGATACTGTTTTTAAGGTCGCGGGTCTTTCTGTTCTGTATGGCTTATATGCCGACAAGGGACAATTGTATCAGGACTCTGTCGGCATTACGCTCGGGGTGAGATATTCGATAGGAAAAATCTAATTAAAAATATTCATAATGAAATATTTACTTGTAGTCGCCCATCCTGATGATGAGGTGCTAGGGGTTGGTGCGTCCATGTTCAAATGGAGTCGTGAGGGACATCTGATTGATGTCGCTATCATGTGTACTGAGGCGAAGGCACGCGCTTTCCGTCCGGAGGACAAGGAACTGGATGATGACTTGAACGCTTCCGCTGATTTTCTTGGGGTGCACAGGAAGTTCGAGGCCACGTTCCCGAACATCGAAATGAACACGGTTCCTCATCTGAAACTTGTGCAGTTCATCGAAAGCGCCATCCGTGAGAGTGAGCCGGACATCATCATCACTCATCACCCTGCCGACACGAACAATGACCATTTGCAGACCTCAATGGCGTGCCAGGAGGCGGTGCGTCTTTTCCAGCGCCGGCCGGAGGTTAAACCGATCTCTGAGTTTTGGTATATGGAGGTGCCATCATGCACGGAATGGGCGTTGAACAGTGGATTAAACCGTTTCCAACCGAACCTTTGGGTGGAGGTGGGAAAAGAAGGTGTTGAGGCCAAATGCAAAGCCCTCTCAATGTATCGTGGTGTAATGCGTCCATATCCTCATCCTCGTTCAGTGAAGGCCCTTGAGGGTTTCGCTGCTTATCGCGGCTGTCAGGCGGGGTGTAATTATGCGGAGGCGTTTGAGGTTGCTATGCGGAGGCTATAGGAGTACTTTCATTTTACAGACGATTGTTTACTTCAATGACTTTTAATTGGATTGTTAGTTTATGATTAGTGAAGAACTTAAAAGGCGGGTAGCCGATTTCATCGAAATGGAGCAGCGCTCCTGCTCGATGGACCTCATCACTCCAGAGTACGTTGCACGCTCCCTGCAAATCAACTATGAGGATGCCGTTGAGGCTTTAGAGTTTCTTAAGAAGTGAGTGGTTGGTATATTCCTATAGAGTACGTTTGAACACTATTGCCTCCACACTATCTAATGTGAGTTTATAGCATTCTGTTATAGCATAAAATAGGTCGCTGAGCTTGTCGAAGTGACCTATTTTATTATATTTGTGTATTAATGTATTAGTGTAGTATAATATTGAGAATATTCGTGTGTGATGTACGACGAGGTGCTGGCAAAGTACCGGAGGGGAAGAGCCGGCAGCATCTCCACGCATGGATATTCCACAATGATTCGTTGGCACTATAAGCTATGGCGCGGTGCCATGAACATGAATGCTGTGGCAAGTGTGTTCTGGACAGGGGTTAATTTGATGTGCGGGGTGTACAAAAAATTGTTCTTTATTAATAGAATAGGCAAAAGGCTGTAAAAACGTTCGTTATATTGGTTGAAAAGTTGTACTTTTGCAACAAACATAGAGATCGCATTATGATAGACAGTGTCGAGATTAATAATTTCCGTGGGATTCGTCATGGTAAGATTGATGGATTGTCACGGGTGAATCTTTTCTTTGGAAAGAACAACTGCGGCAAGTCGTCGTTGCTTGAGGCGATCTTTCTTGTGTGCGGGCAATCCAACCCTCTTTTGCCGGCTTCCATAAACGCAATGAGAGCCTATAAGCGCTTGGAAGAAAGCGATATTCATTATTTTTTCTATAGAATGGATTCATCGCGGGAGATTCATATTGCGACTTCGGGTTCTCAGGAGCGTCATCTCGCTATTTCCAGTTTTCGTGAGGCTGTAACTGATACAAATAGTGTTTCGACCGAACTTCCTTTTCATTACGGTCTGCGAATGAAATACAATACTAATGAAGGAGAATATTCTTCTGACGTTTTGTATGATGTGGGGGGCTCAAATCAATTAATGCAGACAACGCGTATTGATAACAGATACACGGAAAAACTGAGATGCGTTTACCTCAGCCCTCGTTATGACTCGAATGCTTCCGTAGAGGGACTGCATAATATTATCTTGAATAAAGATGAAGACTTCCTTGTAGAAGCCTTGCGTGTTTTGGAGCCTGACGCAAAGAGTCCGGTTTTTATGGATAACATTATGTTCGTTGATACAGGTTTGCCACAACGCATCCCTATCAACCTAATGGGCGATGGCATCAGAAAGATAGTGTCTTTCCTTACAAGTATCTACCAATGCAAAGGTGGAGTGGTGTTGATCGACGAACTCAGCAATGGGTTCCATTATTCGGTCATGAAGCCTATGTGGGATGTAGTGATCCGGGCAGCCATCAAGAATGATGTCCAAATATTTGCCACGACGCACGATGAGGATTCTATTAAGGGATTTCAGGAGGCTTTGCAGAATGCCAAGGATTACGGTACCGAAGATGTGGCAGCAGCGTTTAAACTTCAGCGAATAGCCGAGGATGAACTGAAATCATACCGATATTCAATAGACCAACTTGGCTATGCCATAGAACAGGAGATAGAGATAAGATAGGAGGGCATGGAATGGTGAACATTTTCATAGAAGCGAAGGATAGGAAGACCCCAGAGGCGGAATTTCTGACAGCCATACTTGACCAAATGGGCGTTCCCTCGGATGTGTACTCTATAAAGCCCACAGACGGTTACCTCAATCTGATGGATTCGGAGAAGGCTGCTGCAAACATCAATGCAATGCGTGTTAATACCGATGTCGGTGAAAAGAATTTAGTGGTGTTCGATGCTGATTTCGACAAGAATAACGGTGGTTATGAGAAACGCAGTGAGCATTTGTTAAGGAAAAGACATGAATTAGGTTTGGACTTTGAATTGTTCCTTTGGCCTGATAACCGCAGTGATGGTGAGGTGGAGGTTCTTATGGAGAGTACCGCACGCAGAGACCTATACCCGGAATTCTTTGACTGCTTCGGTAAGTACGAATGCTGCATTTCACGGCGAAAAGATGATAATGGCAAGCAATTTTATAGTACACCTAACCGCAAGGGTAAGTTACATACCTATTTCACCTCGCTTCCAATCTCTAAGACGAAGAAGGATAAAGTTGGAAGTGGCGCATGGCAGTGGAACAATCCGGAAATATGGAACCTTGATTCGGACTCGTTGATCCCCATTAAGGAATTTCTTAAAAAACATCTGCTTTAATGGATAATAACAAGTGGACAGCGGAAGCGGTGAGTGATGCCGTTCTGAAGAATAATAATCATCTGGAGATTATTGTCAGTAATTATTTCAGGACTTTTATTGAGCGACTTGAGGAGTACGACATCAAAATTCAGGAAGTTACCAATGTGGGTCAATTGTACCAGATGGTTGTGGAAGGAATAGAAAAACTGGAGTCGATGCGGAAAGAGTTCCTTTCTGTTGTTGAGATGTTCGCTACAAACAAACATCCAATTCTGAAGTCCTATCTGCCTGCCTTTTTTGAAAGATTGCTGAATTTCTATGAGGAACATGGCGTGAACCTATATTCAGGTACAAGCACTGATCTTCTCCGCAATGACCATTATCGCTTCTTCAATCAGTTCTTGTTGATCTCGCTTACCGCTATGCTTGTCGAGAATCACTGTTTTGATGCTTTACAGGCGATACTTCGTTCTAAGTATGTTGTGTATTACAAAGACTACCGCATGGCACGAGAGGTGAATTTCATGCGTTTTCGTGAATATAACTACACTCTAAATGAGTTTTTGAACACAAACAATCCTAAGCGCTTAAGCGTGACAGCGGACTATATGTACAAATATACCAGTGTGGGTTTTGAGAAACTTATCAGGGCCGATATCCTTCTTTATTACATGTCCCTATGGAATTCCTCCAATGATATGTTAGATCCTTTTTGGTACCCTGAATTGAGCGTGTACAACCGCGACCGTTTCATTTTGCCCAATTTGGTGTCTAAGAAATACTTTGACGAGGCCAAAGTTCTGTTTGGTGTGGACACCGTGGGGCAGTTCAAAGACTTGTTGGATAGTACCGATGATAGTTTGCAGCGCAGAGGTTTGTATCGCGTCCCTAAATTGAAAGACGGGCTGATGTACAATGTCGTGGCAACTGAGGCGTGATTCCGTTATTGTTGGTTTGTGATGCTATTGTGCAATAAGGATCTACAATACTTGAGCGGTTCGTGGCGATGCCGCTTTGGAAGATTAGATGTGTAATAATCTGAAATAATGATGCTTAAATGGATTTTTGACCGGGCAGTCGCGCTGCTCGGCCTTTTGTTTTTGTGGCCGGTGCTGGTGGTTGTGGCCATATTGGTGAAGATTAAGATGCCGGGGGGACCGGTGTTCTTTGTGCAGGATAGGGTGGGGAAGGACGGGAGGATATTCAGGTGCCATAAGTTCCGGACGATGAGGGTGAAGCATAATGGGTCATCCGTTTCTGTGGCGGGGGATTCGCGGATCACGCCGCTGGGGGCGGTGCTGCGGCACTACAAGCTTGACGAGCTGCCGGAGCTGTGGGATGTGCTGGTCGGGAACATGAGCTTCGTGGGGCCTAGGCCGGACGTGCCTGGGTATGCGGACAAACTGACCGGGGATGACCGCGATGTGCTGAAGCTGCGTCCGGGAATCACGGGGCCTGCTACCCTGAAGTACCGGCTGGAGGATGAGATGATCTCTGAATATGTCGCCTCGCGTCAGACGGAGGGGGACTCTCGTCCGATGCAGGAGATCGCCACAGAATATAACGACACGGTGATCTACCCTGACAAGGTGCGCCTGAACTGCTACTATTACCGTCACTACAGCTTCCTCAAGGACATCGAGATGATCTTCGCCACCGTCCTTGGCTTCAAGGTAAAGTTCGCCGGTGAGGAGGTGTGAGAAACGGGGAATATTCATCAAAATCTAAATACTATGTCAGAAGAAAGAAAGACAATTTACCTTTGTCTGGCTCACATGTCAGATGATGGGTGGGAGCAGAAGTATGTCAAGGAGGCGTTTGACACTAACTGGGTGGTGCCGATGGGGCCGAATGTGAATGCTTTCGAGAAGGATCTGGAGACATTTGTGAACAGTCGGAGCAACGGCAGCGAGCCGCTTGACCGGAAGGTGGTGTGTCTGTCTGCCGGGACAGCGGCGGTGCATCTTGCGCTGATCGGGTGCGGAGTGAAGGCCGGGGACGAGGTGCTGGTGCAGAGCTACACTTTCTGCGCGTCGTCGCACCCGATCACCTATCTCGGAGCGAAGCCGATCTTCATCGGTTCGGAAAGGGAGACTTGGAATATGGATCCGGAGCTGCTGGAGAAGGCGATAATTGACAGAAAAGCGAAGACCGGCAGGTATCCTAAGGCCATTGTTCCGGTGGCATTGTACGGTATGCCTTACCAGATTGACAAGATACTGGCGATAGCTGACAAATACGCGATTCCAGTGGTCGAGGACGCTGCCGAGGGCATGGGGTCAAGATTCGACGGCCAGGTTCTCGGAACATTCGGAAAATACGGAGTCCTGTCATTCAACGGTAACAAGATGATCACGACTTCCGGTGGCGGTGCCCTGATCTGCCGCAATGCCGAGGATGCCAATGAGATAATGTGGTATGCGACACAGGCCCGTGACGCCTATCCGTACTACCAGCACACTGCCATCGGCTACAACTACCGTATGTCCAATGTCTGTGCGGGAATAGGCCGTGGGCAGATGACGGTGTTGGATGCCCACATCGCCCATCACCGTCATGTGCAGAAATTGTATGAGGAGCTGTTGGCCGATGTTCAGGGTGTGAATATTCATAAGCAGCCGTCTGATCCTCGCTTTGACGCCAATTTCTGGCTTTGCGCCGCCACGCTTGACCCTTCGGTCCGGATCAAGGGCCAGGAGAACGCCTACAAAGAGGTGATAAAGACCGCTGTAGGTGGTGCCGCCGGCGTTATTCATCAGGTGGATTCCGCCACCACAGACTGCCAGCCGAACGAGAATGTCGAGGCCCTGCGTGTCTTCATGCTCGGCAAGAAGATCGAGGCCCGTCCGACATGGAAACCGATGCACAAACAGCCGGTCTATGCGGGCACGCCTGTCTACACCAATGGAGTGGAGGAGTCGCTCTTCAAGGTTGGCTTCTGCCTTCCAGCCGGTCCGTATGTGACGGACGATGACGTGCGCTACATCGTTGACAGCATCAAGGAAGCGATGGTGAAGTAGGCTGATATAGCGGGTTGAGGCCTCGTCAGCATATTCATTCGCTTTGAATTGAACGGAGTCTTCGGACTTCGTTTTTTTGTTTTATATGTGTATTTGTGTTTTAGTGCAGTATTAACATTCGTGCATCTGGGCGGTTGCCTTAATGTTAGTAATAAAATCTCAACTTGGGCGTGGAGGACAAACTATTGGTATTCAATACACAACAGAGGCATCCTCCTACCCGCCTCAATAGGGAGGATAGATAATCATCTAATTGTGAATAAGCAATTTAACCGCCACGGGGAGGTTCTCTTCCGTCCAGGCCTCATCGAACTCCAGCCGGGAGGCAAGGTACTTTCTTTGAGCGCTTCTGCGAGGCTTGCAAAGGGCGATAAACAGCTGATCTTCAGCGGTCCGGGACGCGGCCTTACAGTATGGGGATATTTAAAATAAAGTTGCGGTAGGATTTGTTCAGACTGATGCTGCTTCTTCTGTTGCTATGGATATTTAAAATAAAGTTGCGGTAGGATGGCTGAAGCCTCGCGTCCGCATCGTTGTCTAAACAGTGATTGCGTTTCCGCAGATTCCAGAAAATGAGAACCGACACAGTTTTCAGATGTCACTATGTGGAGCAGACTATGTGGAGCAGAATTAATGAACCATCCCGACAATTCCTCACTCAGATGCAGATAGTGCTGAAGTTGGGCGTCTGCCGGGACAGCGGCGGTGCGTCTGGCTCTGATCGGCTGCGGAGTGAAAGGAGCCGGGGGCGAGGTGCCGGAGACTAGGGGGCCGGGGGCGAGGTGCCGGAGACTAGGGGGCCGAGGGCGAGGTGCCGGGGACGAGAGACCGGGGACGAGGTGCCGGGGTGGGGTGCCGGAGAAGGCAAGTTTGGCTGATCCGATTATTTGTTTTATTTTTACACAAATATTCTAAGAGCGGTGCCGGTGGCAAGTGGACGCATGGCTAGGGAATATTAAAAGAGAAAACGCATCACCCAATGAATGACTTTATCGCATCCATAATGCTCCTTGGGGCAATGTCTTCATCAGATGGCTATCTGCCGTACTGGATGACAACCAACCGTTACGGATTGATGCCGGAAAGGAACGGGGCTTTGGCGCTGTTCCAGGCAAGCACGCAATTTGATGAGTCTAAGACCATTCAGTACAGGGGAGGGGCATCCTTGGCGGCGAACGCCTACAATAATCCGCTTGACCTTTCATCAAGAACCGTTAACCTCATGGTTGATGAACTCTACGGCTCGCTGAAATGGAAGCCGTTTACCTTGGATGTCGGGATCAAGCACCGTGAGAATGACTTTGTCGGAGCGTCGGAGTTGTTGGGATCACTGTCGGTGACCGGTGGGCATCTTGTCGAAACAGGGAACGCCCGTTCGCTTCCCGGCTATCTTTTAAGTCTGGATCCTGTTGCTGTGCCCTGGACGGGAAAGCATCTGTGGATCTACGGAGCCTACGGTGATTTCGCGACCACCGACGACCGTTATGTAAAGGATGCGCTTGTGCACAGGACCAGGATAGGATTGCGTTTCTCATTGACACAAAGGCTGTCGCTTGATGCTGTGCTTGATCATTATGCCATGTGGGCCGGAAGGCATCCGGAAGAGGCCAGTTATCCGGTCTCGTTTAAGAATTACATAAAGGTGGTGACAGGCGGCAGTGCCGGCGGCGACGGGACGATGAGTGACCGGTTGAACGTCATTGGAGACCAAGGCGGCAGCGAGATCATAAGGATCACGTACAGGGCCGGTGATTGGGTGTTGACTGCCCAGCACGACATTCCTTACGCTGACGGCTCGGGAATGGGGTTCTATAACTTTCCGGACGGAGTCAATACTTTGTCCTTTAGCTTTTTGGATAAGGATAGATGGATAAGTGACGTGGTGTACGAGCATCAATACACGATGTACCAGTCCGGGCCGATAAACGGGGAGGCGTTTGACAAGGACGGTCATTCGATCACACCTCCAGGAGTGTCTACGGTGGGGCTTGACAATTATTTCGGCAACTCGTACTACAGGTCCGGCTGGACCCATTACGGGAGAGTGATCGGCGATCCTTTGTTCTTGCCGAAGGGCGTTCATGGTGGGAAGTGGTCATCGGCATTGGTCAACCTCGGGATCGAGAACAATCGTGTCAAGTCGCATCATCTGGGAATAGGCGGGAAATTGTTCCGCAAACATCCCTATAAGCTGATGCTGACCTACAGTGACAACTATGGGACCTACTCCGCTCCCTACACAGGGGAGTCCCAATACCAGAAGCCTTGGGGGACGGTCAAGGAGACGGGACTCAGGCAGCTCTCGGCGGCCTTTATGGGACAATTCGACGGCATGTTCAAAGTCAAGGGGCTTTCTTTCCTTTATGGACTGTATGCGGACAAGGGACAATTGTACCAGGACTCCGTCGGAGTCACGTTCGGAGTCAGGTATTCGCTGTTGTGATGGTTTGACTAATTACATGGGTGAAGATTTGAATGTTGATGTAAATTGAAAATGCAGATGTTGATAGATTCAAAATTGCTTGATGGCCTGACTGAGGAGGCGCGGAAGTCTCCCAGACTGAGGATGAATTATGATCTGCGGAACTCTCCGCATGACGGTTCCCAGAGGATGTTGAACGCTATGGAGCCGGGGACGGAGATCCCGGTGCACAGGCACACCGGCTCGTCTGAGACAGTGGCGGTGATCCGTGGAGCGATCCGCCAGAATTTCTATGACGAAGATGGAAACATCACGGAATCCGTGATTTATAAGGCGGGCGCTCCGGTCTCGATCTGTGCGGTCCCGTTGGGGACATGGCATAACTCCGAGTCATTGGAGCCCGGCACAATAATCTTCGAGGCGAAGGATGGCGCCTACGAGCCGCTCGGAGAAAAGGATATTTTGAGGCGATAGCGCGCCGGACGGCCTGTCTGGCACACCAATGACAGTGCCAGGTGGCCATTAACCAGAACTGCTTGAAAAATAGTTGAATATGTGGCCTTTTACTAAAAAGCGCACCCTTGGTGACAGTGGAATTTTCAATGGTCTGACGGATTGCCATTCGCACATCCTTCCTGGGGTCGATGACGGAGTCGGGACGATGGAGGAGTCTCTTGCGATTTTGGATCGTTACGAGAGACTGGGGATGAAGTCTGTCTGGCTGACCCCTCACATCATGGAGGATGTCCCCAACAAGACCGGGGACCTGAAGGCGAGATTCGAGGATCTTCGGAAAAACTATAAAGGTGGCCTGACGCTGCACCTTGGCGCCGAGAACATGATTGACAACCTGTTCGAGGAACGTCTCAGGGAAGGGGATCTGCTCGCTGTCGGCGACAGGCGCGACCATCTTCTCGTGGAGACCTCCTACTTCACGCCTCCCTATGGGTTTCATGACATTCTGCAGACGATAAAGTCGAAGGGAATGTTCCCGATCCTTGCCCACCCCGAGAGGTACATCTACATGTCACTGGAGGACTATGAGAGCCTGAAATCGATGGGTATTCTCTTTCAGCTGAATCTTTTCTCTCTTGCCGGGCTTTACGGGAGGCGGGCAAAAAAGGTGGCCGGCGAGTTGCTTCGAAAGGGATTCTATGACTATGCGGGAACAGACATCCACACCATCCGCATCCTTGACGACTGCCTTGAGGCTCCAATCGAGGCCAAAATCCCGGAAGGGTTTAAGGATTTATGATTTATCTGCCGATGGCGTTAAAATTTGAAAGAAAATTTTGAATATGTAGGATTTTTTGTAACTTGTAGCCGTGGTAACACAAAAACTATAAACCGCTACGAGTTATGTCTGAAAAGATACTTCTTCTGGGTGGGGAGGCCTTGACCTTATACACTCGGTTCCACCCTCCCGCCAAAGAGCGCGGGATCCATTACGATTGGCCTTGCAAAGGGAAGGCCGCGGCGTTTGACGCCGTGCCTGAGACCCGTAAATCTTTTCGTGATGTGGCCTATCTCTAGACATTCCATAGATGAAGTCCTGCAAAGACTTGACATCACTGACATCGGGAGAACAACGATCCGTCAATGTGTCAATGTGTCCCATGAGTTGGAATGGATTTCAGGTGAGAAGTTTGTCCACTTGGAGTTCGGAATACCAGGCATGAATGCCTGCAGGACAGGACTTGAAGCCCAGAAGAAAGCCTTGGACAGCGGTGCGGCCTCTGTCTATCCTCCGGCGTGTGGCCTCCGTGAACTGAAGGAGAACGGCTCCCGCTTCATAAAGGCTTTTGTGGGGGTCGACATAGACCCCGAGGGAATCGTGCCGACGGTCGGCTCGATGCAGGGATGTTACAACCTTCTTCTGGAGTGCGTCCAGATGAATCCCGGGAAGGACACTGTGGTCTACCTCGGCCCAGGGTTCCCTTCGCATTACGTACAAGCCAATGTCGTTGGCGCGAAGGCCAGGCTGCTGGACCTTTACGACCACAGAGGCGACAGGTTCCGGGAAAAGCTGGAGGAAGTCTTTGGCGACGGGCATGTCACCGCGATAGTCTATTCGAACCCTAACAACCCTTCGTGGGTATGTCTGACGGAGGAGGAGCTGGCAAGCCTTGGGGAGCTTTGCACCAAATATGATGTGATCGCCCTTGAGGACATGGCGTATCTGTGCATGGATTTCCGCAAGGACCTCTCCATGCCGTTCCTTCCCCCTTTCCAGCCGACGGTCGCCAGGTACACAGAGAACTGCGTGCTGATGATTTCCGCGTCCAAGATATTCAGTTACGCAGGGGAGAGGATAGCTTTGGTCGCCATCTCCGACAAACTCTGCAATCGGGAGTACCCCTCCCTTCGCGAGCGTTACGGATTGGGGCGCTTTGGCGACAATTTTTCTCTGACCTATCTTTATGTGAATTCGTCAGGATGCTCCCATTCGGCGCAGTTCGCCTTTGCGGAGATGCTTGGGGCCGCGGCTGACGGGAAATATGACTTCGTGGGTGAGATGCGGGAGTACGGACGCAGGGCGCGAAGGGCCAGGGAGATGTTCCTGCGTCATGGCTTCCACCTCGTCTATGACAAGGACATAGATGAGGATGTGGGCGATGGCTTTTTCTTCACGATAGGTTACGGGGGGCTGACTGGCAGCCAGTTGCTGCTGAACTTGCTTCGCTGCGGGATCTGCGCGATCACAATGAGCGCGACACGCAGCACGCGCGAGGGCGTCAGGGTTTGTGTGTCCATGCTGAATTCGGAGAAGGACTTCCGGGATTTGGATGAGCGGCTGGGGCTGTTCGCCGGGCTTGGATCTGGAGATGAGTGTCAATCAAGAAAAAGATCATGAAACACGTTAGTGCTGATGAGGCTGTAAAGCTTGTAAAATCAGGTGATTGGGTGTTCTTTCAGGGAAGCACCTCGGTGCCTGTCATAATTCAGGAGGCTCTTTCCCGCAGAGCGGATGAGCTTCGGGGTGTAAACATTGTCTCCGGATTCAACGTCACAAAAGGCCCGGCTCCGTTCTGCAGGCCCGAGTACAAGGATTCGTTCTTCGTGAACAGCGTGTTCCTCTGCTCCGATCAGAGGGAATATGTCGCGCAGGGCTATGGAAGCCTTATTCCCGGATTTCTTGGGGAGATCCCATCGCTTATCCGCCGCCGTGAGATCCCGATTGATGTCGCATGCATCAACTGCTCGCTTCCGGATGAGAACGGCTACTGCAGCTACAACATTTCCGCCGATCTTGCCCTGCCCGCCGTCGAGTCTGCCAGGATCGTGATCGCGCAGGTGAACAAGAGCATCCCGTACCTTTACGGTACCGCGATGATCCATGAGTCAAGGATAACCGCGGCCGTCGAGTGTGATGATCCTCCTGTGGACATGCGTTTCGGCCCTCCGACCGCGATCGAGTCCGCGATAGGCTCCTGCATCGCCGCCGAGATCCCTGACGGGGCCACACTTCAGATCGGGGTCGGCGGCATCCCCAACGCGATTCTGAACGGACTGAAAGACCACAGGCATCTCGGCCTGCACACTGAGGCGATGACCGACGGAGTGTTCAGGCTGATGCAGGCCGGGGTGATCGACAATTCGAGGAAGGTGGTCGAGCCTGGCCGCGGCGTGGCATGCCTTGCGCTTGGATCCCGGCAAATGTACGAGTACCTTGACCACAACAAGGACGTTGTTTTTTACGATGTGGGCTGGACGAATGATCCGCAGCGCATCCGTCAGAATCCCAAGGCAATGGCGATAAACTCCGCCATCGAGGTTGACCTGACCGGCCAGGTCTGCGCGGACAGCATAGGGGAGAAGATCTTCTCCGGTGTCGGCGGCCAGCACGACTTCATGTACGGCGCCGCGCTGTCGGAGGGAGGAAAGACTTTCATCGCGCTTCCGTCCCGCACGGCAAAAGGCCGGGGCAAGATCGTGGCGCGTCTCGCTCCTGGAGCCGGAGTGGTGACGACCCGTTTCCAGACGCAGTACGTTGTCACTGAATATGGCTGTGTCTATCTTCGCGACAAGAACCTCGCCCAGCGTGCGAAGGCCTTGATCTCAATCGCCCATCCGGACGATCGGGAGGCTCTGGAACGCGCCGCCTGCGAGCGCTTCGGTTACTCTTTCATCCGGCTGAAGTAGCAGGCTCCGTCTCCGCCGGAGGGATCCGCCGTCCCTCCGGCGGAGACAAAATCCGCCGCCTAAAGGGCTTCAATCGCGCAGTCGCCCGGAGTCTTGATGTTCTTGTCGATTATGATTTCGCCTACCGAGCCGTAACGGATGAAGCCGGTGCGTGGATTCTTGATTGAGGGAACATGCCCCTTGACGGTGGCGCGGACAGAGGAATATTCAAAGGCAAGGTCCGCGTCCGCGCCCATCGTGCAGTCTTCCAGGACAAGGTCGTCGCAGTAGCACAGGGGCTGGGTCTCGGTGATGTGGCAACGCACAAGACGAAGGTTTTTCGAGTACCAGGCAAGGTATTCTCCGTTGATGACGGAGTCGATGACCGTGACGTTCTCCGATTCCCAAAAAGAATCCTTGGAGTTCAGGATGCAGTTCCGGATCTCGACGTTTCTGGCGTACTGGAAGCTGTAGTTGCCGTTCAGCTTGACGTTGGTCAGCCTGACGTTCCCGCAGTGCATGAAGACATAGTCGGCCCTGTCGATCACGCAGTCCTCCACATCGATGTTCCGGCAGTCCCAGAATGTCTCGGTTCCTCCCATGATCTGGACGTTCCTCAGTTTGATCCCGTCCATCCTGCGGAAAGTCTTGGGCGCGTCGATGATCGTGTCGCTGATCTCGCAGTTCCTGGAATACCACAGCCCGGAACGTGCTCCCGCCGTCAGGATGCTGTCCTTGATGACGAATCCGTCACATTCCCAGAACGGGTACTTCCCTTCGAACTGACAGCGGACGGCCGTGATGTCGCTGGTCTCCTTCAAGGCCGATTCACCGGCGTGGATCTTGACATTCTCAAGATAAAGGCCGTGTCTGCAGTAAAGCGGTCTTTCTCCGCCGAACTCCTGATTGATGATCTTTTCCATATTCTCAAGTGATCTTTAGTTTCATCCATTTCTCGCCGCGAAGCCTCCACCAGAAGAGCAGGCCGCGGACATTCAGCTCAACGCACATGGCTATCCAGTAGCCGGTGAGCCCCATCCGAGGCGTCAAAATCAGTGCCAGTCCGATGCGGATCACCCACATGCTTCCAAAGTTCATCACGCTTGGAACGAGGGTGTCGCCTCCTCCCACGCACGAGCCGTAGCCAGCTATCGAGAACGCGTACAGAGTCTCGGCGAACGCCTCGATCCTCAGCACCTTGGCGCCAAGGTCGATGACATCCGGATCCGAACTCAGAAGCATCATCAGGTCGGTCGCGAAGATGAACATGAATGCTCCCAATAATGTCATGATTCCAGCGGCCATCAACATGGTGATCTGCGAGAAACGCTTGGCCACATCCCGACGTTTGGCTCCGAGGCTCTGGCCGACAAGTGTAGTGGCGGCCTCCTCGATTCCGTAGCCTGGCATGTAGCAGAAACTTTCCGCAATGATGGCCAGCGAGTTCGCCGCGATTGAAATCGGGCCGAGAGGGGCCACGATGATGGTGCTCATGATGTGCGATCCCCTCATGATGATGTTTTGGAGCCACATAGGAGCGGTGATGCCCCAGGCGTTGCGCACAGTTTTGGACCGTGGCATGAATGAACCGCTTTCTCCCTTGATGCTCAGTTCTTTGGAACGCCGCAGGACGTACCAAAGAACAAAGACCGAAGTCACCAGCTCGGATGCTCCGGTCCCGAGGGCCGCCCCGGCCACTCCCATGTCGCAGGCGTAAATGAATATGTAGTTGAACACCACGTCAAGGACGCACATCCCCGTGTACATAAGGCTGGGAATCTTCATGTTGCCGCTGGCCTGCAGCATCGCGCTCGCGGCCCATCCGACCGCTCCGACCGGAATGAACGCTGAATAGATGAGAAAATACTCCGAGGCGTCCCCGGTTATCTCCGGGGTTCCGCCGAGCCAGCGGGGGAGCGGCCCGCTGATCGAGATTCCGATGGCGGCCAGAACGAGACCTATCAGGAAGACGGTTGACAGCCCTTGGCGCATCACTTCCCTCGCTCCCTTGAAATTCCCGGCTCCGCAGAGGTGGGCTACCTGCACGGAGAAGCCGGAGCTGGTTCCGGACGTGAAGCCGCCCATGATCCAGGTGGTTGTCGCTATCAAGCCGATGGACGCCGACTGATTGGCGCCCAGATGTCCGACCATCCCGGCGTCGATGTACTGCATGAGGACGGACGAGAACTGCGCGGCTATGGCCGGAAGGCTAAGCAGAATCGTGAGCCGGATCTGCTGTCCGAGGGTCATCGGTTGCCCCTTCCGGATCATTCCGAGGAGTATGTCTTTCTGTACGGAGGCCATAAACTATGCAAAGATATTCACTAAATGGCATTTCACCAAGTTTATTCCGCACTGCTGCATCGCACTTCATTGTGGATTCTGCGGCTGCTTATTGATTGGGCATATTCATGAATTTGTCAAATAATTTGTGTAGGTTTGCATTATGAAAGTTGCTGTGATCGGGGCCGGGGCTGCGGGATGTTTCTGCGCCATTGAATTGAAACGGAGGCTTCCTTCCGCTTCTGTTGATGTGTTTGAGGCGGGCTCCAAGGCTTTGGCCAAAGTGGCAATAACCGGAGGAGGGCGGTGCAACTTGACCAATTCCTTTGAAGGAATATTCTCTCTGTCAGAGGCTTATCCTCGCGGGGACAAGTTGATGAAGCGTCTTTTCCGCTCTTTTGACAACAACGACACCTGGCGTTGGTTCGAGAATGAGGGCGTTCGGCTTGTCCTTCAGAGTGACCATTGCGTTTTTCCCGCTTCACAGAACGCGATGGAGATCGTTAGTACTCTGCTCGCCAGGATGCGTCAGGAAGGAGCCGTGCTCCACACAAGACATAAAGTCACAGGAATATTCCCGTGTCATGATGGCGGCTACAAACTTTCGTTCCCTGAGCCGGAAAATCCGTTCCCTGAGCCAGCCGGGGGGCCGGCGCTCCCGGATTCCCGGCGGCGGCATGATCGATATCATTCCGCCGACATCGTGATTGTCACCACCGGCGGCAGCCCGAAACTCTCAGGCTTAGGATTTCTTGACGCCCTGAATCTGGAAATCATCCCTCCTATCCCATCCCTTTTCACTTTCAACATTCCAGGCAGCCCTGTCCGAGAGTTGATGGGCACCGTGGTCGAGAATGCCGGCGCATCCCTGGCCGGGACGAAATTCAAGGCCAACGGGCCTCTTCTTATCACCCATTGGGGAATGAGCGGCCCGGCAATCTTGAAACTCTCTTCTTATGCGGCCCGCTATCTTGCTGACAATGAATATTCTGCCAATCTTTCCGTGAATTGGTTAGGGGAGGTGGGCGAGCTTGATGCCAGAAGCGGAATCCAGTCACTGTCCAATGCCAATCCACAGAAATTAATACTCAACACACATCCGCCAGAATTGCCTTCGAGACTTTGGCGCTACCTGATTTCCAAGTGCGGCATCCGGGACGATGCCCGCTGGGCCGAACTTGGCTCAAAAGGAATGAACCGCCTTGTGAACACTTTGACCAACGATGGGTACCAGGTCCGAGGAAAGAGCCGCTTCAAGGAGGAGTTCGTCACCTGCGGAGGTGTCGCCTTGTCCAACATCAACCTCAGCACACTTGAATGCAAGACTCATCCGGGACTCTATTTCGCAGGCGAAGTCCTTGATGTCGATGCGATTACTGGAGGATTTAATCTGCAAGCAGCGTGGTCAATGGGCTATGTCATCGCCCAGTCCATCGCTGCAAAATAATGGTTGGCCGCTGAGTTTGTCAAAACGTGCCAACCATATTGGTGAACCAATGATGCACAGGTCACTTCGACAAGTTTAGTCACTTCGACAAGCTCAGAGACCTGTGCTCAATTTGCAAGTCTTGCGGAAGGTTATTCAGAATATTCCGCGAAATCTGATTTCGATGCTCCGCAGACCGGACATTTCCAGTCCTTCGGGATGTCCTTGAACGGGGTTCCGGGCTTTATGCCACCGTCCGGATCGCCTTCCGCCGGATCATAGATCCAGCCGCAGCGCAGGCATTCGTACTTTTTTGAGTCACTTGCCATAACAGTTATAGTTTTAGTGCAACATCATGGTGCGCCACCGCAGCGCGCCAACACCGGAACACTGCAATAACTATTCCATCAATTTCTTGTATTTGAATCTCTTAGGCTCAGTGTTGCCGAGGCGTGCCTTGCGGTTCTCCTCGTACTCGGCGTAGTTGCCCTCGAAGAACACCACATTGGAGTCTCCCTCGTAGGCGAGGATGTGTGTGGCGATCCTGTCCAGGAACCAGCGGTCGTGGCTTATGACGACGGCGCAACCGGCGAAGTTCTCAAGACCGTCCTCCAGGGCGCGGATCGTGTTTACGTCCACATCGTTCGTAGGCTCGTCCAGAAGCAGCACATTGCCCTCGTCCTTGAGGGTCAGCGCAAGGTGGAGCCTGTTTCTTTCTCCGCCTGAAAGCACTCCACAGAGTTTCTCCTGGTCAGAGCCGCTGAAATTGAAGCGTGAGACCCAGGCTCTGGCGTTGATGTCCTTGTTGCCGAGCCTCACCCACTCGGAGTTCCCGGCAATGGTCTCGAACACTGTCTTGTCCGGGTCGATGCTCTTGTGCTGCTGGTCCACATAGGAGATCCTCACTGTCTCCCCTGTGTCGATCGATCCTGTGTCAGGTTTCTCGGTGCCCATGATGAGTCTGAACAAGGTTGTCTTTCCTGCTCCGTTAGGACCGATCACACCGACAATTCCGGCAGGCGGAAGGGCGAATGAGAGGTGCTCGAAGAGAACCTTGTCCCCGTAGGCCTTGGACACGTCCTTGAACTCGATGACCTTGTTGCCTAGGCGCGGTCCGTTCGGAATGTATATTTCCAGATTGGCCTCCTTCTCCTTTGAGTCCGCCGAAGCAAGCTTCTCGTAGGCCCCGAGGCGGGCCTTCTGCTTGGCCTGACGTGCCTTGGGAGCCATGCGCACCCATTCCAACTCGTGCTGGAGGGTCTTGCGCCTCTTGCTCTCCTGCTTCTCCTCCATCTCAAGCCTCTTGGTCTTCTGCTCCAGCCAAGAGCTGTAGTTGCCCTTCCACGGGATGCCCTCGCCTCTGTCAAGCTCAAGGATCCAGCCGGCAACGTTGTCGAGGAAGTAACGGTCGTGGGTCACTGCGATGACCGTGCCTTTGTACTGGCGCAGGTGCGCCTCCAGCCACTGGATGCTCTCTGTGTCAAGGTGGTTGGTCGGCTCGTCCAGCAGAAGCACGTCGGGCTCGCGGAGAAGGAGCCTGCAAAGAGCGACACGGCGACGCTCGCCTCCGGAAAGAGTTGAGATCCGGGCGTCGGGCGGTGGACAGTTCAACGCGTCCATCGCCCTTTCCAGCTTGGCGTCGATCTCCCAGCCGCCAAGATGCTCGATTTTTTCGGAGAGTTCGCCCTGACGCTCTATGAGCGCGTTCATCCGGTCGTCGTCCATCGGCTCCATGAACTTGAGGGAAATCTCGTTATATTCATTGAGCACATCCATGACCTCCTGCACCCCCTCCTGCACGACCTCCAGGACGGTCTTGTCCGGATCCATCTGAGGCTCCTGCTCAAGGTAGCCCACAGAATAGCCCGGCGCCCAGACCACCTCGCCACGGTAGGATTTCTCCACACCGGCGATGATCTTCATCAGGGTCGACTTGCCGGAGCCGTTCAGACCGATGATGCCGATCTTCGCTCCGTAGAAGAATGAAAGGTAGATGTCTTTAAGAATAACCTTGTTGTTGTGCGGGAGAACCTTTCCCACACCGTTCATTGAGAAAATTATCTTTTCGTCCGCCATTTTGTCGGTAGATGTTTTAATTGTTGTCTTATTAATATATTCAAATAATATATTCAATGTCTTTCCCGCCGCCGTTTCCAAAAAGCGCCGGTGCTTTCCGCCGGCCGGAGAAAATGTCAATAGCTTCCCCCGCCGATGAACCCTCGGATCAGCGATGTCGGAGGAATCTCCTTGTCCGAGACCGGCACGAAATAGTGCAGGAACTTAAGCAGCCTGTGGGCCTCGCTGTACTCCGGGCAGTTCTTAGGCACTGTGGCCAGAATCCTCTCCGCATGGGTGCGCAGCACGGCAAACTCCACGAGGTAGGCCGAGTTGAACAGCACATCGGCGTTTTCCTGGAACGGGTAGATCCATTTGACCTCGGCCCTGCGCACATTTGGCCAGTTCGAGATAGACTCACGAGCCGTGAACGCTCCTTTGAGATAGTCCCTCACAATTCTTCTAAGCAGGCGGTTGTCGCTTGTCGGTATGCAGTTGTGGCAGTCCAGAGAGATGGAGGTGATGGTGTTTATGAATATCCTGAATTTCTCCCTGTCAGGAACCTTTTCCGTAAGGCGAGGGTTGAGGGCGTGCAGGCCTTCGATCAGCAGCACAGACCTTTCTCCCAGTTTGAGATTCTTGCCGTTGAATTCGCGGCGCCCTGTGACGAAGTTATATTCTGGGACTTCAACCTCCTCTCCGTCAAGCAGTTTGACAAGATCTTTCTGGAGATATTCATGATCCACAGTGTCGAAGTTGTCGAAGTCGTAGCTTCCGTCCGGGAGCTTCGGGGTGTCGGCGCGGTTGACGAAGTAGTCATCGGTTGAGAACGAGATCGGGTGCAGGCCGCAGGCTTTCAGCTGGACGCTGAGCCTTTTGCAGACCGTGCTCTTTCCGCTGCTGCTCGGCCCCGTGATCAGAACAAGCTTCACCGGATTCTCCGGGTCGTTGTGCCGCCTCTCGATCTCCTCGGCGATCTGGACTATTTTCTTCTCTTGCAGCGCCTCGGAAATCTGGATGAGGTCAGAGGCGTTGCCTTTGAGAATGGATTCGTTGACATCCCCGACATTGGAAAGCCCCATGATCCAGTTCCATTTGTGGGCCTCGGCGAACACCTCGAATGTCTTTGGCTGCTCGTGGAGCGGAGCAAGGTCATCGGGATGGTGGCGGTCAGGGACACGCAGCAATATTCCTCCGTGGCTGAGCCTCACCCCGAATGTCTTGAGGTAGCCTGTGCTCGGGACGAGCTCATCATAGTAGTAGTCAGTCACATCGCCAAGCGAATAGCAGGTGATGTAGACCTCGCCGCACGTCTCGAGCAGCTTCACCTTGTCGAGGTCTCCTGATTCCTTGAATATCCTGATGGCCTCCGCGATCTGGATTTCCTTGCGTCTGAAAGGTATATTCTCTTCGACTATTTCCCTCATTCTGACCTCTATGGCCTCAACGTCCTCCTCCGCCAGGACCGTTCCGTCATTCTTGTAAACCGAGCAGAAATAGCCTTTTGAGATAGGCCTTCGGATTGTCATCCTGCTTTCCGGAAACAGATCCTTGGTCGCCTTGTAGAGAAGAAAGCAGAGCGAGCGGCTGTAGAAATTGCGTCCGGTGTAGGAGCGGTAGTCCATAAACTCCACGTCTCTGTTGTGGAAGACCCTGAACCTTAACCCTTCCGCCACATTGTTCACTTTCGCCGCCAGTATGTCGTAGGGTTTGTCGAACTCGAACGCGGGCGCGATGTCCTGCAGGGTGGTGCCTTCAAGGAACTCCTTGTAGGTCCCGGTGTTCTTGCAATAAATTCTTACCATAAGCCAAAAATTGATCCGCTTAAGAGCAAAGGTACGAACAAAATTCCTCTCTGGCAAAAGCGTTTCCCGGAATGTAGCCCCGGGGTCTAGACCGGCCGATGTCCGCCCTGCTTCCGCGCTCCGGCTCTTTGTGCGGGGATGCTCACTGTTTTTTTTGATATTTTCTGTTTTTTTCTCCCCCTTTGAGCCGGAATTGCGCGGAAAATGTTAAATTTGTGGAGTTTTGGAAATAATCAACAGGTAGAAATAATGAAAAATGCAATCGTTTTCGCGGCAGCCATGCTGCTCTCTGTAGGAGCTCCCGCTCAGACAGACCTGAATCTCAAAAGAGTCGGTGACGTGTTTGAGCCCCTCCCGGCGGGAAGCGTGACATTCAACGGCTACTTCGCGGATGACATTCAGAATTCGATCGACCACTGGGTCTACGGAGTGATGCCCTACGACAAGGTCATCGACTACTTCATCAAGGGACGGGAGAAATTCGCCCTCGGCGAGATGCCTGGCAAATGCATCCGCACAAACGCGCTGCTTTACCGCTACAATCAGGATCCAAAGCTCAAGGCTTTGACCAAGGATTTGGTCTACAAGCTGATGGCCACGGAAAAGAGCAACGGCAGCATCAGCTGCACCCCCGTTGAGGATCAGCCGGGAGACCGCGATGGTGACATCTGGGAGCGCAAGTATGTCATGCTCGGCCTGCTTCAGTACTACACTGACGTCGAGCAGGACCCGAGGGTCCTTGCCGCTTTGGAAAAGGAGGCGGTGAGCGTGATTGACCAGGTTGGCCCCGCCCCGAAGAAGGGCATAAACGAATTGGGGTGGAGCTCCACCAAGATCGAATCCTCCTCAATCCTTGAGCCGATGATGAGACTCTACTTCTTGACCGGCAAGAAGGACTATCTTGATTTCGCCGACTACATCGTCAGGACCGGTGCGTCCAGAGGGAGCAACATCTTCCAGCAGGTCCTCGACGGCGAGCATTTGTACAATGTCGGCAAGCCGTATCCGAAGGCGTACGAGATGACCTCGGTTTTCGAGGGGCTGGCCGAGTACTACCGCGCGACCGGCGACCCAAGGTGGAAGGCATGTCTGGATAATTTTTTCAAGGACGCTGTCGAGAACGAGATCACGATTGTCGGCAACGCCGGCTCCGACGTTTACTGGCCAAGGCTCTACGGCGAGGGATGGAGCAACACCGCGGTGGAGCAGACCAATCCGGACATCAAGAGGATGATGGAGACCTGCGTGGGTGTGACCTGGATGAAGTACTGCTCGCAGTACCTTCGTCTGACCGGCGACCCGACCGCTGTTGACTACATCGAGAAATATGCCTACAACGGCCTTCTGGGTGCGATGAAGCCGGACGGAAAGAGCTTCAGCTACGTGAACCTCCTGAACGGGGTCAAGGTGACAAACAGCGGCTGGGGAACAAGCATTGACGGACAGCCTGTCACCTGCTGCAACCTCAGCGGCCCTTGCGGACTTTCATACCTCCCTTACATCGCCGCGATGCAGTCCAAAGATGGCCCGGTCATCAACCTCTACAACGCCGGAACCGTGACCGCCAGGACGGCGAAAGGCAACGAGGTGAAGCTTGGAATCGTCACTGAATATCCCCGTGCGAACGAGGTGCGGATCTCTGTCGATCCTGCCGTGAAGGAAAAGTTCACCGTCAAGCTGCGCATCCCTTATTGGAGCGCGAACACCTATGTCGAGGTGAACGGGAAGTATGTCGGTCAGGCCGAGGCCGGTAAGTATCTCAATCTTGAGCGTGGATGGAAGTCCGGCGACAGCATTTACATCATTTTCGACATGCGTGCGAAACTCATCAAGGCTTCCGACAAGGGTCGCAACCCTGAGGGAAAGTACTTCCAGGCAGTGCAGTGGGGACCTCTTGTCCTGGCCCGTGACGAGAACATCGACCCGGACTACAACAAGCCGGTTCAGGTAGTGGCAGACCCGGACGGCGAAGTCAAAGTGAAAGTCGTCGATCCAGAACGTGCCGGCACCAGAATGCAGTTTCTTGTCCCTACCACGGATGGCGACATCAAGATGGTTGACTACTCCTCCGTTGACTGCTGGAAAGGCAAGCACATCCAGACCTGGCTTCCGATGATCCGGTAGCTCGGACATCAAGGGAAGCCACATCTGTAAAGGATGAAGAACTTTGGGTCTCAGGCTTGATTAGATTTATCGAAAGATTACGTTCGTGTTTTCAGTAAAAAATAACTATTGCGGATTTATATATTGTTTCAATGCATTGACGTATTCTTCAAAAGCGTTGCGGCCTTTTTCTGTGACTCTGCAGACTGTGCGTGTTTTCTTGCCGGCAAAGCCTTTCTCCACTGAGACATATCCGGCGGCAGAGAGTTTGTCGAGCTGCACACTCAGATTCCCTGCTGTCGACTCGGTTTTCTTTCTAAGATAGACGAAATCGGCTTCCTCCACATTCATGAGAATCGACATTACGCCCAGTCTCAACTGAGAGTGCAGTAATGGATTCAGTTCTTTCATCGGATGGATTTTGCTTTATGATTGAGAATGTGGCCGGGGAGAATCATCATTGCGGCAAATGCAACTATGAATATCGGCATGAACCATGAGACGACAAGAGGCACATCGGCGGCGATGCAGCAAGTTGTGAATATGCCTGCGCAAAGCCCGATCGCGCCTCCGCAAATGAGACTTTTCTCGCGAATCACCAATCCTTGCATTATCTCACCCATCGGCACTATGACAAGTGCGAAAGCAAAGAATGCCGTCCAGGCATGCTTACCTCCAATCAGCAGGAATCCGAGGCAGAAGGCAGTGGTGGCGATAGCGCTCAAGCCAACCGCGGTCCATATTTGTGAGATGAGTTTGTCGCTATAGCTTTTCACGCCGGTCCTGGCTTGTCCCTTCCTGGCCATAATCGGTGTGGCTATGCCGCCGATTATCCAGATCAAGAACCACAGCCAGTTGACTGTCTGGTTGTGAGTGGTAATGAGAAGCACCCATACCAATAGGGTGATTACAACCACGAGGTATCCCCACATAAGGAGAATATTGCCGCTGCCTTTGGCGAGGCGGTCTTTGGTTCGCGAAATCATCGAGGTGATGATTTCAATGCTTTCCTGTTCGGAGATTTTTCTTTCTTCCATGACTGAGAACGTTTATAAGTTTAACAAATCGGTTTATGCAATAAACCATCATTTGAAAGAAAAGAGCAAACTCGCGCGATGCCGCTCTTGATCTTTACGACCGCAAAGTTAAACCAGTTTATGATATAAACCAAATTTTTCGGCATCTTTTTTTTAAAATTGCACTTCCTTGGTTATATTACTGTATTTTAACAACATATCCAATCAGCGAAATATGAAGGCCATCAAGGAACTACCATGATTCGGGAGTATTTTGGTTTGTCCTATTGTTAAGGGAACTATTTTCTTGATATTCGCAACTAACTTTGAAAAAGGGGCCTGTTCTGCTGAGGCCCTTGGGCCATTCTTTCTTATTTTTTCCGGCCTCCAATCCTTCGAACAGCTCCTTGTCTCCAGCGAAATAGTTGTGGATGGTGGAGGAGAGCAGAGACTTTCCGAAGCGCCGCTGCCGGATCACTCCGGCAACGGCCTCTTCGTAAATCTGTTGTGAAGTCAGTAGGTCCTGGCAAGGCTGTAGTCATCCCTGCCTCCGCGGAGAATCATTGCGATTGAGTCGATGGCTTTGCCGTCACGATAGACTATCATGTTCAGTTGGCCCTTGCAGCTGCCCCATGAATATTCCGAATCACCGATCGTGTAGGTGAGAGGGTTTTCCGGAGTGCTGAATTTGCAGGAGTAGCCATCCCGCTCACGTCTCTCACCTTTGACGGTGACTTTCCAGCTGTGGAAATGAGCGTAGTCGCCCGGCAGCATTCTTGCCGTGATCGTGTAGTCGGTAGGGTAGGATTCGTCACCGAGGAACCAATATTCCAGTCCCTTGTTGGAGATTACCCAGGTGCTGTCCTCCGCCGCTTTCTCGATCTTGACGCCAGGCATCCTGTAGGATGGGTCAAGAGGCTCCATTACCGAGGTTCTGGCCTGGATGCTGGGTTTTACTTCTAAGGTTTTGTATTCCAAAATCTTAAGGTTGTCTACAATCAGGTTGTCGGCGATGCACATCATGTACGGGCCGATTGAATAGGTCACATTGCCATCGCTGCCTGCAAAATCTGTTTGAGCCTTGCTGCATGATGAGACTGCGATGATTGTCGCTGCGGCAACCGCCGCGAATGTTAAAATCTTTTTCATGATATTCAAGTTTAGAATCTGTAACCTAATCCTCCTCTGACTCCGCCCATTCTGGTGCCGAACACAATCTCAAGCGTCGTGTAGATTTTATGGTTCATCCATTGGAAGCCCAGCGGAATGCACTCTACCGCCGGTACAATCTTGGAGTAGGATTCCCCGCAGTCTTTCCCGACCCATACGGCGGCTCCGGCCCCGACACCGGCATACATCCTGAAAATCTGCCTGTTGACGAATGTGAACTTGGCCTGACCAAGGAGCGACATGTCATTCAGGGTCTTATCGCCGATCTTATTGTTGCCCCTGGGGTCGAACACATTAGCCCATGCCTTTGCGTAGCCCGCGCTGGCTCCGACCTTAAGCCATTTAGTAAGGTAGACGTTGAAGTCGGCTGTGTAGAATGCCGAGAACCCAGGATCTCCTGTGTAGCGCCCGTAAATGTCACTGAGGTCTCTGTGGAACCAATGGTGTTCCGGAAACTCATCGCTGCAATAAGCCATCTGCACAGCTCCGACCATCAGGTTGGCCTCGTACCTGTACCCATTGACTTCTCCAGAGGAAGTCTGCGCGTCGGCCGGCAGGGCTTGGCCTAAAAGTGTCATTCCTGCGGCAATCAGCGCTTTAAAAACAGTTTTCATAATATTGTTGGTTTAAATGGTTTCTTTGGTTTCGGTCGCTGAGCTTGCCGAAGAGACCGGAGGTTTATCTGTAATATTCAGGGTAATGAGTCAGGTCCTTGGTCGAGCCGTCACGTAGGCGGATGTAGGAATCAAGCTTCCTTTTGCCTTCGTGGAGAACGATTACCCTGCTTCCGTTCATCCCGATGTTGTTGTAGACCGTGGCGGCTCCGCTGTAGCGCCCGTATGCCAGCATGATGCCGTAGTAGCCCACCGAGAAGTCGTTGTCGTGGTCATGCCCGCAGAAGACGGCCATCACGTCTCCGCATTCAAGCATCTTGCAGAAAAGCCCTGAATTGAAATGGGATGAGCAGATTGTCTCGCGATGGGTCCCGTAGGCCTTGAAACTAGAATCATCTTTGAAGGCGTAGGAATATTCAGGTAAAGGAATATGCATGAAAGCAACTGAAGGAAGCGGATTGCCACCGTGTGCGCCTGTGATTCCCGCGCTTGCCTTTCCGTACCATTCGACTTGGTCGGAATGGACGTAGTCATAGTCGTAATTCTTTGTGGCTTTCTTTGAAAGGGGAGACTCGCTTCCGGAATCGAAGCACCAGATCACCGATGCGGTGGTGTCGGCGGAATGCGACTTTATTTCCAAGAAACAGTTGCCTTCTCCGTGCAGTCCTGGCGTGTCGTAGGTCACGCAGAGCCGGTGCGACATCGCCTCTTCTAACAGTGAAGCGTTCGTCTGGTCGAATTCCTTGTCGTGGTTGCCGAAAATGACTCCGTATGGGACACCGAATTTGTCGAGGGTGTCAAGGAGAGCCTTGTAATTGCCAAGGGCAGGCGGGGCGTAGACTTGATCGCCGGTCAGCATGATAAGATCAGGCCTTTCTCCGGTCACAGCGTTCCTTATGTTCTCCCAGACAAGCGGAGTAGTCTCATTTGAAGGAATCAAATGGGTGTCTGTGAACTGGAGAACCTTGAACTCACCGTCTGACTTGAACCGGAGTGTCGGTCTCAATGGCTTTTTAGCGTAACCCGAAGCGCAGATCACAATTGAAAACAAAACGCATAGAATCTTCTTGATAGTCATGATCAATTATTTGGTCGTTGTTTCTCCTATAATTCTAACCGGTCCCAAAAGTCCTGCCGGGAGCAGAGGCTCATCAGGCTTGAAGAACTCCATCTGGGTGTAGGTGACCTTCTCCGTCACTCCCGGCTGGACATCTCCGACGAGGCGGTTGTGCCACATGTTGACGACCTTGACCTCAATGGTGTTGTCGCCGCTCCTCAAGGCCTTGGTGATGTCAACCTTGAACGGGGCGTTCCAAATCACACCCAGATTCTTGCCGTTCACGGTCACTTCCGCCAAGTCTTTCACTTCCCCTAAATCCAGAATGACTGAATCCTTGCTCCGAATTTCCTTCTTTTTCAGCTTGAAAGTGTTTGAATATGTCGCCGCTCCGGAGAAGTACTTGATTCCCGGCTCGGAACTCTCGGTCAAAGACGCAGGTTGATCGAAGGTCGCGCTTTCAGGCGCTCCGCGCCCTTGCTGGAACCTTACTGACCATGGGGTGCTGATCTCGACCAAAGTCTCTGAGGAGGTCTGCGGAAGTTCGACCTTGGCGACATCAGTGTCTTCGGTGAACATCACGAAGACTGACTGATGCCGTGTCAGGGTCATCCTTACATTCGTCCTGCCGTCCGCGAACTCATAGCCGGCCGGTTCCGTGGAAGCATCCTCGGCGTGCCAGATGACAGGTTTCCTGCCTGTTGTCCTGAATGTGGCCGTGAAGTCTCTCGTGTCCTTGGAAAGGTTTGCCACCCAGTAGATCTCACCATCTGGAAGGCTTCTGTGGACGAATTTGACATCCTTGCCGTTTCCGGACCGGATGCTGAAGTCCGGTTGGAGAGCAAGGCCTGCCAGTACTTTTTCCGCAGGAATCCCGGCGGTTACGTTCTTGCGTCCGGAGTTCCAGATGTCGCTCACAAGAGCCTTGAACTCTTCCTCCGTGCCGGTGTTGCTTGCGAGTTTCTGTGGCCTGGCTCCGCAGATTGTGATCCCTGCGTCAGCGAACTCCTTGATTTTGCGCAGGATGTCGATCGACATGTGCTTGACATTGGCGTCAAGCATCAGGACTTTGTACCTCATTCCGCTCGGCACGGTCAGTTCTCCATTCCCGGCCTTGGCAAGGTCGCGGATGACGGACGGGCTGAAATAGTCGTAATTGTAGCCGAAAGGAAGCGCGGGAACCTTCTTGAGCATGATTCCGGTGGCGTTGTTGTCCTCCCCGTAATAGTACGCCACATCGGCCACGAAACGTCCTTGCTGTAGAAGGTGGCAGCTGCGTGAGAGGTAATCCGTCCAAGCCTTGGCCTGGCCGGCCCAGGTCTGGTGACGGTCGAACCACTGGCCGTATTTTCCAAGGCTGAGTCCCGGAACCTTGTCATCAACCGGCTGGTGAGGGGAGGTGTGGACCACGAACCGGTTGAGTCCGGCTGCCATAGCCGCGTCGGCTGTCGGCTTAAGCACGGCAGGGGAGAAGACCCACGCACCGTCCCGGAAACCGTCCGTGGTGAAGGATTCGGCGGCGGCGATGTTCTGGCCGTAGATGTGCGCCACGGAGGCGGACTCGCGCACGTCGGACTCGAAGCGTGGATTGAATATGCTGCCCTTCTTGTAGTCCATCCAGAACGCGGACATCGGAATCTCGGCGTGCCGTTTGCAGTCCATCCCGTCGGTGAGGTTGGCGCGGTAGTTCTCATGGCTCTCTGTGTATCTCTTCATTCCGTAGGGCCTGAGGATCTCGTTCTGAAGGTCATAGTGGTATTCAGTCATCATGTCTCCGATCGTCCTTCTCCAGTCGAAAAGAAACCTTTCGGTCTCTTCGGTGCTGTTCAGAACCATTCCTGTCAGAGCCGGCATCCATCTGAGAAGATCATAGCCCCTGCGTGCCTTGAACTCAGCGAACATATTCCCTGTCCATGTCTGCGCTCCGGCCTCGTAACTGTCCGTGAGGAGGTACTCGATGCCGCCCTTGCCGAGCCTTCCGCCGGACGCGTCAACGTAGGTCTGGAGATAGCTGCGGAAATATTCAGTGATCGCCTTGGGGTCGAGTTTGTCCACCTCAAGCCCCGTGGCTTCAGGAGAGGCCGGGTGGTTGGTCTTGCCGGTAAGGCTGTAGCCGAAGCGGAAGATTCTCCAATTGCCTTCAGGGGCGTTCCAGGTGAGGGTCCCGTCCTTTACGAATGGTGTCAGATCGATGACATCCTCCAGCCTTGCCGCCTCGGCGCTGTAGGGCGTGTCCTCCATCCAGAGCAGGCGGTAGAAGCTGTTGCCGGCCTTGTCCCCGGCGAGTTGGATCCTTGTCACAGTCGATAGGGCGAACTGGGATATTCCGAACTCGCAGTCCTTCTTTCCTTTGTTGTCCTTTAGATTGAGTCTGAAATATTTGGCTGTAGTAGTCGGAATCGCGTAGGTTCTTTGCGCTGTGGCTTGGTAGGAGAGGTTGATGCTCTTGAAGTGGACACCGTCATCGCTGTACATGAGCTCTTTCGTGTGTGCATAAGGGTTGGAGTCCTTTCTGAGTTCAGAGACAACCACGGCCTTGATTGTCTGTGGCTCAGCGAATTCGTACTGGAGCCAGCAACGGCCATCCTTGTCGGCTTTGACATCGAGGTGGTCTCCGACGCTGTCACCGGTGATTCTTTCGAGCATTTCCATGCTGGTGGCCTCACAGCCGCTGGAGGTAATTATTGGATGCAGATCCTTGAGGTTAATGTCTTTATCACAGAGTTTCACTCCGACCACAGCTATGTCCTTGTAGAACTTTTTCTTGAAGAAAACCTGCGAGATCGCATCGGACGAGCCAGTGAAATCCATGAACGGCCCAGTGATATCGAACCCTTCCGGCAGTTTGACGGTGACTGGTTTTCCGCCCTTGATTTCAATTTGTCTCCAGACGAGCTTCTTCATCGCGTCCTCGTCCTTGACCCAAGGGCCGCCGGTCTCGCTCCAACCCGGAGAGCTAGCTATGGTCATCTCCATCCCGAGGCTGTCGGCTAGATCGATTGTGCACCTGAAGGCGTCTTTCCATTCAGGGGTCATGTAGATGAGCCTTTTGTCCACGACCTGCGGTGTCTCAAGGCCGGCGTCGAAGCTATGGAAGCCAGCGATCCCTGTCCTGTGCATCCACAGAAGATCCTTCCTTATGCCGTCTTTAGTGATGTTTCCGTTCATCCAATGCCACCACACCCGTGGGCGCGCCGACTTCGGCGGGTTGACGAACTCTTTGTAAAGATCGCTCCAGGCGGTTGCTACCGTCTCCGGGACCTCCCTTTTGCAATTATGCGCGAAAGCCGCGACCGACAATGTCAGCGCGGCAACCGCAGCAGCGATGTTCCGTGATTCTCTGATCATAGATGCTGTTGTGCTTCAATTATTTTGAATATTTACAAGATGCTTACCGGGCAAGCAGCTCCTTCACAATCGTCGAAATCAGCCTGCCGTCAGCCTGTCCGGCCAACTTTTTGGTGGCCGCGCCCATGACCTTGCCCATGTCTTTAGGGCTTGTCGCTCCGGCTTCTGCGATGATCTCTTTAAGGATATTCCTTACCTCGTCCTCGGAAAGTGCCTTCGGCAGGTAAGCCTCCATCACCCTCATCTCCGCGAGTTCCTTCTCCGCGAGCTCAGGGCGGTTTCCCTGAGTATAAAGCTCGGCAGACTCCTTGCGCTGCTTTACCAGCTTCTGGATGATCTTAAGAACATCCGCATCGGAAAGCTCGTGCTCTGTCCCTGAGGTCTTGGCAAGAAGAATCTCTGACTTGATGCCTCTTGTGGCGTTGAGGCGTGACTCATCGTGAGCCTTCATCGCCTCCATTATGTCCTTCTGAATTTGTTGTTCGAGTGCCATAGCATATATTTTTTATTTTAAATACAAATTTACATATTTAACTTCTCAATTTCATCGGTATTTTTAATTAAATTTGGCAAAAAATTGATAAATGAGACTGATAAGCACAAATAAGGCTCCCGCCGCGATCGGCCCGTACAGCCAAGCCATCGAGCATGGCGGATTAATCTTCGTTTCCGGCCAATTGCCGATCGACCCTTCCACCGGCGCGTTTCCTGAAGGGGGAGTGGAGGCGCAGACCCGCCGGTCACTTGCCAATCTTAAGGCCATCCTCGAGCAGGCCGGTTCTGACCTTAACAAAGTCTTGAAGACCACCGTCTTCCTCGCTGACATGAATGATTTCGCCGCCATGAACAGCGTATATTCGGAGTTCTTCAAGGATCCATATCCTGCACGCTGCGCCTTCGCGGTGAAGACCCTTCCGAAAGGCGCTCTTGTCGAGATCGAGTGCGTGGCCGCCACGGAATAGCGCCATTTGCGGTCTATGGTGTCCCGGACGGTTTTTTAAAGGTCGTTTTTTTAGGAAGAACATTGAAATTGTGCTATATTTGCAGTAATTAACTGAAATCCTATATGGTTCTGCTGATTGTTTACATGCTGGTGACGCTGGGAGTCTCATTCCTCTGCTCGCTTCTGGAATCGGTGCTGATGTCCACACCTCTGTCTTTTGTCACAATGAGGAAGGAGCAAGGGTACAGGCCGGCTGAAAAGTTTTTAAAATTCAAATCCGATCCGGACAGACCTTTGGCGGCGATCCTGTCGTTGAACACAATCGCCAACACATTGGGAGCGGCCGCTGTCGGACGTCAGGCCACAATACTCTTCGGCAACACTTGGTTCGGAATCATCTCGGCCTTGACAACGCTTCTGGTTCTGGTCTTTTCGGAGATTGTCCCCAAGACAATCGGAACGTCCTATTGGAAGAACCTGATGGGTTTTGTGACGTCCGTCATCTCGTTCCTGACCATTCTTATGTGGCCTCTTGTGATCATGGTCAGATTGATAACAAACTTGATGACCAAGAATGATGACGAGGCGACAGTCAGCAGGGAAGAGGTAACGGCCATGGCGAACATCGGCGCGGAGGAGGGTGTCATAGACTCCGATGAGAACAAGGTCATCCAGAACATCATGAAACTGGACAATGTGAAGGCGTGCGAGGTGATGACACCGAGGATTGTCGCGATGACGGCGCAGGAGAACATGACCCTTAAGAATTTCTACAAGAACGAGACTTACCTGCATTTCTCCAGGATTCCTGTCTATGCTGATTCTCCGGAATACATCACCGGCTACATACTCCTGAGCGATGCCCTTGAGGGTCTTGCGGATGATGAGTTCGACAAACGTCTTGTTGATCTGAAGAGACCTATCTCTTTTTTTAAGGAACAGGATTCGTGCGGTCACATCTGGGAGGAACTGCTCAAGAAGCACGAGCAGATCGGACTCATCATTGATGAATATGGCTGTTTCCAGGGAATCATAACAATGGAGGACATCATCGAGACGATCCTCGGCCTTGAGATCATCGATGAGAACGATCAGGCCACCGACATGCAACAGTTTGCCCGCGAACGTTGGGAACGCCGTCAGAAGCGCTTCCGGACGATTGTCCTGCCGAAGGAGGATGAGGTGGAAAGGGAGAGCTGAAATTGGCATGTCTTATCAGTGTAAAAGATTCACCTTTTGGCCGCAGTATCGTTTTACTGCGGTATTTTTTTTGATTATTAAAGATATTTGCCGTTAATTTGTATCGGATTAATTTAACTGTTTAATTATGAAAACTAATTTTTTAGGCACTTGGGCTATGATTGCGGCGATTTTTGCCACCACTGCCTGCCAGAAGGACAAGACTGACGATACTTGGAAGCAGCTTCCGGTCGGACAGATCACGGTTGAAAGCGGAGACGCCGCAATTTCAGTAAATGAGGTTCCAAGCGCCTATGGAAACGCGCAGCTGGTCGCCAGCGGAGAGACAGATGCTGAACTTACGTTGACGGGCGCTGTGCCGGGATTCACTGAGGTCAAGATGAATGTGGAGTTACAGAAGAAAGACGAGGGCACTTTCCATTTTTCCGGTTCCCAGGTCTTGTCTACACCTCCTTCTATCGCCGCGACACTGCGCAGTTACATGTCCAACGGATTCTACACGGTTGAGGTGCAAGGCGATGTCACTGTCGAGGGAAAGATCTCAGTCGGAGTTGAGACCAAAGTGTCCTCAGGCACGGCCGAATCGTTAATGGGCAGCTGGAACATTGTCCGCAAATGCAAGTACGGAGAGACCGGGCCGGTCAACGGTCCCGCGCAGATCACATGGAAGGCGGAGGGTGATGCCGGAGCAGGCATAGTCACGATCACCGCACTTGCAAACGCTATGATCTGTCCTCTTCTGACAGAGGTCTTCAACCAGGTGACTTTTGACGGTACCGGAAACATCATGGCCCAATACTACAGTGATCTTGACCTGGGCGATGAGCCGATCAGCAAGATCTTTGAGTTGGCCTTTGGTGTAACTCCTGATGAGGATGGAAACGTGACCTACACGGCACATCACACTGATTGGGTGAGCTCACCCAAGGCAAACCTCGCGTTCTGGTACACGCAGGACGCCTCTCTTTTCATTGTTCCCAACGTTGCCGCCATCATCAGGGCCGGCGAGACTGAGGACGTCAAGTCGGACGCTTCAGGAATAGATCTCTCCACGATCACGGAGCTTCTGGCAAAACTCGGAGAACTGGGCGCTGATGTTAACTCACTGAACGCTGAGCTCCAGAAGATGTTGAGCAGAGGCATCGAGCTGAAGTATTCAGTGGCGGACGGCAATCTCAAGATCTATGTGGACAAGTCGCTTTGCGCTCCGGTCGTTGAGTCTCTGCTTCCGGTTCTTCCTGTTCTCGACACCCTGCTTGAGGAACTGGCAAAGTCAGAAGATCCTAAGGACCAGGAGACCCTTCAGATGATCCAGATGGTTATGGGCATGCTGCAAATCGAGAAACCGTCGGATCTTGCGGCTGTCTGGAAAAACACAAGTGAGTTTGAGATCGCACTCAACTTCACAAAGGCGTAAGGAATAGAAAAAGCATCGACTATAAGGATCTGCTTCTTTATGTGAGGAAGCAGATCCTTTTTTTGCCTGGAGAGCCGCCGATTCGCGCCATGGCCCGCTGCCGTCCGGCGCTAGGTCTTCATTTTTTGCCAATGCGCCATCCAAGGCCGAGCATAAGGTTGTTGGGATCGTGGAAATCGTGCAGTTTGTAGCCGATGTGAAGGTAGAGCCCTTTGTAGAGGTCAGTCTTCAGCGCTAGGGTCTGGTAGAATCCCTTGAGCTCGTCCCCGTTGTAGATGATGTTGCGTCCGAATCCGATGTTGACGGAGAATACCGGCATCACGAACTCCCCCCTCAGCGACAGTCCCATGCCAAGCTGCTCTCTGAGTGGCGGACGGTAGAAGCGTATGTTTCCGTCTTCGCCTGTTCCTGCCACGTGATCCACCACATTGGCGCTTTCATCGTACTGGATGTCAAGAGAAGCTCCTGCCCGCAGAAACTTGTTCGCCCGGTACAGCGGGCTGAAATTCATTCCTATGATTCCAAAAGTCCCTTTTGCGATGTAGGGCGCGTCATTCCAGATCAGGCCTTTTGTCCTGCCGGCTCCATAGATCAGAATGTCGTAAGACATCCTTTCTGAGAATTTCAGGGAAGCCAGGTTGGAATAATCATTGGCTTGCCTTTGTCCTGAGGGTTGACTTTTCTCTGCGCCGAAAGCTCGGACGACACCAAGCCTGCCTCCAACCGTGTTTACCCCGGCGTTAGGGTAGGAGGTGTTTCCATTGGAGAAATGCGCAAGGTCAAGTCCCGCGGAGACAGTCCAGCCGCCAAGTGGCTTCCATGAGAGCATGAACCCGAAATTGATGTAGGCATTGACTTTCGAGCCGACAACCATGTTGAGGCTGTTGGTTCCGTCGGGACCGTAGGGATGCCATCCGAAAGAGGCTCCGAAATTCCATTCGTAGTCAAGGGTGAGCTTGGAGGACAATCGGGCCAGCCGGGCACCCTGAAACACATAGATTGCTGTGGGACTACCTATTTCCCCATAATCAAAGAATGTGTTTAAGGCAACTCCAATCCCTTGATATGCCGTAGGATACAACTTTCCGAAATGGCTGCTGGAAGGGAAGGTGAATGAATATTGCAGATGGGCCGAGCCGCTTTTGTCCAGCCGCTCTCCAAGCGCGTTGTCCCCTCTGAAGAAACGATGTGTCGGCAGAAGGTACGCAGGACGAACGTTAAATCCGACATGGTGGGTGAATCTCAAAGAGTCGGCATTGTGTGCCTCGATGACGCATTCGCTCCAGGAGGAGAAAGCCAGAAGAAGCACGGTCAGCTTTATGAATATCCCGTCTCTCATTTCGTCTCCTTAGTCAAAAGATAAAACCCGTCAGGTGAAGTGGATGTCATATTACCTTTAATGGTGAATATGGCTCCCGTCCTCTTGTTTCTTATCCGCATGCGGTAACCCACTTCGTAAGAGTCGATGCCCCATAACATTCTGTAGTAGATTTTCTTCGTGTCCCCTGGAGGAAATGCCATTGTCGCCATTTTGTCGCTTTCGAATGGGTACTCATATGTGATGTCACAGCTGTATCTGGCCTTTTCTCCACTGAAGGTCAATTCCTTGTCTTCGGCCAGGATCCCATCTGGCACGGGGACGTCGAAATCGTTGCCCTTGTACTCGGGGTAAGTGTCATTTGTGAAACCAACTTTCCTTGCGGCGCCGGCAAAGACGCCCATCCTTACGAAGAGAGTGTCAGTGCCATTGTTTATGTAAGTCATTGGCCCCCAGCCGGTGATGATTTCATTCTCGTTTGCCGGGTGTCTTAAGCCATCGAATGAAATGTCCACGAACTCATGGCCGGAGGAGCCGGGCTGCCGGACTTTAACGGAATCTTCTTCGTAGGAATTTGAGATAAAGATAGTTAAGTCGTTCTCCGTGCTTGAGAAATTAGGGTGAAAGTATAGCGTAAGCTCCTTGTCACCGGTTTTTTTGTAAAACATGGTTAAATTGCCGTCGGACACCTTTATCTTACCATCTTCGGTTTCAATGGAGGCAGCGCCGCTCGTCCAACCATGAACAGAGGTGTTGGCTTTTATTGTGAGAATACCCCAGTCATCGGTCTTGAAGCGTACTTTGATCGTGTCTCCGTCCTCAGCGGCGATGAAGTTTCGGGAGGACGGCTCGATGTGACAGACAAAAGCATTCGGATTGCATCCGCATACCATTGTGACACAGAGTGTTATGAGTATTCCAGCGAACGCTTTCATTAATATGTCGCCTTGGGTTCCGGTTTTCATATTCCTAATTCAGGAAACTTTGCAATTCCTCGTAGAATCTCTGCGTAGGGAAGCCCATCACGTTGTAGAACGAGCCGTCAAGCCTTGTGATTCCGATGTAGCCGATCCATTCCTGGATGCCGTAGGCACCGGCTTTGTCGAATGGCTTAAAGTTGTCGATGTAGTAGTCTATCTCATTGTCGGATAGCTTTTTGAAATAGACATTTGAAGTAATGGAGAATGTCTTTAACCTGCTACAGTCTCGGATTGTCACTGCGGTGATGACCTGATGCTCACGTCCGGAAAGCAGTCTCAGCATCCTGACAGCGTCAGCCCTGTCGTGAGGTTTGCCGAGAATCTCGGTCCCGCAAAGCACCATCGTGTCAGACGTTACAAGAATCTCATCATCCTCAAGTTCTCTGTGAAATCCCAACGACTTTCCTTCGGACATCAATTCAGGCACTTTAATGTGCGGAGTGTCAGGGGAGTATCTCTCTATGAACGATGTTCCCGTGTCAACGGTGAAATCAATGTCAAGTCCGGCGAGCAGTTCGCGGCGGCGAGGCGAGTTGGACGCAAGGATGATCTTCTTTCCGTGAGTGTCCATATTCATTAGAATTTTTTCTTGTAGGCGACCGCATCGAAGACCCAACGTCCTTGGGCCTTCATTGTCTTTTCCATAAACTCGCGCACGCAGGCCTTTCCGCCGGGGCGGTCCGAGATGATGTCCGCAGCTTCCTTGACCTCCTCGACGGCATCGCTTGGACAGACTCCGATCCCCGCCGCCCTGATGACTTCGATGTCAGGGATGTCGTCACCGAAGTACATTACTTCTTCGGGTTTTAGATGATGTCTCTTGCAGAAATCCTCGAAGTCCTCTATCTTGTTTCTGGATCCAAGATAGACATCCTCGGGATTGATTCCATTGCTGCTGAACCTTGCCCTTATGCTTTGGGATCGGCCGCCGGTGATCACACCGACCGGAAATCCGTTCAGACAAGCCATTCTGACCGCGAAACCGTCCTTGGCGTCGAATGTCCGGTAGAGTTGCCCTTCCAGATCGGCGAGAATGCCACCATCGGTCATCACGCCATCGATGTCGAACGTGAACGCTTTGATATTCTTGAAATCCGTCATTTCAAGCTATGACTTAGCTCCGTTGGGGCCAAACTGCGGAAGGTCACCAAGATTGAATGTGCCGCCTCCCTGCTGCTGCCCGCCTCCAAGGTTGATCAGACCGAATTGCGACTCGTATTTGGTCACATTGTCCATCAGTGCGTTGAGAAGCCTTTTGGCATGCTCGGGGGTCATGACGATGCGGTTGCTGATGTCCGGCTTCGGCAGGCCCGGAAGGATGGTGGCGAAGTCGATGATGAATTCGCTGTGCGAGTGAGTGATGATCGCGAGGTTAGAGTATGTGCCCTTTGCCACCTCAGGACGGATCTCCAGACTGATTTCTTTTTTCTCTTCCATAGTATGTGTGTATTTTTAAAGCAAATTTAGTGAAAAATGTGCTATATTTGTAAACTTTGTTTATTATGAGCGAGAATATGATCGAGAAAAAAGAACTCTCCGCAAAATACAACCCGGCGGAAGTAGAGGACAAATGGTACGCCTGGTGGATCGAGCACAAGTGTTTCCACTCGGAACCGGACGGGAAGGAGCCTTACACCATAGTGATCCCGCCGCCCAACGTGACGGGAATCCTTCACATGGGGCATGTTCTGAACAACACATTGAATGATGTGCTGATCCGCAAGGCCAGGATGGACGGCAAGAACGCCTGTTGGGTGCCAGGTACCGATCATGCCTCCATCGCCACGGAAAGCAAGGTCGTGGCGAAGCTGAAGGGGATGGGAATATCCAAGGAGAACCTTACCCGTGAGGAATTCATGAGGTACGCATGGGAGTGGAAGGAAGAGCACGGAGGGATCATTCTCAAGCAGCTCCGCAAGTTGGGCGCGTCGTGCGATTGGGACCGCACTAGATTCACTATGGAGCCGGCTCTTTCCGATGCGGTGACCGCGACGTTCTGTTATTTCTATAAGAAGGGAATGATTTATAGAGGTGTGAGGATGGTCAACTGGGATCCGGTCGCGCTGACAGCCATCAGTGACGACGAGGTCATTCACAGGGACACAAAGAGCCATTTCTACCACCTTAAATATTACGTCTCCGACGGCGACGGCAACCCTACAGACAAGTATCTCGTGATAGCCACGACCCGTCCTGAGACGATCATGGCCGATGCTGCGATCTGCGTGAACCCGGCCGATGAGAGGCATCACTGGCTGAAAGGAAAGAAGGTGCTTATCCCGTTGATCAATAGGGAGATCCCTGTCATCGAGGACAGTTATGTCGAGATGGATTTCGGTACCGGCTGCCTCAAGGTCACTCCTGCCCATGACGCCCACGACTACGAGATCGGCCTCCGGCACAATCTTCCTGTCCTTGACATCATCGATGACCATGGCCGCCTGAACGGGAAGGCTCGGATTCTGGTCGGGGAGGATCGCTTTGACGCAAGAAAAAAGATAGTCAAGATGCTGGAGGAGTCCGGCAACCTAGTGAAGGTTGAGGAATACACGTCTCCGGTTGGATATTCCGAAAGAACAAACGCCGTAATCGAGCCTAAGCTGTCGGCGCAGTGGTTCTTGAGGATGGAAGAGCTCGCGGCGAAGGCCCTTGAGAGTGTGGAGTCCGGCAAGATAAAGCTGATTCCGGACAAGTACCGCAACACCTATCGTCATTGGATGGAGAACGCGCACGATTGGTGCATCTCCCGCCAGCTTTGGTGGGGACAGAGGATTCCGGCGTACTATCTTCCTGACGGACAAATAGTTGTTGAAGAGACCGCCGAGAAGGCTCTTGCCGCCGCTCAGAAGATTGATCCGGCTCTTACAGCCGCTGACCTCAGGCAGGATGAAGATGTGCTCGACACATGGTTTTCCAGTTGGCTTTGGCCGATCTCCGTTTTTGATCCACAAAGGCCTGGACATCCCGAGCACAAGCCTAATAAGGACCTCTCTTACTATTATCCGACCAATGATCTTGTCACCGGGCCGGACATTATCTTCTTCTGGGTCGCCAGGATGATCATGGCCGGGGATGAGTTCATGAACGACATACCGTTCAGGAATGTCTATTTTACGGGAATCGTGCGTGACAAGCTCGGCAGAAAAATGTCCAAGACCCTTGGAAACTCTCCTGATCCCCTTGACCTTATCTCCAAGTACGGGGCCGATGCGGTCAGGATAGGAATGTTGCTTTGCTCTTCCGCCGGAAACGACATATTCTATGATGAGTCTCAGGTCGAGCAGGGCAGGAATTTCTGCAACAAGATCTGGAACTCATTCCGTCTGGTGCAAGGTTGGAGAGTTGACGGAGAACTTCAGCAAAGTGAGGTGAACAAATTGGCTGTCAATTGGTTTGAAAACAAATTAAACCAGACGATAGCGGCCGTGGAGGAACATTACTCCAGGTTCAGGATCTCCGATGCCCTGATGAGCATCTACAAGTTATTCTGGGATGAGTATTGCGCCTGGTACCTTGAGGCTGTCAAGCCGGCTTACGGTGATGGGGTAGACAAGGAGACGTATGACGCCACGATCATATTCTTTGAGAAGCTGCTTAGGATGATTCATCCAGTGATGCCGTTCATCACTGAGGAACTCTGGCAGTCGATGGCCGAGCGCAGGGAGGGGGAGACAATCATGTACCGGCCGACTCCTAAGGCAGGCTCTGTCGATGAAAAAGTTATCGAAGAGTTCGGAATCGCCCAGGAGGCTGTGAACGGAATCCGCGGGATCCGTCAGCAGAAGAACATTTCTCCGAAGGAAAGTCTGGCCTTGAAGTTTAAAGGCGATTTTCCTGTGAATATGCTTCCGGTGGTCACCAAACTTGCCAACATCTCCTCTGCCGGGAAAGTCGCGGATTTCGGTGACGCCGCCGGTGTCTCCATGCTTGTACGAACTGTTGAGCTCTTTGTTCCTCTTGACGGACTTGTGGATGTCGAGGAGGAGATCAAAAAGATCGAGACGGAGCTTGAGCATCAGCGCGGGTTCCTTGAGTCAGTCAGAAAGAAACTGTCCAACGAGAGTTTTGTCGCCCACGCGCCAGAAAAGGTCGTGGCGTTGGAACGCAAGAAGGAGGCCGACAGCCTTTCAAAGATTGAAAGTTACGAGAAGGCTCTTTCTTCATTGAAAAATAAATGATAAAACAGATTTGTTTTTATTGCTAACTTTTTTGTTATGGTATATTCGGACACGTCTTTTCCTGTCAGGTACTACGAAACTGACCAGATGGGAATCGTGCATCACTCGAATTACATCCGTTATTTCGAGTGCGCGAGAAACAACCTGATGATTGATTGCGGATATCCTATTGAGAAATGTGAGGAGGATGGAGTCACCATCCCCATCGTCTCGGTTGAATGCCGTTACAGGTTTCCTGCCAGGATGGGCGATGTGGTCCGCGCCGTGGCCATGATAGATGAGGTTCCGATGGCTAAACTTTACGTCAGGCAAGCCGTCTATAATCAGGATGGCGTGCTTTGCGTCGAGGGTAAGGTTTCCCTTGGCTTTTTGAACAAGGAGACAGGCCGTCCTGTCCGTTGTCCGGAAAAATTGGTCAGGGCGATCCAGGACCACATCAATGATAAATAATGTTGACAACACACTAATTAATTTAAATTATGTTTTTTATAGTTCCTTTGGGCGTAGTTGGTCCTTGGCAGATTGTGATCATCGCCCTTGTGATTATTCTCCTTTTCGGAGGCAAGAAAATTCCGGAGCTTATGAAAGGCCTCGGCAAAGGCGTAAGAAGCTTCAAAGATGGCATCAATGACGTAGAGAATCAGATCGGTGACATCGACAAGGATCTTAGCTCCTCTGCCAAGACACCGGACAAAATCGAGAAGATCGAGAAGAAATAATGGCGGCTGGAGAAGCTGAGATGTCCTTCTGGGACCATTTGGAAGTACTGAGGGGAACTTTGTTCCGCTCAGTGCTTGTCATTACAGTCGTCAGTGTCGTAGTCTTTTGCTTCAAGTCTTTTGTGTTTGATGACATCATCTTGGCTCCGACACGAAATGATTTCTTCATTTACAGATGGTTGCGGATGGGGAATATGCAGATGTCACTTGTCAATCTGGACATTTCCGCGCAGTTCTTCGTCCATCTCCGGGTAGCGTTCGAGCTTGGATTCATCCTGTCTTTCCCGTACATCTGTTTCGAGATCTGGAAATTCATAGCTCCCGCTCTCTACAGGAATGAAAAGCGGGCCGTAAGGGGGGCGTTCCTGTCGGCATCGTTCCTGTTTTATCTCGGGTTGGTGATCGGCTATTATCTGATAGTGCCGATCTCGCTGAACTTTTTCATGGGTTACAAGATAAGCGATGAGGTGACGAACACAATCTCGCTGACATCCTACATCTCAATGTTCACTTCAACTGTGTTGGCCTTTGGAATTGTGTTTGAGTTTCCTATAGTTGTGGTGATCCTCTCCAAACTTGGTATTGTGACGAGAAATACCCTGATCAAATACCGCCGTCACGCAATCGTGGTCATACTTTGCATCGCCGCCATCATAACACCGGCGGATCCGATGTCGATGTTGATTGCGGCGGCTCCTCTTCTTATCCTTTATGAGGTCTGCGTCTTATGCTGCCGGCCCGCTCCACCGGAAGATGAGGATGAAAAAGAGGAGGCTGTGAAATGATTTCAATCAATGGATTGACAGTGGCCTACGGAGGCTACACATTGTTGGACAACATTGATTTCCACATCAGCGAGAAGGACAAGATCGGCCTTGTCGGAAAGAACGGGGCGGGGAAGTCCACGATCATGAAGTTGATCTGCGGGCTGCAGTCCCCGACCTCCGGCAGTATTGACAAGCCTAATGATCTCCGCATCGGTTACCTTCCTCAGATCATGGAGCATCACAAGGGCAGGACTGTTCTGGAGGAGACATTGACAGCTTTCGACCACATCACGGAGATCCAGTCCGAGTTGGACAGCGTCAATACCCAGCTCGCGGAAAGAACTGACTATGAATCTGAGGAATATCTCTCTCTGATCAACCGTCTGAATGACCTGACAGACGCGATGTCCATGGCTCAGTCCGAGCCGCCGGAGGTGCTGGCTCAGAAAACCCTTCTGGGATTGGGGTTCAAGGACGAGGATTTCGGAAGAAGGACCGAGACGTTCAGCCAGGGGTGGAACATGCGCATCGAGCTGGCCAAGATTCTTCTGTCCGAACCTGACGTCCTGCTTTTGGACGAGCCTACGAACCACCTTGACATCGAGTCTATCGAATGGCTTGAGGATTATCTAAAGAATCATCGCGGTTCTTTGCTCCTCGTCTCGCATGACAGGCGCTTCCTTGACAATGTGACGAACCGCACAGTCGAGATCATGCTTGGGCATATTCATGACTATAAGGTTCCGTACAGCAAGTATGTTGAGCTGCGCAAGGAAAGGCTGGCCCAACAGACAGCCGCTTACGAGAACCAGCAGAGGATGATAGAGAAGGCGGAGGATTTCATCAACCGTTTCCGTTACAAACCGACTAAGTCCAACCAGGTCCAGTCAAGGATTAAACAACTGGAAAAGCTTGAAAGAGTGGAGATTGACGAGACGGACAATGTCACACTGACTGTCAAGTTCCCGCCCGCTCCCCGTTCGGGAGACATAGTCTTCAAAGGGAAGGATCTTACAGTCGGCTATCCGGGAAAAGTTGTCTTCAGGGACGCTGAGATAGAGGTCAGGAGGGGAGAAAAAGTCGCTCTCATAGGACGCAACGGAGAGGGCAAGACGACTCTCATGCGCGTGATAATGGGTGAGTTGCAACCTATAGGCGGTGAGGCCAAGGTCGGCTACAATGTTTCCATTGGTTATTACGCACAGAATCAGGAAGACATATTGGATCCCAATCTAACCGTTTGGGAAACTCTTGACAACATAGCCGTCGGCGATGTCAGGAACAGGCTCCGCGACATTCTTGCCCAGTTCCTTTTCCGTGGGGAGGACATAGACAAGAAGGTCAGTGTTCTTTCCGGAGGGGAGCGTGCCCGCCTCGGCATGGCTAAGTTCATGCTCCAGCCGTACAATGTCCTGGCTCTTGACGAACCCACCAACCACATGGACATCAAGTCCAAGGATATTCTCAAACAGGCTTTGAAAGCGTATGATGGAACTTTGATTGTCGTGTCGCACGACCGTGATTTCCTTGATGGTCTGGTGGACAAGATGTACGAGTTCCGTGACGGAAGGGTTAAGGAACATGTCGGCAGTGTCCAGGAGTTCCTTGAGGAAAGAAAAATCGAGAATCTTCAGGAACTTGAGAGGAGGTTCTCTCCAAGCCAGGGGAGAGGCGTATCTGACAGCGCACAACAAAGCAAGGAGAGTCCCGCCGATAAAAAGGAACAGGCTCAAAAAAGCTTTGAGCAAAGGAAGAATGATACCAAGGAAATCAGAAAGATTCGTCATAGGGTGGAGTTCCTTGAAAGCGAGATCGGCAGGGTGGAGGCCAAAATGAAGGACATTGAGAAAATTCTTTCAAGCCCCGGCCCTGATGATGATGTAATGGAGCTGACAAGAACGTATCTGGAGAACAAGCGTGAACTGGACCAGAGGACGGCAGAGTGGGAATCCTTGATGGAGAAATTGGATGAATAGGTATAATTATTAATATGTCATGAATATCAAATCATTAATTCTGGCAATCACAGCTATTGTCTTTTTGTCCGCTCCAGCCGCGGCGCAAACCAGAACCGTTGAGCATGAATATTCGGAGTTTGACGCAATCTCTGTCTCAAACGGGTTCAAGGTGACATTTGTGGAGCAGGATGGTTATAATGCTAAATTCAAGGTCAGTGACGCGCTTGAGGGTCACGTGCAGAGCTATGTCAAGGCAAGGACTCTTTACATAGGAATAGACGAGAAATCCGTTTCAAAAGAGGTCAAGAGAGATTTCAAAGGCAAGAATTCTGATGGACCTGTCCTTGAAGCTACGGTTTACATGCCGAAGCTTAACTCTATAACCCTCAGCGATGACTGTACGTTCTCAACAAAACATGTGCTGAATTCCGCTGGTTTTCGTATGGACCTTACAGGCAGCTCAGCCGTTAATAATCTGAATGTCAACGCCGGGTCTGCTGTCATCTCAGCCGGCAGGAAAGCTAGACTGTCATCATCCAATGTCAAGGCTGACGTAATAACGGTCAATGGAGAAGGCAACGCGGACATTATCCTTGAATATACATGCAAAACCTTGAACGTGAATAACTCCGGATCAGCCGTGCTCGCCCTGAACGGCCAGACGGAAGATGCTTATGTCACAACATCCGGTGGCGCCAGGCTTTCACTTTCAGGAAAAGCCGCTAAACTCAATGTCTCTGGCAAGGGAGGCTCTTCGAAGATTGACGCTGCCACCTTGTCAGCGGATGATGTCTCCGTTTCTCTCGATGGAGCTGAGTTGTCTGTGGCTCCGGCCAATAATCTTTCTCTGGATCTTGGCAAGGGCGCGAGTGTCACCTACTCCGGTGACCCTATGATCAAGATAGTAAAGATCCAGAATTCGACCGTTACTCGCGAATAGGTGATGTTTATTCTTGATTCTCACTGCGATACCCCGACAATGATGATGCGGGGACTAAACATTGGGAAAGACAATGAAAGAGGGCAGGTTGATTTGCCGAAGCTCAAGGCTGGAGGAGTCGACGCGTCTTTTTTCGCGCTTTACATTCCTGCGGAAATGGAGCCGGATTCTGCCACGCGGCATGCCATGGAGATGATCGGCGGAGTCTGCGACCAAGTCGCGGCCAATCCGGACAGGGCTGCCTTGGCGCTTACACCGGAGGATGCTTTGGTCAATAAGTCCAAGGGGTTGATTTCCATATTCATAGGAATGGAAAACGGATCTCCGGTACAGAAGTCATTGCCTCTTCTTAGGATTTTTCACAGACTTGGGGTCAGATACATCACCTTGACGCATAATGGCGACAATGAGATCGCTGATTCAGCGGCCGGAGGGAGACGTTGGCACGGCTTGAGTCCGTTCGGTAGGGAAGTCATCGCGGAAATGAATCGCATCGGGATGATCATCGACATCGCCCACGCTTCGGATGAGACATTCTACGACGCTCTTGAATGTTCCCGCGCTCCGATAGTGTCCACACACTCTTGCTGCCGGGCGCTCGCCCATCATAGAAGGAACATGTCCGATGAGATGCTGCGCGCGCTTGCCGGTAAAGGGGGAGTGATCCAGATCAATTTCTATCCGGTGTTTCTTTCAGACTCCTTCGCGAGAACCTTGTCGGAATCCGGACTCGAGTCAAAGAGCTGGACAGAGCAGGATTGGATCAGCGATCCTTTCAACCCGGTGAAGGCGGCTGCCTGGCACGCCGTGCAGGACGAGCTGGCGGCTTTGCCCCGGCCTTCGTATAAGGATGTGGTGGATCATATTGATCACGCTGTGAAAGTGGCCGGAATTGAAAGTGTAGGCATAGGTAGCGATTTCGACGGGATCGAGGTGACTCCGGTCGGGCTCGAGAACATATCGAAGATCGGAGTGATTTTTGACGAGATGTCACGCCGCGGTTATTCCGATGACCAAATCGAAAAGATTGCGGGATTGAATTTCCTTAGAGTGTTCGAAGACGTGGTCACTCTGTCATCCAAGAAACCTTGAAATGTCTAAATCAATAAGGGTAACAAATATGTTAAACATAGAAACCTATTTGTTGCCCTTGTTGATATATTTTTAGTTACGGTCTTTTAGAATTGTTTGTCTGAGTTCATCGAGTGCCGCTGCCGCAAACCTGTCTATGTTTCTTTTCCTGTCATTCTTATAGACTTTTTTTATGGTTTTGGTTCCGTTAGGGCCGGAGACTCCTATCCAGACTGTGCCTACGGGGTTTCGCTCATCGCCTCCAGGGCCTGCCAGTCCTGTGGTCGAGACCGCGTAAGTGCTTCCAGTCAGTTTCCTGACTCCTTCTGCCATTGCGGCGGCAACTTCCGAACTTACCACCCCATAGTCATTGATTGTTTCCTCAGGCACCCTGAGCACCTTTTCCTTTACGGCGACCGCGTAGGATGTGACGGAGCCGAGATAATACTCGGAAGCTCCGGGAACGGAGGTCAGCAGAGAGGAGATCCTGCCTCCCGTGCATGATTCCGCGGCGCTGACTGTCTGTCCTGTGCCACGCAGCAATGTACCCACTGCATTCTCCAATGTGTCATCCTTGAAGGAATATATCATGTTACCAAGAATTGGACTCAGGCGGGCGAATTCACCGTCAATGCGCTTTTCCTCCTCCTCCCTGTCTCCGCCATAGATCGAGAGCCGCAGACGGACTCCGGTCAGGGGATTGGGAAGGTAGGCAAGATGCATGTCCGCCGGAAGGCCATCCTCCCAAGACGCTATTTTTCCGGAAAGCGCCGATTCGGCCAGACCAAAGACCATCACACATTTATGGAATATGTCAGTGAGCACGTAGTGCTCCTTGATGTCCTTTATCACGTCCGGAACCGCACCGAGAGCCTCGAACGGGACACCGGGAAGGGCATAGAGGGTGGCTGCGTGGCCGAACCGTTCCTCCGGAAAACGGAAAACCATGATCGGAGCGGTACCCAGATGATTGACAATCACCTCGCATGTGTCTGGGACAAGAGCCTGGGCCTTGTTTATCTCGAGGACATCAAGCCCTCTGGCATGAAGGATCTCATGGACAATTTTGAGCTGCCTGCTGTCCGTCACGTAACCTTTGCTTCCGGAAATCTCCGAAAGCGCGGCTTTGGTGATGTCGTCCTTGGTCGGGCCAAGGCCTCCGGTGGAGATTACTATCTCATTATGAAGAAGCTCATTTGTCAGGTTGCTGACAATTTCGTCATGGTCGTCTCCAAATGAGAGCATCCTTGTGACTTTCACGCCTGCTTCTTCCAGGGCGGCGGAAATGTTGGACGAGTTCGTGTCGATTATCTGGCCGATCAGGATCTCATCACCGATAGTACAGATTGAAGCGTTTGCCATCGTTATTTTGGGTGTTTTTATCCGATATTCTGGATTTTAAGTACTTGTTGATTTTTTTTACTATGGAAGGACCTTCATAGATAAGTCCTGTGTAGATCTCTATCAAGCTGGCCCCGGCGTCAAGCATCTTCTGAGCCTGTTCCGGTGTCATTATGCCTCCGACACCGATGACTGGAAGACGTCCGGATGTGAACTGATTGATATGCTTGACCATAGCCAGGCTTTTTTCGAACAGCGGGGCACCGGATAGACCTCCGTTTCCGATTTTCGCGATTGTCGCCGTGTCTGTCTTGAGCCCGTCACGCGATCTTGTCGTGTTCCCGGCCACGATGCCGTCTATGCCGGACTGCATGCAGTATTTAAGGATCTCATCAAGTTCCTCGGCCGGAATGTCAGGGGATACCTTGACAAGAATAGGCTTGTAGATGTCATAGCAGATCCGAAGATCCAGGATGGGATCAAGGATGTCCGACAGATAGGTGACGTCCTGAAGATTCTGAAGCCCGTGGACATTAGGGCATGAGACATTGATCGTGAACATGTCCACAAAGTCGTACATGTAGGAGAATGCCTTTTTGTAGTCGTCCACGGCCTCCTCGTCAGACGCGCTTGCACTGTTTTTTGCTATGCTTGCCGCTATGATTGTCCGGGGCGGATCCTTTTGTATATGCCGGATTGCGTTCTGAATGCCTTTGTTGTTGATTCCCATCCGGTTGATTATGGCCTGGTCCAGAGGCAGTCTGAAAAGACGGGGTTTGGGATTGCCTGGCTGGGCCTCCAGGGTGAGCGAGCCTATCTCAATAAAAGAGAAACCAAGCCATGAGAGCTCATTGTAGAACTCGCCGTTTTTGTCCAGGCCGGCCGCAAGACCGACCGGTGACTGGAAATGGATCCCGAACAGATCTCTTGCCAGTGAAGGAGTCTTTCGGCGGAAGATCGACTTCATCACCTTTCCACCCAATGGGATCCGGCGCAGAAGCCTGAGAGATCTGAGGGTTAGTTCATGCGCTGTTTCTGGAGGCAGTTTGAACAAAAGTGGCCTTATGAGCTGTCTATACATATTTTGTATTTATCTAAACCAAGCCTCCCTAAAAAGATCGGGCGATTCCCACGCGAGGCTTGCGGCGGCAAATTTAGACAAAAACAGCAGAACACAGAAGCGTTTTGCCGATAAAGATGACATCAATCGATTTCTTTGAACGTACCGTTGTCGTAGAAAACCAGAATCCTCGAGATTCTTGGCTGGGCACGTTTGGATGCCGCAGGCGGGGCGGACTCCGTTACTGGCTTATTCCCAGCTGATTCTGCCTTTAATGAAGAGATCTCAGGTTCTTGTGGCTCGAAAAGCAGGCCATTTGATTCCCCTTGATTGGTGGATTGGGGATTCTCGCGCGGTTCTGGTGATCGTGGTTCCGATGAACTCTTGTACATTTTTCCTTTCCCTGCAATCAGCCAATCGAGGTTAAGATCCGGATAGCACTGTGACATGCTTAGGATAAAGTCGAACCCGGGTTTGTTCCTGCCCGCCAGAATATGAGATATGCTAGCCTTGGCCACACCTAATTTTTCCGCCAGTTGTGACTGAGTGATGTTCTCCGCATCCAAAAATTTCTGCAGTCTGTTGTTCATTACAAATGTGATTTGTTTACAAAAATAGCATAATAAGTTGTAAAAATCAACTATCGAGGCGATGTTACAAAAGTAAAACGGGGAGTCGAGTTGATGTAACTTGATTGAATATCTGTTTACGTAAGAACTAATAATCGCTTGATAATTATTTTTGTTGTCACTCAATATGGCGTTAATTACAGCGAGAGTCGCATCTTGGCCTGAAGTTTACTCCCTAAATATAAAACCAAACTATAGTAGATCAATACTAATTATCAGATATTCAGTAATTAAATCGGCGAGATACATTGTGATAAATCTATCTTATAATACAAAAGTGATTTGTTTCATATTCTTCCATGTGTTTTACATATTTAAACAAGTATTTAATATATGTAAACAGCACTTGGGGTTCGAGTGCCCCTGAGGTCAAATGTATTCTGAAATTTGATATTTCTTATACTTAGGTTAACTTTGCATGAAATTTTAAAATCTCGATGAGATGATACCTTCTGTTAAAATAGAGGACTACAACTACACTCTACCGGACGAGCGGATCGCAAAGTATCCGCTTTCCGAGCGTGATGCGTCAAAGCTCCTCCGCTACAGGGATGGCAAGGTTGATGAGTTCATATTCAAGGAAATTCCTTCACTTCTGCCTTCCGGCGCGATTATGGTGTTCAATGACACTAAGGTTGTGCCGGCGAGGCTGCGTTTCCAGCGTGAGACGGGAGCGCACATCGAGATATTCTGCCTTGAGCCTGTCAATCCTCCTGAATACAACACGGCATTCGCCTCCACGGCGCTTTGCCGTTGGAAGTGTGTGATAGGCAACGCAAAGCGCTGGAAGAATGACGTGCTTTCTTTATATAATCCGGACGGGAACGGGATGATCACCGCTATGGACTTGAAAGCCAGTCTGGTGGATCGTAACGGAGAGACAGGTGTCGTGGAGTTTTCATGGAAGGATGGCAATCCTTTCTCCCGCGTCCTCGAGTTGTGCGGCACCGTTCCGATCCCACCGTACTTGAACAGAGAAACTGAATCTATCGACGCGGAGCGCTACCAGACTCTGTACGCGCGCATCCGAGGCTCAGTCGCCGCGCCTACCGCAGGACTGCATTTCACCAAGGCCGTGTTGGACGCGATCGCGGCCAAGGGCATTGACTGCGGGAATGTCTGCCTCCATGTCGGAGCCGGAACCTTTCTTCCAGTCAAAAGCTCGGACGTTGCGGATCACCCGATGCACAGGGAGCCGTTCGTGGTCAGGCTTGATCTTCTGAAGCGCATACGCGCCAATAAAGGAAAATTGATCGCGGTCGGAACGACATCCGTCCGTACCTTGGAGTCTTTGTACTATGTGGGAGTAAGCTGCATCGAGAAAGGCATGCCTGAGGATGTTGGCCAATGGGCGCCATATGAGCGAGAGTACTCATATTCAACTGAAGAGTCTCTTGACGCTCTGATCGCTTATTTGGAGGGCAAAGGACTGGATGAGCTCAAAGTCGGCACAAGGATCATTATTGTGCCGGGTTTCCGTTTCAGGCTGGTGGATATCTTGATCACAAATTTCCATCAACCTGAAAGCACTCTGATTCTGTTGGTTTCCGCGTTTGTTGGAGGGGACTGGAAGGCCATTTATGATTATGCGCTCGGACACGGCTTCCGTTTCCTCAGCTACGGAGACAGTTCGCTTCTTTTCCGGAGAGAATCGCAGGTTGTGTAGTTATTGTGTTATAGAACCCATTGCGGATTATAAGCAAATTGCTTACTTTTGCATAGATAACAAATGATTGGTTTATTATGGCTGATTCATCTGAATTTGAGAGCATCTGTCCTTATAATGATGCCGAAGCGGTTGAGGCCCTGAACAAGGTCGCCAACCATCCCGCTGTACTAGCGATTTCCGAATATCTTTTCCCCGACGAGCCGATAACCTATCTTCGGAACGCCCTGAAAGGTGTCCACAGCATTGATGAGTTTCAGGAGATTGTGATGAACAAGGCAGTGACCTGGGTCATGGACAATACAATACACAATTTCTCCTACGATGGCATAAGCTACATCAAAGAGCTCAAAGGCAAGTTCTTGGCCATGTCCAACCACAGGGACATCATTCTAGATCCGGCCATAACCCAGCTGGTCCTGTTCAGGAACGGTATTCCGATGACAGAGATCTGCGTTGGTGACAATCTCATCAAGCAGAGCAAGACGGTCGAATACCTTCTCCGCTCCAACAGGATGATACGGGTGATCCGTGGCATCTCCGCCAGGGAGTTGTACCTGTCGTCACAGGTTCTGTCCAAGTACATCCGCCAGACAATCACTTCCGGTAAATCCTCTATCTGGCTGGCCCAGAGGCAGGGGCGGACTAAAGATGGGATAGACACCACAGAGCAGGGACTGCTTAAGATGCTCGACATGAGCGGTACTAAGTCATTTAAGGAGAATTTCTCCGAGCTGAACATTGTGCCTCTCAGCATCTCTTATGAATATGAGCCGTGCGACATCCGTAAAGCGCGCGAGATCCTTATTTCCAGGACCCAGAAATACGTCAAGACCCGAACTGAGGACTTGCACAGCATAGTGATCGGAATCCGCCAGCAGAAAGGCAATGTCCACTTGAATTTCGGTCTGCCTTTGTCTACTGAGGAGATCGAGCTGGCTTCCCGTTGCGACAAGAACGACCGTTATCAGGCCATCCGGCATGCGATTGACAAGAGGATCATTGCCGGATACCAATTATGGAAGACTAACTACATCGCCTACGATCTTGTCAATCACAGCTACAAGTACGCGGAGCTGTACACTCCGGAGGATGTGGAAAAATTTACAGAGTACACCGAGCATAAACTTGACAAAGTTGAGCGCAGGCTCAACCGCGCGGAGCTGAAGGACATCTTCCTTCGAATTTATTCCAATCCTGTCGTGTCCAAGGAGCGACTTGTCTCAGGAGAGCCTCTAAGGTACGAATGAAGCTGTTTTGCAAATAGTAAAACAAAATAGTTTCTATTGTTAACATTTGTGTTATTCTTATTTTTTTGCATTTTAAGGAATCAGTATATACAGCGAAGACACAGGTTTCTCAATTTTTGTAAACGCGCAATAATTGAGAAACCTGTGTCTTTTTTTAAAGCCTGTTGAAGGCTGTGAGATGATTTAGAACAGTCTGTCCACGCTGGCTATGACTTCCTCCGAGGAAAGCTCCGTGCTGAGGATCAGGTCAGGCTGCTTAAGCTCGAAGCCCTTGCTGGTGGCGTTGAGCATGCCCGCGCCTGTGATGTTGAGCATGACCGTCTCATTTTTCTTGACAGAACCATCCTCAAGAGCCTTCTTCAATGCCGCAACAGCGGTGGCAGCCGCAGGGAAAATGTCATAGCCTTCCTTGTTGAAGAACTGAAGCATCCAGTAGACTATGTCGTCGTTTGTCACCTTGAAGAAATCCCCGTTGGATTCCTTAAGAGTGTCGAACAGGCCGCCGGCAAGGCTGTAAGGTGGCTTTCTGTTGGAAAGCACCTTGGCGAGAATCACCTCGGAGTCCTTTCTGGACTCTTCCGGGGTGATCGGAACGAGATCCCTCGAACCGGCTTTCCATGAGTCGTACATTAAGGTGAACGGCGCGTTCTGGGAACAGTACACCCTCATCTTGTTCTCTCCGAAGCGTCCGTCCTTGGCAAGCCTGCATGCGTTCTCCCAGGCCGCGATCGCGCCTGTTCCGCTGCCTACAGCCTGGAAATAAGCGTCAGGAATCCTTCCGATGACTTCAACCGCACTCAGCAGCGTGGTGCCCATGCCGTCTCTTCTTGCGACATTCTTGGCGCCTCCCTCGGCAAGATAGCGTGGGTCCTTGCATAGCTTTTCTCCAAGGGCTATGGCATCGTAATAGTCGGTCCCGTTAGGTGTGGCGATCACCTTGACGCATGGCTTGAGCCTTTTGAGGAACCACAGGTCGCTGATGTTGTCATTGGGGATACATATGACTATAGGGATGTCGTTGTCCGAGCAGACGCGGGCGAAAGCCCTTGCGGTGTTGCCGGCTGACTGGACAACAAGGATGCGCTTGTCGTTTTTCGGCAGCCTTGCGCAGACGGAGAACGCCTCCGTCTCTTTGAAGGAGCATGTCTCCATCTTGGCGCCACGCTTGGGGACGTACCCTGACAGGGTTATGAACAGATTGTCCATTCCGAGAAGTTCTGCCAGACCCTTGCTCTTATAGGTGACCGGGGCATGGGAATTCTTCAACGTCCTGTTGACTGGAAGCCATTCGGCGTATCTGTAAAGCCCCTTTAGGTCCTCGCGAGGGCTGAACTTCTCATTCTCATACACGGCCCGCACCAATGACGGCGCGCCAGCCTCCGGATCCGCCAGAGTCCAGCCGGCATCCTGAAAAACCTTTCCCGTGCCGACGTTCATTAGCTGGTAATTTGTTGGTTTGAATTTCATCGGTATTATGTGTTGAAATATTCATTAAAGATTTTTAATAAGCCATGCCATGTAGCCTGCGAAGCATGCTATGAATGCCAGGCCCTCAATCCTGTCCAGTTTTCTTCCCTTGCCGGTGAATGCGCTGATCCAGATGAGAATGGCGCCAAGAAGCAGTATGCCGAGGTCCACAAAGGTCATGTTGGCGAATGAAAGTCCTGACGGTGAACCAGGAAGCGGTCTATAGACAAGGGCCGACGCTCCAAGGATCAGTAGTATGTTGCAGATGTTTGAGCCCAGGATGTTTCCAAGCGCGAGCTGTCCCTTTTTCTTCACGGCGGCCACGACACATGTGACGAGTTCGGGCATGGAGGTGCCGCCTGCGAGGATTGTCACCGCTATGAATTTGTCACTGATGTTGAGCCTGCGGGCTATGTCTGTAGCGCTGTCTACGAATATGTCGCCTCCGAAAATCAGCGCGGCCAAGCCTGCCAAGACCATCAGCGCGGCAATCCAAAGTTTTCTGTCATCTTTTTCCGCCGTTTCTGCCTCATCCGACTTACCAGACTTGAAGGACCAGAACATGTAGGCAGCGAAAAGTGTCAGGAACACAATGCCATCCATTCTGGATAACGTGTTGTCCTTGCCGATTCCGAAAAGGGTGGCATGCATTCCGAGAACAATGAGGATGACACTGACAATTATGTTGATCGGAATGTCGATCCGGACGTTTTCCCTTGTCATGCCCAAAGGCCTTACCAGGGCTGTGAATCCGAGAATGAAAAGTGCGTTGAATATGTTGGAGCCTACGATGTTGCCGACAGCGATGTCGGCGTTGCCTTTCAGGGCTCCGGCAAGGCTTACAACGAGTTCGGGTGAGGACGTGCCTATTCCCACGATGGTCAGGCCGATGACAAACTCGCTCAGACCAGCCTTTCTCGCCACGGATGTGGAGCCGTCGACAAGCCAGTCTGCCCCGAGGACGACCATCGCGAGCCCTGCGATCAAGATAAGAATTTCAGTAATCATTCTCTATGAGATTAACAAACCGCAAATTTAATGAAAAAATAGTAAAATATGTTACTTTTTTGAGTAGTACTTGGGCCAGCACGCGGCAAGGTAAGCCTTAAGCCTGTCTTCCTGAGGATTCTGGGCGGGCTCATAGAACACTGTGCCCTCCAGTCCGGATGGCATGAACTCCAAGTCGGTGAAATGCCCGGGATAGTCATGGGCATACTTGTAGCCATCAGCGTAGCCAAGTTCCTCCATGAGTTTTGTCGGGGCATTCCTCAGGTAGAGAGGGACAATTGGAGCCTTGTTTGAATTGACTTCCGCAATGGCTTTGTTAATAGCCATGTATGCTGCGTTGCTCTTTGGGGAGCTTGCCAGGTAGATTGTGACTTCTGAAAGCGGTATCCTGGCTTCAGGCATGCCGATTTGATGGACTATCCGGAAACAGGACTCGGCAAGCAGCAATGCGTTCGGGTTGGCAAGACCCACATCCTCCGCCGCCGAGATGCAGAGCCTTCTTGCAATGAAAAGCGGGTCCTCTCCGCCGTCCAGCATTCTTGCCAGATAGTAGACCGCTGCGTTTGGATCTGATCCGCGGATTGATTTTATGAAAGCCGAGATTATGTCGTAGTGCATCTCGCCGTTCTTGTCGTAAATAGCGGCGTTCTCTTGGATGCAGCCGGTAACCTTGTCATTGTCAATGACTATGGTTGATTCATTCCCTGAGAATGAATCGACCACCAGCTCAAGCACATTAAGCAGCTTTCTTCCGTCTCCTCCACTGTAACGGAAAAGTGCCTCTCTTTCCTTGATCTCTATGTCCTTCTCCTTAAGGAGCACGTCGTTCCTAAGCGCCCTGTCGAGCAGCGCCTGTAGATCTTCGACATCCAATGATTTGAGCACGAAGACCTGGCATCGTGACAGCAGGGGAGTTATCACCTCGAAAGAAGGATTCTCGGTCGTGGCTCCTATCAAGACAATCGTGCCGTTCTCCACAGCGCCGAGGAGAGCGTCCTGCTGGGCTTTGTTGAAGCGGTGGATCTCATCGATGAAGAGTATAGGCGCGGCGCCGCCGGAGAACACAGATGCGCTTTTGGCCTTGTCTATCACATCGCGCACATCTTTCACTCCGGAGCTGACCGCGGACAGGGTGTAGAAGTCGCGCGACAGGGAGTGCGCGATTATTCCTGCGAGTGTGGTTTTCCCGACTCCCGGCGGGCCCCAAAGAATGAACGAAGACAGGTTGCCGTTCTCGATCATCTTCCTTAGGATGCAACCTTCGCCTATGAGGTGCCTTTGTCCGACATATTCGGAAAGGCTCTTGGGTCTCATTCTCTCCGGCAGCGGAGGGAGCATTTTACTTTGTCCAGTATTTTGGTGGTTATCCGACATATTACAATTAAATAATTTTAATATAATGCATAAAACAACATTGTTAAATTAGGTAACACTTATGTTAATCCTAAATGCCATCCTTTTTTGTTGTTACCAGGACGCAAATTTAAGAAAAAGCGGAATAAGTTTCGTAAATTTGTCGTTCACATGTCCGGCCGTCGCTAAGAGGATTGGTACATGATACAACAGAATATAATAGAGTATATGATGAGACTATCAGAAAGAATCCGTTTTGTTGGTGTGAATGACCATCAGACCAAACTTTTCGAGCGGCAATGGCCGCTTCCCTTTGGCGTCAGCTACAACTCGTATCTTGTCATTGGAGAGAAGATAGCCTTGATAGACACCGCTGCCGCCGCGTTTAAGGACGATTTCCTTTCAAACATCAAGTCAGAGATAGGGGACAGGAACATCGACTACCTCATAGTCAATCACATGGAGCCAGACCATAGTGCCCTTCAGGGCGTTGTTAGAAGGGAATATCCAGATTGCGTGATTGTGGCGGATGCCAAGGCCGTGCCAATGATTGAAGGGTATCAGGGGCTTACCGACAGAATTAAGGTGATCAATGAAGGTGAATCCATTTCCTTGGGGAACGTAACGCTTCAATTTTTCATGATTCCCATGGTCCACTGGCCTGAGACGATGGCCACCTGGTGCCCGGAGGAGAAGGCGTTGTTCAGTGGTGACGCCTTCGGCACGTTTAAGGCTTTTCCTGAATGTGTCACTGACTCGCGACCCGGAATATTCAATGAATATGAGGATGAGATGACAAGGTATTATTCGAACATAGTCGGGAAATACGCCGCTCCGGTGCAGGCCGCGCTCAGAAAGCTGGGCGGCTTGGAAATCGGACGGATCTGCAGCACCCACGGACCGGTGTGGGAGAGAAACATTCCGCAGGTTGTCTCTTTGTACGGCAAACTCAGCCGTTACGAGCCTCTTGAACATGGAGTATGCCTGGCTTACGGTTCGATGTACGGCAACACTGAGAAAGCGGCTCTGGCGTTGGCTGAGTCCCTGAGGAATCGTGGCATTCCATTCACGCTCCACAATCTTAATGAGGAAAGCTATTCATTCGCTTTGCGTGACGTGTTCAGGTATGACACCCTGATGTTTGGATCACCGACCTATAATAATGGAATATTTCCGCCTGTCCGTCAGCTCATGGAGGCTGTCTGCGACCGATTGGTCAAGAACCGTCGTTTTTTTGCCTTTGGTTCGTTCACTTGGGCAGCCGCCAGCGTCAGGTTGCTTAATGAGATGGCGACGGCTGCAGGATTTGAGATTCTCGGTGACGGTGTGACATTCAAACAAGGGTTCGCACCGGAGAAATTCGACTCAGAATCAATAGTGTCCCTTGTTTAGAGACAACCTGCCACCTTTGTTATACAATTTGGATTATGTTAACTTGGTGACGTGCCAAACACTTCCCCCTATGATTTTACAACTACTGACGCTGATCGGAGCCCTGGCCCTCTTTGTGTTCGGTCTTGAGATGCTCAGCTCCGGAATCCAGAAATCCTGCGGCGACCGGCTCAGGCGCTTCGAGAAATGGATGACATCCGACAATCCTTTGAAGCAGGTTCTGTCCGGCGCCGGAATCACGGCGGTCGTCCAATCCTCCAGCGCGGCGACAATCCTTGTGGCAAGTCTGGTGGGAGTCTCTACCCTGTCGCTTGTGCAAGGCATCCGCGTGATAATGGGAGCCAACATTGGAACCACAGTAACCGCTTGGATCATAGCGGCTACTGGGTTCAGGCTTGACATTGCGGCCTTTGCGTTCGTCATGCTCGGAGCGGGCTTTGCCATGACATTGGCGAATAAGTCTCCTGTAAGAAATGCCGGCCAGGCTGTCATGGGACTTTCTCTTGTTTTTGTGGGGCTTATCTACATAAAGTCCTCCATACCTCCTGCCGTGTCCGCCCCCGAGCTGTACTCATTCGTTTCGGCACTTGCTTCACACGGGTTCCGTTCAGTCTTGATTTTCATCCTTATAGGCATCACCGTAACGTTTGTTCTTCAATCATCCAGCGCTACGGTTGTTCTGACCATGGTACTCGCCTACTTTGGCTGGATTCCGTTCAGCATGGCCGCCGCCATGGTTCTTGGCGATAACATCGGCACGACAATCAGCGCCAACATCGCTGCCAGAGACGCGGGAGTACAGGCCAGAAGGGCTGCCCTTGCCCACACTGTTTTCAATGTGTGTGGTGTTGTTTTCGTCTTGGTGTTCTTCAACATATTCATTAAGATCAACTTATGGATAGCCTCTCTCTTTGGGTTTGATGCGGCCATGACTGATGTCTTGGGAATCGCAAGCGTCCACACGCTTTTCAACACCATTGCGACTCTGGTTTTGGTCTGGTTCTGCAGGCCTTTCTCGGTGTTGCTCACAAAATGGATAAAGGAGCCGGAACCGCAGAAGGGCGACTTCAACCTGAAGTACATCGGCAGCGGCAGGATAATAGGAACTCCGTCCATCTCGATTGAGCAGGCATACAAAGAGTCCGTCAATTTCGCCGTCAACGCACACGATGGCTTCCGGTACGTCAAGCCGGCCATCGGTGAGAAGGATCCCGACAAGTTCGAGGAATACAGAGAAAAACTTGTCAAATGCGAGGAAGTGACAGACAGGTTCGAGTACGAGATAGCTGCTTTTCTTAACGGACTCACCACTGAGTCCTTGAATGATCACGAAGCAAGTGAGGTAAAAGTTATCTATAGGATAATAAGCGAGTTGGAGAGCCTGGGGGACAGTTGCGAGAACATCAGCCGCCTGCTTGCCAGACTTCATGTCCATAAACTTGAGTTTGACGAGGAAATGATAGGCAAGCTGAACCTGCTGATCGACTTGGTCGACAGGGCCTTCGCTGTGATGATCTCAAACATGCAGCTTGCCTCCGAGGGTGATCTCAAGGACATAGGCAATGCCTACAGCGCCGAGGACATCATAAACAAGACCAGGGACACTCTTCGTGACGAGGGCATTCTCCAGATAGAGAAAAGATCGGATAAGTTTCTGGCCATCAATTACTATCTGGATCTCTTGGCGGAACTTGAGGCCATGGGGGATTTCATGATCAACGTTTCCCAGGCTCTGTTCCATGAATTTGACGATTAATCCAACAACGCCTGTTTTGGCTGATTGAGAATAATTATGGGAAGAAAAAAAGTTGATCTCCTTCTGGAGAACATTACTATCGAGGCCTGCGCCGCGGAGGGCAAGGCGCTTACGCATTGGAACGGAGTTGTTGTGTTCGTGCCCTTCGCCGTTCCGGGAGATGTCGTTGACATACGTGTCACAAAGAAGAGCAAGAATTATTACGAGGGTTTCATAGAGAGGATAGTGACACCCTCAAAAGACAGGCTGGATCCTTTCTGTGAGCATTTCGGAGTCTGCGGAGGGTGCAAGTGGCAGCCTCTCCCCTATCGGATGCAGCTTGAGGCTAAACGTCAACAGGTTTATGACCAACTGGTCCGCATAGGTCATTTGCAAGTCCCTGAAATACGTCAGACAATTCCGTCCGACAAGACTCAATACTATCGTAACAAGTTGGAATTCACCTTCTCGTCAAGGCGGTGGCTGCTAAAGGGCGAGGACATTGGCAATGTGCCCGAGAATGACAGAATGGGGCTGGGGTTCCATGTCGGGAAGTTCTTCGACAAGGTTCTGGACATCAAGCATTGCTACCTCCAGAAGGATCCCTCAAATGACATAAGGCTGTTCGTAAAGGAGTATGCCGTCCGGAATGGGCTGGATTTCTTCGACATTCGTCAGAACGTCGGCTATGTCAGGAACATGTTCATCAGGACCACTGACACGGGCGACTTGATGGTGATCATGTGTTACTTCTATGAGAACCGTGAGGATCGGGAGAAAATGCTTGACGCCATAGCTGAGGCGTTCCCTCAGATCACTTCGCTTTACTACATCATCAACAATAAGTTGAATGATTCAATCGGCGATCAGGAGTGCATCCTTTACAAAGGTGAGCCGACCATCCGTGAGACAATGGAGGGCCTGACTTTCCGCATAGGTCCCAAGTCGTTCTACCAGACAAATTCCGGGCAGGCGTACAAACTTTACTCTGTCGCAAGGGATTTCGCCGGGCTGACCGGCAACGAGATTGTCTATGACCTTTACACCGGAACCGGCACGATCGCGCAGTTTGTCTCCGGAAAGGCCGCGAAAGTGATCGGCATTGAATATGTCCCTGAGGCTATCGAGGACGCGAAGGAAAACGCCGCCGCGAACGGCATCACTAATTGCGAGTTCTTCGCCGGAGACATGAAAGACGTCCTGAGCCGAGATTTCATCAAGAAGCACGGGAAACCTGATGTGATCATTCTGGATCCGCCAAGAGCCGGCATACATCCGGATGTGGCGAAGGTCATCCTTGAGGCCTCCCCTGCCCGTATGGTATATGTAAGCTGCAACCCGGCCTCCCAGGCACGTGATCTGGCTATCTTAGCCGAGAAGTACGAAATCACCGCTGTACAGCCGGTAGACATGTTTCCTCACACCCAACACGTCGAGAACGTCTGCGCCTTGAGGCTGAGGTCGTCAGAACGGGTACCCGACACCGAAATGGAGTGAGTACCCTTCTTTCTTCAGCCATTGGGACGGAGCGCGCCAACGGGCCTTATCCAGAGAGGGGTCATAGACTTTCATGCCCATGTCCAGGCGGAGAATCAGGAAGCTGAGGTCAACGCGGAGCCCCAGACCCCAGTCCGCGGCCAGGCTCGAGGCTAGATCCCTAAGGGCAAAATGGGTCTGGACACCATTATCGTTCTCGGTTTCCTTAAGTGTCCAGATGTTGCCGACATCCACGAACAACGCGCCGCGTAGTTTCCAGAACATCGGAAACCTGTACTCCAGGTTTGCCTCAAGCTTGACGTCTCCGGTCTGGCTTGGAATCACAAACGTAGTGTCGGTCTTGGACTTGCCAGGTCCAAGGGCACGCGCCTGCCAGCCCCGCATACTGTTGGCTCCACCGCTGTAGAACTGCTTCTCGAAAGGGAGAGTGGATGAGTTGCCATAGGCATAGCCGACTCCGCCAAGGAGACGCATCGCAAGGGCCTGGCTGTCGTTCTTGCCGAATATCAGGGTCTTTCCGAGTGTCAGTTCCGTGCGGATGTATTGGGAGTAGGGTGTGTTCCAGACAAGCCTTGAGCCATACTCGTCCCTCTCCATCGTGCCGTTGAGCAGACTGAGCGCATTGCCGGACGCATCGAGCTGCAGGCGGGCATATTCGTAAGTCTCCTTCGGCACCAAGGCTGTGCTGGTCGCGTAGTAGGCCACTAGACCGGAGCCGACGTCAAAGTGATTCTGGTAGGCGTCTCGCATGAATGGATTCCCGACAAGTGTCTTATAGAAGTTTTGGTCCAGGTTGGCCAGTCTTACTATCTTGGCTTGAATCGGATAGAATTGGTAGAAGAATTTACCGTTCCTTAGAGAGCCGGAATAACCGAATGAGGTTGAGATCATGTTTCTCGTGTACTCCGGGCGGTTTTGGTAATTGTACGACATGTTGATCTCCGTGCGTGGTACCGAAGGCCCGTGGAACATGGAGTTGGGAAGCCCCAGAAATTCCGGGAAGCTCAGCCCGGCCGAGACACCGAATTCATTGGACTTGACATTCTTGTCGTCATACTTGAACTGAAAGTTTCCGAGGAATCCAAGATTCAGCCACTGCCCTCCATGGAACAGGTTCTTGTGGTAATAGCTAAGCTGAGGTGAGATGCCGATCAGCCCTGTTGAGTTGGTAGACCCCTCCAGATTCACCTTGAAGCCCTGCATCCTGGAACGCGTGAGGCTTATGTCGCAGTCGACTGTAGCCGTGTCCCTTGGATTAAGTGAGATGTTGACCCCGCTGAAGAGCTTCAGTGCCGAGAACCTTGTGTACGTGGTGTTCACATCGTCCTCATCATACATTTCCCCTGGACGGAGAGTGCATAGGTTCCGCAGCACTTTCTCATTGAAAGCCAAGTCGCTGTCATAGGAGATTGTCACATCTCCAAGAAAATACTTCCGGTGCGGACGGGCATATTCGGGTGTTTGGTTTCTGGTGTAGTTCCTTACTGACATCAGCAGGTCGGCTGTGTCAGCGGAGTGGAGTGTGTCCGCCTCGAAGTAGAAATAGTTCTTGGTAAAGCCGAAGTAACCTTTACGCCTGAGGACAGAGGCGTTGCGCTCGGTTTCTTTTTCAAGCGCGTCCTCTGACAGATAATCCCCTGGTTTTATGGAGATAAGAGCCGTGTCCGCCATAAAGTCCTCCTTGAACTCTCCTTCAGGAACGGAGTAGGTTATGCTCCCGATTCTGAATCTTTTCCCTAATGTGACTGAATATGTGACATGAACCTTTTTCCCTTTGACGACGGTATGGCCCCGCACGTCCGAGCCGTAGTAGCCGAGGTACTCAAGATGCCTCTTTATGTTCTCTACGGAAGCCTCCACCTGTGATGGCCGGTAAACAACGGGGGCCGTGCCTATCTTCCTGATGAATTTGTTGACGGTCTTGTCCGGATTCCTTCCTGACCAATTGTAAAGGTTCAGGAATGGGTTCCAGCCGAATACTATGTAGGAATTAGGCTTCTGCTTTATGTAGGATTCGATTCTTTTGGTGTTGAACTTGCTGTCATTGCAGACTTTCACCTTGTTTGAGGCAAGGCGGTACTGCCCGTCCTCCAGGACACGCGTCGTGCTGCATGAGCTGTAGAGCACGGCGACTGTGGCCACGGCGGCCATCAAGGAGAGTAAGGAGGATTTTGCCATAATATTCTACAAAAATAACAACCCTTTCTGATTTTTCTTCAAATTTGGGTCAAAATATTAATTTTCGTACCTATCTTTGCACGCCGAAGCCGATAGCACGTCCATGCCGGCACATTAATATTTTGTCAAACTTTAATAGGTTTACAGTTTTTTAGGATGAAGAACAAGTACATCGACCTTGTGGATCAGACCTTCGATTTCCCACAGGACGAATTCAGGGTTGAAGACGGCAATCTTTTCGTCAATGACATTGACATGATGGGAATCATAAAGGAATATGGCACGCCCCTGAAACTCACTTATCTCCCGAAGATCACCTCTCAGATCCAAAGGGCCAAGCGAATGTTCCGGAACGCGATGTCAAAGGTCAGCTATGAGGGTGACCACCACTATTGCTACTGTACGAAGAGTTCCCAGTTCAAGTTTGTCATAGAGCAGGCGCTAAAGAGCGATGTCCACCTGGAGACATCCTCTGCCTACGACCTTGACCTCATCCGAAAGCTTGAGTCCGACAAGCTGGTGGACAAGAACTTGATCGTCATCTGCAACGGCTTCAAGAGACCACAGTACATCCAGAACATCGCCACGATGCTCAACGAGGGCTGGCATAACATAATCCCTGTCCTGGACAACAAAAATGAGCTGGAGGACCTTGATGACCTTATCGAGGTCCCTGCCCAACTTGGCATCCGGATCGCCTCTGAGGAGGAGCCTTCGTTCGATTTCTATACTTCCCGCTTGGGAATCAGGTACTCGGACATCATCCCGTTCTACCGGAACGGCATCAGCAAGAACCCCAAGTTCAAATTGAAGATGCTGCATTTCTTCATCAACACCGGCATCAGGGACACTTCATATTACTGGAACGAGCTCGCGCGCTGTCTGAACCTCTACTGCGACCTCAAGCAGATCTGTCCGGACCTTGATTCTCTGAACATCGGCGGCGGCCTTCCTATAAAGACATCGCTTGCTGTGGATTACGACTACAAGTACATGATCGAGGAGATTGTCTACCAGATAAAGTCGGTGTGCGACGCGCATGGGGTGCAGGTTCCTGACATCTACACCGAGTTCGGCAACTTCACCGTGGGCGAGAGCGGAGCGACAATATTCAAAATACTGGATGTAAAGCAGCAGAACGACCGCGAGTGCTGGTACATGATCGACAATTCCTTTATGACAAGCCTTCCTGACACCTGGGGCCTTCACCAGAGGTTCATTCTCTTCCCCATCAACAAATGGAACGAGGAGTACCACCGTGTTTTTCTGGGCGGCCTGACCTGCGACAGCAAGGACTTCTACAATTCCGAGGCCCACTCAAACGCGATCTTCCTTCCAGTGATGAAGAGCAGGAGAGACCCGCTTTACATAGGTTTCTTTCACACCGGGGCTTATCAGGAAGCCATTTCGGGATACGGTGGAGTCAAGCATTGTCTTCAGCCCTCACCAAAGCACATCCTGATTGACAAGGACAAGGACGGGAGGATCACCACAAAGGTGTTCGCGCCTGAGCAGAGTTCCGAGTCGATGCTTAAGATTCTCGGATTCTAAGCAATGCCATCGTCTGTGTCACATAATGAGGTAAAACTGGTCAAGTCTTTGGCACAAAGGAAGTTTCGTGACGAGACGGGACTTTTTCTGGTTGAAGGCGAGAAGATGGTTGCCGAGGCTTTGGCCTCTTCTTTTTCAGTTGAGAAAGTCTATAGGCGACTTCAGATCGGTGAAGCCGCGATGACAAGGCTGAGCCTGCTTTCCTCTCCATCTCCGGCCCTGGCGATTGTCAGAAAACCGGCGGACATAGAGCTTGACGATTTTAGTGGCTTCCCACGAAGAGGACTTTTCCTGGCTCTTGACGGAATCAGGGATCCCGGCAATCTTGGCACTATCATCCGCACCGCGGACTGGTTCGGCCTCGATGCTGTTTTCGCCTCGAAAGACACAGTCGACATCTTCAATCCTAAGGTTGTGCAGTCAACGATGGGAGCCATCTTCAGGGTGAGATTCCATTATTGCGACATCCTCGGGCTTTGCAGGGCCGCGGTCTCGGCAAAAGGCAGAGTGTACGGGACCTTCCTTGACGGTGAGGACATGTACGCCTGTGATCTGTCCACCGGATCGGACTCGCCGTCGGTCATCGTTGTCGGGAATGAATCCAACGGAGTTTCCAAAGAAGTTGGCGGGGTTGTCACCGACAGGCTTCTAATTCCCTCCTGGCCAAGGAATGAAAGAGGGTCCGAGTCCCTGAACGCGGCTGTCGCAACCGCCATAACAATCGCGGAGTTCAGGCGCCGGGCGGCGGCAGGACATTGAATATTCATGAATTTTCCGTAATTTCGCGATGTTTGCAAAAACTGGCAAGAATGAACGAAGAGTCCTTGATGCGCTCCAGAATCCGGAAGATTCTGATGATTTGCAGCAACTATGACGCTTTCGCCCTTGAGGAGGACGGACGCATTGAGAATCAGGTGAAAAACGAATACCGTGAGCTTAACCTGAGCAATCCTCCTAAATTCATCTGGGCCAACTCATCGGCCCAGGCTAAGGGAATAATCGGCTCCGAAGAGGAGATCGACATGATCATCTGCATGTACAACGAACAGGACAAGGAGATCTTCCCTTTCGCGTCCATGCTGAAGGAGGAAGGGCGCGGGATTCCATTCATACTTCTGATCCATTACTCCAAGGCGGTAAGACAGAGGGTGTTGGAGTCACCTCATCCCGGGGTTGACTTTGTGTTCAGCTGGCACGGCAACGCTGACCTGATACTTGCGATTGTCAAGTTGCTCGAGGATGCCGCCAATGCGGATAACGATGTCTTTGAGGTAGGCGTGAAGGGGATTCTTTTGGTTGAGGACTCGATCCGCTACTATTCGAACTATCTTCCTGAACTGTACAAGATCGTGCTCACGCAGAGCCGTGAGTTCCTGACCGAGTCACTGAATGAAGACCAGAAAAAGTACCGGAAGAGATCCAGGCCTAAGATATTCCTGGCCACCTGCTTTGAGGAGGCGGTCGAGTACTTTGAAAAATACAGGAGAAACCTGCTGGGCGTCATCTCTGATGTCGGCATGGTCATCCACAAGGGCGATGATCCCAAGACAGAGAAGCTTGACGCGGGCATAGAGCTCGTCAAGATCATCCGTGAATATGATCCCCTCATGCCCGTCCTGCTCCAGTCCTCACAAGGCAGCGTGTCAAAAATCGCGGATAGACTGAGGGTCGGATTCCTGAAAAAATATTCCAGCACTCTTTTCCTTCAGCTTGGCGACTACATGAAGGAAGAGTTCGGGTTCGGGGACTTTGTGTTCCGGGATTCATCCGGAGCGGAATGCGGAAGGGCTGCCAGCCTGTCCCAGCTTGAGAAGATCATAGATGGCATTCCCGATGATGTGCTGATGAGCAACACTTCCAGGAACATGTTCTCTAAATGGCTCTATGCCAGGGGACTGTTTAATCTGGCCGAGACTTTCAGGGCCGAACATCACACCGATGCCGCCGAGTTCCGGGAATTTCTGCTGGACAACATCCGCCGTTACCACAGGAGCATAGGCCAAGGTATCATAACGGAATTTCACCGGGATTCGTACGAGGACTATTACTGGTTCTCGCGGGTTGGCGAAGGCTCATTGGGCGGCAAGGCAAGAGGGCTGGCATTTCTCAATCATCTTGTGCGGAAATATTCCTTGTCAGAGAAGTACGACCGGCTCACGGTGTCCATCCCGCGCACCATCGTGCTGACGACAGATTGGTTCGACAGGTTCATTCTTGACAATGGACTTCAGTATGTGATCGACGCGGAGCTTTCAGATGATGAGATCCTTTCGGAATTCGTGGCCTCCACACTTCCGGAGGAACTGTCTCTGAATCTCAAGGCATTCCTGGCCACGGTGGATTGTCCGCTGGCTGTGCGTTCCAGTTCGAAACTCGAGGACAGCAACTACCAGCCGTTTGCCGGAGTGTACGCGACTTACATGTGCCCTCCGGTGGAGAATAAGGACAGGATGCTGCGCGAACTGGGCAAGGCGGTGAAGAGCGTCTACGCTTCCACATTCTTCAAGGGAAGCCGGAATTACATCCAGGCCAGCGGGAATCTGCTTGGCGAGGAGAAGATGGCCGTGATCATCCAGACCATCTGTGGATCGGTACACGGGCATGACTTCTACCCTATGATGTCCGGGGTCGGAAGATCGCTTAACTCCTACCCGATTGGATCCGAAAAGGCTTCCGACGGTGTCCTGAACGTGGCCTTCGGTCTTGGAAAGACTGTGGTGGACGGAGGAAGGACCTTGCGTGTCGATCCTCTATATTCCAAGAAGATCCTCCAGCTGTCCAATCCGAGGCTGGCGCAAAGAGACACCCAGAATGAGATGTTTGTGCTTGACCTGCGGCCTTCGGCCTTCAAGATTTCAAAAAACGACGGGATCAATCTAAGAATGGTGCCGGTGGCTGACGCATTGAAGGAATATGACCATCCAGAACTTGTGGCGTCCACCTACAACGCGTTGGATGACATGATGACGCCGGGAACAAGAATAAGAGGAGCAAGAGTGGTTTCATTTGACGGTGTGTTCCAGTACGACCGTTTTCCGCTTGCCAAGGCATTGTCTGAAATAATGTCGATCTGCCGTGATGAGCTGATGAGCGAGGTCGAGATCGAGTTCGCCGTCGATCCTGTAAGGTCATCGGGAGGGACAGCCGCGGACCTAAAGCTTCTTCAGGTCCGCCCGGTGTCCAGCGGGGCAGGTTCCCAGACCTCATCAATCGAGGATGCCGAGGCGGTCATCCGCAACAGGTTGATCCGCAGCGACAACGCATTGGGCAACGGCTACTTTACAGAATCCTCGTACATGGTGGTCATCACGCCGGAGGCCTTCGACAAGATGAGGACAGGGGCAATGGCGGAGGAGATCTCGGAGATCAATGCGGACATGGTCGCGGAAGGAGAGACGTATTTCCTCATCGGCCCAGGCCGTTGGGGATCATCGATTCCGACCCTTGGAGTGCCTGTCGCATGGACAGACATCTCGGCGGCTAGAATGGTGGTTGAATATGCCATAGACGGATTCAGGATAGACCCGAGCCAGGGTACGCATTTCTTCCAGAACATCACGTCACTTGGTGTCGGCTACCTCTCCGTGGATCAGTACGCCGGTTCAGGAATGATTGATTTCGATGCGCTAGGACGGTTGAGGCGCGTGAGGGAAGGCAGATACTCCAAGGTCCTTGAGGTTCCGGGCCTGACCGGGTTCATCGACAGGAACAAGGGAACGGCATTGATCGGTTTTTAGCCATGGGCAAGTTTATCATCTATCAGGTCCTCACCCGGTTGTGGGGAAAGGGAAAGTTTTCCGAGTTCGATCCGTTGACAATGGCGTATTTCAAGTCCTTGGGAGTCAGCCATGTCTGGTACACGGGTGTTGTCCGTCATGCGACAACGGTGTCCGCCGAGGGCTGTCCTGCTTCAGACAGACAGATCGTGAAAGGCGACGCCGGGTCTCCGTACGCGATCACCGACTGCTACGATGTCAACCCTTATCTTTCGGACGATCCTGCAGACAGGATGCGAGAGTTCGAGGCCTTGCTGAAACGGACCCATGACGCCGGGCTTAAGGCAGTCATGGATTTTGTGCCGAACCATGTCTCCCGTGATTATGGCAAGGTCGGCATGGCGCGCCCCGATGTTGCGCCGCTGGGGGCGGACGATGACCCTACCGTCCATTGGAGACCGGAGAACGATTTCTATTATTATCCCGGTCAACCGCTGAAGCTGCCCTTTGACGTCCAGACCTATTATGAGAATCCTGCCAAGGCTTCTGGCAACTGCTTCTCCCCCTCCCCTTCCGTCAGCGATTGGTACGAAACAATCAGACTGAACTATTGCGACTTCCACACCAGGACATGGGACAGAATGTACGATATCGTGCGCTTCTGGTGCGGCAAAGGCGTGGACGGATTCCGATGCGACATGGTCGAGATGGTTCCGTGGCAGTTCTTCTTGTGGCTGATAGGAAAGGTAAAGGAAGAGTTCCCCGATGTGACGTTCATCGCTGAGGTCTATAGGAAAGAACTGTACAAGAAGTACATAGACGAGGTCGGCTTTGATTTTCTCTATGACAAGTCCGGATTCTATGATTCGGTTCGCTCTGTCGTTGAAGGCCACGGGACCGCGAGAAGCTTGACCTGGAACTGGCAGTCTCTGGGCGGCCTGCAACCCAGGATGCTGAACTTCCTTGAGAACCATGACGAGCAGCGGTTCGCTTCTGATTTCTTTGCCGGTGACGCGCGCAGGACATTCGCGTCGCTGGGAGCGGGAATATTCCTGAACAAGGCACCGTTCATGCTCTATTTTGGAGAGGAGATCGGCGAACGCGGAATGGATGCCGAGGGGTTCAGCGGCAGGGACGGAAGGACAAGCATATTCGATTGGTGGAGGGTTCCGTCAATCGGGAGGTTGGTTGAATATATTCATAAAAATGAAGGGCTTGCCTCAGAAGAAGAGGCTCTGCTGGTAAAATGGAGGCGCTTTCTGAATATTGCGGTTTCCGTTCCGGCTGTGGCCTCGGGGAAGACTTTCGATCTCTGCTACTGCAACTACGATTCTCCAGGGTTCAAGCCGGACCGTCATTTCGCGTTCCTCCGCGGCGGAGACGGCGGCGGGACTTGGCTTTTTGTGTGCAATTTCTCCTGCGAAACGGCAGGGATCTCAATCCGCGTCCCGGCAGAGGCGATCTCTTTCCTAGGCATAAAAAACCTCGATCCGGAAGCCCGGATCGAGGTTGAAGTTTCATCCGATGATTGCGCCATTATCAGGCTCAATTAGCTGGACTGCAAGAACTAATGACTTACCAATTAAGAATTTTCTTAAAGTCATATTCCTCTGGATTCGGGACATAAGCCTTGGCGGCCTCATAGTCGGCCGGAGTGATGTAGTGGCAGATGTGGCCATAGTAGTTGCGGGCGATTCCGCCTTCGATGTCCACACGGCGAGGAGGAATCTTTCCCTCGGCGTTCTGGAGATCCTTCAGGTAGAGAGGCCGGGCGTTGCCGTTCTCGTCCACATAGACCATGCATCCGGTCTCACCCTTTGAGAAGAGCTCGTAGACTCCGAGGGCAAGTTCTGTGCAGTAGGACAGGTCATAGGCCACAGGATCCTGGCAGCGGACATCGTAGCCGATCTCGACCGGGCGTGTCTTTACCTTCATCCCGAGCTTTTTGAACTCCTTCTCGAGGATGTCGTTGAAGAGGACAGCCTTGGAGATCTTGCCTAGCTCAGGGTGGCCGTGCTCATCATAGGTCATGTGGACACCTGTGGCCTTGATGTCCTCAGACTCAAGATCATGGAACACTCCCTCAGCGACAACCACAGTTCCGTAGGAGAGCCCAAGAAGCTTTCTCTTGACGATGGCCGAGAGGGTGAGCTTTATGATCTTGTCGACTGTGATCGTTGTTTTGTTGAACATCTCAGGGATGATGGTCATAGGACAGTGCGTGGCCTCGCCGATGCCGAGGGCAAGGTGGCCGGCGCTGCGTCCCATGGCGGAGATGAGGAGCCAATTGCCCGACGTGCGCGCGTCTTCGTAGACGGTGCGTGCGATGTGGGCACCCTCGTCCTTGGCGGAGTTGAATCCGAAGGTCGGAGCGTTGTGGGGCAGAGGAAGATCATCATCAATCGTCTTAGGGACGTGGATGTTGTGGATCGGGTAGTTCTTCGCGTCAAGGAACTTTGCGATCCTGTTGGCGGTTGAGGCCGTGTCGTCACCGCCTACGGTAACAAGAAGCTTCACGTTGTTGTCCTGGAAAAGAGCCAGGTTGAAATTCTTCTCGAAATCCTCGTTGGTAGGCTTGAACCGGCTCATCTGAAGGTAGGAGCCGCCTCTGTTGAAGTAAGCGTCGGCCTTGAGGAAATCGATGTCTTCGGTGCGGGCCTCCTTACGGAAGAGTCCGGTGTAGCCTTCGTGGAGCCCGATGACCCTGTAGCCGTTGGAAAGGAAAGTCTTGGCGACAGAGAACACAACGGTGTTCATTCCCGGCGCAGGGCCGCCGCCGCACAGAATGATGATTGAATCTTTCATATACGAATGATTTAGAAATTTGTATGTCCGTAACAAAACGACCGCAAATTTAAGAAACAGATTTAACTTTTCAAAAAGTAGTTGCAGGTCTTGTATTCTCTATCTTCTTGATGATTTTGAACGTAAAGCCGACATTTTTGATTAAATTTGCGCTCTTTACAAAGATGATTGCAGAAATGGATCACGAGCAGGCTAAAATACGGGTCGGGCAATTGAGAAAGACCCTTAGGGAGAACAGCAGGCGGTACTATGTCGACAATGCCCCGACGATGAGCGATTTCGAGTACGACCGCCTGATGCGCGAGCTGGAGGACCTTGAGAAGGAATATCCCGACCTCCTGACCCCTGACTCCCCTACCCAGAAGGTCGGAAGCGACCTTGACCAGAGCATGGGAGCCAACGCCGAACCGGCTGTCCGCAAGGAGTTCGCGCAGTACCCGCACAAGTATCCTATGCTCTCCCTGGCCAACACCTACAACATAGGCGAGATCGAGGATTTCGTACGCCGCGCCGAGAAGGATCTAGGAGGTGTCAGCTTCACATATTCATGTGAGTTGAAGTTTGACGGGACCGCGATCTGCCTCACCTACAGGCATGGACGTCTGTTCAGGGCATTGACAAGGGGTGATGGCGTTGTGGGGGACGACGTCACAGCGAACGCCTTGATGATCAGTGATATTCCTGAAAAATTAAAAGGAAGCGGCTGGCCGGACGAGTTTGAGATCCGCGGTGAGGTCCTGATGCCGTACGCGTCTTTCGACAGGCTCAACGCAGAGCGTGAGGACAACGAGGATCCGCCTTTCGCCAATCCAAGGAACGCCGCATCCGGCTCTCTGAAGTTGCTGGACCCTTCCGAGGTGGCCAGAAGAGGACTGATGTGCACGCTCTATCATATTCCAGGCCAAAGCGTTTCTTACACCACCCACAGTGAAGCGCTCGATGCCGCCGCATCTTGGGGACTGCCGGTCTCCGACAAGCGGAAGGTCGCTCATGGAATCGGCGAGATAGAAGAATACATACATTACTGGGACACCCGGCGGAAATTCCTTCCTTACGCGACCGACGGGATAGTGATCAAGATCAATGAGCTTGCGTACCAGAACGCGCTCGGCTACACCGCAAAATCACCGCGATGGGCGGTCGCGTTCAAGTTTCAGGCCGAAGAGGCGCACACCAAGCTCCTTTCCATTACCTATCAGGTGGGGCGGACCGGCGCTGTGACTCCGGTGGCGAACCTGGCTCCGGTCCAGTTGGCCGGAACAGTGGTGAAAAGAGCGACGCTCAACAACCAGGACTTCATCACACAGCTGGACGTCCGTGTGGGTGACACCGTGACCGTCATCAAGGGCGGCGAGATCATCCCTAAAATCATTGATGTGGATTTGTCGCGAAGGCCCGAGAACGCCCGGAGGCCGGTCTTCCCTGAAGTTTGCCCGGACTGCGGCGCAAAGCTGGTGAAGGAAGAGGGTGAGGCCAAGTGGTTCTGCCCCAACACCGATGGCTGTCCTACCCAGATAAAGGGCAAGCTTGTTCACTTCCTTAGCCGGAGAGCCATGAATGTGCTTGCCGGTGACGCCACCATCGAGCAGATGTACAATCTGGGCCTTGTAAGGACCCCCGCGGATTTCTACTCTTTGACAAAAGGACAGCTTCTTCTGCTTGACGGATGGAAGGAACGATCAGCGCGGCGTTTTCTGGACAGTCTGAAGGCCTCGCGCAATGTAACCTTTGACCATGTACTGTTCGCGCTGGGCATCAGGTACGTAGGAGAGACAACAGCGAAGGAGATAGCATTGCATTTCGGGGACATAGATGCCATAGCGGCCGCGACCAAGGAGCGGCTTCTCGAGGTGCCGGACGTCGGTGAGGTGATCGCAGAGAGTGTTTTTGAATATTTCCACAACTCCAAGCATCTTTCTGACATCGAAAGGCTTAAGGCTGCGGGAATTCAGTTTTCCATGGAGAATAAGTCGGCGGAGTCAGACGCCCTGGCTGGAATGACGATAGTGGTCTCCGGCAATTTCAGCGTGCCGAGGGACGAGATGAAGCGATTGATAGAAGCCAATGGAGGGAAGAACAGCTCATCCGTCAGCGGAAAGACCTCATACCTGCTGGCCGGAAGCAAGCCGGGACCGGAGAAGATGAAAAAAGCCGCCGAGCTGGGCGTCAGGATCATCAGCGAGGAAGAATTCAGGAATATGCTTTCCCGCCCTGCCGGCCCTTCCGCCGATGAAGGGCAGGATTCCCCTCTAGGTTTGTTCTCTGGGATGATTTAATGTATTTGCTGGATGAAAGGTTTCCGGAAACTGATTTTCAAATGCAGGCTATGGCTCCGGTGGGCAAGGAAGTTCTTCGGGCAAGATGTCTGGATCCTTGACGAGAATGACTTGTCAAAGGCAAAGGCGCGTCTTGTCAGGGACGCCAGGGTCGTGACGGTCGCTTTTCAGACATTCGCCGAGCAGAAAATCGGATTTCAGGCTGTTGCCTTGAGCTATTTCTGCACCATGGCTTTCGTTCCTTTCATCGCCGTGGCTTTCGCGGTGACGAATGGCTTTGGCCTGGCTGACAAGCTTAAGGCCGTCCTGTTCTCATGGGACATCAGCCAAAGCATAATGGATGTGATACTTGCCGCCGCAGACAAGATCCTGGCATCAGCGACAAGCGGGTTGTTCGGGTTCATAAGCGCATTGGCCTTCGTCTGGCTCATCATCTGGATGATGATGAGGGTGGAGACCGTCTTCAACAATGTCTGGAAGGTAAGAAAACTTCACAGGGCCTTTTTCAAACGCATAGGAGTCGATGTGATCATCCTCGTGCTGGCGCCGTTCGTGGTACTGCTTCTATATTCAGGCACAATCGTTTATTCCCATGTGCTGGATCTTATTCCGAACTGGATCGGAGCCACGGACACGATCAAGTCATTTCTAGGTTGGGTTGTCGCCTGGGCTGTCACCGTGATGGTTTTCTCAGCGATGTACAAGTTCATCCCGGCGGTGGACGTCAAGTACCGCTACGCCTTGAAGGCAGCGCTGATCGCTGGCCTCGCTTTCTCCGCCCTTCAGTACCTGTACCTTGAGACCCAAGTGTTTGTGATGCGTCTCAACACTGTCTACGGGACAATCGCCGCCATTCCGCTCTTCATGGTCTGGATGAGGTTCGCCTGGCAGATAATCCTTTACGGGGCCCAGTTCTCCTATTCGTTCCAGACTGTCAACGAGGGAGGCTTTGTAAAAGGGCTTCCGGGAGTGTCCGAGGCTATTATGAAAAGAGATAAAGATTTGGTTGAAATATGAGTTTCTCACAATTCACAGAACAAGACTACGAACTGATCCGGAATAGCTACGCCGAACTGAAGGCCGCCGCGCAGAAGCGCTGCGCCAACCAGCAGGAACTTGATGTTGTCCAGAAGGCTTTCGATTTCGCCAATGAGGCCCATAAGAATGTCCGCCGGCGTTCCGGCGGACCGTACATCATCCATCCGATAGAGGTCGCCAAGATTGTCGTAAGAGACATCGGGCTCGGCTACAAGTCGATAGCCGCGGCATTGCTCCACGATGTGGTCGAGGACACGGACTACACCGTCGATGACATCCGCAACCTCTTTGGCGACAAGATAGCCAGCCTTGTCGACGGCCTCACGAAGATCAAGAACGTGCTCGACAACGAGGACAGAAGCAAGAAGCTTAACGATGCCAACGCCAAAAGTCTCCAGGCCGAGAACTTCAAGAGGATTCTCCTGACGCTTAATGATGATGTCAGGGTAGTCCTGATCAAGCTTGCGGACCGGCTGCATAATTGCAGGACAATCGAGTACATGCCTGAGTACAAAAGGGATAAGATTCTAAGCGAGACCATGTTCATCTTCATCCCTCTGGCCCATCGTCTTGGCCTGTACGAGATAAAATCGGAGATGGAGAACATCTGGCTGAAGTACAAGGAACCTGACGCCTACAAGGAGATCACGGGACTTATAGACACCAATCTGAGCGGCCGCGAGAAGCAGATTGATGATTTCATCAAGCCGATCGACGCCGCGCTGAAAAAGGCGGGGTTCAACTTTGAGATCCGCAAGAGGGTCAAGACGCCATACTCGATTTGGCACAAGATGCAGACAAAGAACCTCACATTCGATCAGATCTATGACCTCTATGCCCTCAGGATAGTCTTCATCCCACCGCCAGACACCAGTGAGAGCGAACGTGACCAGTGCTACCACATTTTCTCCATCATCACCGGGATCTACCGTTACAAACCGGACCGCGTGCGTGACTGGGTGAAGCATCCGAAAAGCAACGGCTACGAGGCATTGCATTGCACCCTGATGAGCGACACCGGAATCTGGATCGAGGTCCAGATCCGCTCAAAAAGAATGGACGACATAGCCGAGAAAGGAATCGCGGCTCACTGGACCTACAAGAAGGAAGGCTACATCAGCGAGAACGACAGCGAGATGGACAAATGGCTTGCCAAGGTGAAGGAGATCTTGGTGAACCCTGACGTGAACGCTCTGGAGTTGCTGGACATCATTCACAATGATCTTACCAGCAGCGAAATAACGGTGTTTACTCCTAAAGGTGACCAAAAGTCCATACTCAAAGGGGCCACAGCTCTCGATTTCGCCTACAGCATCCACACCGAGATCGGCAACAAGGCGATCGCGGCAAAAGTGAACATGAAACTGGTTCCGTTGTCCCATGTGCTCCGCAGCGGAGACCAGGTCGAGATCATCACGGCCGAGGTTGAGCAGCCTAAGCGGGAATGGCTCCAGTTTCTTCAGACAAGGCATGCGAGAAATATGGTCGTTGACTATTTCAAAGGCCGCAAGAAAGAGATCAGCGAGTCAGGTAAGAAAATGCTCTCCGAACAGCTTGAGTCCCTGGGCTACAGGATGAACAATGACTCGATCGAAATGCTTCTCAATCATTTCGCCATCCCCGGAGGCAATGCGGAGGAAATGTTTTTCCGCATCGGCCTCGGAATCATTAAACTTGCTGATTTGTCTGAAGTCCTGGCTTCGGGGAAAGCCGGCAAGAGTCACTCCTGGTCATTTCCTTGGTTCGGAAAGAAAAAAGAACCGTCAAAAAAAGAGAAGAATGAATATGTCATCGCCACCTGTTGCCGGCCGATTCCGGGAGACCCTGTCATAGGAATAAAGTCTCCTGACGGAACCGTGACAGTCCACAAGAAGTCCTGTCCGGTGGCTGACAGCATAGCGTCCAAACATGGAGACTGGGTGGTGGTCCCTCAATGGGAAGACGAAGATAACCAGTCCTTCCCGGTCCGCCTTTCCATAAAAGGACTGGACAGGGTCGGCCTCCTCAACGAGATCTCCCGCTACATATCCCTGGTCATGGGCGTGAACATGCGCAAAGTCTATCTGAGCACGGAAGGCGGCATATTTTCAGGCTACATAGACCTTTATGTCCATGACAAGGCCGCTTTGGAAAGAATGATACGCAAGCTCGGATCCATAGATGGAATCAAAAGTGTCGTCAGGACTGAAATCTGAGCTTGATTTTTGAATATACCCGATCCACGATGAAAAGATTTCTTTCAAGGTACTTCCCTTTGATCCCCGCCGCGGCCCTTTTGGCTGCCTTGGTGCTCCAGCCGTCGTGCGCCAACACGACCCAAGCTCCTACCGGTGGGCTCAAGGACACTATCCCGCCTGTTGTCAGACGTGTCGTCCCTAATCCTGGCGCGGTCTCCGTCCCTGTTCATGGGACAAAGGTGGTCTTTACTTTTGACGAGTATGTCACTGTAAAGGATCCCAAAGGCATTTTTCTCTCCCCTCCGCAGAAAAAAAGCCCTAAGTACAGGATCAAAGGCAAAAGCGTAGTCGTGTATTTCGAGGAAGACCTTCTTCCAAACACAACCTACACGCTTGATCTCACGGGAGCGATAGCCGACAACAACGAAGGCAACATGTTTCCTGGCTTTACCACAGTCTTCTCAACCGGGCCGTCAGTGGATTCGATGTATGTCACCGGACTTGTCCAGGACTGCAGCACTCTGAATCCCATTCCAGGAGCCACGGTCATGCTTTACAAGGATCAACGTGATTCGGCCGTTTTCCTTCAAAGGCCGGTGGCCGCTGTGAGGACCGATCAATGGGGGTATTTCGCACTCCGGAACATTCAGGACACAATTTACCGTGTCTATGCGGTAGTCGATGGCAACGGAAACAACCTCTATGATCCGGATGAGGATAGGATCGCTTTTTTGGATTCCCTGTTCAGGCCTGTGGACGTGGTGAACGACACTGTGCCCGAATTGAAGAAATATGACATGAAGGACACCGTCTCATGTCTGGCCAGGAAAGCAGGCCTGAGGTTGACTGTCTTCAAGGAGAAGCCATCCAAGCAGATTCTGATGAACAAGATGAGAACGGGAGACAGGTCCGCGTACATCACCTTCATGGCTCCCGACGCCAGGATTGACTCCCTGTGGTTCCAAGGTTTTCCTGCCGGCAAGGTCATAACCGAGCTCAACATAGAGAAGGACAGCCTTTCTCTCTGGCTGAACGATCAAAGACCAATGCCGGACTCCCTGCATCTCTGCGTGAGGTACTGGAAGACTGACAGTCTCGGGACGCTCCGACCGGTTTCGGAGAAAATCAGCCTTGTGGATGAGAAAAAACCGAAGTCAAGGTCAGCGAGGAAAAAAATCGAGCACAAGGACACGGTCTGTGGCCTGAACCTGAGGGTCGAGCCTGAGACCTTTGAGCAATGCGGTATTTCTCTCGAGTTTGACAATCCTCCGATTCTTGGTTATTTTGACTCACTTGTGTTCCGTTCCATAAACCCAAAGCAGAAAGAGCAGGCCGAGAAATTCACGATTGCACGTGATTCTTTAAATTTAAGGAGGTACGTAATCACGCCTGAAGTGAAGATCCAACCAGGCTATGAGTATCAGTTCAAGGTTCCTCACAGAATATTCAAGGACATCAATGGCTATTGGAACGACAGCACCGAGGTGAAGGTTTCTCTTCCCAACGATGATGAGTTGAGCGTCTTCACCCTGAACCTTACCGGCGTGAACGGCAAGAAATACATAGTGGACCTTCTTGACGAACGGAAATCTAAAGTGCTTCGTAATTACATCATTGAGTCCGACTCTGTTCTTTCATTCCCTTATTTGAAGGCAGGCAAGTATTCTATAAGGATAACAGAGGATCTCAACAGGAACGGAATCGTGGACACCGGCAATCTTTTGGCTCATCGCCAGCCTGAGAAGGTTAAATTCCTGATGACCAAAGACAGCGAACTGTTTGAAATTCCCGAAAGAAGCGAGATCCAACAGAACCTGGATTTAACTACATTCTTTAAATGATAGTGATTAACATTCGTATGAACAAATATTTATCTTTAGTCATTCCTATGCTGGTCTTTGGATTCACCTGTTCGGCTCAACTGCAGGCGGATTCGACTAAGGCGCTTGCCGCCGCGCCGCCCGGAGACAGCCTGGTGGTTCCGCGGACCTATTCGGACGCCTACTTGGACACAGTCAGGATCAACCGCGTCTTCGAGGTGAATGATTATTCTCTGATCGGCGTCGAGTATGGTGTGTCCTTCAGCAGAATGAACTTCAACCCTGTCTACACTCAATCCACACTTTTTGCCCCGAACACATTCGGAGTTTTTTACACGAAGTACGGTAAGATGTTCGGCTACATGCCCTATTTCGGTTTCAAAGTAGGTGTGCGTTACAGTCATGAAGGCTATAAATTCAAGGAGAACAAGGACACCAAGGTCATGCCGAACATAGAAGGCGCCACCCAGGCGGTCATTGACGTGGTCGAGTTGCCTGTCATGGCCCACCTGCATCTTGACGGCCTGCACTATAAGGTAATGGCCGAACTTGGGATTTATGGCGGCTACAGACTTGACATAAGACGTACAGGCGATGCCGTTGTTGCGGACCTTGCCGATTCATTCAAAGACACGGACCTTCGCTTTGATTATGGAATATGCGGAGGTTTGGGGGTCGGTCTGGTCTTCGATCCTATGGAACTTCACTTCAATGTGAACGTCAGGTATTCCTGGGGATCAATCTATGAGCCAGACTATGTCAGCAAGGATTATTACCGTTTCGCTTATCCTTTTGACATTATCGCCACAGCGGGCGTGTATTTCCAACTCACGAGGAGAACCGGCCGTGGAAAGGCACAGTTGAGGCGCGAGGCTTACCGACAAGTCTATAACCCTTAAAAACAATGAATTATTTAACTGCAAAAGTAGGCGATGTGTTGATCGGTCGAGGAAACCCGATTGTCGTTCAGACAATGTGCAACACGCACACCTCTGATGAGAAGGCGACGGTCAGCCAATGCGTAAGGTTGTACCGTGCAGGCGCCAGGATAATCAGAATCACAGTACCGGGACCGTCTGATGTTGAACACATCAAGGCGATCAAGGCCGCTCTGAAGGATTTGGGTGTCAACGTTCCTATTGTGGCGGACATTCACTTTTCCTCTCAGACAGCCATTATGGTCGCTCCGTATGTTGAAAAAGTAAGGATTAATCCGGGTAATTTCCACAGAGACCACACCGAGGCCAGGAAACGGTTCGCCGAGCTGATCGAGGTTTGCAAGAAAAGCGGCACGGCGATCCGGATCGGAGTCAACCATGGATCTTTGGGTGACTACATCACCAACCTTTACGGTAATACTCCGGAAGCCATGGCCAAGGCCGCTCTCGAATGGCTTAAGATGTGCGAGGATGCGGATTTCAGCAACGTTGTGGTCTCGCTTAAATCCAGTAACACATTTGTTATGGTCAGCGCGTACAGAATCCTGATGGCCGCCATGATGAAAAACGGAAAGGTCTATCCTCTCCACGTCGGCGTCACCGAGGCTGGCAACGGAGACAGCGGCAGGATCAAATCTTGCGTAGGGATCTCCACCTTGCTTTCCGAAGGCATAGGCGACACTGTCAGGGTCTCCCTGACCGAGGATCCGGAAGCTGAGTTGCCTGTCGCCCGGTACCTTGCAATGCGCTATGGGCACAGAATCGTGTCCTCAATGACATCTGTAAATGTCCGAGAGCGCAAGGCAACCGCCTTTTATGACTCCCCTTCGCGTGAAACACTTTTGTTAGATGTCTCTTGTGACTTTGGCAAGAGGCTGCTGGACAAGACTTTGGATGAATTGGAGATTTCTGGCACCTACCAAGGCGAATCAGGTGAGACAATCTCCATCAATGATTCAGGAATCGGCACCTACCTTGTCGATGAGTTGATGCAGGCCGCGAGGAGACGTTTCTACAAGCCTGAATATGTCGCCTGTCCTGGTTGCGGGCGTACAATGTATGATCTCCAGAAGGCCTTCGAAGAGGTCAAGGCGAGAACCTCACACCTGAAGAACACCGTTATAGCGGTTATGGGCTGCATTGTCAACGGTCCCGGAGAAATGGCTGACGCAGACTGGGGCTATGTAGGTGAGGGCAACCACAAGGTCACCATCTATAAGGGGAAGGAACCAGTGCTGAGACATGTTCAAGACACGGAGGCCGTTGATTGTCTCGTCCGGCTCATTGAGGAAGATCAGACGAAGCCTATTTAAGTTTCGCGATGACTGTCTCGCAGGCTCTGGTAAAGTCGCCTTCCTTCACTTTCACTTCCGCGTCGAGAGGAAGGAATATGTCGATTCTGGAGCCGAACTTGATGATTCCGCACTGCTTTCCCCTTTCAACCCTGTCGCCCTCCTTTGAGTAGCAGACAATCCTTCTGGCGAAGGTTCCGGCAATCTGCCTGAACAATAACTCACCGTGGCCGTTCCTTATGGCGGTTGAGGAATGCTCGTTCTTTTCCGATGCTTTCGGCAGGAACGCCAGCAGGTACTTTCCCGGATGGTACTTGTAGTAGGATATCACTCCCGCCATGGGCCAGAAATTGGTGTGCACATCAAAGAAATCCATGTATACGGAAATCTGGATGCGGTCGTCCTTGAAGTACTCCTTCTCATAGACCCTGTCCACAATGACGACCTTGCCGTCGGCCACGGATGTGATCAGCTTGTCGTCCCCTTCAGGAATCTCCCTATCTGGAACACGGTGGAACCAGAACACAAAAAAGGCGAATACCAAAAGTATGACTATGATTGGAATTGTAATGAACGGGCTGCGGACGAAGCAGGCGGTGCATCCTGACAGAAGAATAATGACTGCCCAGTTAATCGCTATTGTTCCGTATGAGTCCTTGTCTACCTTTATCTTCTTCATTTTGATTGAATATCCATTAATTGATTATCTTGTTGTTTTTTAGAGCAGATCAAAAATCGCAAGGTATATCGCTCCGAACGGCATTGCCATCAAAGTGCTGTCAAACCTGTCCAAAAAGCCTCCATGTCCAGGGATTATCTTGCCGGAGTCCTTCACTCCGTACACTCTTTTCCATTGGGACTCAAACAAATCCCCATAGACACCCGTTACAGACATTATCAAGGACAGAATCAGACAATGTATAAGTGGAAACCGTAATATTCCAAACTCATAAAGGGCAAATGCGGCCAGAACGGAGCTGACCAATCCGCCTATGAATCCTATCCATGTCTTTTTGGGAGATACCGTAGGGAAAAGTTTCTTTGGGAATATCTTTCCAAGAGATAAGCCGAAGGCGAATGCTCCGACATCCGAGCACCAGATTATAATGAAAAAGCAGATCAGCAGGCTTCCGCTGAAATTTCCGGCCTTGTCGAAGGCGATCAGATTGGACAGGGCGATCGGAACCGCTATGTACACCAATCCGGTGTAAATGTTGGAGAATTTGCCATATTCCTCCTTGTCCTTTACATACAGGGAGTTGATCATGACGATAAAGATCGGAACCATAGCGAACGCCAAGAACCTTATAGGAATATGACAGGAAGCGACCGCGAACAAAATACCGAAAAGAATGATCGCCGCTATGATGGCAAGCACTTTGGAGAAAAGATAACTTTTGCCCATCGTGATGTGGTAGAACTCCAAGAGCATCACCGACATGACGAATATGATAAGCCCCGCGAACAGAAACTTGTTGAACATCAGGCAGGCCAGCATCGCAAGGATGAAGACCACACCTGAGATCGATCTGACAGTTACATTATTCATCACCGTTTTCAGTTATTTCCTCGGCAGAAGCAGCAGAAGAGTCCTGGCCGGCCTCATCAGCGGGCTTGACCTTGGGTCCGAGTATCTTTTCAATGTCCTCAGCGAAGATCACCTCCTTCTCCAGGAGCAGCTTTGCCATTTTGACGAATCCATCCCTGTGTTCCGTCAAAATCAGGAATGTCCGGTCATGGATTTCCTTGACAAGATCCTTGACCTCCTGGTCCATCAATTCAGCGGTTTTCTCACTGTACGGTTTTGTAAGGTCATAGCCTCTCGATCCGGTCGAGTCATAGAAGGAAACCTCTCCTACCTTCTCACTCATTCCGTAGAACTGGACCATGTTGTAAGCCATGCGCGTCAACCTCTCAAGATCATTCAGGGCACCGGTGGCCGGCTCTCCATTGATGATCTCTTCGGCCACGCGTCCTCCGATCAAAGCGCACATCTTGTCCGTCAAGTATGATTTTGAAAGAATTTTTCTTTCATCAGGAAGGTACCATGTAAGGCCAAGAGCGTCCCCGCGAGGGATGAGGCTGACTTTGAACACCGGGTCGGAGTACGGCAACAGCCAACCTACAGTCGCATGTCCGGCCTCATGGTAGGCGGTGGTCCTCTTCTCGGCGGGCGTCATGATTGATCCCTTACGCTCCAATCCTCCGACAATCCTGTCGACGGCGTCAAGAAAATCTTGACGGTCAATCTCCTTTTTGTTCCTTCTGGCGGCAGTGAGGGCGGCCTCGTTGCAGACGTTCGCGATGTCCGCCCCAGAGAAACCGGGGGTGTGCTGAGCCATGAATCCAAGGTCGAAGTCTTTGGAAACCTTAAGGTTGCGGGTATGAACCTTAAAGATCTCCTCCCTTTCCTTAAGCTCGGGAAGATCCACGTGTATCTGACGGTCAAAGCGTCCGGCCCTAAGGAGAGCCTTGTCAAGGATGTCGGCCCTGTTTGTGGCCGCAAGGATGATCACACCTGAATTGGTGTCAAACCCATCCATTTCTGTAAGAAGCTGATTGAGTGTGTTCTCACGTTCATCGTTAGAGGAAAAGCCGACATTCTTGCCACGCGCTCTTCCTACAGCGTCTATCTCATCAATGAAGACTATGCATGGAGCCTTTTCTTTCGCCTGGCGGAATAGATCCCTGACACGCGACGCGCCTACACCCACAAACATCTCAACGAAATCAGATCCTGAAATTGAGAAGAACGGTACGTTGGCCTCTCCTGCCACAGCCTTGGCCAGCAAAGTCTTTCCGGTCCCTGGAGGCCCCACAAGCAATGCGCCTTTAGGAATCTTTCCGCCAAGCGCGGTGTATTTCTGAGGGTTCTTCAGAAAATCCACAATCTCCATGACCTCTTCCTTTGCGCCGTAAAGTCCGGCCACATCCTTGAACGTGACGTTCACCTTCTCCTTGTCGGCAAGCTTACCGGTGGATTTCCCGACATTGAACACCCCACCCGGACCTCCGGCGCCTCCGCCCATGTTCTTGCTGAAGCCGCGGAACATCCAGATCCACATGACAATCAGCAGAACCGGAAAGATTATCCATTCAATGACATTCGACCACATCCTGCTGTCATTCGTCATGACAATCTTGACTTGGTCTCCCGGAGCAAGCTTGGCGTTCAGTTCTCCAAATTCCTTTTCAGCGTCAAACTTGTCTGAAACAAGGAAGATGAAATGAGGAGAGCTCACCGGCACCTTTCCGCCGAACCTGTCCGCGTATTTGCTTATCCTGTCAGGGCGGACAGTGATGTTTCCTTTAAAGTCATTTCTGACAAAGTCTATTTCTTTGATGTCACCATTGAGGAACATCTCCTGAACTTCAGCCCATTCAATTTTTTGAGGGTTCGCTCCGCTGTTGTTGAAGAGCAGCCAACCGATTCCGAGGATAAGGACAAGGTATAGCCATGATAGGTTGAACCTTACCCGGATCATCTTCTTTCTGGGGTCATTACCGTTATTAGGCATGTTTGGATTATTCGGCATCGGTTTCTTCCTTTTTTGTTTCAGGGACTCGCCTTTCCGTATACTCTTTGTGAGGAGCGTCCGCCCACAGGTCCTCAAGTCTGTAGAACCGGCGGTATTCGGTAAGAAAGATGTGGGCGACTATATCACCATAGTCAAGGATGATCCAGAAATTATTCTCCATTCCTTGAGTGCGGAGAGGCTTTCTTCCTTCCTCGCGCATCCTGGCTATGACGTTGTCCGCTATGGCATTGACATTTGTCGTGGAATCAGCGTTGCAGATCATGAAGTGGTCCGTTATGGCTGTACCCAAAGGCCTGAGGTCAATGTCAACGACGCTTTGCGCTTTTTTGTCGAGCATGGCGTCAGCCATTACCCGCAAATCGTGTGTTATCATATCGTGAATGTTTTATATTTTTGCATTTACTTTTCAAATGTACAAATATACAATAATTTCTGGACCCATGAAAGAGGTGATTGACATACACTGGCTTGATGAGATAGATTCCACGAATGACGAGGCAAGCAGGCGTATTGGGGAATCAGGCAATCTGTCTGTGTTGGCAGCGGAGCGCCAGACAGCCGGACGAGGCCAGAGAGGAAACTCATGGCTCTCTCCTGCCGGGGAGAACTTGACTTTCTCTATGGTTTTGAAATTTGGTGATGGGTTCTTCGCTCCCTACGAGGCCGGAAAACAATTCGACATAAGTGTCTCAGTAGCTCTTGGTTTAGTCGATTATCTTGAAAATAAAGGGATTGAGGGTTCCATTAAATGGCCGAATGACATCTATGTCCGAAACCGGAAAATCTGTGGCGTACTCATCGAGAATGTCTTGTCAGGGGAACACCTTGCCCACAGTGTCATAGGGATTGGACTCAACGTCAACCAAAAGAATTTTTCACCGCAACTTATCAATCCGGTGTCAATGACATCGCTGACAAATTTGGAATATGACCTCAAGAAAGAGCTGCCCTTATTGTGCGAGCACCTGCGCGCACGGCTTCTCAGACTGGGATCCACCGTACAATTTAACGAATATGTCAGCAAACTTTTCCGCTTTGGTCAGCTGAACGATTACGTCATTTGTTCCACCGGAAAGGTCATCAAGGCTAAAATCATCGGAGTAAAAAGATCCGGCCTTTTAAGACTTGAAACAGAAAAAGGCGAACACATGGAGTTCGCCTTCAAAGAAATAAGCTTCATTATCTAACGAAGTTCCGCAATAGCCTTCGCCGGATCCTCTGCCTTGAACACAGAACTTCCCGCCACAAGTATCGTGGCCCCCGCGCGGGCAAGAATCTTCGCGTTGTCCTTGCAGACACCTCCGTCCACCTCTATGTCCTTTGCCACTCCCCTTCTGTCCATTTCTGCCTTGAGGGTTTTGACTCGGTCCAAGGTCTTCGCGATGAATTTCTGACCGCCGAAACCCGCGAAGACTGACATGACAAGAAAGAAGTCGACTTCATCTATGTAAGGGAAAAGCCTGTCGACATCAATGTCGGGATTGATGGCGAGCCCCGCCTTCGCCCCACAGGATTTAATGAGGTAAATTATGTCCTTCGCGTCCTTCCCCGATTGATCCGCAGCCTCCAGATGGAAACTGATCATGCTTGCTCCGCATTCAGCGAACCTTTTGATGTACTTGTCTGGATTGATTATCATCAGGTGGACGTCCATCGGCACGGTGACTACCTTCGCGATAGCCTCCATTACCGGGAATCCGAATGAGATGTTGGGAACAAGGCTGCCGTCCATCACGTCAATGTGGATCAGATCCGCGTTTCCATTGATCATTCTGATGTCCGGAGCCAGATTCAGAAAATTACCTGAAAGAATTGAGGGAGCTATCCTTACCATGATCCTTATTCAAAATTAGTGACCACATCCACAAGGTGCTTGGTGAACCTGTCGAGCGACGCAAGGTCAAGTCTCTCTCCGGGAGCATGCACGCCTCTAAGTGTCGGACCGAACGAAATCATGTCCAGATCTCCGAACTTCTCCCCGAACAAGCCACATTCCAGGCCGGCATGTATGGCTTTGACCTCAGGATCGCGGCCAAAAAGTTTCCTGTAGGACTCAACGCATTTCTTAAGTATGTGGGAATCAAGATTCGGCTTCCATCCTGGATATTCAGAAAGATGCCTCACCTGTGCTCCTGCAAGCAAGAAGGCCGCCTCTACCTTTGAAGCCATCATCTTTCTTGCCGATCCGGTTGAGCTTCGCTGGCTTGTTATGACCTCGATCTTTCCCTTCTCCCGCATTCTTACCGCAGCAAGGTTGGTCGATGTCTCCACAAGCCCCGGAATGTCCTGGCTCATTGCCTCTACACCATGAGGACATGCGAACAAAGCCGCGATCAGTCTTCTTGACACATCATTTCTGACTGGTTTCTCCGTGCATCTGTACGTTCCGCTCCTAAAGGCCAGGTCCGGATCTGTCTTGAAATATTCATTGCTCAGGTCCTCGCCGAAGGCGTTGAATCTGGCGATTGTGGCGGCAGGGTCAGGAACCGCGATGATGGCATCGCACTCTCGGGCTATGGCATTCGGCTTATTCCCACCCTTGATCATGACAAGCTGCAGCCCGTGCGAAGATTCGGAGTACAGGAATCTGGCCATCTGCTGCACGGTGTTGACCCTGCCTTTATTTATGTCGTCTCCACTGTGGCCGCCGAGCGCGCCTCCTATCTCAAGCCGGACAATCTTATACCCATCCCTGAGATCATCCTGATCATAGTCAAAGACTGCTGTGGTGTCCAGACCTCCGGCGCACCCAATGAACAGCTGCCCCTCATCCTCAGAGTCAAGGTTGATGAGGGTCCTTCCTGTGAAGAACCCAGGCTCCATTCCAAAAGCGCCGTCCATGCCGGTCTCCTCTGAAATTGTAAAGACACACTCAATCTTTCCCATTGGCAGGTCGCTGTCAAGCAGAGCGAGCATAGCGGCCACGCCGATGCCGTCATCAGCCCCGAGAGTTGTGTCTTTGGCAATCATCCAACCATCTTCGATGACAAATTCAATAGGGTCTTTGAGGAAATCATGCCGTACTCCGCTTTTTTTCTCACAGACCATGTCCTGGTGGCCCTGAAGAACGAGTGTGGGCACATTCTCCTTGCCTTTGCTGGCTTCCTTGATGATGCAGACATTGTGCGTCTTGTCGGTTTTACATTCGAGATGCCTTTCTTCCGCGAAACGCTGAAGAAAGGCCGTCATCGGTTCCTCATGTCCGGACTCCCTTGGAATCCGGGTGATTTCCTTGAAAATGGAAAGTACTTTTTCAGAATTCATTTGACATGGTTTTATCTTGCCACAGGCACAAGCATCTTCTCTATGTCCGTCACGAACTGTCTGAACGTCTTGTCTGTGGACATCAGATCAGAAACCGTTGTGCAGGCATGCAGGACTGTAGCGTGATCCTTGCCTCCAAGTTCCATACCAATTGTAGACAGCGAGCAGCCTCCGATGTGATTCCTGCTCATGAACATGGCTATCTGCCTTGCCTGTACAATCTGCCTTTTCCTTGATTTGGACAGCAGAGTCTCGCGTGTGATGTTGAAATATTCACACACGACCTCCTGCACCTTGTCGATGGTGACATCGTTCTGCACATCACTGACTATGTTGCCCGTGACATGCTCGGCGAGCTCCTTGGTCACTTCTTCGTGGCAGAGGGTCGCGTTGGCTATCAAAGAGATGAGCGCGCCCTCTAGTTCCCTGAAGTTTGACCTGACCTTGTTGGCGAGAAGCTCCAGCACATCCTCTCCGACAGAAACGCCTTCCCTTGCGCAACGGGCCCTGAGCATGCCGAGCCTCGTTTCATAATCCGGTTTTGACAACTCGATCGAAAGCCCCCATTTAAAGCGGGAAAGGAGCCTCTCCTCAAAATTCATCAGATCGACAGGCGCCCGGTCCGATGTGAACACAAGCTGCTTGCCTGACTGGTGGAGGTGGTTGAATATGTTGAAAAAGGCATTCTGCGACGCTGGACCCACCAGTTCCTGGATGTCATCCATGATCAGCACATCGATCCTCATGTAGAAGGCCATGAAGTCCGTGAGCTTGTTCTGGACATTGACAGCATTCACGTACTGGGTCTTGAACTCATTACCGGTCACATAGAGGACCACAAGGTCAGGATAGGCCTCGTGGATCGCTATGCCTATCGCCTGCGCGAGATGGGTCTTGCCAAGACCAGGACCGCCGAAGATGAACAGAGGATTGAACGGAGTCTTTCCCGGTTTGTCGGAGATGCTCACGCCCGCGTTATAACCCATTTTGTTGCACTCCCCCTTGATCAGGTTGTCAAAACAGTAGACAGGGTTGAGCCTTGGATTTATCTTAAGTTTCTGGATCCCGGGAAAGACGAAAGGGCTGGGATTCCCTGACGGCTGGAATGTGTTGATGCTTACAGGCTTGTTCTCAGGGACATTGCCGTTGGCGGCTGTGAAGACCATCGCGCGCTCCTTCTGTACGGGATGAATCCGGTACAAAAGCTTCGCATCCTGGCCGATGACCCTTCTCAACGTCATTCTTATAATGGGAAGAAAGGCATCCTCAAGGTAGCTTCTAAAGAAATCCGTCGGCACCTCTACGGTAAGTGTCGACCCTTCAAGGGAAACAGGAACTATGGTTTTAAACCACACATCGAACTGTTTCGGCTCAACGTTCTGTTTGAATATCTGTAAACAATCGTTCCAGACAGTAATATGTCTTTCCAATTCAGCCATTACTTTAAATGAATATCAATTTTACCCGAGAAGTTTGTCCAACATTTTTCAGTAGTGCAAAATTGGAGGAAAATTAGTTTATAAAAAATCTTTTTTTGTATTGTTTTTGATTTTTATTTTCCTTATACGACCAAATGCCCAGCGAGAATTAACTCGTATAATTACAATAGAATCAATATTTTACAAAATCAATTTTTCATAAGTATCTCAAATGTAAGCAGGTTATAATTTAGAATTATTCAATTCAACACCACAACGTCTGACTAAATCATTTACTGCTAAGACAAAGGCCTTATCTGAGCCTTACCGCGATTCCGTTCTCGACTTTGACAAGGAACGAATCCTTGAAATCCTTTCTTATCTTGCGGCTGGCCTCGGCCGCGGAGTCAAGGTCCTCGGAAGCGCCGATCACATATTTGTACAATTTGCCTGCGCGAAGCCTCAAAAACTTATGCCCCTTGAAGAAAGGATCATCCTCGCGCATGGACTTGGACGAGACAAGCACTTGGGTGCCATAGACTACGGCATCGTTTTTCTTCTCCGGCATCCGGGTGCCATCATCTACGCTTGCGCTTCGTTCTTTGTCCGCGCCATCGCCGTTTCCTTCCGTGTCCTTGCCGGCCACAGGAATTCCCGTGCCGCGCGTTGGATTGCGCGCCTCTTCTCCATCGTACTCCTTCTTGTACTTTTTGAACGCGTCATAGATGTCCGAAGCTATCCTGTCTCTACCCTTTTCTGTGATCAGTGCCCCGCGGTCCTCAGTGTTTGACATGAAACCGCACTCGATAAGGACAGAGGGCATGGCGGTTCTCCAGAGCACATAGAAGGGGTCCTGGGATATTCCCCGGCTGTTTGGGATCGCGCCGCCCTTCATTTCAATGTCAACCATCTGTGCGAATCTGAGACTCTGCTCAAGATAGGCGTTCTGCATAAGGTTCATGAATATGTAGGATCCGGGGTCATTAGGATCGAAGCCCTCGTAGCGCGTACTGTAGTCGTCCTCAAGCTTTATGACGGAATTTTCTCTCCTCACCACGTCCATATTACCCGCGTAAAGATCCTTGTTCTTGCTGGTGTACTGTCCCAAAATGTGTATGGAATATCCTTTGGGTCCGCTTCTCCTCCTTTCGATTGAGTTGACATGTATCGAGATGAACAGATCGGCGTTGTTGCGGTTCGCGATGTCGGCCCTCCCCTGCAATGGCACGAAAGTGTCATCGCTCCTTGTAAGAATGACCTTGACATCCGGATAGCCGTCTCTTATTTTTCCGGAAAGCCTGCGCGCTATGTCCAACACAACTGTCTTTTCCATAGTTTTCCCACTTGGACTGACACATCCTGCGTCCTTGCCGCCATGTCCAGGGTCAATGACGACGGTTGACAGCTTTATAATGCTCGCCGGATCCTGTCCGTAGGCCACGGATCCGGTCAAGGAAATAAATAATGCCGCGATAACGGCAAGAAAATTGCGCTGTATATCCAAAATATTGTAGTATATTTGTCTTTTGCAAATTTATAAAATAATTGCAAATCAGAAAGCATGCACATAACATTATCCTCATCGCGGGACTCGCGGTGCTGACCGGGTTGACAATGTTCGGGCAGGATTTGAGGAGGAACAGGAACCTTACAAGGATTGCTGAATCTTCTGTCGTGCCCGACACTGCGTTCAAAGCCAAGTATGTTGACCCGGCGGCCCGTCAGGCAAAGGATTCGGTCCCCTCCCTTGAGGACACCCTGTCCTTAAGGAGGGACTCGATCAGAAGAGCCGATTCCACGTCCAGGGCGGATTCGCTTTTCCTTCTTGAGAAGAGTTCCCTTTCCAGGCCGGCTTTCTCAGGCGCCAAGGATTCCATCCGGCAGGATTTCTCAAACGGGCAGCGCAAGATGTACTACTGGGGTGACGTTGAAGTGTCCTACGAGAACATCAAGCTGAAGGCTGATTACATGGAGTACGACATGTCAACGGGGACCGTTTTCGCCAGAGGCACTTATGACAGCCTAAAACATGAGTGGAAAGGCCGCCCCGAGATGACGCAGGGCGGCCAGACATTCAATATGGAAGAGGTCTGGTATAACTTCAACACAAGGAAGGCGCGGATCACCAACATGGTCACCAAGGAGGATGACGGAATCCTGCACGGAAAAAACATCAAGATGATGCCGGACAAGTCCATCAACATCACCAAAGGCAAGTACACGGTCTGCGATCTGGAGCATCCTCACTACTATCTTAAATTGTCAAGCGCCAAGATTGTCACAAAGCCTTCCCAGAAGACTGTTTTCGGTCCGGCGCACCTTGTCGTGGAGGATGTCGACCTTCCAATCGGCATTCCGTTCGGATTCATCCCGAAACGTCCGGACAGAGCGACAGGCCTGCTTATGCCCTCAATCGGGGAAGAGAACGCGCGTGGATTTTACTTAAGGGACGCCGGCATGTACTTCGTCCTCGGAGACTACTTCGACATGTCCTTGACCGGAGACTACTATACCCTTGGATCATGGGCGGCCAATCTCAACTCACGATATATGGTGAAATACAAGTTCACCGGAAACCTTGCGGTGAACTACTCTGTCGACCAGACCGGTGAGAAAGGAAGCTCGGATTTTTTCCAAAGCAAGAATTTTGGAGTAAGATGGTCTCATTCACAAGACTCGAAGGCTCATCCTGGAACCTCGTTCTCGGCCTCAGTGAACTTTTCCAGCCCTTCCAACAGCCGATACAATTCCCATTCGGTGTCAGAGGCTCTCCAAAATCAGATCTCGTCCTCAATCTCTTACTCAAAAAATTGGAACGGCAAGTTCAACCTGTCCGTCAACGCCCTGCATAGCCAGAACTCAAGGGACAGCTCATATTCATTCACTCTTCCTAACGTGACATTCTCAGTGTCCACGTTCTATCCTTTCAAAATCAAGAACAGGGTCGGCAAGGAGCGTTTCTACGAGAAATTCGCTCTCGGCTACAACACGTCGATCCAGAACAAAGTCAACTTCAAGGCCTCCGAGTTCGGCGAGCCCGGCTTCTTGGACAAGTTCCAGAACGGCATGGCACACAATTTCTCGATAAAACTTCCGGATTTCACCCTGTTCAAATATCTTAATGTGGCTCCTAACGTCAGCTATGGCATGAACTGGTTCTTCCGAAAGAGCGAGGCTTATTTCGATCCTGAGACCAACAGCGTGAAAACGGAGATGGGCAGGCAGTTCGGGACTTTCGGAACCACCCACAATTATTCCGGATCAATCTCAATGAGCACGCGGCTTTACGGAATGTACCTCTTTGGCAAGCACCATAAGGTGCAGGCTTTAAGGCATGTGGTGTCTCCAAGCGTGAGCATGAGCTTCAGCCCGGAGAAAGGCAAGGCTTTCAACGGATGGCGGACATTCAATTACATCGACACGCTCGGCGTCCAGAGATCCTACGACTACAACATCTACCAGGGGCAGATCAATTCCGCTCCAGGAAAGGGAAGGTCAGCCACAATGAGCCTCTCGATCGGCAACAATCTTGAGGCCAAGGTCCGCGACCTGAAAGACACCACGGGCACAGGCACGAAGAAAGTGAAGATTCTCGATCAGCTCAACATCACTACCGGTTATAATTTCCTGGCCGACTCACTGAAAATGAACAATGTCGGTGTGTCCATGTCCACGTCGGTCTTTGGCAAGCTCGGCATCAACGGAAACATGAATTTCGATCCGTATGCTGTAAACGAGAAAGGGCAGAAGGTCAACAGGTACAACATCATGGAGACTGGTGTCCCTCTCCGGCTCACAAATGTAAGCGCCTCACTTTCATATTCACTGTCAGGTAAAGGAACTGTCAAAGGGAATGACGGATCAAAGTCAGGCGATGGCGGAGACGCTGGCGGTTCCTCCAACGCGGCCGACTACTACAGAAGGATTTACTATCATCCTGTTACAGGTGAATATATTCCTGGTGGGTGGCTGTACTACACAAATCCTAATGTTCCGTGGAGTGTCAACCTCAATTACAGCTTCCAGATGAACAGGTCATACACTTTCGCGAACAACCAGCGTACGCGAAAGGATAACTTCACACAAACCCTGGGGGTCCAAGGCAATGTTCAGCTGACCCCTAAGATGTCAGTCCAGGCGCAGTCCGGATGGGACTTCACGGCCATGAAAATGACGACTACACAGTTTTCGTTCAGGTACGACCTTCATTGTTTCAACATCTCCGTTTCCTGGGTTCCTTCCGGAATGTATCAGTCTTACTCTTTTCTCATCTCGGCCAACGCCGCGGCACTGGCTGACTTGTTGAGATTCAAGAAAAGTACAAGTTACTGGGATAATTAGCTTGCTTTTTAGTCATAATTATCCTATATTTGCACACTGAGTTTTTCAGAGAAAGCCTAATGGCTTCACCCCACAGTGTAATATAATCGAAATCAGTCCGGACCGCAACTCCGGAATCATTTAAAGACTATGCCTTATAATTTATTTGAGCTCAATAGTATGAGCAGAGAGCAACTTGAACAGGTAGCTCAGGAACATCAGGTTAAGAACATCAAAAAACTGACGTCCGAAAATCTTGCGTACGCCATACTCGACGCGCAGGCTACAGCCGCTTCTCAGCAACCTATCGAGAAGCCTAAAGGCAAGCGCGGAAGGCCACGCAAGAACCCTCTCCCGGACCAGGCCCAGCCTTCTGCCAAAGAAAAAGAAAAGGACAACAAAAAGACAAATGAACAGGCGGCTGCCAAAGATAATAAGGAGACTATGGTGGAGAGCACCGGTTCCGGACCCGCGCCACAGGAACAGCCTGCCAAACCAACTCCAAAGAAAAGAGGCCGTAAACCTAAATCCGCAGCTTTGGCTGTAGACCAGACGGCCGCTGACGCGCAGACAAAAAATGAAAGCAAGATAGAAGATGCCGCCGCTCCCGTGGAAGAAACGGCTCAGACAACTTCAGAGGATCCGTCCGAAAAATCCATCACCGGCAAAGAGTTCATCCATCAGCTTTTCGATGACCTGAAGGACGACCCTGCCGCTCATGGGGACATCAGCCGCAGAAAACAAAAAAATAAATTTGCCGGCCAGAATTCTCAAACTTCAAATCAGCAGAAGCCTCAAAACTTTCAGAACCAGGCCGCAAGACCAAAAAATCCCGAGGTTGAGTTCGAGGGGACCGTAGAGGCCACCGGAGTCCTTGAGATCATGCCTGATGGTTACGGCTTCCTCCGCTCATCCGACTACAACTATCTGAATTCACCCGATGACATCTATGTCAGCCAAAGCCAGATCAAGAACAATGCCCTTAAATCGGGCGACACGGTGACAGGCGAGATCCGTCCGCCTAAGGAAGGCGACAAGTATTTTCCTCTTGTCAAGATAAACTACATCAACGGGCGTACTCCGGACTACATCCGTGACAGGGTTCCATTTGATTTCCTTACACCTCTTTTCCCGGAAGAGAAGTTCAATCTTCTTGGACACGGGCATCAGAGTGATCCGTCCTGCAGGATTGTAGACATGTTCACTCCTATCGGCAAAGGGCAGCGCGGACTGATCGTATCACAGCCTAAGACAGGTAAGACAATGCTCCTTAAGTCCATTGCCAACGCCATTGCCGACAACCATCCTGAGGTTTACGAGATCGTGCTCCTTATCGACGAGCGTCCGGAGGAGGTTACCGACATGAGCCGCAGCGTGAAGGCGGAAGTGGTCGCATCAACTTTCGATGAACCTGCGGAGAGGCATGTGAAAGTCGCCAACATGGTTCTGGAGAAGGCCCGCAGACTTGTTGAGTGCGGTCACGATGTCGTGATTCTGCTTGATTCGATCACACGTCTCGCACGTGCCTACAACACGGTTCAACCGGCATCGGGAAAGGTCCTGACCGGCGGCGTCGATGCCAACGCCCTGCAGAAGCCGAAGCGCTTCTTCGGTGCTGCGCGTAACATAGAGGGCGGCGGCTCCTTGACCATTCTCGCTACCGCTTTGACCGACACCGGCTCCAAGATGGACGATGTGATCTTCGAGGAGTTCAAGGGCACCGGCAATATGGAGCTCCAGCTTGACAGGACACTTGCCAACAGGCGTATCTTTCCTGCCGTCAATGTTGTACTGTCCAGCACACGTCGTGATGACCTACTCTACAGCCGTGAGGCCGCCAACAGGATCTGGATCCTGCGCAAGCTTCTTGCCGACATGAATCCTACCGAGGCGATGAACTTTATGCTTCAGCTGATGGATGAGTACAAGACCAACGACATGCTTCTTGACAACATGAACAAGGTCACTCCCCGCGACGCAAAGTACTACGACACGTTCTGATTCGATTCAGGAATATGCAAACAAAGGCGGCTGAATATCTCTCAGCCGCCTTTGTTTATTATTTGTAATCCGAACCGGAATCAAGTCATGGAATCAGTACTGATCCCATGACTTGATTTGAAGGTCGTCTATGCTGGTGGAGCAGAACGCGCGGATGAAGGCGGTCGCCAGACGGGCGTTCGTGAAGAGGGTGACGTTGAAGTCAATTGCGGCCCTCCTGATCTGGTAGCCATTGGACAACTCTAGTTCAGAGAAGTTTTTCGGAATATTAATCACCATGTCAACCTCTTTGTTCTGAATCATTTCCAGAGCTGGTTTAAATCTGCCCTTGAAGTTAGGATTGTCGCATTCGCTCGGCCACAACACCTTGGTGGCGGGTACACTGTTCTCGACAAGGTACTTGTAGGTGCCTCCTGTCGCATAAAGCTCGTACCCCTTGTCGACAAGAAGCCGGCACGCGTTCAGCATGTCCGCCTTTTGAAGAGGATCTCCCGTTGACAGCAGGATCCTCTTTTCGGGAATCCTCTGCCCGACAGAAAGAATGGACTTCAACAGAGCCTCGTTCAGATCATCGCCAAGGCAACCAACCTCGCCCGTGGACGACATGTCAACACCCAGCATCGGATCGGCCTCCTGAAGCCTGGCGAACGAGAACTGTGAGGATTTCACACCAACATAGTCAAGATCGAAGGCGCTCTTCTGCGGTGCTGCTGGATGCAGGCCGAGCATGACCTTTGTGGCAAGCTCGATGAAATCGATCTTAAGCACCTTTGACACGAACGGAAAACTTCTGGACGCGCGCAGGTTGCACTCTATCACCTTGATGGCGTTCTCCTTGGCTAGGAACTGGATGTTGAACGGACCGGAGATGCTTAGCGCGCCGGCGATGGCACGGGCTATCTTCTTGATCCTGCGCACGGTCTCGACATAAAGTTTCTGCGGAGGGAACTGGATGGTTGCGTCTCCGGAATGGACTCCTGCATATTCAATGTGCTCCGAGATCGCGTAGGCAAGGATCTCGCCATTGTCGGCGACGGCGTCGAACTCGATCTCCTTGCTCCGCATATAGAATTTGCTGATCACAACAGGGTGCTCCTGAGACACCTCCGCTGCGAGACTGAGAAAATGGCGAAGTTTCTCCTCATCGTGGCAGACGTTCATCGCGGCTCCGGAAAGCACGTAGGAAGGTCTGACCAAAACAGGGAAGCCTACTTTCCTGATGAAGTTGTCTACCTCGTCAACGGTCGTGAGCTCGCTCCATTCCGGCTGGTCGACACCGAGGCTGTCCACGATGCTGGAGAACTTGTGACGGTCCTCGGCTTTGTCGATGTCCTCGGCAGCGGTGCCGAGAATAGGCACGTTGTGTCTGTGCAGCTTGAGAGCAAGGTTGTTCGGAATCTGGCCGCCCACAGAGACTACCACTCCGTGCGGATGCTCGAGGTCGATGATGTCCATAACCCTCTCAAAGGTGAGCTCGTCGAAATAGAGCCTGTCGCACATGTCATAGTCGGTTGAGACGGTCTCGGGATTGTAGTTGATGAGCACTCCCCTGTACCCCTGCCTCCTGATTGTCTGGAGACAGGTCACCGAGCACCAGTCGAACTCCACGGAGGAACCTATCCTGTAGGCTCCGGATCCGAGGACGATCACAGACCTTCCGTCGTCTTCGTACTCAATGTCATTCTTTGTACCGTTGTAGGTCAGGTAGAGGTAGTTCGTCCGGGCAGGGAACTCGGCGGCAAGGGTGTCTATCTGCTTGACGGCAGGGACTATGCCGAGGGATTTTCTATATTCACGAACCATGTCCATGTTGGCGGTGACGGCGCCAGTGTCCTTCCAGACGGCTCTCTGGATCTGGAAATCCGAGAAGCCTTCCTGCTTGGCGAGGCGCAGAAGTTCGACAGGCATGTCTTCGAGATTGTCGTACGAGTTCATGTCCCTGTAAGTCTTTACGATGTTCTCGAGCTTGTTCAGGAACCATTTGTCTATCTTGGTCAGGCCGTGGATCTGATCGACCGTGTAGCCGGCCTGCATCGCCTTGGAGATCACGAATATACGCTTGTCGGTAGGCTCACGGAGGGCCTCATCCACGTCGGCGACATGAAATTCCTTGTTGCCGACGAATCCGTGTGCCCCCTGGCCGATCATTCGGAGACCTTTCTGGATGGCTTCCTCGAAACTGCGGCCGATCGCCATGACTTCGCCGACTGACTTCATCGATGATCCGATCTTGCGGGAGACCCCGTGGAATTTGCTGAGATCCCATCGAGGAATCTTGCAGACGATGTAGTCAAGGGCCGGCTCGAAGAACGCAGGGGTAGTCTTGGTGACTGAGTTCTTAAGGTCGAACAGGCCGTAGCCCAGACCGAGTTTCGCGGCCACGAACGCGAGCGGATAGCCGGTGGCCTTGGAGGCCAGGGCGGAGGAACGGCTCAGACGGGCGTTGACCTCGATGACGCGGTAGTCCATGGCATCCGGGTCGTAGGCGTACTGCACATTGCACTCGCCCACTATTCCGATGTGGCGGACAATCTTGATCGAGAGTTCGCGCAGGAAATAGTAATCGTTGTTGGACAGGGTCTGGGACGGTGCAACAACGATGCTCTCTCCGGTGTGGATTCCGAGCGGGTCGAAGTTCTCCATGTTGCAGACCGTGATGCAGTTGTCATAACGGTCACGGACAACTTCATATTCAATTTCCTTCCATCCCTTAAGAGATTTTTCCACAAGTACTTGCGGGGAGAAGGAGAAGGCTTTCTCACAGAGTTCGTCAAGCTGCTTGTCATTGTCGCAGAAGCCGGAACCGAGTCCGCCGAGTGCGTAGGCGGCGCGGACGATAAGCGGGAATCCGAGTTCATGGGCGGCTTTCCGGGCCTCTTCGATGTTGGACGCCGGGTGGGACTTGATGGTCTTCACGCCGATCTCGTCCAGTTTCTTGATGAAGAGGTCACGGTCCTCGGTGTCCATGATGGCCTGGACAGGGGTGCCAAGCACCTGAACGTTGTACTTGTCCAGAATTCCGTTCTCGAACAGCTCAACACCGCAATTCAGGGCGGTCTGGCCTCCGAAAGAGAGGAGAATGCCTTGCGGTTGCTCCTTGGCGATGACTTTTTCGACGAAGAACGGGGTGACAGGCAAGAAGTAAATCTTGTCGGCCACTCCCTCCGAGGTCTGCACGGTGGCGATGTTCGGGTTGATGAGGACAGTCTCGATGCCTTCCTCGCGCAGGGCCTTCAAGGCCTGTGAGCCGGAATAGTCAAACTCTCCGGCCTGGCCGATCTTGAGCGCGCCCGATCCAAGGATCAGGACTTTCTTTATGTTGGTGTTTTTCATTACTTCTTCTGATTAAAGCTTGCTGATGAACTCATCGAACAGGAAATTCGTGTCCGTCGGGCCGCTGGACGCCTCAGGGTGGAACTGAACCGAGCAGAACGGCTTGGTCTTGTGGCGGATGCCCTCGTTGGTGCCATCGTTCATATTCACGAACCAAGGTTCCCAATCCGCTCCGAGAGTCTTGTCGTCAACCGCGAATCCGTGGTTCTGGGACGTGATGAAGCAGCGGTTTGTGCCGACCATCCGGACAGGTTGGTTGTGGCTGCGGTGGCCGTACTTCAACTTATAGGTGTTGGCTCCGCCGGCCCTCGCAAGCAGCTGGTTGCCCATGCATATTCCGAAAATAGGTTTGTCACCTTCCATGGCCTTGCGCAGGTTGGCGACGGTGACATTGCAGAACTGAGGGTTGCCGGGACCGTTAGAGATGAAGAGTCCGTCATATTCAAGTTTGTTGAAATCGTAGTCCCAAGGCACTCTGACGACCTTCACGCCCCTTTCCATGAAGCATCTGAGGATGTTGTGCTTGACCCCGCAATCGACCATCACGACGGTCTTGGGGCCGCTGCCATATTCAATGACATCCTTGCAGCTGACGATCGCTATCTGGTTGGCCAGGTTAGGGTCGTCGACCGGGAAATCCTTCTCGACTCCGTCAGGAACGATCATTCCGAGCATGGAACCCTTCTCGCGCAGAAGCTGGGTCACGGCGCGGGTGTCGATCCCGAATATTCCCGGAACCTTCTGCTCCTTCAGCCATTCATCGAGGCTCTTGACAGCGTCCCAATGGCTGTAGTCAAAGGAGTAGTCGCTTATGACGACCCCTCTGACCCAAATTCTTTCTGATTCGAAGTTCTTCGAGATTCCCATTTTATCCGTTCCTTCCTGTGGCACACCATAATTGCCTATCAATGGATATGTTACGCAAAGGATTTGCCCCGAGTAGGACGGATCCGTGAGGCTCTCGGGATATCCCACCATCGCGGTTGAGAAGACAACTTCTCCATCGCACGGTCCGTCGTAGCCGAAAGAGAATCCGCGGAATTCCGCTCCGTTCTCCAACTTAAGTGTCGCGCCTTTTCTTGAGTTCATGATATATACCTTACTAACTTTTATTCAAACATCTATCATAAAAAAAACGACCATCTCAAACAGTGATGAAATGGTCGATGAAAGTCAATGAAAGAACATTCCCACTGTGCATCCTTGGACGCACTGACGCTCAAAGGTATTAAAGTTACATCAAGCATTACGGAAGTTCGTTTCTTTTGCAAATTTAAGCAAAAAAAATGGGAATATGTATCGAAACGCTTATGAATATATATTCACTTCCTTCGCATTGGCATGAAGCGGAAAACTGCGATTGACAAGAAAGTCAGAGCCTCGGTCGCAGGCAGCGCGAGCCATATACCATTCACTCCTGCGAAATGAGGTATCAATAGGAAGCAAGGAACAAGGAATATGACTCCTCTGGAAAGCGAAAACATGGTCGCGGGAAACGCCCGTTCCACACTCTGGTAATAACCGATGGCAGCGACGTTCACTATCGACAGGGTGAAGCCGATCGCCATAAGTGGCACACCGTGAGCCGCTATTGAATATGCCGGAGCGTCCTTGCTGAGGAACAGCTCCGCCACGTGGCTGATTCCCAAGGCAAGGGCAAGCGAGACCACGATTCCTAGTCCCAAGGCAGTGAGCAGCGACACCTTACGGGCTTCGATCACACGGCCACGGTTGCCGACTCCGTGGTTGAAACTGATGATAGGCTGCGCGGACTGTGAAATCGCGTTTCCTGTCATGAATATGAAGGGCATGATGTAGCAGGCAATTGAGAACGCCGCCACTCCGTCCTCCCCTAAATACCTCATGAACACATAGTTGCCCACGAACATCAGCATTGAGATGCTGATTTCTCCAAGAAAGGCTGACAGTCCGAGACGGAATTGGTACCACAGGTTGCGCAGGCAAAGACAGAGACTTTTCCAAGACATCTTCAAATGGTAGGGCCTCATTGTCTTGGACAGGAATATAATGTAGAACAGGACCATAAGTCCTCCGGTCCAGCATCCGATTGACGTGGCTATGGCTACTCCCTCAAGCCCTTTGTCAAGGACAAAAAGGAACACGTAGTCCAGCACGACGTTGACGATGGACGGAACCGCGGCGGCCGCCGAGGCGTACTTAGGTGAGCCGTCCAGCCGGATGATCAGAAGGCCGACAGACTGGAGGAACAGCGCACAGAATGCGTAGGCCAGCCATTTCTGGTAGTCAAGGACATACGGAAGCAGCCTGTCTGAGGAGCCGAGAAGGCAAGCGTTTTGGGTGCTGAAGCTTTGGACCAGAACCGTCAGCGTCACCGTGACCAGCACACCGAAAATCAGTGTCTGAGTCATGTTGATGCGCGCGGCTTTCTCGTTGTTTTGCGAAAGGTGGACGGAGGAAATTACCGAGCATCCGATGCCGAACAACAACCCCAACCCTGTCATAATCATCCAGAAAGGAGCGAATATGTTGACCGCGGCAAGAGCGTCACTCCCAACCCCGTGCCCGACGAACACCCCGTCGATGGTCGTCATCACGGCCATGCATGCCATCCCTATCAAGGTAGGAATGAATATTTTACTGAAGAGTCCCGGAATGCTGTCGGAACCGAAATCTATCGAGTCTCGTTTCATAATTCAGTTCTGATTTTGGCCTGCAAAGATAGGCATAATATCTTTAGATGGAGAATTATGAAGTTTGTTCAATTCGCGGCAAACGCGACGATTATAACTTGCCATTCCTGCGCATCACAATATAGACCGTAATGCAGATGATGACGGAAAGGAGCGAGCCTGCGGGTGAGGCCAAGCCCATCGGGAACAGGGTGTCCGGGAACTTGACGGAAGCCAGATAGGACAGAGGAATGCGGGCGCAGACAATCGACAGGAAGTTGTGGCAGAATGAGATGACCGAATATCCGCAGGCTGTGAAGAACCCGCTGAAACAGAAATGGATGCCGGCGAATATGCAATCCCAGACGTAGCCTTTCAGGTACTGTCCGCCAAGAGTGATGACCGTGCTGTCGCTCGTGAATATTCTTACAGCATATTCAGGGATAAATTGGAGAGTCACGGCTGCGATGGTGCCGAAGCCTACGGAGATCGCTATTGCATATTCCATTGTCTTTCTGGCTCTTTCTGGCTTTTTCGCGCCTATGTTCTGGGCCGCGATAGCCGAGACTGCCGCCAGCATCGCTGAAGGTACGATGAAGAGCAGGCCGATGAATTTTTCAACGATACCAACCGCCGCCGCGTCGTTCAGTCCTCTGCCGTTCGCGATTGCTGTGATTGCGATGAACGCGATCTGGATGAAGCCGTCCTGAAGTGCGACCGGCACTCCGATTTTGAGGATCCCGCCCATCGTACACCGCTCTGGCCAAAGGTCTTGGCCTGGGATATTCAAAAGAGATTTTTTCCGGATCACTATGGCCGCGATGATGACGCTGATCATTTGGGACAAGGTGGTGCCGAGCGCGGCCCCGGAAGGTCCGAGCCCGAAATGACCTATGAATATGTAATCAAGCGCGATGTTCGCCACACACGCCACTATCACGAAATACATGGGGCTTTTCGAGTCACCGAGGCCTCTGAATATGGACGCGATGATGTTGTAGGCGATGATGAACGGGATGCCGATGAAGCATATCCGTAGATAGTCGATTGTGCCTTTGACGGCTTCGGGCGGCGTGTCTATCATGCTGACTATGCTTCTGTTGGCGAGCAGCAGGATGAAAGTTGCGGCAATGGCTGTGAGTGCGGACAGCGTGAATGTGTTGCCGATGGTTCTGCTGGCGATTTCTTTGTCGCCAGCACCGACCGCCCTCGCTATCCGTACGGTCGTGCCCATCGCAAGACCGATGATGATGACGGTGAACATGTGCATTATCTGTGCTCCGTTGGATACCGCTGTCGTGCTGGCCACATCGCAGTATTGCCCTATGACGAACAAATCCGCCAACCCGTAAAGGATCTGCAGGAAATATGACAGCATGTACGGCAGCGAGAATCTGCTGAGGTTGCCAAAGATGCTGCCCTGTGTGAGGTCCGTCTGCGCCATTCTTTTGCTTTTGAGGTGCAAATTTAATGTGTTTGCGTGGATTCTTGTCTTTAGGGGTTGAATATGTTGGGGATTGTTAATAAATTTGTTTTTCGTTGTCGCTTCGGTGCTGGACATATGAGTCCCATTGTTAAGTAAGCCGAGTGCTAAAATAATAGGACCCTGTTCCTGCCGAAGGGACGTAAAAGAACGAATATGCTCAACATAGAAGACACAATCTGCGCACCAGCCACCGTCCCTGGAACCGGTGCCATTGCCACCATCAGAATGAGTGGAAGTGATTCCTTCTCCATCGCTGACAGAGTTATAAGATGCAAAGGTGGTAATATTTCAGATACTGATGGTTACAGAATTAGATATGGAGTTGCGCTTGAGGACGATGGCTCCGATCTGGACACAGTTTTGGTAAGTGTGTTCCGATCCCCTCATTCCTACACCGGAGAGGACTCCGTTGAGATTTCCTGCCACTCATCAAAGTATATTGTCGAAAGGCTCCTCCAGAGGCTGGTAGAAAGCGGAGCCCGCGCTGCCTGTCCTGGCGAGTTCACTCAAAGGGCCTTTGTAAATGGCAAGATGGACCTTGCTCAGGCTGAAGCCGTTGCCGATGTGATTTCCGCACAGAACGCCGCTTCCCATAAGGTGGCTTTCAGTCAGTTGAAGGGTGGATTCTCGAAAGAATTGAAAGGCCTTAGAGATGAATTACTTAAGATGACTTCCTTGCTTGAGTTGGAGTTGGATTTCAGCGAGGAGGATGTGGAATTCGCCAGCCGTGCGGAACTTTCTTCATTGCTCAATGATGTTCTTTCGCATATTCAGTCGCTTACGGATTCATTCCGTTACGGCAACGCCCTCCGCAACGGTGTCCCTGTCGCGATAGTCGGTGCCGTCAATGCCGGCAAGAGTACCCTGCTGAACGCTTTGGTCGGTGACGACCGCGCCATTGTCTCAGACATCGCCGGCACCACCCGCGACACCATCGAAGAGACGATGACAATCGACGGCACCCTGTTCCGCTTCATCGACACCGCCGGTCTCCGCGAGACCACTGACGAAGTCGAGAAAATCGGCATTACCAGATCCTACAGGAAAATGAACGAAGCCTCAATCGTCCTCGCCTTGCTTGATGTCACCGCATCGGAAGAAGAAAATGAGTCTTCGATTTCTGACATAGTCTCAAATTTGGATATCCAGTCTCAAAAGTTGATCGTCTTGTTGAATAAGGTTGATGTTTTAGGCGATAACATTAATGTTAGCCTAATTAACAACACTGTTTCAAATCCTAATGAAAAGGTTGTTAAACTATACATTTCAGCCAAGACAGGATTCGGCCTTGACAAACTGAAAGCCCTGCTGTCAGACTCGCAAAAGGCCACCACTTTGGATTCTGACCAGGCAATCGTGACCAATCTCCGTCACTACCAAGCCCTGATGAAAGCCTCCGAATCCCTATGTCAGGTCAAGAAATCCCTGTTATCCGGCCAGACTCCAGACCTCCTCGCCGAAGACCTCCGCCAAGCCCTCCACCACCTCGGCACCATCATCGGTGAAGTCACCACGGACGAGGTGCTGGGGAATATTTTCTCGCATTTCTGCATCGGCAAGTGACCTGAAGAAAAGAAAAGCATAAAAAGATAAAACATAAGTCTGTAAATCGCATAATATCAGTGATTTTGTAAGAAAGTCGTGTTTTCTCTTTTTCTCCATACTTTATGCCTGTTCTAATATTATTTTCGTAATTTTGTCCCCAGATTGTCCCCCGAA